>Ga0247669_1000058_pt1 | contig 62035 bp, 53 predicted proteins | sample CNK10_metaG_FD_182734 | JGI IMG/M metagenome (GOLD analysis project Ga0247669, IMG submission 182734) | Soil microbial communities from Purdue University Martell Research Forest, Indiana, United States - CNK10 | ecosystem: Environmental > Terrestrial > Soil > Temperate forest > Bulk soil... | reverse complement strand
GTTCATCACACCTTCCAGATGTGCAGCAAGTCCCATCCGGGTATTCGCGAAATGCGTCTCTGCGAAGCCAGTTAGCAGCCCGATGAGAAACAACAACATGCCGTGCCATATTAACTTTCGGTTGGTATTTGCCATTGCGCTTGTCCTTTCAATCTGTGGTTGCCGCTAGGGCTCTTGGCTACTGACCTTCGCCTCGCAGCAATCGAAGTAGTCGCGCCCGATTCAAATTGTCCTTCGGGCCGTGTCCGCTAGACGTGACGTGATGGAATAGGTGTTCGAGATTGACCTCGAAAGATTTTGGAATTGGTTCTACTGAGACCGTTACGCCGCGAAAGTCATCGGCTCTTGGCGCATGGTTCCCGCCGAACTTAGGCCATGCCTTGCACACGGCTTCGAATAGCGACCGAGCTTCGACGGTAACGCGGTGCTCTACGCCCCGCGAATCGCGAAAAGTAACGATGCATTCTTGCAAGAATCACCGGGGCAGAGGCGGGAAACCGATTCTACGTCGTTGCCTGTTTGCGGTCTAGTCCGTGTCGGCCTTGCGATCTCCAAGCCAACGAACGTAAGCAAAGTCGGCTGTAATCAGGTCAATTCTTTCTTTTATCTCCCCGGGGCCGAGGCACAAGCGATGTACCGGTTAACGCCAAGGGTGAGCGCGAACTCAATCAACAGATTCAGAGAGAACATAATCTTGTCCTGTTCGACCGGTAGCGCAAAGCTCGCGAGCGCAACGAGTGCGAGCAGGATTGCGACCCCCGAATCTCCCGAAGGACCGGACTGTTCAATTGTGGACAGACGGATGACCTACGCGAGTGCTATGCTGTTCGCGCTTGCAAGCAGCTTTGCAGGGTTTGACGAAATCCTGACTTTACAATGGGGCGACTCCCGAACGAGCCGCCCTTTCCATTGGGGCTCAATTGATATCTTCAACGAGGTCACATCGAGCTCCGAATGATGATTGCCGCATGTCCAGGCCCTTTCAACTGCTCGCTCCTTCCTCAATTACATCTGGCCCGTGTTATAACTTCGCTTCTACCAATCTTTGGATGCCGGATTCCAGAACGACTCAGGTGAGAGATTAATTCATGGACCGAGATTTCGAAGAGGTTAGATCTTTCCCGCCACTCGGAACTGCGATCAAAGTTCTGATGGTCTGGCCGCGTTTTCCTGCCTCCTTTTGGAGCCTTGGGGAGGTGATGGAAATCGTCCCAGAACGCTCCCTCGTGCCTCCGCTCGGGCTCATCACCGTGGCCGCGCTTTGTCCCAAACAATGGAAAATCCGTCTCGTTGACCTTACCTTTGAAGAGTTGAGTGATGAGGACATCCTTTGGGCCGATCTTGTGATGGTCAGCGCGATGGCCGTTCAGCGCGAAGGCGTGCGACAAACACTCGAACGTGCCTGCAGGCTGAATCGGCGAACCATGATTGGAGGTCCTTATGCCAGCAGCCAACCGGAGGCGCTACTGCCGCTGGCTGACCATGTAGTCGCAGGTGAGCCGGATGAAATCTTCCCGGAGATTGCCGCAGATCTCGAGCGCGGCTCAGCCCGCAGGTTGTACCGTATTGCGGAAAAGCCCGACGTCAGCCACACCCCGGTGCCGCGTTTCGACCTGCTGGCGCTGAACAAATACACCCTCATGTCGGTGCAATTTTCGCGAGGCTGCCCGTTCACGTGTGAGTTTTGCGACATCATAACGATCTACGGACGCCGCCCGAGGACGAAATCTCCGGCGCAATTGATCGGCGAACTCGACGCGCTTCTGCAGCTCGGCTGGAGGAAAGACGTATTCGTTGTGGACGATAATTTTATTGGAAATCACAAGGCGGCTTTGCAGCTCGCCCATGAGTTGGAACAGTGGCAGCGCCGCAACCGGTATCCGTTCGCGTTCTTCACCGAGGCTTCCATTGATCTTGCCGCGCGGCCGGAATTACTGGATGCGATGGTCAAAGCAAATTTCTGTCGCGTGTTCATCGGGATCGAATCGCCCTCCGTGGAATCGCTCAAGGAAACAAAAAAATTTCAGAATCTTCGCCGGGACCCATTGGAGAGCATACGCTTGATTCAGCAGCGTGGGCTTTGGGTCATGGGTGGATTCATCGTCGGTTTTGATAGCGATCCACCCGATATTTTTGACCAGCAGATTGAGTTTGTGGAGCGTGCTGCCATCCCTTGGGCGATGACGGGTGTCCTGCAAGCGCCGCCTACCACTCCCCTATATGAACGCATGGAAAGAGAGGGCCGGCTCCTTCAAGACAATCCCGAGCCGAGCAATTTTGACCCTCCGAACTTCCGGACAGTGCTGCCCCTGGCCGAACTGCTCGACGGCACGAAGCGGATGCTACTTACACTCTACGACCCGAGCCACTACTACAAACGTGTACTCGATTCCCTGGAACGCTGGCAACTTCAACCCGAGCAGAAAGCCCCAGCGCTTTCTTTGCTGTATTTATTGAGAGTGCTGCTTAAATCCGTCTGGAAGCAAGGCGTGCTCTCGGGCTATCGCCGGGCGTATTGGAGCTATATGCGAGAGCTCATGTTGCGCTGGGGACGACACCCGCAGAAAAGGCGACTTGGGTTCGAGCTTGCGCTCTCCGGTCACCACTTTATTCGCTATGCGCGGCAGGTCGCCGAATCTCTGGCAGCGGAAAGCCGTCGGGCAATTCAGTTGATGCGGCCGGGATTTGTTCCTCAACCGGATGGACAAGCACGGAATTTGGTGCAGATCGACCGCGTACCGGGAGATTAGTAGCGCGGTCCTCTAAGTCAGCCAGTTGCCGCTTCGATGGCGCGGCGTCATGCAGCGGAAAAAAGAGATCGAGCCGCTCGGGCGATGGCCTTGAGAATTTGGAGGCCGTCTTCTTGTGAGCCGGTATCGAACTGCGCGCCGGCATGATCGACGGCATTGCTGACCATGGCGACCGACGCGACGGAAGCTTGCCTGGCGATGGCGAATGCAAAGAGGGAAGCGGCCTGCATCTCGACGGCGAGTGCGCCCTCCGAAGCCCATTTACCGAGCTGCGTTTTGGTTTCGCGGTAGGGGGCGTCCGTGGTCCACACCTTACCCGAGCGAACGGCCCATCCAGTGGGGAGCAACTCGCGCTCGAGAAGCGGGACGAGCGACGACTTGCAGGCGACCTCGCGCTCCGGCGGCAGATAGTGATAGGACGTTCCTTCGTCACGAATCGCGCTGGTTGCCACGACGAGACACGGAAGCGGTAAATCAGGCGACACACGGCCGGCGGAGGTCAGCCCGACGATCAGTTTGGCGCCGGCGGCATGGAGTTGTTCGGCAATCAATACCGCATAGGGTCCACCGATGGTTCGCGCGATGATGCCGCACTGAATACCTTCGAGTTCCATCGCGAACATTGAAGTATGAAAACACGTCCACGGCGTGAAGGGCTTGGCGATGCTATCGCGAACCAGCCAATCGGTGATATCTCCGTCGAACTCGAGGATGCAGACAGGAGGAACGGCGCCCACGGGGATCTGGCGTCTTCGCCGTACATCGTCGATTAAATTTTCGGGGGTGAAGGCGGACGGTTGATGCAGGGCATGACCGAGGATCGGAAGAACGGAATCTTCCGTCATGCCCTGGACCCGTCAGATTGCCGAGTTTTGTTGAAGGTGGTCGTCATTCCACGATCGAGCAGGATGCAATGAACCCGGGGTATCGAATGAACGGCGCGCTTTTTATTGCGCGTCCACCCATTTGTCCGAGCCGGCCAGTTTGTAAGCCACATTCAAAAGGGAAAGGTGAAGCGGTGCGCCGTCGGCCGTGCCGCGATGTTCTGTTGAGACAACGAGAGGCCCTGCCTTTTTATAGCCCGCCCAAGTGGCTGTGACATTACTCGGTTTCTTGGGTCCGCCCCGGTGGTAGACGAACTCTGCCACTCGCCCGTCCTTCCCAACGTAGAGGTCCCAAGTATCTCCTGGCGTGTACCCGCCAACCTCGGCTGGATATTTGACTGAGACCAGCTTCGCCGTACCCTTTCCGATGGGCAATTTTTGATTTTCTTTAACGGTTACATTTGCGCTGGTGTCCCAGTTGGCGTGGAAGGGAAAGAGAAACCAATAGTTGTCGTTGACAAAGGCCGGCTCAATGTCGTCCTTCACGTTGGCGGGTGCGCTGTTGAGCTGAGACCGGTTATAAGTAACTTTGACCGGCTTGCCGTCCTTATCCTTCGTTTCGTAGGTGACGTTGCCGGTCTTGGGCTCCCAAGTCCAGGTGCGAGCGAGCGTCAACTTCAAAGAGGGTATATCCAGGTTGAATGTATAGCGCACGGCATCAATTTGTCCCCACGAATCAAGACCGTAGGTCTTGGCAAGCTGTTCGACATCGGGTGGGCGCGTCTGGGCGCGGGAAGTGCCAGCGGCAAGGAACAGCAGGCCGCCAACTAGGCAACAGATCGTGATCGAACGAAACAACTTTGTCATGAAGGTTCTCCTCAGTGAATGAAGCGAGCGTGTTCTTGGATGAGTTACCCGGGGTATTCGATGCAGTGAATCGCATGTGGTGTACTTTCTTTTACTCGACCCGGTCCGCTGGGAATGGAACTGCGACCGGTCGCCCGAACCTACGCAACGCGACAATGACAGCAACTACTGCCACAGATCCGTATTCCAGCAGCATAATCCAGTCAGGGACCAGCCACTGCCGTCCGACGATGCGCAGATGCCAGACATAATAAGTAGGAATAATGCTCAAAGTCCAGACCAGGAGGGGCACGGTCGAAATCGACCGCAAGAAAGGCAAGAGCCAGAGCAAGTACCATGGATATACAACCGGCGCACAGAAAAGGGATGCTGCCATTGGCCACGCAAAGGCGTCCAAAGAATCTTCTGCTGACTTTCGTCTCATCCAAATCGCGGAAAGGAATCCGACAAGTACTGCCAGGCCAGCCAGAAGCTGCGGAGCCGCCACTCGCTCGAGCGTTGCAAAAACCGGGTCATTGAAACGGAACCTCTGTACATAGGTGCCGAGCGAGCCGATGGGAACGCGGCCTTGATTGAGAAAGGGCACGTAGAGGAGTAGGAAGACGATGCCTGCTAGCGCGGCGTCGCGGATGCGAGCGCGCTTCCAATAAAGTGGTAGCAGTACGATCGGGAGGAATTTCACCGCAACAGCAAGCGCAAACGAGATGGCTGCAATGGTACGCCAGCGTCTCACGAGCGCGGCCGCAGAGACCAAGAGCAGCAGCACGCCAAGAATATCGACGTGACCGCTGCCCGCCACTTCGATCGCCAACAGTGGATTCCACGCAAAAGCCAGAACCCAGTGCTCTGCCTGCCTGGTGCGGCGCAAAAAATCGAGCAGCACAAATACGATTGCGAAATCGCAAAGTACGAATGCCACTTTCAAGGCGAACGTAGATTCGTGAATTGATGTAATGACCCGAAAGAATAGCTGCGCCCCTGCTGGATAGGGACTTGGCACTTCCGGATTATTCAGCGAACGCGTCCCGGACGTATGCAAGCTGGCAAGTGCAGGGTCGCTCGGGACCACGAGATATGGGTTATAGCCAAGCCGCTGCACGCGGCCGTCCCAAACATAGCGATGAATGTCGTCGTCCAGGCCCGGCGGCATTCGCAGAAATTGGACATGCCAGAAGGCAGATAGCGCGAGACCGAAGAAAATGACACGCTTCGGAAATTCCGGCGTCGAGAAAAGTTCGCGGATGGCCAGAAGGTATGCAACGCCAGCAAAGGCCAGTGGAATAAAAAACGATGGTTCACCCCTGCGGCCGAAGTCGCGTGAGCAGATTGTGAGCGCCACAAGCAAGATGACGCCGAGTCCGTACAGCCTGTGCGGGGGTGTGAGTTTCACAAGGCTGCCGCACGCGGAGGAATTTGTGCGACGGCTTGCTGCCATTCGGCGAACCAGCCTGCAGTTCGTGGAGCCCTGGAGGGAGAAAGGTGCAATTCGCGAGCCAGCAGAATCAAGTCGTTTGCGATATCGATGTCATAAAAGGGTTCCGTGAAGCCAGTTGAGAGTCCGAGGGCCTTTGCACGCGCCAGCAATCTATCGAGCGCACTTGTTGTTCCCATGGGATCGCTTTCAAAGAGCGTGGGGTGAGCGGCTCTGGCGCCCACAAGATAGTAGCCTCCATCGTGGGTTGGCCCGATGACGATGTCATGCGTGGCGAGTCTTTCGAACGCGCTTTCGAGAACAGACCGAGGGAGGTGAGGACTATCGCTATTGAAGGCGATGACGCGCTGCCGGCCGGCGGCAGTAAAATGTCGAAAGACAGAAGTGAGTCCGGCTGCGAGACCTTGGCCTTTTTGTGCGACGACCTGCACGGTATTACCTAATACGTGTGCCAATTCCTGCTGATCTGATTCAGGGCACATGACAGCGACCTCGACATTCGCCAGTGAGGTTGCCAACGCGAGGGTGTCCTCCAAAAGACAGTGGTATAGAGCTGTCACTGCGGGAGCCGGAAGGCTTTCGATGAGACGGGTCTTAACCATGCCAGGCCGTGGAGCTTTCGCCATAATGACTAACGTGTGGCTTGGGCGAGAGAAACTTGAAGGGGAATGGTCAGAGGATTCCACGAGCGATTGGTCCATCGAGATTTACGCCGGTCGCGGCGTTCCCGCACTTCGACGTCGAAAATAATAGCGCACGATGCGGCTCAGTATGAACCAAGCCGCTCCCACCGTGCCCTTCAGCGTACCGCTGATTTTGGACTTACCAATTCGCGGGTGGTAACTCACAGAGACTTCTTCGATGCGAAATCCTGCGATGGCGCCTTTCACGATCATTTCCACAGCCCAGCCGTAGGTGGTTTCCTCCAAGGCGAGGGCGCGCAGCACCTCCGCGCGGGCCGCGCGAAATGGACCAAGATCGCTGATCTTTACACCGTACAAGAGCCGGATCAGTCGGGCGGCAAAGCGATTGCCGAATGCCTGGTGCCAAGGCAGGGCATTGGGGTTGCTGTTGCCGCCGAAGCGCGAGCCGAGCGTAATATCGGCGCGCCCCTCGAAGATCGGAGCCAGGATAACGGCCAACTCGGAAGGGCGGTCACTATAGTCTCCGTCGAGGAAAACGACGACGTCTGGATTTTGCGTATTCGCGAGCCCTGTTAAACAAGCCCGCCCGTATCCTCGGCGAGGCTCGAAAATGACTTGCGCGCCCATCTTCCGGGCAAGAACGGGCGTGCCGTCGGTCGAATTGCTGTCAACGACGATGACTTCGGTTACGAGATTTGCAGGCAGGTCGGCAAGCACACGGCCGATGGCCTGCGCTTCGTTATGGGTTGGAATAATGACCGAAACTCGCACGCAGTTCCCAGATCACCACCACAGGGAGTTCGGGTTCCGCCGGGCCAGGAAAGCGTCGACACCCCAAGCACGGCCTGCGCGTCCGACCGCTAGCCCCAGTGATGCGACCACTGGAACCAATAGCTCCCAAATCCATGATGTACCTAATTCCGAGACCCAAAGGCTGCCAAGGAAAAGGAATGCGACAAGTGCGACCGGACGCGTTAGTAGACCAAGGATCAACAGGATTCCCAGTGAGATCTCCGTGGCCGCTTGCATGGGAGCCGCCATCGCTGCGTGGCTTGCCATCTGTCCCATCACCCACTTCCATGCCGCCGGCGAGTGGCTCGACTTGATGTAGAAATTGATCACGCCCGCGTAGCCAGCGGGAGTGTAGCCGCCTTTGCCCAGATTCTCGAAGAACACCCAGACGAACATGGCACCTATTGTTACGCGAACCAATGCCAAACCATTTGGAGCATCTGGCCGGCCGATGAAGCTGACGGGTACATTTTGTGATGGAGTTGTGTTTGTCATTTTATTAAGCCTCTTGGTTAAAGCCTCGGCCCGCGACGAAAGGAGGCCATCTTAAACCAGCGGACCTGCCCGTGCCAGTTAGATGAACAGGGTTGAGGAAGTTGCGGTTCGTCTCAATCGCGCGCAATGACGACGGTGGTGCACGCGCTTTCGCTCTTGGGCAGTTCGCGAGCGGTAGCCATGCGGATTTCCAGCTTTTGCGCTTCTCCGCGGACGATTGGGCAATAGTAATCCGGTTGATCCAAAGCGTTCTGGATGCGGCGACGTCCCGCACAGCCGCCGAAGCAAGACTCCAGATAAGCGCAGGAAAGGCACGGTTCTGGCGTGGTGCGCGCTTCGAGGAAGGGAGGAGTTTCTACAACTGCTGAACCGAGCGACAACAGAATCGCTAGAGGCTCTCCAGCGCCGGGCCAGTAGACGCACGGCTGAGTCGTAGCACGCGGAGTAACCCGCACCGTGCTGACTCCGCAACCTCCAACCCTCAAAGGAAGACCTGCCATGGCCCGAACCAACGGCTCGCCAATCGCAATCACGTCGGTTTGTCCGAACAGGGCGCGAAAGCCTTGCCAATACTCGTCGTAGCTCAACGCGAAAAGGTCAGAACGAACGGATTGATAAACGTTGACGCGGAGCGGCGATTCGTAGCTCTTCACCACGCGCGCGACCTCGGCAAGACAGAGGTAGTTCGCCTTCATCATTACGGCGATGAAGGTGACAGGGATCCCCAACCGGACGCAGCGTGCGGCCTGATTGTGGACCAGCGTCCAATTGCCGGAACCGCGTTGGGCATCCTGCTCACGTTCGGTGGGATAGTCTAGGGAGAATTCGACATCGTGAAAGGCGCGAAGTTCGTCATCTGTGAGAACTGCGGCGCTGTGGCCGTTGGAGGTGATAGTGAGCTTCACGGGGCGAGTGCGTAGGTAGGCCAAAATCTCTCGGAACTGAGGGTGCATTCCGTTCTCACCGGTGCCCAAATTGACAGAACGGACCGGCAGGCTTTCCATCACAGATCGCACCTGCTCGAGGCTAAGCCGGTCAGTCCGCGCCGGATCGCGATAGCAGAACGAGCACGCGAGGTTGCACTCGTTGGTGAGTCCAAGACCGAGTGCAAATCGCCCAGTCGTAGCAGGGCGGACTGACGCAGAGTGTAAAGCGGATTGGGCGTCGGTCTGAGTCATGGTCCCGCCTCCTCGCCCGATGACGCACGTACACCTTCGGAACACGCGAATCCAATTCAGAACACTAGCACCATCGTTGCCATGTTCGAAACACTCAAGACCCGAAGTCCAACAACATTTCGAAACGCTAGAATCGCCAAGCGGAGGTATTGTATCGAGGACGCAGTCGGGTGCATCCTATGCGCACGTAGATACCGAAGGCGGACGTCCGCCACGGAGGGGCTCATGAATCGTCGCGATTTTCTTCAATCAGCAGGCATTGCGTCAGTACACCTCGCGTTCCCAAAGGCTGAGCTCTTGTTTTCACGAGTCGTTACGCCCGATGGTTGGCGCACTTTCGAACTAACAACGCGTGTCGAAGTGCTGAAGACATCCGGGACGACGCGCGTATGGGTGCCCGCGGCACTCATTAGTGAAACTCCTTTTCAAAGGACGCTCACCAATACCTTCAGCTGCGAAGGCGGCGCCGCAAAGTTGGTCGAGAACAAGAGCGACGCGCTCGGAATCATCGCCGCGGAATTTCCTGCCGGTGTCAGGCCGACCCTGACCGTGACTAGCCGGATCGCCACAAAGGATCGCGCAGTAGACCTCACGGCAAGAGGCGCGGCGCCGAAAGCGAGCCACGCGGAATTGGAGCATTTCTTGCAGCCAACCAAGCTCCTGCCTACGGATGGAATTGTGAAAGACACGGCGAACGAAATCACGAAGGGCGCGAAAACGGATGTGGAGAAGGCGCGCGCGATCTACGAGTGGATCGTTGACAATACCTTTCGCAATCCGAAAACGCGTGGCTGCGGCACCGGCGACATCCGCTTCATGCTGGAATCCAAAGATCTGGGCGGCAAATGTGCCGATCTAAACGCGCTGTACGTTGGACTGGCGCGTGCGGCGGGCCTGCCGGCGCGCGACGTTTATGGCATACGCGTTGCCAAATCTGAAATGGGATACAAGAGCCTGGGTGCTTCGTCGGAGAAAGTGACAAAGTCGCAGCACTGCCGTGCCGAAGTTTACCTTGCTGACTACGGTTGGGTGCCCGTTGATCCCGCCGACGTACGGAAGGTTGTGCTCGAGGAACCACCCGGGAATCGACCGCTCGAGGACGAGATGGTCAAGAAGGCGCGCACGCGGTTGTTCGGGTCCTGGGAAATGAACTGGATGGCATACAACTTCGCCCATGATGTTGCGCTGCCCGGGTCGAACGGTGCGCCAGTCGGCTTTTTTATGTATCCGCAAGCAGAAACGACTGAAGGCCGCCTCGACAGCCTCGATCCTGATAACTTCAAATACGAGATCACGTCGAGAGAGATCACGTCTACAAACGGCTGAACCAGATAGCCGGCCGTCCTGTTAAAGTCTCAACCAGTTCTTGACGACGGTCCTCGGCTTCGTTTTGGCGATGAAGGGCTGTCGATTGGCGATAAGAGCGTTGCGGGTTGTCTGCAAAGGTGAGTCAGCATAGACTGTTGGGAAGTTTGCGGGGTCGCTCTTGCTTCCCTCTGGCAAGTTCTCAGGATTTGCCCTCGCAGTTGCGGTCACTCTGACCGCAGTTTTAGGTTTTGCCAGCGCGGGAATCCTCTCGCCCGCGACCAGCCGCCTGATTTCGGACCTTTCGCAAACAGCAATTGTACTCTGGGCCGCGTATTGCTGTTTCCACGTGGCGCGGCGTTCCTCCGGATATTTGCGCCACCTTTGGGCGCTCCTTGCCGCAGCTTTCTCATTTGCGACAGCCGCACAGGCGTTGGAAACCTACTGCAAAAACGCTTTACACCTTCCTACTGAAACACCCTGGCCCTCCGATGTTCTCTTTATTCTCTGGCCAATTCCTCCGCTGATGATGCTGTTTCCGCGAAGCGCCGACGAGTCGGGCAAGGTCAATTGGTTCCGTGTGCTCGATTTCGCGCAAATCGGAATCGTAGCCCTGACAGCGTATCTTTATTTTTTCTACATTCCGTCGCAATGGGAAGCCGAAGGGAGACGGCTGGTTCTCCAGATCGTGTCGGTACAGGCGCTGCGCGATGCGACGCTTGGCGTGGCGTTCCTTGCTCACTCTAGGAGGGCGTCTCAGGTGGCTTTGCAGGCGTTTTTCGGCAGGCTCTCCGCCTTCTTTTTGTTCATGAGCTGTACTGATTTCAGTTATTTCGCCGTCGCAGCGAGTCCAAGCAGTTCCAGCTGGATGGGCCTTGCCTGGAGCGCACCGTACCTGTTCGCAGTGGTTATAGCAGCTACATGGAGAGTCAAAGAGTTCAAGGTTGTCCGCGGCACCAAGTCTCGAATGCGCTCAATGACCGCTACGCAGCTTCTGCCGGTCTGTATCCCGATACTGGTGCTATTGATGGGCCGGCGGATCGCCACGGAACAGCTGACCATTGCGTGGGTCGCGATCGCCGGATCGTTCCTTGTTTCCGCCATCCGCCTCGCGCTCACTCATGAAAGGCAGCGGCGAATCGCGGAAGAACTCTCAGACACTGAGCAGGCGCTGTTGAAATCAGAACAAATGTTTTCGACAGCTTTCCGGCTGAGCCCCAATGCCGTTGGCATCAGTCTGTTTCCCGAGGGCCGATTCGTCGAAGTGAACGACAGCTTCACCCGCTTCACCGGTTACACACGCAGCGAAACACTTGGCAGAACCGGACAAGAAATGAGTCTTTGGATTGACCTTGCGCATCGGGCGAAGGTAATGGCCAAGTTGGGGGAAGAAAGGGAAGTTCTGGAAGAAGAATTTCAATGCCTGACGAAAAGCGGAGACATCCGAATTGGCCAGTTTTCCGGCGCCTTAATTGAAATCGAAGGACGGCTCCACGCGCTGGTGGAGATTCATGACGTCACAGCGCGGAAGCAAGCGGAAGAATTGTTGCGAGCCAGCGAGAAGCGATTCCGCAGCCTCGTCGAGAGTCTGCACGTAGGCATCGCGTTAATGGGACGGCAAGCAGAGGTCTTATTCGCGAATCAAGCGGCATTGGAAATGTTCGACATGCCACTTGAGGACGTGCTTGGAAAGAACTCCTCGGAACTGGGCATGGAAGCGTTTTACGAAGACGGCACGGAAATGCCATTTCCGATGCGTCCAGGTCCACGTGCCCTCGCGACCGGGAAGGCAGTGCGCAATGAGGTTATGGGTTGGCTGCGCCGAGGTTCGAATGAAATGTTGTGGATCCTCGGAGAGGCGGTTCCGATCTTCGGAGAAGATGGGCAGCTGGACAAATTGGTGACGTCATTTAGCGACATTTCGAAACGCAAGCAGGCAGAAGAATCGTTGCACCAACTATCGACGCGACTGTTGCAACTACAAGATGAAGAACGGCGACGATTGGGAAGGGAACTGCACGACAGCCTGGCGCAGAGCGTGCTGGCTGTAAATTTGAATCTCGCTCAAGTCGCGCGTGGCGCGACACCTCTCGACGAAAAGTCACAACTCGCGATATCCAAGGCGCGGGGCGTATTGCAGGAGATGTCGCAGGAAATTCGCACGCTCTCCTATCTTTTGCACCCGCCAATGCTGGATGAACTCGGGCTGACGGCAGCCATCAAGGAATACGCCGCGGGATTCAGCGAGAGGAGCGGCATTCAGCTCGACGTCGAGCTTCAGGCGGATTTCGGAAGACTGAGTCAAGAGGCGGAGACGGCCTTCTTCCGGATTGTGCAGGAAAGCTTGTCCAACATTCAGCGGCATTCGGGTAGTGCAACCGCCAAGATTCGCTTATATGGTGACGCAAACCGCTTGGAACTGGAAGTGAGTGATCAAGGCCGAGGAATGGATCGGACCACAGTCGAACCAGGAAAAAGCACACGAAGCCGGCTGGGCGTTGGGATACTCGGCATGCGCGAGCGAATGACACAATTGGGAGGAAAACTCGAAGTGGTATCGAACTCGGCCGGAACGACCGTACGCGCCGCGATTCCAGCGATGGTTGAGGTTTCCAATGCCCCTTCGCATCCTCGTGGCGGATGATCATCACGTCGTTCGAGCCGGGCTCCGAACTCTGTTGGAGACCGAGAAGGGGTGGGAAGTGTGTGCCGAAGCGGCCAATGGCCGTGAAGCTTTGGAAAAGGCGAAGGAGCTGAAGCCAGACGTAGCAGTGCTAGACATTAGCATGCCGTTGTTGAATGGCGTAGAGACCACTCGGCAGATTCGGAAGCTGTCTCCGAAAACGGAAGTGCTGATTCTGACCATGCACGACTCGGAGTCTTTGATTCAGGAAGTGCTGGAGGCTGGCGCACGAGGATATATCCTGAAGGACGATGCAGATCGAAGCCTGATTGCGGCGGTTAAATCTCTGCAGCAGCACAAGCCGTATTTATCGAGCCGCGTATCTGAAGCTTTCTCGAAGAGCCTTCTCTCGCCTGGCGATGATTCGCCGACCGACCGCAGACGCTTGACGCCTCGCGAGCGCGAAATTCTGCAGCTTCTCGCCGAGGGCAAAAGCAACAAAGAAATCGCCAATATCCTGGGAATCAGCGTGAAAACGGCGGAGACCCATCGCGCCAATATCATGCTCAAGCTCGATTTTCATTCCATCACCGAACTAGTCCGCTACGCCGTTCGCAACAAGATTATCGAAGGCTAACCATACCTGCCCACGTCTACAGGCAACCCCTTAGGGAATCAGCCGAATTTCTTTCGCTCCGCAGACCATTCAAAATCGCTTCCACAAGTTGAGAACTTGGTATCCGGTGGAGGTTGGGCTTGGAACACGGTGCTCGGAAGATTCGTGTGCTAGTCGCGGATGATTCGAGAACCGCCTTGCGCGCCGTTTGCGCATATCTCGACTTCGAGGAAAGGTTTGAAATCGTGGGGACGGCCAGCGACGGTCTGAGGCTACTGGACAAGGCTCAGCAGCTTAAGCCTGACTTGGTACTAACAGACTTGAGTATGCCGCAACTGACGGGTCTCGAAGCAGCGGAGCAGTTACGGAAGTCCTTACCCGGATTGCGAATCATTTTATTCACGGAATTGAACGGGCTGTCTCTTCGAGAGGAATGCTTGCGGAGAGGTGTGGACGGTTTCGTGGCAAAGAGTCAGATGCCGGAACAGCTTATGGAAGAGGTCAATAGGTTGTTTCCGGGAAATTCAAGCGCGGAATGAACCGCAACAGAAATGCGCGGAAGCGGGCTTCAGTCAATTGGCACGGATAGAAGGAGAGAGCTAGATGGCATCGAAGAAAATTCTTTTGGTGGACGATTCTTGTACGGCGCGGCTGGTGAACAGGATGGTTTTCAGCCAGAAGTCGAATTACGTGTTGATTAGCGCAATTGACGGTAAGGAAGCCGTCGATAAGGCGCGAGAGGAAAAACCAGACCTGATCCTGATGGACATCGTGATGCCTCGCATGACCGGGCTGGAAGCTTGCCGGGTGCTGAAAGGCGACAAGGAAACGGAAAAAATTCCCGTGATTCTGCTGACCACACGCGGCGAAGAGCAGTACGTGCAGGAAGGCTACGCGAGCGGATGCAGCGACTATCTTACAAAGCCCGTGAATGACGCCGAACTGCTGGATCTGCTGAAAGCGTACCTCGGCGAGTAATCAAACGTGGAAAAGAAACCAAGTACGAGTAACGAGGGACAAAGATGATAGGTACAGGAGACGGAAACCGTTCTGCGATCAAGGTGGTATCCCGGACCAAGCAGGCGGAGCCAAACGCCGCCGCTCCGAATGGGACCGAAGAACTGCGCTTGCGCGTACAGCAGATGTCCTTACGTGAGCAGATTGAACGGAATCACTTTCTGCTGATGCGACTCAACGCGGCCAACGCACGCCTGATCCAGAGCCTGGAGCAAGGGGATGCATTCGACGCGATCGGCGAAGTCATCGCGAATCTGATCGGCTGTGAGGAAGTAGCAATATTTGACTACCACCCGGGCGAGCAGAATTTCTCGCTGGCCTGGACGTCCGGCGTAGAAGCAGCCGCGATGCAGCCCTTCCTCTGTGGTGCGGGTATGTTCGGCCACGCAGTAGAGCAGGGGGTGACCCAGTACCGCGAGCGCCAGCCGGAGGCATCGCTTCTGCCGCATGAGAAGAACCTGACCGCTTGCATAATTTTGAAATCCAGCGGGGACGTTGTCGGCGTTGTTGCCATGTTTGGCCTGCTCCCGCAAAAGAGCCAACTGGAATGGACGGATTTTGAGTTGGTGAAATTTCTGGAAACCTACGGAGCCGTGGCGATCAAGTTTCAGCGACTGCAAGGGAAACAGGTGTCTTTGTGATGCCGCTTCCACCGCTGAAACCTATCCGGCCCGCTTTAACAGCACCGGCTTCGGCTGAGAGACGAGGATTTGCCCCGTCTGATTCGCACTTTCTTCATGCCGGCCAGGTTTTCGTTTCTGCGGAAGGCAAATCCATCGTAACGATTCTTGGCTCCTGTGTTGGCGTATGCATTTGGGACGCGGTGAATCGTATCGGTGGCGCGACGCACTTTCTGCTGCCGAGTTGGGATGGAACGGGAGCCTCGTCGCCGCGTTACGGCAACGTAGCGATCTCCGTGCTGGTGCAGAAGCTGCTCGAAGCCGGCGCCAGTCGTGGACAACTTCGAGCCAAGGTCTTCGGCGGCGGCTGTCTGTTCAGTTCCATGCGCGAACCGGGTTCGAACAGGGAACCGCATCTTGGCAGCCGGAACGTCGAGACTGCGCTCGAGATGTTGACCAAGGCACGCATCCCAATCATGTCCACCGTTGTTGGCATGGACCGCGGGCAGCGCATCGTGTTCCGGACAGATACCGGCGACGCGGAAGTCAAGGTTTTATAGAGACATTATGGAAATCAATCGGGAAATGCTATTGCAGTCTTTCCGGGAAGAGACCGGGGAGTGTCTGGAGCAAATGGAGCAATCGCTCCTTGCGTTGGAGACACGCCCCGAAGATCGTGAATTAGTCTCCTCTCTTTTTCGGGCTGCGCACACGGCGAAGGGCAACGCTTCCTTGCTGGAATTCAACGTTTTGGCGCGATTCCTCCACAACGTCGAGGATCTGCTGGAGCTCTGCCGCAGCAACACCATCGCTTTGTCCCAGGACGTGATCAATATCCTACTTCAGTCAGTAGATGCTCTGAGGCAAATGACCAAGCGAGCAGTCGAGGGAGCAGAAAGCCTTTCACCTGAACACGAGTTATTGAGCGCGCGCCTTGCCGAGATGACCGCCGAATTCAAGATGCCCCGGAGGGCTGCCGCGCCAGAAAATTCTGCATCGGGAAACCCAGAAGCATCATCCTCGACCGCTGTGTCCAAGTCTTCAGCGCAAAATCTGCGCGTCGACGTGGGAAAGCTCGATCGCATGTTGAACCTGACCGTGGAATTCGCGATTGCGCAAGGCCGTCAGCGCCGAATACTCGAAGAAAAAATCGGCTTGATCGCCAATGGGCGCGAGCTTCTCGACTCCCATCACGGATTGGAGTCGCTATTCCTCGAATTGCAAGAATTGGTCATGAAGATTCGCATGGTACCGGTGGGCCCGACATTTCACCGGTTCGCGCGGAGCGTGCGCGACACCGCTCGCAAAAGCGGAAAGCTTGCTCGCATGTTGATTGTGGGCGAGGACGTCGAAGTTGACACCACGGTTCTAGAGCATATTTACGACCCGTTGATGCACATGATTCGGAATTCCGTGGACCACGGACTGGAGTCGCCCGAAGTACGCCGCGCCGCTGGAAAGGATCCTAGCGGCAAGATTGTCCTGAAGGCGTTCCACGATTCCGGCAACATCGCCATTCAGATTTCCGACGACGGAGCGGGTCTCGATCATGACCGCATTCTGCGGCACGCGCGTTCGAAAGGATTGATCCCCGAAGGAACCAGGCTCACTGCAACTGAAATTCAGAACCTTATCTTTCAGCCTGGATTTTCAACCGCCGACAAAGTTTCCGAACTCTCCGGCCGGGGTGTCGGACTAGACGTTGTGCGCCGCAACGTGCAAGCGCTTCGCGGCAGCGTGCAAGTCAGCAGCCAGCCTGGGGCGGGAACAACAGTGGATATCCGTCTTCCGCTGACGCTAGCGATTATTGAGGGCTTCAGCGTGGGCGTGGGCAACGAAACCTACGTCATCCCTGTGGAGCAAGTGGTGGAGTGTGTGGAACTGCCGGCGGAGGAAAACAACGCGGCTCGCACCGAAGGCATCCTCCAACTCCGCAATCAGCCACTTCCCTTCATTTACCTTAGGGACCATTTCGAGCTGCCCGGAGATCGGACCGGACGGCAGAACATTGTTGTGGTGCAGCATGGGGCCAGTCGCGCTGGATTGGCAGTAGACGTCCTTTATGGAACTACGCAAACGGTCATCAAGCCCCTGCCTGCAGTCTTCAAGGCGATTCCTGGAGTTTCTGGTTCGGCAATTGTTGGCAATGGCAGAGTGGCGCTGATTTTGGATGTCCCGGCGCTGCTCCGCGATTTCCGAGTGCAAGAAATGCAGTTGGTTTGAGGCGATAATGCAAATTTGTTTTTGTGAATAGAGAGGATTAAGGAGATACCGATGTTTAACAACATGTCGATTGCAAAGCGGCTGGCCCTCGGATTCGCGATGGTGCTGGCCTTGTTGATAGTCGTAACGATCATAGGCTACTGGGGTACGGACTCAGTCGCCCGAGAGACAGTGACGATGCTGCATACCACGGAGAACGTGGCGGAGCATGCTTCCCGGGCCCGGGCCAACATTGTCGGCTTGCGGCGGTTTGAAAAAGACTACTTCTTGAATATCGGGGCGAAAGCCAAGGAAGCAGAATATCTGAATGAATGGAATAGGGAACGCGAGCACTTGATCCAGCGACTGGCAGACCTGGAAAAGTATGCGACGCTCGATCAAGACAAGAAGGATATCTCCAGCATGAAGGAAGAGTTTGCAAAGTACGAGGTTGGGTTCCACCTTGTGCAGGCACAAATTGATGCCGGCCAAGTGAAGCGGCCGGAAGAGGGAAACCAGAGCATCGCCGTCTACAAGGATTCCATCCACGCGATGGAGAAAACCGCACAAGACCTGTCCACGCGGGCCGAAGACGCCATGGAAGCTCAAGCCGTGATTATGGGTGACTTTGCGAAGCGGACCGAGGCCGTGATGTTCGGAGTGGCGCTTACGGCCCTGATCGCAGGCTTGCTCGTGGCGCTAGTGATTGGACGCGGAATCGTGCGTCCTGTGAATGTTATGGGCGCGTACCTTGCCGAATTGGCTTCGGGCGATGGCGACCTGACCAAGCGTATGGAATCCATCTCGCGCGATGAAATCGGAAATATGGCGAAATCCCTCAACTCGTTCTGCGAGAAACTCGAGAAGATCATCATCGAGGTTAAGGGCGGCACGGGCGCGATTTCCAGCGCGTCACAGCAAGTGGCGTCTTCCTCACAATCGCTCTCCCAAGGCACCAGCGAACAGGCAGCTTCGGTGGAGGAAACAACCAGCAGCCTGGAACAGATGAGCGCTTCGATTACGCAGAACTCGGAAAACAGCCGCCAAATGGAGCAAGTAGCCAGCAAAGGAGCACGCGAAGCAGAAGAGAGCGGCAAGGCAGTGAAACAGACCGTGGAGGCGATGAAGTCCATCACCGAACGGATCGAAATCATAAACGAAATCGCCTATCAGACAAACCTCCTGGCCCTTAACGCAGCCATCGAAGCTGCACGTGCGGGCGAACACGGAAAGGGTTTTGCCGTGGTTGCGACCGAGGTACGCAAACTTGCCGAGCGCAGCCAGACGGCGGCGAAGGAAATCAGCGCGCTGGCCACGAACAGCGTCGGAGTCGCCGAGCGCTCCGGGAAACTGCTGGAAGAACTGGTGCCCTCGATCAAGAAGACGGCGGACCTGGTTCAGGAAGTGTCTTCGGCCTCACGCGAGCAGTCTTCCGGCGTAAGCCAGATCAATAAGGCGATGAGCCAAGTGGACCTGGTTACTCAGCGCAACGCCGCGTCCGCCGAAGAGCTCTCGAGCACAGCGGAAGAACTCGCTTCTCAGGCGGAAGCTCTCATGCAACTCATGGACTTCTTCAAGACCAGCGCCGGTGAGCATGGACGTTCATTCCTAAACAAAACCGGTGCACATGCATTCCAACCACGCTTGCAGGCGCAACACGCGGCCCTACATCATTCCACACCGGTTGTGAAGGCCAATGGAAGAGCCAACGAAGCGAGTGATGAGCGCGAACTCAGCTTCACCCGGTTCTAAGGGAGCAAGCCATGACTACTGCGACCAAAGAATCGGTTGAACAAAAGCAGTATCTGACCTTTCTTCTCGCCAATGAGGAATACGCCATCGGCATCCTCAAGGTGAAAGAGATCATCGAGTACGATACCGTGACGACTGTCCCACGGACGCCCAAGTGGGTTAGAGGAGTCATCAACTTGCGAGGCGCCGTGGTGCCGGTGGTGGACCTGGCCGTAAAGTTCGGCTTGGAACTGACACCGGTCACCAAAACAACCTGCATCGTGATCGTAGAAACACAGTTCGAGAGCCAGAACACCACTATCGGAATCATCGTTGACGCGGTGAGCCAGGTAATGGAATTGGCGAGCGACGACCTGCAGCCGGTGCCGGAGTTTGGTACCCGGGTAAAGGTGGACTACCTGCTCGGCATGGCCCAGCTGGGAAAGAAGTTCGCCCTGCTGCTCGACGTGGACAGAGTACTGTCTACCGATGAACTGCTCCATCTCAACGACGTTGCCTTCTCTGCAGAAGAGGGGCAAGCCGCCGAGGCTGGCGTGCCGGTGACGCCAGAAGCTGTCGTGCATTCAGAAACGGGCGGCAACACGAGCGAAAAAGCGGAGTAGGCGACGCGAAACGGGCGGAGCGTCGCATTCGATTAGGGCGCTCCACTTGTCCCAGGCAAAAATGACCATGAAGACTCTGTTTGTCGATGACGCACGAGGCCTATTGACGGAAGGAAGCAGCACACCGGAATCGGAGCCAGCAAAGCACCGACCCTCAAACGGAGTGGAAGGAAATGGGCGTTTGCTTTCAGCAAGTGCGCCATTTGAAGAGGTTTCTCGCAAGATCTCCGGTCGAGAGTTCCAGCAATTTCAGCAGCTGATTTACCGCGAGGCCGGAATCTGGCTTTCTCCGGCGAAAGTCGCCCTGCTCACCGGGCGCTTGGCCAGAAGGTTGCGCCAACATGGCCTAAAGACATTCACAGACTACTACGCGCTGGTCAGTGAATCCGCCGAAGAACGTGTCCAGATGCTCGACGCGATTTCTACCAACGAGACCCATTTTTTCCGCGAAGCCCAACATTTCGAACTTTTGAAATCTGAGATCTTTCCACAGTGGGTCAGAGACGTTGACGAGGGTCGACGCAACCGCAAGATTCGCGTTTGGAGCGCCGGTTGTTCCACTGGCCAGGAGCCATACTCGCTAGCCATGTTGCTTCTGGCTCATTTCCCTGCCGCTGCCGGATGGGAGATTGAAATCATAGCCACAGACCTCTCCACTCGCGTTTTGAGTGTCGCAAAGAAGGGGATCTGGCCCGCTAAGGGAGCTTCTGAAATCCCGATCGAGTATTTGAAGGCGTTTATGCTAAAGGGAGTTGGCGAGCAAGCCGGCCAGATCAAGGCCGCACCGGAGCTCAGATCGCTCGTCAAGTTTTACCGTGTAAACCTCAACGGCTCCGCTTATCCCTTTGTCGGTACGTTCGATTTGATTTTTTGCAGGAACGTTCTTATCTATTTTGACGAGCGGAGCCAAGATTCTGTCGTGCGCCGCATCGTGAGTTTTCTTTCTCCCAGCGGCTATTTCTTCGTTGGCCATGCCGAAAGCCTTCACCGCATGGGGGATATTCTGAGCACATACGTTTCCACCGTTTACAGGCCGGCGCGGAAGACTTCTGAAGGCGGCAGGGAAAAATGACAGTGGACCAGAGCGCGCACTCCCCAATACACGTACTTGTCGTGGATGATTCAGCCACAGTGCGGCAGGTGCTTTCCGCGGTGCTTTCCGAAAAGCGCGGCTTTCGTGTCACCGTAGCTGCTGATCCTCTCTTCGCCTTTGACAAGATGAAGAAGTTTCTCCCGGATGTAATCCTATTGGATTTGGAAATGCCGCGGATGGACGGGCTGACATTTCTCGAAAAGCTCATGTCCCAGAATCCCGTGCCTGTCGTGGTTTGTTCGGGTTTAACCGGCCCCAGAACCGAAGCCGCCATTCGCGCGCTGGAAATTGGCGCGGTAGATATCATTACGAAGCCCAAGATAGGCGTCCGCGGATTTCTGGAAGAGTCCGCCGTTCTGCTCGAAGATACTGTGCGGGCGGCTGCGACAGCGCGCGTTACAAAGTTTCGCAGGCTCCGCAAGGAACGTTCGGGCTATCACACCGCCGATGTTGTGATTCCCCCGGCCGTCCCGTATTTGTCGGCGCAGCACAGAGATAAAATCATAGCCATCGGCGCGTCTACCGGAGGTACCGAAGCACTCCTTCAGGTTTTCGAACAGATGCCACGCGACTGCCCGGGAATTGTTGCAGTTCAGCATATGCCCGAGGGATTCACGGCGGCTTTTGCGAAACGCCTTGATGGCACCTGCCGGATCGAAGTCAAAGAAGCCGCGGACGGCGATAAAGTTCTTCCCGGTCGCGCCTACATTGCTCCGGGAAATCGGCACACCCTCGTTCGGCGCCTCGGTACGGGCTATTTTCTCGAGGTGCGCGATGGTTCTCTTGTCTCTCGTCATCGCCCCAGCGTGAATGTGCTGTTCCGCTCCGTGGCCCAAGCCGCTGGCGCCAGCGCGATTGGCATTTTGATGACCGGCATGGGCGACGATGGCGCCGATGGCCTCCTCGAAATGAAGCAGGCTGAAGCATTTACGATCGCTCAGGACGAGGCGACGTGTGTGGTATTCGGCATGCCGCGGGAAGCCATACTGCGGGGTGCAGCGAGCGAAATCTTGCCGCTGCCGCTTATTTCATCTGCGATCTTGCGAAATAGCCTGGCGTTGAAACCCTAATTACCGGCTGCAGCGTGTGGTGCCGCCAAGTCAGAATGACAGCGCGCTTATCTCGTTTCGGCCAGCTCTTCTTCCCCTGCCGGCGACGCGAAAGCTTGCTGCTGGTGTGGCATAGCCGATTTCCGGCTCGCGGCGTAGAGATAGCCAAGCACGACAACCGGCATAAGAACCACTGCCGCCTTCCATGCGGCTCCTCTGTCGAACGCGCCACTGACCAGTCCCGCGAATAGAATGCCGCCGATGAAGTATGGGAAAACATGTTCGTAGCACGTCCTGGCGACGTGCCTGACGGGCTTGCGTTCGACCAGCGCCACTACCGCGGCGACGAGGGCTGTGTTCAGTGGCAAATAAAACGCTCCCGCCAGAATAATCAAAGGCACCGGAGTGTCTGCGCCGCCGCGTGCCAGCAGGAAATGTGCGGTGACGTAAGAAAAACACGAGCTCACAACCAGAGCGGCTGCGCTGAAGCTGATTTGTACGGCGCGGATTTTCTTGGCCCGCCAGCATGATTGAACGAGTGCGGCGGTGAGGCCAATAACCATCACTTCCGACAGACGGCAAGTCACTATGCTCAACAGAATAAAGACAAAATTCGGGGACATAGTCGTTTCCATTCCCGGAATTCTGACTTTGCACGTTGATGCGAGTGCCGCAAGTCCAAGGAAGAGTGCGAACTGACGGGCGTTTGCTGAGGACCATGATCCGGCCGCGAAAAGCAGAATCGCGGCGCCGGCGGCGATTACGATTGCGATATAAGTCTTTGCGTTTTTCGGCATCGGGACGCTCCGTTAGTTGGGACGAGCCAAAGGCGATTACTCGCCGTCACCGAGGCTGCCGTCGCTGTTTCCCCACACGACGGAATTGCCCCAAACCACCGAGTTACCCCAAACAACGGAATTGCCCCAAACAACGGAGTTGCCCCAAACCACCGAATTTCCCCATACGACCGAGTTACCCCACACGACGGAGTTGCCCCAGACAACGGAGTTATTCCAGACGGTCGATGGATCGCCAACGATGGAAACGGTGTTACTCACCGAATCGTATACGGCGACTGGAGATTTCGCCGCCCCGAAGTTACTCGGAGCTGAGTCCGTGTTGGCCAAAGCTGCGGCTGCGTCCACTGCGCCCGCCCCGACAACAAATAAATCCTGTTCGACTTGATAAACGACTCCGGAACCTTGATCGGTTGCAGTCGTGTAATTCGAAAATCCCTTCCAGGCAGTTTTCATCAGGCGGGCTTTTACCTGGTCTGGCGTCAGCGTCGGCGATTTTTGGATGACGAGCGCGGCGACGCCCGCTACGACAGGGCTCGCCATGCTCGTGCCACTCAACCGCATGTAGCGCGAGCTGCCGTAGGCCGGGCCGCAACTCGTGCGCGAGTTGTTGCACGGGTAGATCGCGAGCGAAGGATAGAGGGAAACGAGCGCATTTCCGGAGGAGAGCTTCCGGGAAACGATCTTGTTACCGGGAGCGACAAGGTCCGGCTTCACGACGTGATCGAATGCCGTCGGGCCCTTCGAACTGTAGCTCGTCATCGTTTGTGCGGCTTGCGTGCCGCTGCCGTGCATGTTCGTCGCGCCGACGGTGATGACATAGGGATCGTTACCGGGTGCGCCGATGGTGGCGTATCCGCCGGTTCCAGCGGCGGTGTATTCACCCATGTTGCCCGCTGCCACCACAACGACGATACCTGCCCTCCACGCCGATTCAACTGCCTGGCAGAGAGGATCGAGCGTGTAGCTTTCGTAGACGCCACGCGCCAAGGAGAGATTCAACACCCGAATGTTGTAAGTATTCTTCAGAGCGATCGCCTGCTGAATGGCGGCGATGACCGTGCTGTCCGTCCCGGCGCCATTGCTGTCGAGCACACGCAGGTTAATGATCTTTGCCTCGGGAGCAATGCCGCGATAGACGCCGGCATAGTTGCCCGCGTACTGCGAATCATATCCGTTACCCGCGATGACGCCGGATACGTGCGTTCCATGGCCGTATGGGTCGCCGGTGCTGGAGTCGCCAGGAACAAAGCTCTGGCTATAAACGATCCGCGACGGCTGATAGTTACCGTCAGAGTTCAAGTCATTGTTGCCGCTCACACCGCTATCCAGAACCGCAACGCCGACGCCTGTTCCATCCCATCCATTTGAGAACGCAATGTCCGCATTTACGGCTTTCACGGCGTGGTCCAGCGCGCCGCGCAATTTCCTATTCGGCGAAACATAGGCCACGTTTGAGTGAGACGCCAGGTCGGCAAGATTGCCGCCCTTCACCGTTACGAGTTGAGCTTTGAGCAAAGGAAATTCGGCCCTGGTTTCAGCGCCTTCAGCAACAAGTTCGTTGGCTGAGGGAGCCTGGCGGTACTGAACGATGACATCAACTGGCTTCTCGGGATCGAGCCCTTTGAGGTCAGGGGCGATCTTTGCCGCCGCCGGGGTAAGGGCCGTATCGTTATTCGAGCCGGCGCCGGACGATGCACTTTGCGTCTTTGCGGGCGCGTTTGCCGAGGGAGCAAGGTTAGGCGACGGACTGGAAGAGGCGGAAGCGCTCAGGACAGGGCTGGAGCCGGCTGCGGGCGCTGGCTGGCGCTTGTGAAAGCCCAAGAAATCGAGAACAGAGTCCGTTTTCGACGGCGCGGCCTGGCGCGAAAGGTTCGCAACGGAAGCGACAGGTTTTTGAGCTGGTGAATAGGGTGAAATCAGCTTCGCGGCGGCCTGTGGCGCCGCGGCGTCAGAACCGGTCCAGTGGCCGTTGAATCCCCATGCCGCTACCAGCAGGGAAAGCGCGATGACGGCGCCCCAAGTAGTGGTCTTCAGCACTCCACTACGGTTTGACTTAGATTCGTTAGAACTGCTCATCATGCGAACTCTCCTGGGCAAGGTTGGGGCCGATGATGCGTTCGAACTGACGTGTTTTCCGCAAAGAGAGTTTCTAGCTTGGGGGGGCCTTGGTCGATGGTACAGGGGTGGGGAACGGCTAGTACCTTCGTTCAGTCAAATTGTGTCACTTTGGCACAGTTCGCCGATCCCTTTGCTCCCCGGTGGGCAGGAGTCCGCGCGGAGGTTTTTTGGGTCCGGAAGCTAAATAACTGATCGTTCACACTGGGACACAACAGCCGGTCAGTACTATTGGGCGCTTCTGGCGCAAAAGCCACACTTGTCCCTAATCCGGAGGCGCGCCCGCCGCACATAGGTGGGAAAGTCGGATATTGATGACGAACGAGACTTTGCCAGGCTTGAGCGACCGCCGCGAGGAGCAACATCTCCCCGCCACTACTTCTATCGACAGTGCTGCGAAATCCGCAGAGGGGCAGTCTCAGGACGGCGGAGCCAATTGGTGGAAGAGTTTTTGGAGCATGCCGGGCAAACCGGATAAGTTTCTCGGCTGGCCCGCGACCATCTTCATTTTGACGCAGTTGGCAGGAGGCCTTCCTCTGTTGCCCTATGCGATGTTGCATTGGCGATCGGAGAACAGTCTCAAATTTGCGTGCTTCCTCGGCGTGGCGCTGAGTGCATCACTTTTCAAAGTGCGACTGCCTGGAATTCAGGCGACGATGTCCGCGAATTTCCTTTTTATCCTCGTCGGCATTCTCGACCTCTCCTATCCCGAAACAATTTTGATGGGCTGCCTGGGCGGCTTGGTGCAGTCCCTTTGGCAGGCGAGGCCCCGTCCTCGATTGGTGCAGTTGCTCTTCAATTTTGCAAATCTTTCGATCTCGATAGCAGCGGCGAATGCGGTCTTTCACAGCCAGGTCGCGTATATGTTTGGATTTCGTTGGCCACTACTGCTCGCAGCAGCCTCTACAACCTATTTCGCAATGAACACGATGTCGGTTTCAGGCATCATCGCGATGGCCGAACGCCGGAATCCAATCTCCGTTTGGAAAGAATGTTATCTCTGGTCGTTTCCATACTATTTGCTCGGCGCTCTGATCGCTGGTGGCGTAAGCGTCATCAATCGATTCCTCGGCTGGCAAGTGGCAATACTCGTGTTGCCGATCGTTTATTGGATTTACCGCTCGTACCGAACTTATCTGGATCGCCTGGAAGGCGAGAAGAAGCATACGGAAGCGATGGCCGATCTGCACCTGCGGACGATTGAGGCCTTGTCGCTCGCCATTGAAGCCAAAGATCACAATACCCACGACCACCTGAAGCGGGTTCAGACTTACGCAATGAAGATTGGTCAAGATCTCGAGTTGGATGAATCCCAGCTGAGCGCAATCCGCGCCGCAGCGATGTTGCACGACATTGGCAAACTGGCGGTCCCGGAACAGATTCTTTCCAAACCCGGCCGGCTCACTCCGGAAGAATTTGAAAAGATGAAGATTCATCCCATTGTCGGCGCCGACATTTTGGACCGCGTCCAGTTTCCTTATCCGGTTGTCCCCATCGTGCGTTCGCATCATGAGAAGTGGAACGGAACTGGATACCCCGACGGACTCTCTGGCGACGCGATTCCGATCGGCGCGCGAATTTTGTCAGTAGTGGATTGTTTCGATGCCCTGACTTCCGAGCGCCCTTATCGTCGTGCCGTGCTGCCGGAAGAAGCGATGACGCATTTGAAGTCAGAAAGCGGACAAAGCTACGACCCGCGAGTCGTTGACTGCATAGAGCGCAGGTATCGCGAATTGGAACAAGAAGTCCGCCAATCGGTCGATGACAGCAAAAGACTGGAAATCGTGTCTAGCGTCTATCGACCGGTGGCGCCATCGGCAGGGTTCGCGGAAATACCGGATGAGGCCGAAGTCCGGGCGGCATCGTTCCTCGCGTCGATTGTCTCGGCACGTCAGGAAGCGCAACTCCTTTTCGAATTGGCGCAGACGCTCGGGAATTCTCTCAGTTTGCGGGAGACGCTTTCGGTTGTGGCGAGCCGGCTGAAAGAAATGATTCCGCACGACGCAATCGTCTTCTATGTTTGCACCGAAGACAAAATCGTTCCACGGTACGTCCATGGGATCGACTATGAGTTGTTCCGTTCGATCGAAATTCCGTTTGGACAAGGTATTTCCGGATGGGTAGCGCGAACGGAACAGCCCATCATCAATGGCAATCCCGCTGCAGAAACGAAATATCTCGAAGATTCATCGCGTGTCTCGGTGCTCCAGTCCGCGTTGGCGGTGCCGCTGCGGGGACGCACGGGAGTCGCCGGTGTGCTAGCTCTCTACATGCAGGAGAAGCAAGGATTCACGAAGGATCATCTGCGGTTATTGCTTGCCGCAAGCTCGAAGCTTGGGCTTTCGGTCGAGAACGCATTGCAATACGAACAAGCGCAAGATACCGCGAGTACAGACTATTTGACGGGCTTGCCGAACGCTCGGTCGATCTGCGTGACGCTCGAACGAGAAATTGTTCGTTCGCGCCGCAAAGGCAGTTCGCTGGCTGTGCTCTTGTGCGATTTGAACGGATTCAAACAGGTCAACGACAACTTGGGCCACCTGGTGGGGAACCGGCTTCTGCAAGAGATCGCCAAGAATTTGAGAAATACATGCCGCGAGTACGATCACGTCGGTCGTTTGGGCGGCGATGAGTTCGTCTTCGTCCTGACCGAGTTCACGGATGATTTTGTACACAACTTGAAGCCGCGCATCGAGTTTGCCATTGCAGAGGCGAGCCGCACCGTCTGCACACGGAATGTCGTGACCGCCAGCATCGGAAGCGCTTTCTGCCCGCAGGACGGAGCCACCGCCGAACAGCTGTTGGCCGAAGCGGACAGGCTGATGTACGAATCCAAAGAGAATCACTACCGCAGCACCGGTGCAGGGCGGATTGCGGAACAAGAGCTAGACTCGCCCCTGCGGCTGCCCACAACGCTGGGCTGATGGAATGCTGCGATGACAGCGACCCTGCAAAAATTCGCCACGCGGTTGCTTCTGCTGGCGGCGCTGGCCTTGCTCGGTGGCCTTATCAGCGCAACCTTAGTGCGGTTCGCGCCGGGATATGGAATTGACGAACGCGAACTCGACCCCCGGCTGACTCAAGCGAGCGTCGAAGCCATTCGTAGTTCGCATCGGATGGATTCAGGGCTCCTCTCGTATTACGCGCACTATCTATCCAATGCAATTCGCGGTGATTTCGGTACGTCGGAATGGCTCGGCCGGCCCGTCCGCTCTCTGATTCAAGAACGATTTCCGGTTACCGTACGGTCTGTGATTGCGGGAATACTGTTAGCGTGGGTCGCGGCACTGTCTTGTACCTTGGCAAGTTTTTTTCCGGGTGGCTCGTTTCTGAACTTTTCAGCAACTGCGGCCAGCAGCGTGTTTATCGCATTGCCGACGGGTGCCGTGGCTATGTTCGCCGTGTATCTTCGCGCGCCGGTGTTCGTCGCGATCGCAGTGGTGACGTTCCCGAAGTTGTTTCGTTACCTCCGAAACCTGCTCTCCGACGCCCTTGCGCAGCCGCATGTGCTCGCAGCGCGGGCACGCGGAGTCACACAATCACGTATCGTATTTCGCCACTTGCTTCCGTTCGCGGCCCCCGCCCTTGTCGCACTATTCGGTGTCTCCCTCAGCATGGCGTTTGGTGCGGCCATCCCGATTGAAGCGCTTTGTGATTCGCCTGGAGTGGGCCAGTTGGCGTGGCAGGCGGCTCTAAACCGCGATTTGCCGCTCATCATGAATGTGACGCTGCTGATTACGCTGCTTACAGTCGCCGCCAATTCATTGGCCGGAATCGCTGCGGCGCCTCCGCAGAGGCCGTCATGAGTACGACTCGCGTTCTGCGCGCGATTTCGATCGGAGTTTTGTGTGCCGTTCTCGGTATGGCCTTATTTGCCGGCCAGATCAGTCACTATTCTTACGCAACGCAATTCCGGGAATTGCCCAACGCCGCGCCTTCTTCTGCCCATTTATTAGGGACCGACGCCCTCGGACGAGATCTGTTCACACGGCTGATGTACGGGACTCGCGTCTCTTTGCTGCTGGCGCCCGCGGCTGCGTTGTTGTCCACGCTGATCGCAGGTCTCCTCGGCAGCTTCGCCGGAATGGCCGGTGGGTGGTGCGAACGCGTTGTTCTTGCGGCGGCTGATCTGTCGATGGCGTTGCCGCTTTTGTTTGTGCTGCTCACCTTGCGCGCTGTTTTGCCGATGGATCTTTCTCCGGTTATTTCCGTCGTGGCGACATTCGCTCTGCTCGGCGCCCTCGGGTGGCCATCCTCTTTGCGCGTGGTTTGGGCCGCGTCGAAGGCCATGCGCGATTCGGACTTCTTGTTGCTCGCGCGCGCCAACGGTTGCAGTCCTTGGCGAATGATATTGCGCCACGTCATGCCGAATTTGCGCCCGGTGCTGCTCGCGCAATTCTGGATTTCGATTCCGGTTTTCGTGCTGACCGAAGCCACATTAAGCCTGCTCGGCCTGGGCGTTATGGAGCCGATGCCGTCATGGGGCAACTTGCTGCGAGGCTTGGAAGATTTTTCAACGGTTGGCGCAAATCCGTGGAGGCTCGCGCCGCTCGTCGTTTTGATTTTGGTCGTTTTCTGCTTTCAATTGATTTTGCCGATGCGGGAGGAACTCGCCTGATGCTGCGTGCTCTGCAAGTTTTTTCGATTTCGCTTGTCTGTTCGATTGCCAGCCCGCTGTTCGCACAGTCGGGCGGCGAACTGCATTTCTGCCTACACGGCGAACCCAAAACCTTTAATCCCGTTTTCGTGGACGACGAAGCGTCAGAAAACCTTCGCTTTTTGACAGGTGGCGTGCTGATTCGTCTAAACCGGCAAACGCAAGCCCTCGAGCCGTCGCTGGCAACTTCGTGGGTCATTTCGAAGGACCGTCGCACGATCACTTTCCAGCTCCGAAAAGGAGTTTACTTTTCCGATGGCACGCCGTTTACTTCCGCCGACGTGGCGTACACCCTGAAGTTGTTGCTCGATCCGAACACGCATTCACCGACGGGTGATGCATTTCAGTCCGGAGAGGGCAGGGCCGAAGTCCGTGCGGCGGCACCCGAGGTTGTGTCCATCACATTTCCTGCTCCGATTGCTGGCCTCGAGCGTTTGTTCGATCAGGTAGCGATCATGTCCGCAAATTCGCCGAAAAAAGAGATGGCGGTTCTGGGCCCTTTCTACGTTTCCGATTACAAAGCCGGCTCCTCTATTCTCCTTCGCAAGAATCCCAACTACTGGAAGCATGATGGGCAGGGAACCAGCCTGCCCTACGTGGACGGCATCCAACTCGACATTCAACGCAACCGCGACATTGAACTTGTTCGCTTCCGGCGCGGTGAGTTGCAGTTAATCAACCGCCTCGATCCCGAGCAATTCGAGAAGCTCAAACAGGAAAATTCTTCACTCGCGCGGACCGCCGGCACAGGCCTCGACGCCGAGGAGTTCTGGTTTAACCAGGTCCCGACTGCTCCTCTTGCCCCGCACAAAAAAGCGTGGTTTCAGACAACGGACTTTCGCAAAGCCGTCTCCCTTGCGATCAATCGGTCTGACTTGAGCAGAATCGTTTACAAGGGGTTCGCGCGTCCCGCTTTCGGGCCCGTTTCGCCGGCGAACCGCTTTTGGTTCAACTCTGCGCTCGGCGAGCCCAAATACGATCCGCAGGGCGCGCTGCGCCTGTTAACGCAAGCCGGATTTCACTACGACAACCTGACATTGAAAGACCGCACCGGGAATCGCGTCGAGTTCACGCTGGTCACGAATTCCGGAAATCCCGCGCGCGAGAAAATGGCCGCAATGATTCAGCAAGACCTCTCGCAGATCGGAATCAAAGTCAACATCGTTACGCTGGATTTCCCATCCTTGATCGAGCGAATGACTCGCACGTTCGATTACGAAGCATGCTTGCTCGGTTTAGTGAACACCGACCTCGACCCCAACGGCGTGATGACGGTCTGGATGAGTTCGGGTGAGAACCACCAATGGAATCCGAACCAAAAGACCCCGGCTACGCCGTGGGAAGCCGAAATCGACAAGTTGATGCGTGAACAAGCCAGCGCCGCCACGGAGAAGGAACGAAAAGCAAAATTCGACCGCGTGCAGCAGATTGTCGCCGAACAGCAGCCGTTCATTTATTTGATCAATAAAGACGTCTTGACGGCGGTTTCACCCTCTCTCATTGGTGCCTCGCCGGTCGTCTTGAATCCGCAAGCATTCTGGAACGCGGAAACACTCCGCGTGCAAGCGGCTCAATTGGGGGCGCAGAAGTGAGCCCAACCCCGCCCCTAGAGCAGCCACTACTTTCGCTGCGCTTGTCTGTGGACTATCCGAACAAGCCGGTTGTCCTTGCTGACACTGTTCTGGAGATTCAGCGCGGTGAGGTCGTTGGATTGGTTGGTGAAAGCGGTTCCGGCAAGAGCACGATTGCCTTGGCAATCCTGCACCTTCTCCATTTGAAAGGAGGACGTGCCCAAGGCCAAGTTATCTTTGCCGGCGAAAATCTATTGGAGAAAAGCGAGCGCGAACTCCGTGCTATCCGCGGCCGGAGAATCAGTGTTGTGTTGCAAAGTCCGCTCACCGCGCTTAACCCCGCCGTGAAAATTGGTGCACAGTTGCGCGAAGCTTGGCGCGCGCACGCAAGCACTGACAAAAAAGCTTGCGAGCAAGCTATCGGCGATGCGCTCTGCAGTGTGAGCTTGCCGGCCGATGAATCCTTCTTGAAACGCCGCCCGTCGCAACTCAGTGTTGGTCAAGCGCAACGCGTAGTCATTGCCATGGCCATATTGCATCGGCCGGAGCTGTTGATCGCGGACGAGGCGACGAGCGCTTTGGACACCATAACGCAATCCGAAATCTTGAATTTGTTCAGCCGGCTCAATCGCGAGCTGGCCATGGCAATTCTCTACATTTCGCACGACTTGCTGTCCGTCGCGGCATTGTGCGATCGCATCGCTATTCTGAATGCGGGCAAAATCATTGAGTGCGGCCCGCCGGAGGCAATTTTTAATTCACCTCGCCATGAGTACACTCGCCGCCTCATCGCGGCGCTTCCGGCACGGCCACAGCAGTCAGCTCGTCACCGCGTTCGCAGCGGAAACGAAGACCAACCAATGCCGGTATCCTCCGCGTTCGGCGAATAATCCCTGCCGAATTTCCGTAAGACCCGCCGGGCCGTCTTCGTTTCCGATGTCCGCCGATCAAAACTCTATGCCGCGCTCTTTTCGTGCTTGTCGACAAATTGATCGATCGGGGCCGACAACTTCTCGGCCACGCATGCGACCAGCAGCGCGGCAACCAGTCCCGCGAAAACATCCATCGTGTAGTGCGCGCGCAGCACGAGCACAGTGGCAATTTCAAAAATGACTACAACTATGGAAAGTGTCGTCAGCCAAAGCTTCTTTAGACGCGCGACCTCAGTGGCCGCAAAAACCGCGATCGCCGTATGTCCCGAAAAAAAGAAATCGCCCGCTACCGAGTAGGTCACGAGCAGGGAAGGGAATCCCGGGTAGTGCCAAATCATATTGGGCGGGGCCGGAAGCGCGCAGAACGCTTGCACGATTTGCCGCGTCACCATCAATAGAAATAAACCAAAAAATGGGCGAACGCTGTCGCCCAACAACCAGCGCAGAAGTAGAAACGCCGCCAGCAGATCGATTAAACCGGAACTGACAATCAGTAAGGCGTTCGCGGCGCTTGCGTGGGAGAGAAAGTACCTATTGAGAGGCGCTGTGAGCCCGTGCAGTCCGTCTCCAATTCCCGCCGCAGGCGAGGGCCGCGCGCCAATCAGTGACTGCGTGTAAAACCAAACAACGACCGCTAGCAGCGTCAGAATCGCGCGCCGAACCGGCCGGCTGCTCTTCGCAAAAATCATTTGCTCGTGCCAGTCAGCTCAAACGCCAGCTCGCGCAGCCGTCGCAAGTCCAATTTTCCCGTACCAAGATACGGCAAGGCTTCAATTCGCACGAAATGGTCCGCCCGCGGCTTCCAAAGAGCCGGCAAATCCGCCTTCGCGAATCCTTCCAGAGTCGCCGCCAGATTCTCTTCGGACAGAGTCGTCAACACGATCAGCCGCTCGCCCTTTTTCTCGTCCGGTATCGCAGTGACGGCAAACACTTGCTCGGACGCCTGCGCGATCTCCTGCAATTTTTCTTCGACCTTGATGTGCGGAACCATCTCGCCGCCAATTTTGCTGAATCGGCTCAAGCGGTCCGTGATGCGTAAAAATCCGTCTTCGTCCACCGTCGCGATATCACCCGTGTTATACCAGCCGTCTTTCAAAACTTCCGCCGTCTTTTCCGGCCGGTTCAAATAGCCGCGCATGATGTTCGGTCCGCGCACCAGCAACAGTCCGGATTCTCCGACGCCTCGCAGATCGCCTGTCTCCGGATCGACGATGCGAATCGCAATCCCCGGCAAAGGATGCCCAATCGTTCCGCGCTTTGCTCCCACCTGGCGGAACTGCGCCGCGCGAAAATCAAGCGTGTTCACTGCCACCACAGGTGAGCATTCCGTGCAGCCATACCCTTCAAGCGGCCGAATTCCAAATTGATCTTCGAATGCGATCGAAATTCGATCCGGCAGCTTTTCTGCACCCGCCATCACGATCCGCAAACTCCCGAAATCCTCGGGCGTGCACCGCCGCGTGTAGGCATTCAAAAAGGTCGGTGTCGCCAGTAACATCGTCACGGAATGTTGGCTCACCAGTGCGCCAATCGCACGTGAATCGAGCGGGCTCGGATGAAATACTGCCCCAATTCCCGACGCAGCCGGCAAACAAAGCGTCCCCGTAAATCCGAACGAATGAAAGAACGGCAAGATTCCCAGAATCCGATCCGCTTTGTGCAGCATGAACACCTGCATCAACTGTGCGACATTCGACGCGATGTTGAAGTGCGAGAGAATCACGCCCTTCGGCTCGCCCGTCGAACCGCTCGAGAAAATCACCGTCGCCGTGTCGTCCAGCGTGGTTTTTCGCGTCGCGCCGCAGAATTTCTGCAGCATCCCCGTCGGCAAGAGTAGCGCGGCAAACAGCGCCGCCAGTTTTTCGAACAATCCCGGGTTTGCCACGAGGTCTTCTGCATATAGCACCTCGCCTGGCGCCTGAACTTTCACTTTCTCCAGGAACAATTTCGACGTGACCGCCGTCTTCAAGTCACACTGCTTCGCGCAAGACTCCAGCGACTCGCGCGAAACCGTGTAATTCAAATTTACCGGTACTTTCCCCATCAGCATGGCCGCATGATTTGCCAACGCGCCCGGTATCGACGGCGGCAAAAACAGTCCCACCATCGCTTGTTCTTTCCAGTGTTTCCGCAGCCGCCGCGCCAGAAACACCGATTTTGTCAGCGCCGAAAAATAATTTATGCGTGGTGTTCGTCCATCCGCCATCGCGAACCTGAAAGGATGCCGCCGCGCCGTGTGAATAAACGCTCGCGGAATGGTCTGCAATCGATTCCTGCGATCCGCAAACGCGTCGACACTCAATTCCTGAACGTGGCGTCGCACTTCCTGCGCTCCGCTGGTCGAAGCAAGCGGCGCGCCGAAGGTCACGTGCACTGGATAGGGAATTGTTCGCGGAAATTTCCAAAGAAACTTTCCACCTGCAAAACTGAAAATGGATCCCCAAACTCCGTCAATATGCACCGGGATGATCGGCGCATCGACTCCTTTCATGATTCGTTCCAGCCCGCGCCGGAAGGGCAGCATTTGTCCGATCCGCGTCATCTGCCCTTCGGGAAAAATGCAAAGCAGCTCGCCGTTCGTCAAAGCTTCGGTCGCAGCGCGTAGCGAATGAATCAATTCCCGCGGCCCTTGATTCGACGCAATCGGAATCACGCCCATAATTTTCGCGAACGGTTTTACTAGCCAGTGCTCGTAAGAACCCTTGAACATCAAAAACCGGATTGGCCGGTCTGTGGTCGCAATCAGCAATACGCCGTCCACCATCGACCCGTGGTTCGGGCACAGCATCGCCCCGCCACGCGCAGGCACGTTCTCCGCGCCCTTCGTATGAATCCGGTACACGGTATGCGTCGCAATCCACAGCAGCAGTCGCAACAACGAATCCGGCAGCAAATAAACTACATACGCTGCGGCCGCCAGGGACGCGACTGCAGTCCAGGTGAAAAACGTCGCCAGGCTGACTTTGAAAAAATGCGTGAGCAGATAGTAGATTCCGGACGCGGCGAGAACGCCGACGAACGAGAGGAAGTTCGCAAAAGCGATTACGCTTCCTTTTTGACTTTCTTCGGGACGGTGTTGAATCAGCGCGTTCACCGGAACAACAAAGAAGCCGCCCGAAAATCCTAGTCCGCCGAGCAGCGCCATTACTCCCAAAAACGTCAATCCGTGCGCCGAAATCAAAAATCCGAAGACCGTCATTCCAATGGCGCCCAGCGGCACCAGGCCGTACTCGATTTTCCCTCCCGACAGGTAACCGGCTGCAAAACTCCCAAGTCCTATTCCGATTGCCAACGCGCCCTGCAGATAGCCGCCGTGCGTTTCATCGAGATGAAGAATGTCGCGACCGTAAAAAACAATCACGAACTGCAGCAGCGCCCCCAAAAACCAAAAGTAGGTATTGCCCACTACCGCCAGGTGTAATGCACGGTCCTTGAGAACAATCCGTGCTTGTGAGCCGATGTCGCCGAATAGGTTCCAGCGAAATTGCTTCGCCGGATCGGAGGCGGGTACTTGCGAAATGCCAACGCTGGCTAGGAGCCCAACCAGCGAAAAGAACCCAAAGAGAAGACTTGCCGTTGACTCCCGCCCATGAAAAATCTGAGCAAAAATCGGACCGAGAACTGCTCCCAAAATTACGGCTAAAAACGTCGTCAGCTCTATTATGCCGTTGCCCCAGGAAAGCAATTTGTCCGGGAGCAACTCTGGCAGAAGTCCGTATTTTGACGGTCCAAAAAAAGCAGCCTGCGTGCTGGCGAGGAAGATCACGGCAAATGCCATCACTCTGCTGCCATGAGAAAACGCGTAAAAGCCAAACAGCATCGCGGCAATCTCAAATACTTTCGTTCCAATGGTTACACTACGTTTGCTGTAACGGTCAGCAAGATAACCGCCTGTCATCGAGAAAAGAAGGAAAGGAACTGCAAAAAGGTTTCCGACGATGAATACTAAAAAATCTTTCTGTTCTTGTGTCGGGTTCTGGCCCAACACGAGGAAAATAACAAAAAACTTCAGGCCGTTGTCATTGAACGCGCCTTGAAACTGCGTAACGATCAAACTCCAGAATCCAAGGCGCCAGCGGCGGCCCTCATCGGGCATGGGTGACTCTCCGTCCTTCGGGGTGATGTCTAGAGCGTAGCTGGTATCCTCTCGCAGCGGGGCCGAGAAAACATCGGTTTTTCGCAAAAATTAACCTTTCGACCCGTGCGCCCTTGCTTGCGTTCCCGGAAACCCTGAAAATAGTTGTCTTAAGTTGGTGTGCCCGTGGTCGCTGTGTTAGCAGCTCCGCGCCGTGTCGGAGCAAGGTTTGGATGGCAGATAAATTGACGACACAAAGACGCCTGGTTGCCTATTTTTCCATGGAAATTGCGCTGGAGAATTCCATGCCTTCCTATTCGGGAGGCCTGGGCGTTCTTGCGGGCGATACGATCCGCGCCGCCGCGGACCTGAAACTCCCGATGGTCGCGATTTCCTTGCTCTATCGCAAAGGCTACTTCACGCAAGTCCTCTCCGACGACGGCGTTCAGACCGAAGAGCCCGTCGAATGGCGTGTCGAAGATTTTCTTAAAGAAGAAAAAGCCCGCGTCACCGTTCCGCTCGAAAATCGTCGCGTAGAACTCCGCGCCTGGCGTTACGACGCTGTCGGCGCCCGTGGCCACGTCGTCCCTGTTTATTTTCTGGATGCCGACCTCCCCTCCAACGAAGAGCGCGACCGCAATCTCACCGGCAGCCTCTACGGCGGCGATTCCTACTATCGCCTCTGCCAGGAAGTTTTGCTCGGCATCGGCGGCGTCCGCATGCTCCGCGCGCTAGGTTACGACGACATTTCTCGCTATCACATGAATGAAGGCCACGCCGCGCTTCTCACCCTCGAGTTACTCGGTGAAGAAGCGTCCAAAGCTGGCCGCAAATCCGTCAACGGCGACGACATCGAAAAAGTTCGCAGCAAGTGTGTTTTCACCACGCACACTCCCGTTCCCGCGGGCCACGATCGTTTTCCCATCGAACTCCTCACTCGCGCGTTTCCCGCGCAAACTGACTTCTTCGATTTAAAAGACGCCTCCTCTGCCGACCTTCTCAAGCGCGCCCTGCAAGCCGAAACACATTTCCCTGATCTTCATCACGCCGCGCGCCAAGGCGCCTCCGTCAACATGACTCACCTCGCGCTCGGCCTCAGCAACTTCGTGAACGGCGTCGCCAAGAAACACGGTGAAGTTTCCCGCCGCATGTTTCCCGAATTCCTCATCGAAGCTATTACCAACGGCGTTCATGCCGGCACATGGGCCGCCCCGGCGTTTCAACAATTGTTCGACCGCTACATCCCCGCCTGGCGCGAAGACAATTATTCGCTCCGCGGTGCCCTCGGCTTGCCGCCGGAAGAAATCTGGGCCGCCCACCTCATTTCCAAGCACGATCTGTTCGAAACCGTTCGCCAAAAAACTGGTCTCAAGCTCGACCCCGACGTCTTCACGATCGGCTTCGCGCGCCGTGCCACCGGCTACAAACGCGCCGACTTGATTCTTTCCGATCTCAACCGTCTCCGCGAAATTGCCAAGTCCGCCGGCAAATTTCAAATCATCTACGCCGGTAAAGCGCACCCCAACGACGGTGGCGGCAAGGAACTCATCAAGAAAATTTTCAAAGCGAAAAAGGCTCTCAAGAAAGCCGTGCACACCGTTTTTCTCGACAACTACAATATGGAAGTCGGCGGGAAAATCACCGCCGGCGTCGACCTCTGGCTCAATACGCCGCAATTTCCACTCGAAGCTTCAGGCACTAGCGGCATGAAGGCTGCGCTCAATGGCGTCCCAAGCTTGAGCATTCTTGACGGCTGGTGGGTCGAAGGTCACATCGAAGGCGTAACAGGCTGGTCCATCGGGGAACTGCATCGCGGCACCGACGTTTCGACCGACAATGCCGGTGAAGCCGAATCCCTCTATCACAAACTCGAACACGTCATTCTCCCGCTCTATTACAACGACCGTGCCAAATTTCTCGAAGTTATGCTCCACGCCATCGCCATCAACGGCTCTTTCTTTAACACCCAGCGCATGGTCCAGCAATACGTCACCGACGCGTATTTGCGTTAAGCAGTTGCCGGGGCCTCGTTCTGAAGAGGCCGATTCTTGTTTTCGATTTTGCATTGTTTTGAAGGTTTAGAGGTGATCCCTATCCGACCTTGCCCTTGTACATCGCCATCCCCACCGCTGCGTCCATTCCCAATTTCTCGAGCGCCGCAATCTCTCGCTGCGTCTTAATCCCGCCCGCCGCAACAATCGGATGTTTTGTCGCCGCCCGCAAAGATCGAAACCATCTCAAATTCGCGCCCGTCATCGTCCCCTCGCGATCTACATCCGTGCAAAGAAACGCCGCACAATAAGGCACCAGCGCGGCCATAACTTCTTGCGGCGCCCGAGCCAAAGACTTTTTCCACCCTTGCACCGTAATCTTCCCGTGCCAGGTGTCCAACGCAATCACCACCCGCTTTCGAGAGACTACTTTCTTCAACTCACGCAACAATTTCAGATTAACTTCACTATCCACAAAAACCGCGCTCCCAAGAATCACCTGCTCCGCGCCCATTTTCACCAAGCGCTTTGCCCGCGTCGCCGTTCGAATCCCTCCGCCCACCCGCACCTTAATTTTGTATTTGCTCTTCGCGCGCCGGCAAAGCTCCTCGACCAGTTCGTTGTTCTCGCCCTTCCGCATCGCTGCGTCCAGATCGATGACATGCAGCCACGGATATCCCTTAAATCTTTCCAGTAATCCAAAGACGTCGGCGACCGCCAGCTTCCGTCGCCGTCCATGCACCAGCTGCACCGCTTGCCCGTCTTGCAAATCGATGCAGGGGATCAGCACGGAAATCTCACTTCGATATTTTTGGCCACCAGGAATTTCTTCAACACTCGGATCGATTGCGTCTCGTCATGAAAAATCGAAGCCGCCAGCGCCGCATCCGCCAGCCCAGCCGTAAAAATCTCCGCAAAATCCTCCGGTGTTTTCGCGCCGCCCGATGCAATCACCGGCACGTTCACTTGCCCCGAAATCGCCTGCGTCAGCGCCACATCAAATCCGCTCTGTGTCCCATCCTTGTCCATCGATGTCAGCAAAATCTCTCCGGCGCCCGTCGCCACGCCGCGCCGAGCCCACTCCAAGGCATTCAACCGCGCCGAATCCCTTCCGCCTCGAACGCGCACATCCCAATGTTGGCCCTCGCGCTTTGCATCAATCGCCAGCACCACCGCTTGCGCCCCAAATTCCCGCGACAATTCTGAAATCAATTCCGGTCGTGCCACCGCCGCCGTATTCACCGTCACTTTGTCCGCGCCCGCTTCCACGACTGCCCGCGCATCGTCCAATGTCCGAATCCCTCCGCCCGCCGTCAGTGGAATCGCCAGCTGTTCCGCCACCCGTCGAATCGTCTGCAAAAATGTCGGCCGCCGGTCGCGCGACGCCGCAATATCCAGCACCACCAATTCGTCTGCGCCCTCCGCGTTATACCGCGCCGCCAACTCCGCCGGATCTCCCGCGTCGCGCAATCCCCTAAAATTCACGCCCTTCACCACGCGCGCGCCGTCCACATCGAGGCAGGGAATAATCCGCCGGGCCGGCTTCATGCCGCCATCCCTAAAAAATTTCCCAGCAGCTTTGCTCCCGAGTTTCCACTCTTTTCCGGATGAAACTGTACGGCGCACATTCGCCCTACTTCCACCGCCGCCGCAAATTCCACGCCGTACTCGCACGCGGCAACCGTCTCGCTGTTCGCCGCACTCGCCGCAAACGTATGCGCAAAATAAAAATAGTCGTCGCCGGTAAGCCCTGCCAGTAGTCGCGACTCCCGCCGCACGTTCAATCTGTTCCACCCCATGTGCGGTAATTTCACGCTATCGGGCAAAGCGCAAATCTTCCCCTGCAAGATTCCAAGCCCCGCCAAATCCGGCGCTTCTTCGCTCGATTGATACAGCGCCTGCAAGCCGAGGCAAATCCCAAGAAACGCTTTCCCTTGCAACAACGCTTCCACCAACGGTGCCCGCATCTCTCGCTCGTCCAACGCGCGGATCAGCGCCGCATAATGTCCCTGGCCCGGCAAGACAATCGCGCTCGCGCCAGCCAATGCCTCTGCAGTGCTCACACGTTCCGGCGTCGCGCCCAACTTTCGCAGCGCTCGTTCCACCGACGGCACATTTCCCGCGCCGTAATCCACAATCGCAACGTTCATAACAGCTCTTTCGTACTCGGCAGCACATTCTTCAGTCGCTTGTCCCGCGCCACCGCAAATCGCAACGCTCTCGCAAAAGCCTTGAACATTGCTTCCACTTGGTGATGCGACGACCGCCCGTACAAACACCGCAGATGCACATTCGCCCGCGCCGCCCCCGCAAATCCTCCAAAAAAATCCTCCAGCAACTCCACCTGAAATTCCCCCACACGCGCAGCCTTGATTTTCGCGTTTACCACGCAATATGGCCGCCCGCTCAAATCCACCGCCGCTGCCGCCAAAGTTTCATCCATCGGCATCAAAAAATATCCCGCACGCAAAATCCCTTTCTTGTTTCCAATCGCCTGGGCCACCGCTCCGCCCAATGCAATCCCCACGTCTTCCACCGTGTGGTGCTGGTCCACATCGAGATCGCCCTTTGCCTCAATCGTCAAATCGAACGCTCCGTGCCGTGCCACCAAATCCAGCATGTGGTCAAAAAACCGAATCCCGGTGGCAATCTTCGCTTTTCCATGCCCGTCCAAATCGATTCGCAAACGAATATCCGTCTCCGCTGTCTTCCGGTGGACCGTCCCCACGCGTTTCATCTAGCGCTTCTCCCACAATCGAATAATCTCGCGCACCAAAATCTCCATTTCGCGCCGCGTCCCAATTCCAATCCGCACAAACCCCGGCGCAATCGCGTTGCTTCGATCGCGCAACAAGATGCCTTTCTTTTCCAGTTGCGCGAAAATCGCGGGCCCACCCGTACCGAAATCTGCCAGCAAAAAATTTCCCGCACTTTTAAACGCCCTTGCTCCTATCTTTCGCAGCTCTTTTGCAAACCACTCCCGCGTCCGCAAAATCTCTTGTACGTGCGCCCGCAACGTTTTCTGATCCCCAACCGCCGCCACCGCTCCGACCAATCCCGCCAAATTAATCGGATAGGGCGGCATCGCCCTCCGCACCAAGTCGAGCGACGCTGTTTGCGCAATCACTCCGCCTAGCCGCAAACTCGCCAGCCCCGCCGCCTTCGAAAACGTCCGCGCTACAAACAAATTCGCATACTTCCGAGTCCAAGGTGTCGTCGTCAGCCCCGAATACTCCGCATACGCTTCGTCAAACACGACCGCCGTCCGCGGCGCCGCCTCCAGAATCTTCCGCAGCTGAGGCCAGGGAACCAGTGTCCCCGTCGGATTGTTCGGGTTCGCCAAAAAGAAAACCCGCGGCTTTTTCTTCAGTGCGCACAGCACATCCCGCAGCGGAAACCCCATCGCGTCGTCATACCGGCAAACATCGATCCGTGCACCGTAAATCTCCCCGTAATACCGGTACATCGGAAACGTGGGCTCACAAATCAGAATCCGTGATCCTTTATCCACAAACGCATCGAAGAAAACTCGCAGCGCGTCGTCACCGCCGTTCGTCAAAACCAACTCTTCCGGCGCCACGCCAAAATATCGCGCCAGTTTCGCCGTACCCCCAAGCACCTCCGGGTACATTGCAATCTTTTTCTCACCCAACTCTCTCAGCGCCCGCCGCACCGCCGGTGAACATCCCGCCGTGTTCTCATTAAAATCGAGCCGGATCTTTCCCCATCGCCCTTCCGCCGGAGGCTCATACGTTTTCCGCTCCAGAATTTCCCGGCGCACCGGCAATTTCACTTTCATCGCCGCACCTCAATCGCCTTCGCGTGTGCGTGCAATCCTTCCGCCTTCGCCAGCGTCACGACGTCCTCCGCCAATTTTAGAAATCCCTTGGCGCTCACATTCTGTACGCTGATGCACTTCACAAAATCGGCTGCGGAAAGCCCGCCTCGCCGCCTCGCCCACCCGCCCGTTGGCAACACATGGTTGCTCCCGCTCGCGTAGTCCCCAAGCGGCTGCGCCGCCAGCGGCCCAACGAAAACCGTCCCCGCCGCTCGCACGCGCTTTATCATCTCTTCCGGCCGGTCCGGCAAACTCAAATGTTCCGGCGCCAGTCGGTTGATAAACGCAAACGCCGCTTCTGCATTCTCGGCGACCACAATCGCGCCGCTTATTTCGGTCGAAACGCGCGCCATCGTGAACGGCAATTCGCCCAGCAGCCAACCAACTTCCCGCTGCACTTCCCGCGCCAATTTCTCCGAAGTCGTCACAAAAAAGCTTCCCGCATCCTTCGCGTGTTCGGCCTGTGCCAGCAAATCCGCTGCAAGCCATCGAGCATTGCCCCGATCCGCATAAACAACCGCCTCCGTCGGCCCAGCCGGCAAATCAATTGCACAGTCGCTCGACACAATCTGCTTCGCCGCGGTAACAAACTGATTGCCCGGCCCAAAAATCTTTTCCACGCGGGTCACGCTCTTGGTTCCATACGCCATCGCCGCGATCGCTTGCGCCCCGCCAATTCGCGCGACTTGCTGCACTCCTAGAATCTCCGCGGCGGCCAGCAACGCGTTATTCGGCCGAGGGCACGCCACAACAATCTCCTTCACTCCCGCCACTTGCGCCGGTATCACGGTCATAATCATCGTCGACACCAGCGCAAACCTTCCCCCCGGTATGTAGCAGCCAATCCGTTCAATCGCCTCCACCCGCTGCGAAATCCGCACGCCGTGATCAGTCTCGATACTCCAAGCCTTCGGCAACTGCTGCTGTGCCACACGTCGCACATTCCGCGCCGCGTGCTCTACCGCTCGCACTAACGCCTGGTCCGCCGCACGTCTTGCCGAACGAATCTCCCGCTCGCCAATGCACACTCCTTCCGCAATCAAATCAATTCCGTCCAGTTTCTTGGTCCATTCAAACAGCGCCTTATCCCCGCGCTTGCGCACGTCGGCCACGATCTCCGCTGCCACCCGCTCCGCTTCCGCATCGCGCGCCGCGCGCGCCGCAAAAATCTTCTTCTCCGTGGCCAAAGTTAGTTTCCGTATCTTCATCACAGCACAATCTTATTCAGCGGATATTCCACAATCCCTTGCGCCTTCGCCGCTTTCAGTTTCGGCAAAATCTGCCGCACTACTGCTTCCTCAATAATCGTGTTGATCGCCACCCAATCTGGATCGCTCAGCGCCGAAATCGTCGGCTTCTTCAGCGCCGGGAGCACGCGCAGAACTCCCTCCAAATCATCTCGGTGCACATTCAGCAGCAGCCCCACTTTGCTCGCCGCTGCAATCGCGCCTTGCAACATCAAAATCAAATTTTCCACTTTCTCGCGTTTCACCGCATCCGCCGCCGCTTTTCGATTCATAATAAAAACCGTTGCCGACTCCAGCACCGTATCCACCACGCGCAACCGGTTCGCCCGCAACGATGACCCCGTTTCCGTCACTTCCACAATCGCATCCGCCAATTGAGGTACTTTCACTTCCGTCGCGCCCCACGAAAATTCCACTCGCGCCTTCACTCCAAATTTCTCTAAATATTTCTCCGTAATCCGCACCACTTCCGTCGCTATCACTTTTCCTTCCAGATCCCGCGCGTCCCGAATCGCCGAATCCTCCGGCACCGCCAGCACCCACCGCACGCGCGCCAATCTCTGCTTTGCGTACACCAGCTCCGCCAGCTCTTCGACGTCCGCTCCCGTTTCCACCACCCAATCGTGCCCCGTAATCCCGGCGTCGAGCGCGCCTGTCTCCACATAGCGCGCCATCTCTTGCGCCCGCACCATCAGGCATTCAAGCTCCGGATCGTCGATCGTCGGCACATAACTCCTCGACCCGAGCGTAATCTTCCATCCCGCCCGCGCAAACAAGTCGATCGTCGCCTCTTGCAAACTTCCCTTCGGAATCCCCAGCTTCAACTTCTCTCCGCTCATTGCTTTGCCTCCGGCCCGTAAACCTGCTCTGGTGCAAACATTTTTCGCTCCACCACGCGCAGCTCTCCGCGTTCATCCAGCACACGAAAGAAGCAACTCCGGTATCCTTCGTGGCAAACGCCTGGTCCCACCGCATCTACGCGGGCCAAAATCGTATCCGCGTCGCAATCGATTCGCAGTTCCCGCACCTTCAGCACGTGCCCGCTCGATTCGCCCTTCTTCCAAAGCTTGTTTCGCGAACGGCTGAAAAACACCACTTCGCCCGTCTTCCGCGTTTCTGCCAGCGCCACATCATTCATGAATCCCAGCATCAGCACATCACCCGTCCGAAAATCCTGCACGATCGCAGGAATCAGCCCGCCGCCTTTTCCAAATGCAAGTTCCACCTTCCGCCTCCTCTTCCACCCGTCCGAAAAACCCGCTTAAAAACAAAAAACCCGCTGGGCTTTTTATCGCCAGCGGGCTAAAGAGTGCTTTGTCTCGGGAACTGCTATGCACACTCCACTGCACGCGGCGCGCTGCCGTGATGATGATGCCCGTGCGTGCGGTGCGTCGAATTCATGAACTTGTAGAGTAAGAAAACTCCGGCAGCCTGTCAATCACGAAAAAGAAACAAGAAAAACAAAGAGGAGGAAACAAAGAGGAGGAAATTCGGTCAGGCGCGTGGCCCTGGCTTGCCACCCTTTACATTCATCGTCGACAAAAGCTCTAGGGCGATGCCAAATTTATTGCCCGCCAAATTCTCCACGCGAACCACTTGCGCCACGTATTCACAAATCATTGGATCGTGCGCAGAACTGAACGGGAACGTCACGAAAATCCGCATTCCTTTGTAATAGTTTGTCTTCCGCGTCGTGAAATAGATTCCTTCTTTCGACGCATTCACGCTGGTCGGAATATCCTCAAAATGTTCGTCTTGCGGGCTGGACGGGCGGACGCGGAGTGGCCTCGCAATCTTTGCGCGTCGGCTGCGCCGTTGCTCGCTATACTTCTTTTCCGCCTCTGCCGGGGCGGCGATAGGGGATTTTTCGTTCACGGTCACCTTCCACTATGTCTGTGTGAAAATGTAACGTCAACTGCCTGCGCTGTATCTGATACTGGACAACCAGCGTCGCAACGCAAGCGAGGCTGCGAGGGTAATTCATGACCGATAAATTGAAGAGGGACAATGCCGATTGGCGCAAACAACTCACGCAAAATCAATACTTTGTGACTCGCCAGAAGGGCACTGAGCCGCCTTTTACCGGCGAGTACGAAGACACGGAGACCGCCGGCACCTACAAGTGTATTTGCTGCGGACAGCCGCTGTTCCGGTCCGAGACCAAATTCCACTCAGGGTCCGGCTGGCCCAGCTTTTACGCCCCTGCCGGAGGGGAGGCCGTCGAGACGGAAACTGACGTTACCCACGGCATGCGTCGCGTGGAAGTGAAATGCAGCAAATGCGACGCTCACCTGGGGCACGTGTTCGACGACGGCCCGAATCCTACCGGGCTTCGGTATTGCATTAATTCTGTAGCGTTGGAATTGGACGAGGACTAACCAGCTAACTGGCTCGGTCGAACTAGGCAGCCGGACAGGAGAAGGCAACGAGTTCCGCAGCCGGGTCGCGCTCCCACACGCCCAGCAAGAGCACTTTCGATCCGTTCGGATAGCGGAACACGTAGTAAACGCTTTCCGGGCCTTCTACTTCGAAAAAGCCGGGACGCCGTGGATCGGGCCGCGACGGCGCGTCGCTGGCGATCAACAGGCGCAATTCCGCAACTTGCTCAGGCGTATGGTTCCTGAGGTCTTCCAATACAGGCGGTAGTTTGTGTAAGTTCATCATTTTGGTTCCCATCCGCCACATGCAACCGGTCATTCCCTCTGCTAATAAGACGAATCAACTAGGAAAATGTTTCATCAAAAAGCGTTCAAAAAAAAGCGGGCAGCCCCGGGCCGCATAGTTTGGGCAGGTCTTCTTTAACCGCCAATATACAGTCTAAATTGGCCTGCTGGCGATTCGGTCACCCCTTCGTTTGTTTTATGCCAATCAGTAACGCGTATCCGACTTGCCGCAATGCGCATCTATACATTGAACTCTCCCGCGCGAACGGTTTCGGCGCACGTTACTACTGAAATCGGTACTTGCGCGAACTCGCCGTTCTTGCCATAGTGCCGCATGATTGTTTCAAGGTGGAAATCCAAGTGAAAAAATCGGCTAAGAAGTCCTCGGTTACCGAAAAAAAGAACTTTAATACCGACAAGAGAAGAAAGCACCATCACTGGCTAGTCACGATCGCCTACGCGGACGGAGAAAAATTCGGACGCGTCTATACCGACAAGGATAAAGCCACAAAGTTTGCCGATCGCCAGCGCAACTCTCCCGTGGTGAAGTCCGCACGCGTCGCACAGGTTTCGTAAGGCACGGATTTTCATGCGGTGAGAAACAGCCTGGTGCGTCGGGCCTTGTGACTTGTCGCGTCTGCGTGGTATAAAAGAAAAGTAAGGTGCGCGGCCTTAGTATAGTGGTAGTACGGAACCTTGCCAAGGTTCAGGTGTCGGTTCGATTCCGATAGGCCGCTCCATTCTTTTCAAGAAGTTACGCAGCCGCCTCGTTTTCCATTTTTTCCAAAACTACAATTTTGTTGCCAAACTTCATGGAAAATTCGGCTTCTACCTGTTCGAAAGGAATCTCTCCGGTATAAAGCCGGGTCATTGCAGCCGACGTATGTCCCATCTGCTGGCGTATGACAGCCGGATTGATACCCGCAAGTTCCCATCTGCGGTTGCACCCTCTGCGAAAAGCGTGCATGCCCGCCTTCTTGAATCCGAGTGCCTTGAGAGCCGGATACAAACCCTGATTCAGTATGGTGGATTCGAGCAGAGGCCTGCCACGCCGTGAGCGAAACACCAGATCCTCAGTCTGTGTTGTGCCCTTGAGGAAATGCCTCAACTCTCGCAGCACCGCCTGTCCTTCCCGGTCTCGCAGGAGAACGACTCGATAGGCCGTTGCGTTCTTACAGGGGCCTATCTCGCCTCTACCACGCTGGTCCGAAGACTCGTCGACCCGAATGGTGCCTGCCTCTGGGTCAATGTCGTTGACCCGCAAAGCGAGCAGTTCACCACAGCGGAGTCCCGAAGCTGCCGCCAAGAGAATCAGCAGTCGATACTGTTCCTTACGGGCGATACCGAGGGGTTCCATTGTGTTGATGTATCCAGCTATCTCCTCAGCTTGAGCCCATGAGAACGATACCTTTTGCCGGCTGTCAATTTTCATCTTCAGCCGGTCACGTTCGGGAATTACGAGTCCTGTTTGGGAGAACGGCGGTTTCTTGTCTCGCGAGAATGCTGAAAGGACGCGCTGCATTGTTCTAAGGGCGTCCTTGATGGTCACCCAGGAGAGACCTGTTTGCCGCTTCTTCCATGCCCAGTCGTTTACTGAATCGATGTTGATGTGCTCTATCGGAGTGTCTTTCCAATCGGCTTCGAGATGGGTTCTGATTCTATGTTCCGAAAGCTTTTGGGATTTTAATTCGCTGAGTAGCCGGTCAAAATCGTGACGCTCTACTACTTCGCGTATGGCTCCAATATGTGCACGGGGCGGCTGCGTGCGCGGGTGCCGTCCGCTCGACCCGTGTTTATCACACAGCTTCATCGTCACACTCTCAAGTTCCACAAGCGCAGTGAGAAAGATGGTTCCGCAAAAGCGGACGCAGAATTCACAGGCCGGGAAGCTGACGTGGTGTGGGGTGTTATCTTCGAGATCGATGCAACGCAGAAGCAACGTCTTGATGAGGCGGAGGGATTGCGGCGGGGATACGAAGAGAAATCAATCACCCTGAAAGACTGTACAGGGCAAAAGTACGAAGCTTGCTTCTATTTCGCATCTCAGACATACAAAGACCCTAATCTGAAGCCCTATTCCTGGTATTTGCGTTTCGTCGTGGAGGGTGCGAAGCAACACGGACTGCCTCCCGACTATGTAGAATTGTTGAAAAAGGTTGGAACAACTGAGGATCGCGATCGAGTGAGAGACTCTCGCGAGCGAGCAATTTCATGTAGAGAGCATTAGAGTCTGCCTCAGGTGAACCGGAGACAATGATGTCGGCGTTTGTCTGGTTTGATTACTTGGAGCGCGAGCGTCGGAAGATACTCGATGTCGTTGATCTCTTCAGGGAACATGACACGCGCGACGAACTAGGCATTAGCTCAATGCGCAACGCTTTCGCCGATCATGCTCTTCCCGGTGCGAGCTCGATCATGACCCGCGTGCGGTACTTTCTTCTCGTCCACTTCTAGCATCACCCAAGAGAGCTGAACCTGACCGAGGTTCAAACTGGCTGAGGGTTCAAGATAGGGCTGAGCGGCGCAATTCAATGACAGGAAGGGGCTTCCCAGGCTTCGGACGCTGGCTAAGCAGAGGACGCTGATGGCCTTGCTTAGAAGTAGTCAAAAGAATAATTTACATAAATGTAGTTGACAAGCATTAAGGAGAGCTATATAACACTCCGCGAGTTTTCCCTTAGGAGGTTGCCTGTTGTCGCAAGTCCCAATTGCATTTCTCGTGTCCTTTCTTCTGATCGCTGTTCCTAGTTTCCCGCAACAATCAAGTCAGGCCTCAACCTCGTCAGTTTCGGCGGCGAGTCTTCTGCGGAGTTCACTTGGGGCCATAACAGGAAACACATCAGTTGCGGACGTGACTTTGTCAGGCACTGCGCGCCGCATTGTAGGGTCCGACGATCAAACCGGCACCGCCTTGCTCCAGGCCTCCTCTAACGGTTCTGCGCATCTCGTGCTCAATCTCTCGTCTGGTACCTGGACCGAGACCGCCAATCTTTACTCCGCTCCATCAGGCTCTTGGTCCGCTCCCGATTCCGTTTCGCACGCAGTTGCCTACCACAACCTCCTTGCCGAATCCACTTGGTTCTCTCCCGGCATAGCGATTGCCCGCCGCGTCTCTTCCACAAACTACGTCGCTACGTACATTGGCCACGAAACCCTGAATGGCCAGGCCGTCGAACATATCTCCGCCTGGAGCACTTCATCGCTTCCTGATCCGCCTGGCGGGCCAACCTTCGCCCACTTGTCGCAAGTCGATTTCTACTTCGACTCAACGACCCTTCTTCCTGCGGCTATCAACTTCAACGTCCACCCGGACAACAACACTCTTCTCGATATACCCGTTCAAGTTCTGTTTTTCGATTATCGCTCGGTCTCCGGCGTCCAGGTTCCTTTCCACATCCAAAAACTCATTAATAGCTCGCTCGTCCTTGAATTCCAGTTTTCTTCCGTCTCTTTCAACTCGGGCCTGTCTGCAAGCACGTTCAACACGCTCTAAATTCTCGGGAATTGGGAGAAACGCTGATGACTTGCCGGCACAGATTGCTCTTAATTGTGATTATGCTAGGTTTATCCACTCCAGCAATGGCTCAAGGACCTACAACTGGCACTCCTCCTTTTGGCTCCTTCGGAGGTGGTCCTGATGTCATTAATCTCAGTAATCTGAATACCCAGTGGGTGTTTCCGATTATTCAGAAAGCGGGTCGAGGCACTGATTTCACATATGATTTGAGTTTTGACAGCTCGGTGTGGTACCCGGTTGGTTCCAGCGGCAGCCAAAGTTGGCAGCCCGTCGTGAACTGGGGTTGGCGCGGTCAAACGGAAGTTGCAGTCGGCTATGTGTCTTTCACCCAGACGACGACGCCTTGGTGTCTCTTCGCTGGTCAATATTATGGTCAACAAACGACATATTCCAACTGGGTGTATCACGATTCTTTCGGCGTTGCCCACGGCTTTGCTGGTAGCACTTACTACCAGAATGGTGCACCGGCTCATTGCAACCCGTCAACGAGTTCGATGACAGTGGGAACAGGCGACGGCTCAGGCTGGGTTCTAAGTGCGACAGGCTCAGGCCCAAATTACGTGGCCTCGTCGTCCGGAGCAATATTTCATCCTCCGGTGAACAACTCTAATGGCGCGGGCTCCGCTACTGATCGCAACGGAAATATTATCAGCGTAAATTCGAGCGGACAATTCACCGACACTCTTGGCGCGACAGCACTTACAGTAACGGGGGGTGCTCCCAACCCTTTGACTTTTACATACCCGATATCAACGGGTGCCTCAATACATGCAACCGTCAATTACACAACCTTTACAGTGAATACCTATTTCCATATCAGTGGAATTTCAGAATATGGAAGGACTAGCGTTGCACTAGTTACCAGCATCGTCTTACCGAACAGCACCCAATATTCATTCACATATGAAGCTACTCCATCTGCCGCGTCTTGTGTGCCTCTCTCCGGAACGACATCTTGTGTCACCGGCAGGATTGCGTCTGTCACACTGCCGACGGGCGGCCAATACCAATATGCCTACAGTGGAGGCAGCAACGGAATCTTAAGCGACGGAACTACAGCCACGCTAAGTCGAACCACGCCAGACGGAACCTGGATTTATGCGCACTCGGAAGCTGGCGGCGCTTGGACGACAATTGTAACTGATCCGTTGTTGAACGATTCAAAAATACAATTCCAAGGGCCGTACGAAACAGAAAGACAGATCTACGCTGGCTCCTCAAGTTCCGGGACGCTCCTTGAAACTGTCGACACTTGTTACAACGGAAGTTCCTCTCCTTGCACCGGAACAGCGATTACAGGTTCGATCACACAAAGGGCGGTATCAACCAAGCTCGATTTCAGTGGACTAACGAGTTATGGAAAAAGCTTCTACACTGGTCTCGGTCTACCAACCGAAATCGACGAATATGGATTCGGCACCGCCACTTCCGGTCCGCCGCTCCTGCGAAAAACGCTGACCAGTTACGCGTCGCTTGGAAGTATTGCGGCGTTTCCGCAGTCAGTGAAACTGACGGATTCAGGTGGCAACGTCATTTCGCAATCGAACTTCATGTATGACGAGAGTACACCAACTACGGTCACGGCCCCCCAACACGGGAGCGTTTCGGGTTCACGAGGTAATCTAACTACGACTCAAGCTTGTACTGTACTACCATCTTGTAGTAGTTATCTGTCGACACACACCACCTACGACACCACTGGCCAGCCTCTTACTGCGACTAATAGCGCGGGAAACGTTGTAACGTTTAGCTATACTGACAAATTCTATACAGACAATGGAGCGAATCCTCCGGCATCCTATTCGCCCTCGGCCCAGACCAATGCCTATGTAACGGGTGTCACCGTGCCGATAATCGGCAAAGCAACGACAATAGGATATTACTTTCAATCCGGGAAGATGGCCTCTTCAGTGGACCAAAACACCGCAGATTCGTATGCCCACTTCGATGCCGTCGATAGACTTGCGAGTAGTTACTTACCACCGTCCTCGGGGACTAACCGAGGTTGGACCCTCGCGCAATACCAAAACGCAACGACGGTCGACACATATACCTCTATTACTTCTACTTCTGCTTCGACTGGTTGCTCCAGCTGTCGACATCAGCAAGCGATGCTCGACAGCTCAGGACGTTCTGGCACAAACGTTTTGGTTAGCGATCCGGACGGCGCGACAAATATTGTTACAACGTATGATGGGCTGGGGAGATTAAAAAGCACGACGAATCCATACCGCAGCACGTCAGACCCAACATACGGCACGGAAACCGTGACTTATGACGCCTTGAAACGCGTGTCCACAGTGACACATGCCGATGGTAGCGCTACTCAACAGTACTACGGAGATTCTGTGGCATCTGCAGGAGGAGCAGCGACGCAGTTATGCTCCACCGCTACTTATGGCGTAGGGTATCCATCGTTGATCGTGGCGCCAGACGGAAAGAAGCGAGAAACCTGGATTGACGGAATCCAACGAGTCATCGAAGTGGACGAAGCAGATTCGACCGGCGCCTTGACAGTCGCGACCTGCAACTCGTATGACTTAATGGGAAATCTAACTCAAATAACTCAAGATGCGCAAACCAGAAGCTATACTTTTGACCCTTTGTCTCGCGTGGCCTCTGAAACGGCACCAGAGACGGGAACCGTTAGTATCTATTACACCACCTCCACCGGAATCGTTTGCAGCGGGAATCCGGCATTGATCTGCCGGAAGACAGATGCCCGCGGAATAACCACAACAAATAGTTACGATGCGCTGAATCGAACCACCCAAACCACGTATTCCGACGGAACGCCGACGGTACAGTACTTTTACGATCAAACAGCTTACAACGGCTTGACGATTACGAACGGAAAGGGCCGGTTAACCGGTATGAGCGACGGATCTGGCTCTACTTCATGGAGCTACAATCTGTTGGGCCAGATTATCACTGAACGTCACACCATCGCCGGAGTCAGTAAGAACCTTTCATATACATACAACTTGGATGGCTCGCTCGCTTCAGTGACTTATCCCAGCAATCGAACGCTGACCTATTCTTACAGTAACGCCCAGCGCGCTCAATCCGTTTTGGATTCTAGTTCCGGCAATTATTACGCCAAAAATACAGTGTTCAGTGCCGCAGGACAGTACACTAGCGTTTTGTACGGAGCTACCGGGGCCTTCGCGGGCATCACACAGACCTACTCTTTTAACAATCGACTGCAACTTACGAATTTACAGGCTTCGTCTTCAGCGGGCGTCGTCCTCAATCTGACGTTTTCGTTTCCAGGTCAACCGAACAACGGTGGGCAGGTGAGTTCGATCGTAAACAACGTTGACAACAGCCGCACGATGAACGTGACTTACGACAGTTTGAACAGAATAGCGACCGCGAAGAGTCAAGCCACTAGTGGGGCGAACTGTTGGGGGCAGACATTCGGTTATGACCGGTGGGCTAACCTTTTGTCGATTACGGTAAACCAGTGTTCGAGTTTTCCCCTTAGCCTCACGATCAGCAACAACAAAATCACGAATACAGGTTATGGTTACGACGCGGCCGGCAACCTAACTGGGGATGGGTCATATACGTACACCTATGATGCCGCGAATCGGCTGACCTCGGCTGGCGGCGTCAGCTATATATACGATGGCCGAAATATGCGCGTCAAGAAGTCTAACGGTACCCTTTACTGGCGTGACTATTTCGGTGATACCTTGGCTGAAAGCGACCCGTCTGGAAATGTAGTGAATGAATACGTATTTTTCGGAGGAGCCCGCATCGCTCGTGTTGATTCAAGCGGCAACGTTTTATACTACTTTCAAGACCGTATCGGAACGACGCGAGCGATCACGACCAGCGCAGGGGTTGTTTGCTACAACGCCGATTTTCTACCCTTCGGGACGGAGCAAGCCCTCGTAAATTCATGCGCTCAAAATTACAAGTTCACAGGATACGAACGCGATTCTGAAACTGGCCTCGATTATGCGTTCTTTCGTTATTACAACAGTCGGCTTGGGCGGTTCATGTCCGCTGATCCCCTGGAAGGGAGTGTAGGCGAACCCCAATCTTTGAATCGCTATGCCTACGTACTGAACAACCCTTGTAACCTTGCGGATCCATTAGGACTAGATCCCTGCAGCAATAAGGACGTAATAAATTTCATAAACAAGAATTATGGACCGGCAGCGGCGTTAGCAAGCAGCCTGGGTATTCAGCCGGAGTTCATTCTGGGACTTGCATATGATGAGAGTCATGACCCCAATGGGGGCTTTCTACCGCAGATGACAAATTTGAATAACTACTTTGGGGTTCAGCCGAATCAAAATGCGACAAATCCTCACCTAGTGCCGTTTTCCAACGGAGTCGGATCAGTCCAGCAGCCCAATGGCACGAATCGGACATTCTATAGTTTTCCGGGCCCCGGCATTCAAGCATCACTGAATTGGTTTCAGAAGGTATATGGTAACGCTGTTCAAGGGCAGAACTCGCCAGCTTCGTTTGCTACGCAATTGGCTAAGGCATTTAATCCTACCGAGCCCAAGTTCGCCAGCAGCACAATGGATGGGATCAATACCATTAAATCCCGCTTAGGCTGTCCGAATCTGATAAAGAATTTCCATTGGGATTCTGGTCATCCCCGGGCTCGTTCCAGTGGCGGGGGGGGAGCAGTGACAGCGCCGAATATAGGCATAGATCCACCGGATCCTTTCAATTGGCTTCCATCGACTTCCTCTCAGCCACCACCACCACCGCAAGATCCCTGTCCGAATTTCGATTGCGCCCCCGGCAGTCCTGGAAATCCCTTTGATGTGCCGAGTCCAAATCCAGGACCGTTTCCAACACCTCCCGGGCCGGTTCCGGCCGGTGGAGGCGGAGACACTGGCCTCGACGATAGCGCGGGCTTAGTTGCTCCGGCCCAGGATGCTCCGTTCGACGGCATGCCGGTGACGTTGCTCTACTTGTGCCTCGTGTTTCCTCTGGGGTTCCATCTGCGACGACGCAGGAGACAAACCCTCGATAGCTAGGCCAATTGATAATGACTCGCGCTCTCTCACTTGGAAGAAGGCCATCGATGGCAATCATGGACGCTCAGCAAGAATGTCTCAATCCGCAGCGGAATTTCGAGCCCCGGGCCGTCATGACGATCAAGAGTATTCTCCGTCGGGGCGGACTTGTCATTCTTGCTCTTTTGGCGATCACTGCCTCGGACTCGGCCGCTCCGGTTCCCACTTGTCGCAATTCTGGCGTCCTTTTTGTGTTAGAGGGCGGACTCTATGTTGAAGGTCCGCGGAGCAGTGCTAATCGAATTGCCGACAACCTTGAAAACGCACATGATCTTATCTGGAGCAAGACCTGTTCTCACTATGCATTGATCGCGAGTGGTGCGCTTTGGATTGGGAAAGCACAGGAAGCACCTCAGAGGTTGTCTTTTCAAGGCGAGGTCGCACGCCTATTGTGGGACCCCAGTGGAAAGTACGTCGCAGCAGAAGTTTCAAATGTCGAGCGAATCTCAATCGAAAAGGACGGTGCTGCTCGCGGCAGTAAGATTTTTCTTGTAGACGCGAACACACTGTCGAGCTATTCGATCTCGACGAATTCAACTGACTACTTACTGGGCTGGTCGGACGATGGTGGAAAGCTAGTCTTCGCCAGTGATTCACATTTTCAACCGTCGTGCGATCCTGCTGTGACACTGCCTTGCGCGAATCGCGACATCGCCGTCTGGGATCTATATTCGCGGTCAGCATCGACGGTCATTTCTGCGCCAGAATTGAATGAGAGAAAATACGATATTGGTGCGCTGGTGCGATGGAATACAAGGCAAAACATTCTTTTCGCGTGGCAAATGACGAATTGGATTGGCGCTCAGGGAGAAGTCATCTCAGTTGACCTGCACTCTCGCGCGCTTCTTTGGAAATATTCCTGTCAAGAGGTGAGAGCTTTACAGGGCGGAAGATTCGGCTGCTTTCAAAAAGATTGGAATCAGCGCCTCGAATCGGCTGGCTTCGTGCCGCTGATCTTGAGCGCTAAAGGACATCTTTTGCGCAGACTTTCTCTTATTGCGACGGAACCCGCATGGTCTATTAGGGGCAAATATGTGGCGTGGATTACGCCGGAAAACGGCAAATCTCAGTGGACAGCAAATTTTGTTTCGACGGAGCATGTAACAACCAAGTCTCACAAATTCCCAAAGAGAACGAGCGTGGTTGCTTCAAATTGGATATCAGACGATTTTTTCGAGGTCGAAACATTGAGCGAAACTACCTCGGGGCAGGTTGTGACTCTGTGGCGTGTCGACCCAACGCACGGCGGTGCCGAGATTGTTTTCCGATCGAATCTTACCGCCCGCCAGCCTTCGGTTTCGGTCACTTCCCGAGCCACAGATTCTCTAAAATCGCCGGATCGATTGATGAACCAGAACCCGCCTATCGTCTTGGGTAGACCATTCTCTTATGGATTTGCCCCTTAGGTCAGCGCAGAATTATGCGATAACAAGATTTCGAACGTAGGAACGAGCAGAAATAGCTCAGAGCCAGAGCTGTGGGTAACGGAGTCGTTTTGAAGACAAAATGTGATCCGCGAGTATCAGTTCCTCAAAATGTTTAGCCAGACATCCAACTTCTTCAGATTAATTTACCGTGAGGTACGTTGTCGTCGGCTTGCGCCAAGACCGTTACGAACGGTCTGACGCGACGCCCCAAATCACGACGCGAGTTGATCGATCGGATTGCTGCGTTGAACTTGAAGAATCATCTGTAGTTAAATTCAAAGCACCGATTTAGTTAATTAGCGGCCCCACTAAGGGAGAACTGGAGTTTACCTGCGACCACCGATGCATTGGTACGGAATAGATCTAATTGGGCGAACAATCCCATTTCAGCGAGGCAACTGGAAGCTCTTTGCCATGTGGCTGGTTTCACTAGCGGTGTTCGGCGGATGTCATTCGAAGTCCGCATCGGATGGCGTTTTCAGGGAGCCTCCGGTTCGAGAGGCAGATGTTAGTATCTTGATGCGTAGTCAGTACCCAGCCCCGGTTAGCATTTCGGGCGACGGCTCCCAAGTGCTCCTAAAAACAGTTAAATCGTTTGAGGATGAACTGTCGGTCGTGGAGCTCCAAAGTGGAAGCCTCGTTTCCAGAATTCTTTTGAAGGATAGCCCATTGGGTTTGAGTTGGAGTTCGAGTAACAAGCAGATTGCATATTTCGCATCGGAAGGAAACGGAAGCAAATATCAACTCTTTGTGTGGGATTTATCAGGAGGGATTGTAAAGCAAATCGACAGCCCGGCAACCCACACCGCGATTCAGCCTCCCCGTTGGAGTCCAAACGATTCGCAGCTGGCATACCTGGTGGGGAACAATGAAGAATCCGAATTGTGGACGGTCGATGTGCAGCATCAATTTTTGCCTCGGAAGGTGCTGTCGCAGGTGAGCACAAAAGGGGGATTCGAGTGGTCGCCCAATTCTCGAGAACTGGCGGCCGTTCTGACGATGAAGCCCGCCACCATTCGAATCGCGACAACTGGCATACCAGTTACTGGCAGAACCATCCAGATAGGTAGTTCAATAACGAGTGAAGTTCGAGATTTGACGTGGTCGTCGTGGTCGACAAGACTGGCGTTCGCAGCCCGCGACACGGGTAATGTGTTCAATCTTGAATTGCTTGATTTGTCGACCAGTAAAATTGTGGTTTGTGAGAGTGGGTCAGGTGACGTCGGGTCCCCACACTTTCAGCCATATTCTGGAACTCTTGTCTACTCTATTAGCCAAAGTGGCGAATCAACTCTGCATGCGACTAGTTGTGACAAATCGCCGAGTCGGCTGTTGGGATTTTCGTCCGGTACTACCCGAGTTTTGAAACCGTTGCTGACGAGTGCGGTTTCGCATGAAATTGCGGTACTGCACAGTAGTCTTGCCGCTCCACCAGCATTGTATTCCGTACCGGTCGGGGGCGGGCCTGTGCGCACCTTATACCGCGCGCCCGGATCATCCGCGTTGGAGTCCAAAGTACCGAAACTCGTCAATGTAAGCGGATTGGATGGAAATCTGATCCCTACGATCCATTGGCCCAGGACAAGTTCTACGAGATCTAACGTAGTCGTAGTCGAAGTGCACGGGGGGCCCCACCTCCATGCGAGTCTGAAGTGGGAGTTCCTGCCTATGTTGCTAAACGCGCGGGGTATTGACGTGCTATCGCCGAACTATCGCGGTTCCTCGGGATTCGGTTTGCGACACGAGCGGGAAGGGGACATCCGTCTTCGAACGAGAGACGTCGTTTCGGTCTGCAACTATGCCAAGACACTGAACAACGGGCGTTCGTCAGTAATACTTGTTGGCACTAGTTATGGCGCCTATTTAGCGGCTTCAGCGGCGGTTGCAGACCCAGATGAGGTGGCAGGCTTAGTCTTATTGTCTATGGTGGATGAGAAGTCAGACTCTCTTCCGTTCAGAGGCCCTGGATTTCCAGTCGTATTTTTTATTGGCGAGAACGATTCGTTGTCTCCTACAGAAGGGAAGCGAATTGTCGAATCCTTTTTTCGTGATGGGATCCTCACTGATACAGGAGATCTGTGGCGTGCAGTCGAGCATGAAGGTCATGTATTCCGCCACGGAGATTCTTTGGAGGAAATCTATTCGACCATTCTAAGAATGGCTTCGAATGTCTCCGAAACGCACGTAAACGAGCACGCCCTTGCGAATTGACTTGAACGGACTGCGAACCATAGTTGTGTTGGCAATAATAGTCGTGATCACGGCCTGTATCGCGTCTTTCACAAATACAATATCACCAGACGGCATCGTAGTTCACCATACCGCTCTCTCCCGAGAGGATCTGAGGAGATTTCCTCAACCGACTAATGCAAAACAGATCGATCAATTGCACAAAGACCGTGGGTTTCGCGTCTTTTACTGGGGTTGGGTTTACCATATTGGCTATCATTATCTGATATTGCCCGATGGTACTATTCAATCAGGAAGACCTGAACGCTGCGTTGGCTCGCATACAGAGGGCCACAACAATATGCTGGGCATTTGTCTGGTGGGGAACTTCAGTAGCTCAGCAAACCCAAACGGGCAATCTGGCGAAGTGACCCCTACAGAAAGCCAAAGACGGGCCCTAGTATCTCTCTTAAGGAAACTAAGCGCAGTCTACAACATACCGTGCCAGAAAATTAGTCGTCATCGCGATCTGGATCCCCGAACACTCTGCCCCGGTGACCGGCTTCCTTGGAAACAAATTCGGGCCGATCTTGGTTGTGAGCAAGTCGAATGACAACGACCATCAACGAAAGAGACAGGGCACAGTCGAGAAGCGATCTCGTTTCTCGACTGTGCCCAGATAACCGCACCTATTTGACCCTACTCCTTTTGTTCATTGGCGTGGGCACTTTTAGAGATGCAGAGCTGCTCTATCGACATCAAGTGGCGGTTGGGGACGACGGATACTACTATGTGCTCCAAGTAACAGAAATTATTAGGAATGGACATTTATACTTCAGCACTAGTTCGCGGCTTTTTCTGTACCTGGCGGCAGCCGCGTCATGGTTGTCCGGCGAACCCATACCTACGATCAAAGCGTTAAGCTTGGTCCTCCATGCGGTTCTGAGTCTTGGCATATTCTCCCTCGTTCGAATTTTGACTGACTCGGTCGGACTGGGGTTGTTCGGGGGAGCGTTGTCGCAGTTGAGTTCACTACATCTTTACTTCATCGGCGAATTTAACAGCAATCTATTCGGTTTGGCAGCATTGATATGGGCGATTGTACTTGTTTTCCGATCCTGGGACGGTACTACGCGTTTTAGATGGGTGGAGCGGTTCTTAGGGTTCCTCCTCCTGTTCGGTGCATGTCTTGGGCACAAGTCCGTGGCGCCGTTGCTACTAGTCGTTTGCCTTTGCATCCTCATATTCCTGGCGCTCGTGAACGGTCATAGGAGTGTCCTCCCTACAATACTCCTCGTCTCGCTGATTTGGGCTTCACCAGCACTCCTTACACGGTTTTTCCCACGGTTTTTGCCTCAGTGGGCGATGGGTAGCTTTCAGTTTCACGGAATGTGGCCCGTGACGGAGTTCGCGCGCGTTGAACGACTAACTCTTCTCCTGGCGTCAGGTGTGTTTCTTGCCGTGAGTGGAAGATTCGATGACCAGAAATCTCGACGGTCCACCGGCGTATTTGGCGGTTTGGCGATTTTCAGCTTGCTAATGCTTTTAAATCCGTTTTTTGACTATACAAAAGGATCCACAAATTTTTCCGGCCGGATGGCATTGCTCTCATATATAGTGGCGGCGATTTTGCTTCCGGGATTGACCCGTTTTTTTTTGCGAACCTATAAACTAACGGTTCGGTTGGCTGCTCTTGTTGTGACAGCCCTTTTCATTCAGTCAGCATTGAGTCCGGGCCCCTTTGGTATCAGAAATGATTACTTGATCCGAAGGGAACGCTTGGTTGCCAGCCTGACCCGTAGTCGTGACGAACTACAAAAATATGCACTCCTAATGGCACGGCCTGGTGACCAATATCTAGTGACCGCAGTCCTGCAAATCCCTTCGCAGGCGGAATTGCCAAAACGAGCGAGCGGGAAGAAATTGGCGTGGCTTCTTGATCTGCTTCCAAGAGCGTCGACTGACAAGTCGACGACAGTCTTGTGGCCGCAAGGAGCGTTCGTGACCGCGATTGTCTCAGACGCCTCGCTTCGAACGATACTGTTAACCGGGAGCGCTAGAGAGTCACAGGAGCTGGAATTCGAGAATGTTCACCTATACTGGGCCACACACGCAGGCAGAAGTGATGTGAAAATAGACGCCCACCGAATCGTATTGGATGAAGAGCCAGCCGACTAAGAATGGCATCGACGTTTCGAAGTCAACCAGGCCAAGAAGTCCGATGATGTAGTGGTGCATTGCAGCTCTCGGGAGGCCTTATCTGATCGGCAATTTTCTCTGAAATGCAGATCTATATTTCATGCATGTCCAATGGCTAAGACGTCTGCACTCAGCCCTGCCGTTCGAGTCCAGTCTCCCTACCGAATTTTTTCCAGGTGTTTACCAATTAAGCCGGACTCTTAGTTCTGTTAAGTGCCGCCGTTCCAGCGTCTTAGATGAATTCGCCTCAACCTTGCCAAGGTTCAGGTGTCGGTTCGATTCCGATAGGCCGCTCCATTAAATCAACAACTTACGAAGCCGCGTCATTTTCCAACCGTTTCAAATCCGAGAAAGAAAACGTGTTGTTTCGCGCATCAGAAGCGACCGCTGTTCGAGAGCTGATTTTGTAAATCGCTGGAAAGCAGCAATGAGGCGCTCCACTGATTCGATCTCCTCTTGTCGTCAACCACCTAAACCAATCTAGGGTTTAGTTGTTGGTCGCCAAGAAGGTGGGTGTGCCATCCACAGTGGTATAGCGAGCCGTGCTCGGGCTCCACTTCGGTGGATAGCCAACTATTCATTCAAACGCTTATAGACGCCGACGAAGAGAGGATACGAGTTTGAACCCGCCGTTAGCGAACTTCGACGATGACGAGGGACACGTCGTCGGGGAGGGGACCGTGCCTCCACGCAGCAACGCCGTCGAGGATCGTCTTCTGCATATCCGCGAGGGTTAGGGCAGCCGATTGTAGGACCAAATCTTCCAGACCTTCGACGCCAAGCATATCGTCGAGGCAGTTGAAAACCTCAACGACGCCATCGGTGTACAAAATGAGGCGATCACCCGGCGACAGTTCAACTTCAATGGATGGCTCGGACGGTGTGTTTTCTGAGAGACAACCGAGGATACCGTTTCGCGACTCAAGGCGGCGGAGATTGCCATTTGAGACGAGTATTGCCGGCGGCTGGCTGGCGGCAGAAAAGCTTAGTCGGCGTCCATCCTGGCTAAAACGGGCTGCGGTCATCGTGAAGAAAAACCCGTCGACCGGGATCCGAGTATGTACGAAATGATGAAGCTCCCGCAGCAAGGTTCCTGGTTCGGTTTTGCGTCCCAGTGCGTGCAGAGTTTCGGAATAGATGCGGTTGGCCATTAACGCCGAGCCGACGCCATGTCCGGAAACGTCGGATAGAACAATACTGAGAGAATCATCGCCTTGCGGGAGGACTACGCCAAAGTCGCCGCCAATGGTGCTGGCTGGGCTGTAATACGACTCCACGGCGAGGTTTTTCCAAATTAGACTATGCGGCGCAAGGGATTGCTGCACGTGTGCGGCGAGGGCGAGTTCGGCATCCATTTCATCTTGCCGCTTTTGCAGGAGTGAATTCGATTCGCGCAGCTGCTCCTCGATTCCTTTTTGCGCGCTGATGTCGGTCACGATGAGCAAAACGTACTCCTGCTTGTCAAGACTCTGAATTACCCGGCCGCTAAAGATCGCTGGGATTTTGGTGCCGTCTTTCCGGGGCAAGTAGAACTCACTGCGATGCCGGCCGTAACGGTGGCCCGATTCGTGTTGCCGTTTGATAGAGGGGAGGTCTTCGCTGGGGAAAATCGACTCGGGCGTGCGGCCCTGAATCTCGCCACGCTCGAAGTCTCCCATGCGCGTAAGCGCTTCGTTTGCAAAGATCACCCGAAGCTGACTATCAACGACAACTACGCCTTCGTTAAGCTCTTCGAGGATCGTTTCCATCCCGCGAAGCCAATCTGGAGTTTCGATGTTAGTGCCTGGCATAGCTGTGCTCACTGACGTAGTGATTCCCCTTCAGGGACTACCTGATGGTTTGCGTAGCCCAGGTTCCGAGAGTGGCGTGGGTCGCTGTCCATCAATCGTGTGATCGTGGCGAACAGGAGACAGACCGATACTCCA
>Ga0247669_1000057_pt1 | contig 62199 bp, 100 predicted proteins | sample CNK10_metaG_FD_182734 | JGI IMG/M metagenome (GOLD analysis project Ga0247669, IMG submission 182734) | Soil microbial communities from Purdue University Martell Research Forest, Indiana, United States - CNK10 | ecosystem: Environmental > Terrestrial > Soil > Temperate forest > Bulk soil... | reverse complement strand
GATCGTCTTCATTGATACCGTCAATCTCAAGCGACTCATCAATGATCCACGCCATCTGTATGCCAGTACGACCATACAGACTACTTCGATTAGCGACACCATCAACACTGAGTTCGTCAGTAACAAGCTTTCGATCAATCTCATTTCGAAACCGATTCAGATACTTAACGTCTTGAAGAAGTAACTTCGCCGCTATATCACCAACACCGTTTGGCAGTCGTGCCTGGATTACATTACGAGCTTGCTCTAAGATGTTTTGCCGAATCGCAGCTTGCATCCTGGTTTGCCAAGCATCGGTATTTCCACTTCGTTCAAGTATCTCTGCGAGCTTACGTACTTGCTCAGCAAATGCGTCTTGTTGTTGAACAACAGCTTGTCGGATAAACGAATTCATCACTCCAAAGTGACACTACGCACCTTGCCCCGCTGCTCCACCTGTCTGAGAGTCCGCACCAATCGAAGCACCAAACGCTTGCTCATTAGCGAGAACTTGTTGTTTTGTTGCAAGCTCGATCTTATGCTGCGGATTCTCTTGTGAAATCAACGCATCTTCAGCCGCAGGATCATCAACGCCAGTATATATCTGAACACGTTGACGTGACCATATCTTCTTATCGACCAAAGTTGTCGCAACTGTTACCTCGTTCGCATCAGGTCTACCAATGTCAATCTTCGTATCGGTATTAACGCGCAAAATACTGTACCGTGCCGACTTGTTTGCAATCGATGCAGCAAAAGCTAGTATCGTTTCAAGTATCCACCGCACAAGTTCATCAACTGCACCTTTCGTTGGTGACACACGAGCACGAAAATCATCCTTGGCCTGAATACGACTTACTCCGCTTGTTACTGCATCGCCAGCAATAAGCGCGTGAAGTTGCGATACTTCCTCTAGTATGTTCGCATAAGCTTTGTCGGCAGTTGCAATAAAGGTATCAGGCGAGACAGGATCGAAGATTTGCATCGATGGTTGAGTATAGGTCTTCACTCCCGCAGCATCAGTAAATGTATGACCAATAAGATTATGAACTGCACCAACACCAACAGAGTAAACGTTCGGGAAGAACTTCTCTTCGTCATCTTCAATCGTCTTCTTTTGATCGGGAAGGTTGGCATTGATAATAACTCGTTCACGAAAACCCGCATAAACAACATTACGAGTCATCATAGTAAGCGCGAGGTTTATCAGGTTTTGATTTTGACGAATTTGCTCAGTAATAATCTCACTTTCTCGAACTTCAAAAATCGTTAGATGACCATCGAGCTTCAAGACAGTCTTGTTTACGTCTTCTTTAGTTGACTCGCCTTCAGTAATAACTTGTAAGATAGTTTCTCCCTGGTCATTAGTGTAACAAACCTCGGCTACGTCTTGCTCTTCTGTTCCTTCGGGATTAGTTGGAATCTTCGTCAGATAAAATCCAAGCTCAGCGCGAGTATTAGGATCACTATGTACGCCAGAACTATCATTATCAATTAAATCGACAAACAACTTAGATAACGCAGAACGAAGTGCATCGCCTTCGGTCGCTCCACTAGCGAAATTGATCTTGACCTTACCGTCTTCAGCGATAGTCAAGTTGTTACGAGGAATAAAGACTCGCAACACTACCTTACCTTCGTTAAGCAAACGTTCAACAGAACTACGAAGTAAGTGAAGCATTCGTCGCTTATCCCACCATTCGACAATAGCAGCTTCAACTTCATCGATTACCTCTTGTTCTGTCGGATTAGGCTTTTCGGGAGTAACGTCACCTGTTGGATCGGTGTTTGTATTTTTCTTGAGTGGACGCTTAAGAGTAAAGACGTAGTTTGGATCGTGACCTATAACGGCTGAACTATGACGAAAGACTACTTCCTTTACAACGTTCTTAGATACGAGAGCCTTCGAAATCTCTTTCATCGTATCTTGAAACTTCGTATTTCCTGCTTCATCTGGACGCGGCCCTATCCACGCAGTACCATCTTGCCAATGATCGCCAGCCAAATATAAACGATTAGATTGAATACCTTCGTCAACGCCTTGAACGAATGCTCTCACCTTTTCGATAGATAGGTCTTCGAATGGTTGACTTAGATCAATTTCTATCGTCGCCATCTTTTCTCCGTGTCACTTCAAAGTTACGTTTAATGTATTACTAGCGGAACTAAACCATCAACCGCAAATACATTACCGCATTCAGGACAGGCCATTTCAACTTCCGCAACTTCATAATCGTGCTCACATCCTTCTTCACGATTGAGTGTTATAGTTAAAGTCTTATTATTCGGAACTAACCAACCGCACTTACAACGTTGCTTACTTCCTGTTAATGGATCAACCGAAGACTGATCCTCCAACACTTCCGACATCTTCATCAATCTCCGCAACTATTGCAAGCTCACCGAAAGCACCTGACGTGGCATCAACCTGATCAGTAAACAACGCATCTTCTGAAAAGTCAAGGTGTTCGTCAAGCCAACTCTTAATCCACGGCCCCTGTACAAGAATAACCATCGAGTTTGAAGCATAAAATTCGAAAGGTTCTGCTCGCGCTGCCTTATTACCTTGAGGTGATCGTCTATAACACTTATACCCGATTAGATTCTTAACAGTATTCATCGCGGACTCTAATCCGCCTGATCCTGGTTCTTGCTCAACGTAAATAGTTACTTCGCTCTTACTTCCAAAACGAATACTATCGGCTAAAGCCACGTTCTTGATCTCACGTTCACGTTTATGTGCTTCCCACTGTCCGCAATGAGAATCAGCGACGTAAACCATAAGCGTAGGCTGATGAATTCCCATCAACACACCTGCCGTTCGCTTACCTCCACCTTCAGTTCCTGCTTTATCCCAATAGCGTACCCAAACCATATTGCGTTTAGGTACTTGATCCCACTTGACACGATGATTGAACCATTCTTCTTGAAATCTTCGCCCTTGCTTTCTACGTGGACGACCTTGATAAAGTCCTGAATATCCAATAACGACCTTCTTGAACTTCTCAAGTTTCTTCGATGGAAACCGATCTTCGTCTAACGCTTCTCCTGGTTGGCGTCCCAAAGGATCGGGTTGACCAACGTGATGCTCTAATCCCCATTTCTTCGCCCAATAGTCTCGCTCTTCTTGCGTCTCAGCTTCAGCAGGAACGTTAATAACGGCCCACTCTTCGGCATCTTCGGAGTCCATTATACGGCCAGCTAAATCATCCTCGTGCCAACGAGCAAACATTAAGATCATTAAAGCTTCGCCACCTTCAATCTCAGGCTCTTGTCGAGTAAATATTTCGTCACTCCACCATTCCCAAATACCCTCACGATAAGTAGGCGAGTTTGCCTCAGCGTGACTCTTAATAGGATCATCGATAATAATTAGATGTGCGCCTAATCCTGCCGCGCCAGCACCAACACCTCGCGCAGTTACTCCACCGCCTTGTTGAAGTTCCCAATCTTGTACGAGCTTGCCAATGATGTCAAGGCGACCTTCAGCAACTCGCCTCATCTTACGAGAGACTTTATTCGTGAAGTCTTGATTATACGACGAAAGCAGAACACGTCTTACTGGATTGTCCTGCATAAAGTAGACGGGAAAGCGAACTGTAACAGTCTCGGTCTTAAAGTGACGCGGAGGTTCAAATAGCATCATCCTCCGCTTACGTTTACCGTCATAATCCTTAATGCCTGGGCCTTCAATCTTACCGCTACAAGTCTCGATAGGACATTCGGCACCTACAGTCAAACGTAAGTAATTGATATGACCCTTATCGCATCCACCGTGAAGCAGTTCTTGAAGTTTCGCTGCCTGAAATCTTACGTTTGCTCCATCGAAGCGCCAAGTAGAAGGTGAAGCACCGGGCAACCAATCAATAAACGGTTGCTGTACACCTATATTCGGAGCTAAGGCTGATGCGAGATCACGACAAAAGGATTCAGCGGCTGATTCAGGGCGAGAACCTATAAGATCGATGGTAGGAGTTAAGAGTCCTGCGGCTAAGCTTGCGGCACTACCGTGTAAAAAGTCTCTCCGTTGCACCCTTACGTCACTCCGAAGTGACAAAAGATGTTACGATAATCTAGTACGACCCCATTTTCGTACCAGTTTAGCCCTCATCATCGTAACACCTTAAATAGAAGCTAACGTCAAGAGAGTCGTTGCAGACTTCTGGCCTGTATCGTCGAACCTCTTTGCGTCGGCAAGCCTTTTGACGTTAGCTATATCAATTGTAAGTTCGGCCCTGGAGTTTGGAAGGTTGTCATCACGTTTCACCGATTAGCAGTTTGCCATACTCCTTTCGAGTGAATTTCCAGGGCCGAAATCTTTAGTCGCACCATTCACCGTAGAATGTGCTCAAATCGACAGTGATGTTTCCGTTTGTCTTCTCACCGTCAGTAAAACTCGCGTGACCACTCGCAACTAGTCTCACGTTCGTATTGTTACCAACCACTTGCGAAAGTAGTCCTTGAAGATTCGGCTTTGCTTCATCGAACTCTTCCTTCGATTGATCAGTCAACATCTCACTGATCTCATCGAGCTTACTCGATACACCTGATGGACTTCCGAACAAACTAACAGACCAACTCATAGCGTTCTCCTTTCGTCACCCTGAAGTAACAGACTTGGGATATTCACCTTGACCCATCGCAAAGATTTTCGCTATCCCAAATGAAGCAGTACGTAAAATCTCGTTTTGCAGCGCGACAGGAGTATACTTTGCAACGTTCTCAAGTGTCAAGTTACGCTGTACTGCGGCTCTGAACTGTTCACCAGCCAAAAAGACTAAGTATTTCAACTCGTCTTTCATTAACGCTCGACCTGCATTAAGCGAAAGTTGTTGTTGCGCTTGAATGAGTTCCTTTCGAAGAAGCGCCATACTACGAAGCTCATTCCACGTATAAGTATCACTAACACCACGCCTTAAAATTCCATTGAGACTTCGCAAGTTCTCTTGTATCGAATCAACATCGCCAGCTTTATACGCAATTTGAAAGTTACGAAAAGCTTCTTGCGCTCGCTTTAACGTCTCTACTGGATTATTCTCGGTCAAGCCATCGATAAGTTCAGCTATCCGTAGATCGAACAGTTGAATTTCAGACGTTAAATCAAGCAACGTACTGTCAACCGGATGCTCTGCTAAACGATTACGCAAACGAGAAGGAAGATACTTGTCCCAACGCATCGGATTCCCTTGTACTGGACGACCAACTAACGAATCCTTTACCGTACCTCTTCCACCGTGACGAGGGCACCTACCAGTTGATAAACGTTCGGACTTTTGACAACACAATTCAGGACGTTTTGCAACACGTCCACCACATACAGGATAGCCACGAGACCTATGAATTGCCCAAACAGGAATGCCGTTTTGATCGTACCATTCTGTTATCGCAAGCGCTGATTGCGAGATTGTTCGATTACCACGACGAAGCCCATTCAGCTTTATATCGGCTTCTGTTGGCTCAAACAGGGTAAATACACGTTTCATAGTGGCAATATACTATAAAAAGTTCGTGATGTCACTCCAAAGTTACGTTCATCGTTTTCTTTTCTCTCGCTTTTCCAATTTCTCGGCAAACTTCACGGTTTTCTCTAAGATGTCACGATGTAATACAAGTTCTTTATTTAGTTGCTCGATTTGACGTTCCAAAGCTAAGACTCTAAACTGACTATATCGTATAGCCTGTCTTACATCCTTGAGATTGTACTTAGACATTTATTACTTTGTCCGTGTTGAAGCGTCACCTTCGCAGATTGCACAGTATCTACCACTGTCGTGAATCTGTTGATGAGCTTTCACTTCGGCTATCGTTCCATTCCATTTGAGTTGAGTTCCGTCTTGCCATTTAACAGGTTCTTTGCACGTAGTACAAGGCCACTCACCCTTACGATGAAGCCTTACCTGATTACAATTCGGACAGACCTCTACTTTACGTTTCATTACTTGCTTATTGCTTGGCATTTACGCTCCCTATACAGTCGTCACAGACTGGACGTTTAGAGAAGTTTTCATTATTACTATCGAGATTGCAGTGAGTAACCCTCGCGCATTCAAAGTTACGTCCACACTCTCTGCAACGATGCTGATGCAGACCATTGATCATAAGTTTACCCTCGAAGTAATCTACCGCTTACCCTTATTTCTTAAGCGAGAGCGGAGAGCTTTTGACTTTGGATGCTTTCGACCTTTTGCTAAGGCCGCTTTTTGTTTCTTGCTGAGTTTTCGTTTCATTTTGTACCTCGTCTTCTACTACGTGACCTTCAATATCGATAAAGTCAAGAGAGGAAACGGAATCAATAACAACAGTCTTGAACTTCACGTCACGCCCAGGATCATAACCGTGTTTAATAGCCCCAATCAACTAACGAACCGACAGGAGGTGGTCGAGAAGTATTATAGTGATCAGTCATCGTGTCACTCCAAAGTTACGTTGCGGTCATTTCATCAAAGTTCTTATCCGTAAAAGGCTTCATAGCTTCTACGGCAAAAAGCTTCCAGGTTCGAGGAAACTGTTCAGAAATAATCTTACCTACCGCATTAGCAAACTGACGAATTTCCCATTGTGCATCAGGATGCATTCGAAGAGTTAAGAACGCAAGCCAATTGCGAAGATTAGCTGAAGCTCGCATACGTGAATAATGACCTACAGGCATACATACCCTCGCAAGCTCCTTCGGTATGCCAAGATTTAACCCGAACTGATAGAAAACCTCGGCTTGCTCATAGAACCGCTGTAGACCGTTAAGCCAGCCAATAACATCACGATCAATCAAGGAACTTCCCGATTGACTTTGAGCTTGTTTATTCTTTTCCTGAACCATAAAGCACCGCTCACGATCAGGAACATAGTGAAGATCAGGAAGTGGCGTATAACGGGCACTCATCTCATTATAAGATTGAGTTCGATGTCGATGCCACTCGCGAAAAACAAAGATCGGAGCTTGAACTTCAATAATCATCCCCGCAAACTCAAAGGGCGAGTTATGTTTATGTTCGAACATAAACTTTAGAAGTCTTTCATCTTTTTCCCATCCTCGGAAGCTTCCTTGAGTTGACTGACGAGCGGCTTCGATAATACCACATTCAAAATCAAAAGGTGAGAATGACTCACCATATCGTTCAATTTCAACACTCTGTTGTCCAGCCTCGCCACTACCCCACGATTCAATATGCCTTATGTAACCGTGGTCTAAGACGTTAACGTGTAAGGTTTTCATTTAATCTATCCCGTAAACCTTATTTGCACCGATAAGCCAATAACCAGGAGTCCCGAAGTCCTTGTCGGTATCGAGCTTGAAGTAGCTCATAAACCCTTCCGAAGGTCTAACACAACAAATCACGATCTCAGGTAAACCGTTTACATCGACCCAGGAATCAGGTATCTCACGACTTCCTAGTAGCTTCAACTTAGGATCACGATACCAAAGCTCGATTGTCACTCCGAAATTACCTCATCATCGTAAATTGCAACCTCAACTTCACGTGCAAGGTCTTTATCTTCTTTAAGTAACTTTCTCGCATTCTCACGACCCTGGGCTATTTTCTTACCCTTGAACAGCACCCAAGCACCGCTACGAGTGAAGACACCTGTTTGAACTGCAACGTCAATTAACTCACCTTCGTGTGAAATACCTTCGCCAAACATAAGATCGAACTCACATTCCTTAAACGGTGGAGCTACCTTGTTCTTCACGACCTTGACCTTAGTTCGATATCCGATAATCTCTTCACCGTTCTTAATAGCACCACCTGCAATACGACGAATATCAAGACGAACAGTAGCATAAAACTTCAGCGCTCGACCGCCAGTAGTAGTTTCAGGATTACCATAACCTCCAATCTTCTCACGAATCTGGTTTATAAATACGATTGTTGAATCAGACTTATGTACGATCGCGGTTAACATTCGACAGGCTTGAGATATAAGCCGTGCCTGAAGTCCCATATTTGCATCGCCATAATCACCGGCAAGCTCAGCAGCAGGAACAAGTGCAGCTACTGAATCAATTATCACGAGATCAGTTGTATTAGCGTGACGTACTAAAGCTTCTACAATCTCAAGTGCTTGTTCTCCATTATCAGGCTGAGATATAAACATATCGTTTGTGTTTACGCCAACCGTCTCAGCCCAATTCCTATCAAGGGCGTGTTCAGCATCGATATAAGCTGCTACACCTCCGATCTTCTGCACTTGAGCAACCATTCCCAAAGCAAGCGTAGATTTTCCACCACTTTCAGGGCCATAGAGTTCGATAAGTCTTCCACGTGGAATGCCGCCTATACCTATAGCAATGTCGAGACCTAACGAACCTGTCGGTATAGAGGGAATATCAAGCGGCTTGTCGTTTAACCGCATAATAGTCCCTGGGCCGAACATCCTGTTAATATCAGCAAGGGCTATTTGCAAGGTATCAGATACGCCTGATTCATCGCTGCTTTCTTTGCTTTTTCTTCTTGGCATAACGCTTCTCTATACACTTGGGGCAATGATAATCTAATCCGACTCTCCCTTCTTTAACGCCGCATTGAGTGACATAAGCACAGATGTATTCGCCGTGACGAGGACACCTGTGCTTATGGTTCATCGTAAAACCCCCGCAATGTCACCGCAAAGTGACACTAAGTCGTCGCGGGAGGATCAACCGGCGGACCTGCCTGAATGTCGAACACTACCGCGTCACCGACCAAGCAGACTACCGGAAGAGTCCCGATGATCGTCTTGACCGCTTCACTCGGATCAGCGTCAGCACTCAGAGAAACCAAAGTGCTTCCCTCTGCCTTGAGTTCGACAACAACCTGAAGCTCATTCTCGCTGGCGATGATGTTATTGTTCGCATCCAAAGTTGACTTTAGATGCACGTCAGCAACATCAAGATCGCCAGAAAACCATTCGGCTGATCCATCCTGAATCTTCGCCGTTTTGCCACTCTTCGACTTCGGAGTAGCAGTGATCGCAAACAATTGTCCTTCTTTGCCTTCAGCCATAGTGATATCTCCTTCGAATTGCGTATCTTTCGTGAACACGCTGTTAAAGATGAAAAACAAACCCTGACGTTCTCTATAGAACAGAATCAGAGACGAAATGAGCAACATACATCGTAGAGGCATTCCGAACCACCTCCTAACCTTCATACACAAATAGGCGAGAACTACCGCTACTCGTAGGCTCAGAGACCGAAAACTCCTTCGCGTCACGGTAGTCCTCGCAGCCCTAGACATTCAACAACTTGTAACCAGCCTAGAAGTTACCATTGAGAGGACAGTCAATCTCGTGCATCGGATAAAAACGTTTACAACCTTTACACGGAACCTTTTGCTTTCGATAATCCTGATAATCCAAAAGTCGTTCAAGTCTCCATAAGGCATTATGAATTCGAAAATCAGTCTTACTTCCAATCCATACGGAAGCTAAGGCATCTTTAGCCTTATTAAGATACTGTCTATCGTCCATTACATCACTCTAAAGTGACACAAACGAAAATCTCCGTAAGTAAAGATTTAAGCCACTTTAGTTCGAAAGGGTACTACCGTATGCCTTCACCTCCAAAAGCCTCGGAAATCGCCTGTGGACGCCGGGAATGACCATCCTACGGGCCATCCTAACCCCGAAAAGAACCTCACCATCGTCTGTAATGTCATTCTCGCAATCAAAGCCTAGAAACTTGATAAATTCCTCACAATCCAGCATAAATCCTCGGGCGCATATAGAGTGTGCGCCCTCACTCCTGCAAGCTACTGATTCGGCTGAGCACGTTTTCGGTTCTTAGCTATCCCTCTCGTGCCCCGCGAAAGAAAGTTGTTCGTACCTGCACCCGACTGATCCTGACGAGGGCCGAGCTTTCCGCTGCTCTTTCTCATCTTTGTCATCGTGTTGACCTTGAGTCCTTTTGTCCCTTTCACTGCGATCACCTCCTTTCGGTATATGTGAACATATAGAATCTTGTAATAACGGTTGATGCCAACAACCGCACATATCGATGCTAAATATGCTAGATCGGTTTCTTTCATAATGCCAAGCTCGACATATTAAACACTGTTGCCACTCATCTGCACTCCATTGAATTTCTACTCTGTCTCTCCGAAGTGACATTAGGTCTTTGCGATAAGTTTATCATCTAAAGCGTGCTTACGTTGAAACTTTAGAAAGTCCCAATAACCGCAGTGCTTGGCATACGGAAATGATCTACATACTTGAGGACGCACTTCGTAAATAGTACAGAACCGTTTTCCAAGATCAAGAAACACACAAGCTTTGCCGAAGTAATCAGGATCAGGATCAGGAATAATAGATAAGCTCCGTCCATCACCCTCTTCGGTAGCCTGAGTAAATCGACGCCTCGCAGTAGTAAAAGAAATTTTGAAATGATCGGCAATTCGTTGAATCTCTTTATCTGAAATCTCGATCTCTTCATACGTACAACACCAAGCAGGGCATTTATCGCAATCATACAATACTGGAAGCTTCTTAAGGATCGACATAGCTACGATTATACCACGAAAAACCTATCTATGCAAGCTCTACAATATGTCGATGACATTTGACAGCGAAATGTAAACCATCATAGAAAATTACCATTGCGTGATCGCCACATTCATCACAGTGTGAATACTTATACAAACCAGGATTAAAAGCAAGACGTACATTTCTGATCTCGTGACTAACAACGTGAATGAAGACAATCTCATCGCTAACCATTTCAAGCTCTTTCGCTTGAAGCTTTTTCAATTTGCACGAATTGATAACCAACATCAAAAGACTTAGATAACGGCTCAGTTCGCCAAGCACAATCAGTAATTCCGACTGGAGGTGCATCGTCACCATCATAATCTACGCACACTTGAGGACGTGTATTATAAATACTGCACCTGTATTGCTTTTGTCCGTCCGCGTCTTCTGAAATATCTAAAGCATTACACGGCTTAGGAATCGTATAGTAAAAATGCGTCTTACCTCGATACGTAAAGGTCTCAATGATAACACCGTGAAGTTTTGCCCACCGTATCTCGTCTTCTTTATCCTCGGTAAGTTCACCACCATCGATCGACATTATCATACAACACTTACCACAAGACACACACCGCTTGCTCTTTTCTTCGTCGGAAAGTCGTTGTCTATTAAGCCGCATAATCTTGTCAATCCTCAATATTCGTGATATAATGAGTCCTATGATTTGGAGCATAGGATATCAACGATTGTCTAGAGCCGAATCCCTTAACCGAATAATTTCTCATCTCGATATTGACCTGCTTATCGACACTAGGCGCTCGCCTTATTCCCGCAATCCTGAATTCTCACTCTACAACTTACAAAGAGTCATTCAAGAACAGTACATATCAATGCCGCAGCTAGGAGGCCAACAAGTTCAACAAACCGGATTAGATTTTCTCCGAGAACATCAACAAATGAACCTACTGCTGTTATGCCTCGAAGAAGCTCCTGGCGAATGTCATAGACATCACGAGATTGCAGTTCAACTTCTACCGGAAGTAGATATCGCACATATCTATCGAGACCACTATGTATTCGCATCAGACCTTCAAAAAGCAATCGAAAGAAACTCTCAAGAATACAACGCCTATCCATTACCTGAACGTAACTCTGAAGTGACGCAGGACTCACTTTTTTGAAGCTTTCTTTGGAGTCAATTCGAACGACGGCTGAAGAGCTTTTGGAAAGTGACGTATAATATCTCGCGCATCCTGATAACGATTAGCTTCAAGTCCTAATATCTTAAAGAACTTCATCAATTTCTTACCGTCCTCAAAGATCACAACGATATAAAACTCTTCGCTAGCTTCTTCCTGCGCAGCACTTGTAATCTTTTCCCAACGTTCACGAGCTTCCCTTAACTCAGCAGCTAAAGTTTCCGCTCTTTCGGCAGAATCAAGAAACGGTGCATCACCAAACATTCGGTAAATATCAGCTAGTCCAAATCCAGTACCAGCGATATCGATCTCAGGGTCTTTAAGTAAATCACCAAGTTTCTCGATATCCCAATCGCCCTGAGCATTAGGATTGTTCAATAAGATATTCGCTTCTCGTTCTTGTTTGTCGTTTAACTCAACAGCAGCAACCTTTAATCGATAATCTTTTGTACCGGCAAGACTGTCTAAAATAGAAAGACGCTGATGACCACCTACAATATTTCCAGTCTTTCGGTTCCAAATCGGTGGGCCTAATAACTTAAACTTATCAATCCCTTTTTGTAATTTCTCTCGCGCAGAAGCAGAAAGGATACGAGGATTATAGGGAGCATTCTTTGCCTCAGATCGATATATCTCGACAATCACATAATTGTCAAATATAGTAGCAGTGTCACTCTGAGGTGACGCTGACTTTTTCGCTTTCGCCATAGAATCTCTCTCTCCAAATCACAGCTTCGATATAAGGAAACCGCTTTACTATCTTCGCGTAATCTTGAGGCCAATGCTTATACAACCAAAGAATATGATCCGGCGACAAGCCAACACCACTGCGATCATCTTTATCTAATCTTGGTACAGGTAATCCACGTCTCTTCAAATATCCAATAACATCGAGCTTTGTCCAATTCTCAATAGGATAAACAACCTCCTTAATTTTCGCCATCTGCTTAATAGTACGTCTACGCCACTGAGATTCTTTACGCCTAGCACCAACAGCTATTGCAGGAATCTCAGTATCGTCAACAACAAGCGTATAAATATCCTTCAATGACCAATCAAGAGAAGCAAGAGTATAATAACTGTCACAAAAAATACCTTCTCGAAGTGACACAGCTAGAGCCCAATGCGGATACTGATGAATTGTAACTTTATAGTTTTCTTCGGCGAACTTCAGCATCGGTTGAACGCATTGCATATCAGGCAGGAAGTACATAAAGAAGCATTCAATATGATCAAAGATTCGACTAGCTATATCAAGAATTGCAAGACTATCTTTTCCGCCAGAATAAGACACAAGTAACTTACCCTCAGTGCGCTTAGCCACTACTTCAAGCCTTTGAATACAATCTGCTAATACGTCCATAATAGACACCAAACGAGGGACTCTACCCGCGACAGATAGAATCCCTCATCTGTTTTACCGGAAGGGATTATCCAGTGCGACCGCCACCACCCTTCTTTTTGCCAACTGCGCCTTTCTTCTTTTTCTTAGCGGTCTTTTTTGCTTTAGCCATAAAAGTCATCTCCTTCGAATCTCGGCTTGAGAACACCGAGAGAATGTTAAGTCAAAAAGTTGCTTAGCATCACTTCAGAGTGACACTGTTTGGGCTAAGTTTCCCCGATCTTTATATCAAGGCAGCTCGCTAGCAGTTGACTATAAAAACATACTTTGCTATAATCCTAACTATGCAATGTCACTTCAAAGTGATGAAGTAACTTTTAGGAGTACAGCAAAGTGTTAGGTTCAATGACGGTTCAACCTACCGGCGAGCCAAGAAGATTCTACCAAAAAAACCTCGCTATGTCAACGATCTCAAGAAAAGGACGAACCGAACAAATGGAACCTAGACAAAGACAATTCACGTCAGCAGAAGCAGTTGATTACTGCGAACTCCCATCAATGGCTGCATTGAAGTATCACGTCTATATAGCAAAGAACCTCACTATTGATAGACGCGATACAGCCAAGCGAAGAATCTATTTCTATCAATCTACACTGGACAGATTCAATAAGAACAAACGTCCAGTAGGTAGACCGAGTAAAAATGATCGAGCTAAAAGCTAAAGAAGAAGAAGCTTTCTATAAACTCCTAAAACTCGCTAAACCATTTTGCAAAAGAGACGATAGGATACTCGAATTTCTAGTTTACGCTATTACAGCAAAGCCTATTCCGGGTACGAAAAACTTATGGTCTGTCTTAAGCAAAGAAGGTGGACAAAGATACAACGTAGATGTCATAACAGGAAGTTGTTCTTGTCCGGCTATGACAGGTCGTTGCTTACATCCAAGTGCAGTTGGATTTAGAACAAAGCTAAATCGTAAGGAAGAATAAATGCCAGCCAGATATTCTTATCTTCACGAAAAACGAATCATTAGACCAGACATTGATAAGTTCCTAAACGATCTATCGAAGTTTTGCGAAGAACAAGGATTCTGCTTAGGCATTGATAAAGGATCAGGGCCGTATGGTAACTTTATCGTAACCGACTGCACTAGTGATGCAATCGAATGGCTACAAGCAGCCCATATCGGAAGAAGCGCGGCTCAGGTTCCTTATGAAAATCACAAAAACAAAAAGACAGCTAATAGAAAAGGCTCGTAAGTTGCAACTCCATTTATGGATGCTAAAACACCCGTCTTTTAGAACTGACGGAATCCTGGATTACAACGAAGAGACCTTACTTGTTGAGCATATCAAAGCTTTCGCCACTATCTTCAATCCTGAAGCTGCTACCTGGGGTGGATTAAGGGAAGATCATCTAAAACTCTATATTTTTTGCCTACAACTTGAAATCCTCACTTTTGAGCTTGACACCTCAGACCAGTTAGGTAGAATGGATGTTATGGATAGTTCAATGTCACTTCAGAGTGATAAAGCAGTTAACCTCGGAACACTGACTATCACCGTCAATTCTGGTATGTCAGGAAAGGATAGGATATGGCGAAGAAAAAAGTAGTAACAAAAGACGAAGAAGAAGGTAAGGTAAAAACCAAGAAGAAAGCCAAGGTAATAGCCGAACCTCAATTCCTGGAAGGTGAAATACCACCAAATGCTATCGCAACAAGAAACTCTTTCGCATCACTTGCCAAGGATAAGAACGTAGTATTGACACCTGTAGGCTTGTTGATGAAGAAGGATATGCCCTTCGAAGAGTATGAACAGATAGGGAACGATCTTACGGTAGCAGATGATGCAATGGAGTGGGCGTGGGTTGATTACCTCAACTACGGTCAATTCACCTACAGAGAGAAGTATCACCAAGCGGCTGCGATCTCAGGTAAAGACCCTGCGACTCTCAGAAATATGAATAGCGTGGGAAATAAGATTCCTCACGAGCTTCGAGAACTCGCTCTTGATCCTGAAACACGTAAGCCACTTCTCACATTCTCACACTTCCGAAAACTCACTTCCCTTGAAAAGCCGCAGATCAAGAAATTCATCAAGGATGCAATCGCCGGCGACAAGGAAGGTAAGGATAAAGGCAAGACGTGGACTGTTGAACGCCTAGCTAAGGAAGTAAGAGAGTTTTCGAAAGGCCCAGGATACGAACGTGAACGTGGTGACAGAATCTATGATCCACTTCACGTTACAATCAGGGGCAAAGAAGCAGACGAAGGTGCCTTGGCGTATTCTCAATTCCTGGACAAAGAGTGGGCACACGCCAAGAAGTACCACATCGATCCTGATTACGCAGACGAAGTTGACGAGAAGGCAAGACAAGACGCCATTACAACAGTCGTCAAGAAACTCCCTGCCGATGAACAAGCCAAGTACGCAAAGATGGCCGACAAGGAAGGAACTGACCTTGACGAAATCAAGGAACTCGTCAAAGCTCGTCTGACAGAGATTGCTGCTGAGACTAAGAAGGCTAACGCACTGAAGAAAGTAAGAGATTCAGTGATCAAGGCTGCGGAGAAACTACCAGAAGGAGAACGGGCAGCCTATGTCAAGATGCTTGATAGCCCCAAGAAGAATATCTCAGACCCGGCAACAATCAAGGCTAAGATCAAGGAACGAGTCACTAAGATCAGCGAAGAGCAAAAGAGAACTGAGGCAGCTTCGAAACTTGAAGAGACCGCCAAGGAATCTCAAAAGAAAGCTCAAGACATCCTCAAGAAAGCCAAGCGCGTTCGAGAGGGTAAAGAGCCAATCGGGAAAAAGAAGGAAGCATCAATCCCAAAGCCTCCCGCAAAGAAAGGCAAGAAAGCTGACGAAGAACCTCCAATGTGATCCACACAAAGATCACTCCGAAGTGACATTGGGCTGCGACGTAATGCAACGGTCGCAGCCTTTTTCTTATACTCGGCCACATATTGACTTGGTTAGGTTTTTCGGTTACAATACTGAAGGGCTTAAGCAGTGTCTTTTAGATTCATATACGGTGTTATAGATAAATGTCCTGGAACGAGCTTTCGGATAAACATAAGGCAGTCCTATACACTTACGCTGAAGAAAACATTTCCGTTTCTCCGGCGTTGATTCGAATCTTGGGGGGTAGTGCTGACGCCGCTGTTATAATGACCCTACTACTCAAACAAAGTAAAGCAACGAATATTCGAGGGTGGTTTAGCTACACCTTAACGAAACTAGCAGAGGATAGCGGTTTACGGAAGCCAACCATTAAAGCAATGAATCGCAGATTTATTACAAGCCAATTACTACAAGTAGATTCAGCAAAAAAAAGTCAACATCGAAATCTAAAGCTTCACCTTGATACTATAGCCGATCTTTTAATTGAAGAGGCCCGTCACTTCAAAGTGACAGAGCGAGAAATGGACGTAAATTCAGCAATTGAGGTTTTCGAAGACCTCGATGAAAATGAAAAAGAGACTTTTCTTAAATCGATATTTTGCACCGAGAGATATAGGGCATTTATACAAGACTCTAACATTACAAATACCGAAGATAACAAATCTTCTACTAGTAATAATAATATAAGAGCAACTATCGTGCCACACCAGGATGATGAGTTATTCGACTATAAAGTAGTAAAAGATAATGAAACTTCATCTCAACAATCTAGCATAGTTAATAAAGAGGCCGCGAAATCTCCGAAGAAGAAAAGGGAGCGAAATCTAGTTTTTGATGCTATCGTTGAGGCATCAGCGATCTATCTTGAAATCGCACCTTCAGGCACAGGATCAAGAATTGGACGCACAGAAAGTCGAATACGAAGCTTATATACGAGCAAGTCCGATGAAGATATCAACAAGTTGATTATCGGATTTGGAGTTTGGTGGACATCTAAGACAAGCTCGGGCAGGCCGTTTGATCCACCATCACCGGAAACAATTCTGAAACATTGGGGTTCCTACGTGTCGTTTTGCAAGCAACATCTCAATGGACAACCTCCGAAAAAAGGAGACCTATGAAATATAAAGTCATCGTTATTCCTGAAGACCCAAACGTTTCCTGTGAATTATTACTTCTTGATCAAGTAACAGTTCGAGAAGTCATAGTAATGACGTTAACTGGAAACGTAATCGCAAAAGAAACTCATTTAGGTGCTAACGAACGTAAAGCAATACAGGATTATGTGAACGTTAGTATTACTCAACGAGGTAGATAGATGACTGATAATATCAAGTACAGTTCGGATCAAATATCAGTACCATTGGACTACGGTACTGCTAGGTGTATCAATTGCGGTGGAGAACTGAATACGCTTTACCAGTGCAAAGACTGTCACGCTCAGTTCGATTCCGCTGAAGCTTGTTTTCAAAGTACGTTTAGTAGATTGAATCCTGTGTCACCTCGGAGTGACGTTGATGGCGAGAAACTCGCAGACTGAAACAGAGCGAAAGCAAGCACAGCTTGCAGAAAATCTCGCTAATAAACAAAAGGAGTCTGAACTTGATCGTCGTCCAATACGCTATCTTATACTTGAAGGCTTTGCAGAGGGAAAGGATACACTCTATCCTAATAGACCTTATGACTATCCTATAGATGTTGACAGTATCGCTGCTGAGCTAACTAATAGATACCGTATTGTAAAGCTACTTATTAGATGCCGTAATTGTGGTGAGAATGTAGTAAAACTTGAAGGTGGTAAAGACAAAAGTGGATTACGAAGAAATGACGGGCCATTCTATGCGGATATAAAAGAAATAATCGAAGCAGCTATTCAACGAGGAAGGACTCTTGAGGCAAACAAAAACAAGTCAGGCGATAGAGGCACTGCGACAGTTGGCAAGAAAAGCAAAGCCAAGAAAAGAAAAGCCTAATTGCCGACTTTGTAAAGACCTATTCATCGTTAAGGTAGGCAAGGATATATACAAGCCTTGTCCTCGATGCCGTCCTCCGGTTGTTGTCACGAGAACTATTATTGATCCTACGCAGTTTAATACCTGGAACGATGCAAGTGTAGACCCTAAACAGAAGAATGAAAAACAAAAAAAATCAGCCTTCGACTAAGAGTAAACGAGTCGTTGTCAAAAAAGGCAAACCACCATCTAGTATCACCCGCAAGGTCGTTACCTATAAAGGCAACCGAGCTACAGGTAATGATCCATTCTTCGAAAAAGGATTACCAAGTGATCTCGAATCAGAACGTTCTGTCTTGGGCGCAATCTTACTAGACAGCTTCGGTAAATCAGGACATATCATAGATCAAGCAATAGAACTCTTAAGACGGCAAGACTTCTTTCTCGAATCACATAGACGTATTTTTGAAAGAATGATTAGCGTACACGAACAACAACTTCCAATCGATATGATTACACTTGGAGGCGAGCTAAGACGCTTCGGAGAATTAGAGCAAATTGGTGGTGGATCGTATCTCTCTTCTCTTATCGATGGAGTCCCGCGAACAGATACTATTGAATACTATGCACGACTTATCAAGGACAAGTCGCAGCTTCGTCAGTTCATTACCTTCGCAAATAAAATCATTGAACTCTGCTTCGAAGAAGAAGACCTTGGCAAAGTTCTCACCTTCGCTCAAACAGAACTTCTTTCTCTATTACCCTTCAATAGCGGTGGAAGGATTTATTCAGCTAAAGAAGGTGCCGATGAATTCGCAGAAGAGCTTAGAATACGTGCTGAAAATCCTGGTGCTCTTATTGGCCTACCCACAGGACTCAACGATTTTGATGCACGGTTAGGTGGGTTACGACAGGGCTACTATACTATTGCTGGCAGACCTTCGATGGGAAAAACTTCTCTTGCTGTTGGCGTTGGTCTATATGCAGCGAAAAAGAACTACATTGTCTTTCATAAGTCTTACGAGATGAAAGCTAAGCGAACTGTTGAACGATATATTGCCGCTATAGCAAGAGTCAATGCCACAAGATTACGACACGCTGATTTAGACAAAGAAGAGTGGGAACGGGTAGCGGATGCCCTGGATACTTTCGAGAACTTGCCGATCCATATCGATGATACAGGTGGAGAAACTTGGTTAGATATTCGTAGTAGTGTACGACAGTTCATTCTCAAGCACGGTAAACTTGATCTACTGATCATAGATTATCTCGATCTAATGGCGTCACTCCGAAGTGACGGACTTACTGCTGAGACTACGGAAAAGTCAAACGGTCTAGTTCAAATCTCAATCGAGTTCGATCTACCTATAATAGTGCTAGTACAACTCAATCGAGAATGTGAAAGACGTAAGGATGGACAGGGAGGACATCGGCCTATTCTTTCAGACCTTAGAAATACGGGTGCTGTCGAACAGGATAGTGACGTTGTAACCTTTGTTTATAGAGACGAAGTTTATAATCAGACCGATCTTAACAAAGGTATCGCCGAACTGATTACAGCCAAGAATCGAGATGGAGTTACAGGAGTAGATCGAGTAGTCTACTCTGCACCTATAATGCACTTCGACAATTTGTGGCGACCGATAAGTAGTAAGACGCCGAGAAAGGATGATGATGATGAATAAACTTGAACACTTACTTGTAACCTTCTCGGAAGAATGTTCTGAGATAGCTCAGGCTACAAGTAAAGCATTACGTTTCGGAATAGATGAACCAGAAGAAAATATTCGACGCTACACAAATGAAGATAAAGGAAATAATCGAGAACGAATTTCGCGTGAGGTTTCAGATATGAAAGCAATAATGGAACTTCTCGAAGAAGCAGGCGTTCCAGAAATTATGGCCGGATTAACTAATAGAGAACGTATTGAACGGAAAAAAACTAAAGTTCGATACTTTCTCAAATACGCAAAAGGACAAGGTACATTACAATGAAAATTCTCGATCCAGGTCACGAGTATATTCTTGCCGAACTTGATAAGGAAGACCACGAATGGCCTCTACATACTTTACGGTTTGTTAAACGTGAAGGTGATAACTTTCCAGGCAATGTTGGTCATTACCACGGTACAACTACACAAGAAGTTATTCGCGTACTTATCGATAGAATTAAATATGTCGATAATCAAAAACCACACGGCACTAACCGAAGAGCACTTCTACTTCTTCGTGATATTTTAATAGTTCTTGAAGAACGTGCAGCCAGTCAACACGGCCTACTGCTTGGTTATTTTAATTGTGAAGTTGAAGACATTCCCGTTTGTCCACATTGCGGACATTGGGCCTGTGAACAGTTTGCGAATCCACAAGTCAGTGTCACCCCGGAGTGACAACGGAGAACAAAATGAAGAAAGCTAAAGAATCCCCTGCCGTAGATGCACAGTTTGTCGAGCCTAAGCAAGCTCTTCAGGTCGTGTCATCTCAACCGATGTCTATTGGGCCGGACTTTGCACCAGCCCTTACAATTGCTCAAGCAATGGATCGATACAATCAAATGCTTGAGTTTATTAAAGGCCAGATGGTCGAAGGCAAGGACTTCGGTACTATTGGCGATGTCGAAAAGAAAACCCTTCTCAAGCCTGGAGCAGAAAAGCTTCTTACGTTCTTTGGTTTTAAGCCTAAGATTTATCCTATTGCTGAGATAATGGATTGGACAGGTAAAGATCACGGCGGAGAACCACTGTTCTACTTCAGCTATCGAACTGATGTGTTCAAGCAAATTTTGGCACCTAACGGAAATCTAGAAATGACTTTGATCGTATCCCTGGATCGTTCAAACAATTCCTGGGAATCACGATATCGCTTTCGTTGGGTTGACGAAACGGAAGCAAAGTTCCTGGGTTACAAAATTGGTGATCTTCCAAAACGTGCTTCAAAGATTGTCGAGTTTAGGTTTGCAGTCGAGAAAGCTGAGACTGAAGGCAAGTACGGTAAACCAGAAACCTACTGGAAGATGTGGGAAGAAGCTATCGCTGATGGTCGAGCAGTAGCTATCAAGAAAGAAACTCGAAAGAAAAAGAAGTATGCAGCTTACGAGCTTGATAGCACTGTTTATAGAATCACCAATCCGAATATCTTTGACGTGATCAATACCATTCAAGGTGTTGCTCAAAAACGTTCCTTTGTTGGAGCGACTGTTATTGCTTGTAACGCTTCAGAGTTCTTTACGACAGACCTGGAAGACCTTGAGGAACTTGAGATCGGTTCTGGACTCGAACCAAATGAAGAAAACGAAGAAACAGGTGAAGACACGGAAGAACAAGACGAAGAACGATCTTCAACGAGGAAGGTTACAAAGAAAGCTGCGAAAGAACCCAAGCCAGAGCAAACACAAACCAAGCTCAGTACGAAACAAATAGCTGCTATGCAGGAAAGCGTAAAGGATCAACTCGTAGCAATGAAACAGAGTGGATTCTTTGAATCCTGGGATGACGCTTTCACTACCATTGCCACCTACTTAGTATCTCGCGAAGAGAACCCACTTGACGAAGTAGGTATCACAAGAGTTACCGAAATACCAGACGATGAACTTGGACGAGTCTTGGAATTTCTGGCAAAGCAGCACGCGGACTGGAAAGCTGAGCAATCAAGACCAGCCACTAAGAAAACGACAAAGAAAGTGACTGGAACTAAGAAGTTATCGACTAAAAAAGTCGCAACCAAGAAAGGAAAGAAATGAGAAAGGAACTGACACAGCGAATCGAAGGATACAAAGTAACCGTGGTAGGAAACAACAACGTTCAGAAAAGAACCATTGGGGTCGCTTGCCACGAAAACAACTTCAACGAAGTCGTTAAACTATTCGAAGAGGGACAGGTAGACAGGCCACATATCGTTGTCTTGTGTGGATCAACGCGTTTCTACGAACAGTTTCAACAAGCCAACTTCGAAGAAACAATGAAGGGGAACATCGTGTTAACTGTCGGTTTTTATCCTCACGCGGACTTCTCTAAAACTCCACACGGTGAGGATGTAGGCGTTACGGTCGATCAGAAACGAATGCTTGATGAGCTTCATCTACGTAAGATCGACTTAGCTGATGAAGTCTTTGTGCTCAACGTTGGAGGATATATCGGCGATAGCACTGGAAACGAAATCGATTACGCAATGAATCAGGGTAAACCGATCCGGTATTTAGTGCCCTTCGATGAAGGAGCACCATTTTGAATCGAAAGCAAAAAGGAAATCGGCGTGAGTACAAAACACGAGATTGGTTTATATTCGAAGGATATCGTGTTACTCGCGCCGGTGGTTCCTTTGGAGAATTTGACCTTATTTGTAGCGGTCTCGACTTTATCTATTATGTCCAGGTCAAATCGAATAGTTGGTGCTCGGCAAAAGAGTATCAGGCTATTAGAGAATTTCCATCACCTCCGACTGGTAACGTAAAGCTAGTTATTCGTTGGAACGATAAGCAACGGCTCCCTGAAATTCAAATTGTTACACAAACAACGTTAGTCCCTCAGCGACCTGAGTATCTTTTCCGAAAACGGTTCAATGTCACTTCAGAGTGATACAAATGCACAATCTCGACTATTTACTTAAGATTCCACGTTTATCACAGACACCTGAGTACCGAGCCTGGAAGGGTATGATGTATCGATGTTATAATCCAAATGATAAAGGTTATAAAAACTACGGTAGACGCGGTATTAAAGTATACGATGAGTGGAAAGATAACTTTCTTGCTTTTTATGATTGGATCATTACAATCTTGGGCCACGTCCATCTTCGCTCTATAGTTTAGATCGTTATCCTGATAATAACGGAAATTATGAACCGGGAAATTTACGTTGGGCAACCGCTTTGGAACAAGCACATAATAAGAGACAAAGAAGAAAAGTAATTAAAATTCCATCTCTATCCTAAAATTCACTAGCAAATTTGATTATAAATAAGGGTTGACTTTCCAAGGCTTAGGGTGTAAAATTTACCTAGTAGTTAGGATTTCTGATCTTTGAACATAGGATAGGCAAAGGACAAGCCAAGAGAAGGCTAGCGTAAGATAGCCCAACAAGGCTAGCAAAAGGCCAGATGACGCTGAGCGCTAGTTAGTCTTGAATCCTTCTTGAAGCTTCAGTCACAGCCACTCTGCAAGAGCTTAATTATCAATCTCATAAGCAAGAAAGGCCAGGGTTGCTGGCGTTCAGCGATTCCGAGAGTTAGTCAACGCACTTACACTTTCTCAAATTGACATTAACTTAATTGTTCGAAAGTTCGTTAAGTCTTTGATCTAGATTTTCCGAGGAACTGATCGTCAGAGTAGTTACCTTCCCGCCGCAGACATCGTTAATGAAATGAGAACCAATGTCGGGTGCTACGCAAAGAGGCTTAAAGGGAAGTTCGGGCGAACTGGTGGGGCTTGCGATCTTAATGCGACTGGTAAAAATCGCAGAGAGGCCGAGGCAAAGTGATAGCAAGCAGCGCTTCGGTTAATGCGACGACAGGGTTCTCAAGTCCCTGTGTGCGTCACTTCAGAGTGACGTGGAGGTTTCGTAATGCTTTGGATAACAGGTTCTTTGATGATCATCGCGATCATTGCAACGTCAGCTTTCTTCAGCAAATACGGGGAGCGTTTAGGCACCCGTTGAGAACCAAATGACTCGAACTAAAGAACTCGAACTGTACGTGCCCCCACGTCCTAGTACGATTGAGGTAGTTCTAAGAACCTTCACTGACAAGGTAATGGTTTATAGAACATCTTCAGTTATTGTCTACATTACTCCCGAACGTAGAAGACAAAGAATCGACATTCCCTTTCCTGATCGAAGGTGGAATGACAAACCCTAAGCCAGCGTTTTACAAAAACGCAAAAGGAAAAACAATGAAAGCCAAAAAGACAACAACGAAAAAGAAACCTACCGCTTGTCCGCATCCAAGTCTAAATCTTTCAAAAATCAAGGTCGCTCAACGATGCCCTGATTGTTTGAAGTTTGTGGACTCGGCAGGCAATCTATACGAATCAACTCAAGACGTGATCAAGAAAAGAAAGAAGTCAGAACCTCCCCAGGGACTGATTGACGAAGCTTCAGATGAGATGTTTTGCGAACGTCCTCTGCGTCACTCCGAAGTGACAACGGAAGAAACTGAAGACACTATCTGGCAACTCGGAACCTCAACTGAACCTATCGATAAAGATGATCCTCTTCGAAGAGTGAATTCACTAATCGAACTGGTTTCTGATCCTCGCGCTGCTGATACAAAATTGAAGCCGTTAATGTCTAAGTGGCGTGAAGTAGGATATCGAGGACAGCTTAAACCCTTCATTCCCTCGCCTGAACAAGTAGACGTTTTCAAGTGGTATATTGGTGGTCAAGGAAACTTGATTATCAAAGGCGTTGCAGGATGCGGTAAGACAACAGTCCTAGAACGACTAGCTCAGGTAATCAAGTATTTCACACCTAAAGGCCGACAGGTTTCAGCTTTGTTTTGTGCATTCGGTCGCGACATCGCTGCTGAGCTTCGAACTAGACTACAAGGTCTAATGGAGTGTCGAACCATTCATTCCATAGGAAACGAAATTCTCAGACAAGAAATCGGACGACTCGATCTGCAAAACTGGAAATATAGCAACATAATGTTTCCAGACATCAAGCGAATCGTTTCAAACATCCGAACCAGTAGCTTGAACAAGATCGGTATTCCAACAGAATTCGAAGTCAGAAATGCGGCTGATGATTTGCTCGAATATATTCAAGTTACGCTCACCGATCCTGATGACCTTGAAAGTGTTGCAATGTTAATTGATCATTTCGGTCTAGACATTCCTTCACTAACAGGAAAATTCGAGGATGATCTCAACTTGATGTTAAGCATCGTGACTCGCGCTCTTGATGAAGGTGAACAGTTAGCACGTAACGAAGGTACGATCACCTATACTGATATGATCTATCTTCCCGTGAAGTGGAAGCTTGAACCTGTATCACGCTACAAAGACATTCTGGTTGATGAGGTACAAGACTTAAACCGTCTTCAACTCGAACTGCTCTTAAAGATTAGAGCAAAGGGTTGCAGGATGACTGTCGTGGGTGATCCAAATCAAGCAATATACGGATTTTCCGGTGCTGACTCGAACAGTTACTACAACATCAAGCGACGATTGAAGGCCGGTGAGCTTCCTTTGTCGGTATCCTTCAGGTGTCCTACAGGGCCGATTGAATTGGCTCAGGCAATTGTCCCTGAAATCAGAGCACGTAAGGGAGCCCCAAAAGGAGTCATTGAAAACGTTCCACTGTCTTCGATACTAACCAGGGTCAAGAGCGGTGACTTGATTATCTGTCGTGTAACCGCTCCACTTATTTCCTTATGCCTTGAGCTAATCAGGAATAGACGACCAGCAAGTGTCAAGGGACGGAATATAGGGAAGCTTCTGACGACCATTGTCAATCAAGTAATGGAGCTTGCAAAGCAGCGCTACGGCGCTCCTGATTACCCTAGATACAAGGATGAGGTGTTCACAAAGGAATTCTTACAGTTCCTTGATATCTACTTCAAGCAACAAAGAGAAAAGCTTGCACAACGCAAGTGGAGTGAAGGCGCAATCGAAGCCTTGCAAGATAGGATCGAATCCATCGATGTCTGCTACAAGACATTTCAAACCCGTTCACCTGAAGAACTGATTCGAGAAATCGATAACTTGTTCAGCGATGAGAATGGTGGAATCGTTCTCTCGACTGTTCATAAGGCAAAGGGACTAGAGGCCGAGACTATTTGGATACTCGAACCTGATAAGCTCCCGTTCATTTGGGCAAACCAACAACCGTGGCAAACAGAACAGGAATACAATCTTAGGTACGTTGCCTTAACACGTACAAAGATGAATCTATTTTTCCTGATCAAAGGAGTTTCAACCAATGAAGCACTATACTGAAATTGCGAGTGGCTTAGAGAAAGAGTTCAAAGAACGATTTGGTGAACTCAACGCTCAACAGCTTTGGACAATCACGAAGTTTGCAAAGCTTGTCAGAAGCAGATGCCGTCAAAATACTGCATTCAACACTGCGGCAAAGCTGGCATTTCCCTATGCTAACTTCAAGACCGTAACCAAAACAAACAAGAAAACCGGCGAGCCTTACCCCGGACTCGAAATTACTGTTGCAGGACAGACAGCTTCAGATAGCAATGGAGACGATGACGAATGAAAATGACAATCACAATGTCAACGGAGAATGCAGCGATTCAGGATAATAATCCTTTCGAATTCCGACGCATTCTTCACGAAGCAATTGATAGAGCCACTCCCGAAACCATTGGAATGAGAATCTTGCACGATGTTAATGGTAATCGGGTTGGAACGATCTACTTTCAGCCTCACGAACAGGCTAAGGCCGATCCAAATAAGGCCCACTTCGACTCTTTGGACTTGGCACAATCACAGCGAATGGTTCTACAGAGTCGCACAGTTTTACGTTGATCATCAAGGTGTTCTCACAGTTAGCTGGATAGGAATAGTATTCGGAATGGTTATCATTGGAATACTCAAACGTTATGATGATCTACGGGAACTTAGCGGTAAGCCAGGACGATTCTTCAAGTAGAGGTAGTTCAATGGCTGAGTATTACGACATTTCTCTTTCTGAAATGCGAGAGTTCCTGGAGAGTCAAGGCTTCCAGGTTATCGTAGTTCCAAGAACAAGAGAGATTGTGTTTTCAAGACGAATCAAAGGTTCCAGGTATCCTTTGTCACTTCGAGTCTACACTGGCATTACAAGCTCGGGTCATTCTCGATCAGTTGGCAAGGATGCTATACGAGTTACTCTTTGGTGTAAGGTTGCAGAAGATCAAATAATGATGCTCGGTGGAGCAAAACGGGTTCATCGAGTCAAAGGATGGAAACAGAATCTTCAAGATAGACTTGATCGTTGGCGAGACTTTCTTGTAGCCGATTGCCCTCAATGTGGTTGGCCTTTAGTTCTACGAAAGAGTAAAGACAAACACGAGTTCTATGGATGTATACGCTATCCAGCTTGTCGGTTTTCCTGCTCTACTATTGACAACCAATACGGACTCTACAAGGGCCGTATTCGAAAAGCAATGGATGCCTCAGCGCAACGAGGCGTCACTCCGAGGTGACAGATGATAACGAATCCAGTTGAAGTAACACTTGAAGCTTTGATCAACGAGTTTGGTATAGACCAAGCAGACGTGATCAAGAACTCGATTGATAGAACCAGGGCTACTCACGTTGTAATGTTCGAGAATCAACTAATGGGTGCCAGCGAGTTCGGCAAAAGGTCTATTCTTTGTGTAGGTGAGCACTGTACATACTCACTTCAGGAAGCATTAAAAAGCCACTTAGGAGACGTTCCTAGCCGTTTTCAGTACCCTGTCAAGTATGCAGTAGCAAGGAAAAGGAAGATGATAACGCCCTGGTCTGACGACAAAGTAAAACAATTACACGCGATGGCTTTGCAATCATTCAAACATTATCACGGTACACGTAAATCGGATAATGACGAAGCTGCAAATTGTGAAGCTTGTTGCCTTGAAGGTCATCCAGCTTCCTTCTATGATGACATTCCTACAGATGCTCCGAATGTTAGTAACTGGATGAGAATCTACGTTGAAGCTCAACAACCTATACCAAAACGATTCCGTTCAGGGTTTGAGCGTGAACGAAAAGAGAATGATAACGTAGCTTATCTTGAAGCACTCGAAAGAAGCATTCTTACTTTCGGTCTTCACTTTGAGAAATGAAATGAAACGACGACTCTTCGGACACTTCTTTACAGTCTGTAAGTATGAATGTGCTAAGGAACTGCGGGAGAAAATCAGAGTAGGTCGCTATATAAATCTTGACGGTGAGTTTATGCCCAACGTCATTGATCTTGATCCCGTTGAAGGAAAGCGACGAACAGATCAGTTCCTTACCGCTTCAGCCTACTTAACAACCAAACAAAATACTTGTGGTAACTGTCTTACGGTATTAGGTCAAAAACGAGAACATAAGAAACGCGAGAAGAAAGCACGTCCACTTGAGAATGTAATTGATCACTATCAGGTCGAGTGTGAAATCAGTAAACCCACGATCGAAGGGATACGGGCAAGGATTAAAGCATTCAATCTTCTTACAGGATTCGACCCACGTGTTCTGCTTTGGAGTAAGAGTGCAAGAGTAAGAGTCCAAAAAGACGTTAGAAGTAAGAAGGGCGGAAAGTCTAAGCACGAAGTTTTTACAGATGCAAAGATCGCAATTGAAGACTTCAAGCTTATAGGCTTTCAAAAACGATACTTTGTCGAAATAGAGGTGAGCGATTTAGCTTCCAGTTACGCAACAATGGCAACGGCTGGCAATCAAGAAGTCAGTAGGATTTGGGTTTACTTAGCTGACGTAGCAAAGGTAACGTTTACCAGTTAGGAGCGAAACTTAATGCCTCGCTCCCAACCAGCAGGAAAGGATACGCGCATCACTATCACCGTCATTAAATGATAACATTACGATTGGAGGTTCGTCAAGATGAGTAAGATTCGATTGTACTTTGCTGCTTTTGTAATTTTGATTAGTGTTCGTGCAACAGGTACTTCCGTACCATTACAACAGTAACGAGAGTTTGTGTTGGATATGGTCACGTTTACAGTTGATAAAGAACACGCAATAGGTGTCTTTAACAACAAGGGTATACTCGTAGCAATTGTTAAACTTGGCAATATCAAAGACGCTAAAGTAATAGTCAAGCTAGTCCCGAAGAATATAAAACTCGGTAGTAAAGTACCTCTTGAAGACTTTCGATAAAGGACAAACTATGTGTACCGAATGCATATTAACTAAAGAAGGTCGGCTAGCAGCTATCGCAAAGCACGACACAAGTACCTATGCACTAGTTGTCTTCAACGATCTCACTACATCTGAAGACACTGAGCTTCGTAAAAAAGCAAAGGATCAACTTGACGAAGCCAACTTTCTGATGTCTGAGATTCATCGTGCTTACAAGCGAGGCGAACTAACTCCTACCGCTACAGTGTCCGTATCAGGCGCTTGCCTAATGATCACGTTCGGTGGAGAAAAGAAGGAACGATTAGCTCAGCTAGCAAAGTCGATTCAATCCTGGCTTACAGAACTGGAATACGATGTCATAATGGAAGAGGAATAAGATGGCGAAGATCAAGAATGGTATTGAACAACGCTTAGTCTTACTCTTCGAAGAACTTGACTACAAGAAAGAAGTATCGTTGACTGTCAAAGGAAAACCACCGGCTACTATGAAGCTTTTTTCGAGGGCCAAGGAATGTTTTCTACTTGGTTCTAGCGAGAACTGGATTTGTCTACTTCGAAGGATCAACAAAGGCGTTAATCCTAATCCATTGAGATTTGACGTGACTCAAGTTGCACCTGTCTATGCTTTTCCGAAGTGGCCGGGTAGATTCCTGCTTCTTACAGCAACCGAAACTGAAGATGATCTGTCGAAGATTGAATCCTATATTCGTAAGATTAGAAAGTGAGTGTCACTCCAGAGTTACGGAGGCAACAATGTACGATAGAGACGGTGGAGTTAATCTAGGCGAAATAGAACGAGGACAAATCCGAAAACTCAGACACCTGGGTTTCATTGCTTGGTCTTTTCTAATGATCATTGTGGGCGCGTTACTAGCAAAGTGTTAGGGACAAAAGATGCCAAGAAAAAAGAAGACTCCGAAAGAACAGTTTAAGCTGTCAGAACCTATCGATCTAACTCCCGATGAACAGGGAGTGATGAGTCTAGCTTCCGACAATACACCTGGGCCGACTGAACCTGGACAGGCTGAATGGTGGGATGTAAGCAATGATCGATACCATAAAGATCAGGAGTGGCTTTCCCTGTCTACTTTTGAGCCTTTTCTTGAGTCTATACCCTTATTTGAAGGTCTACATATCACCCACACTATACCCCCTCCCTATGCCAAGCCTACGGCCAAGGATAGGTTCTATAGTATAGGCTCTATGGTTCACCTATACATTCTTGAACCTGAAAAGGTCAAAGATGTATACGTAGTGGAGGATCATAACGCTACTACAAAGGAGGGTAGAATTCTTCGAGATGATATGTTAGCTCGTGAACGTAAAGGACAGCTTTGCCTCTTTCATTCCGAGTTACTACAGGCCGCTGATATGGCTGCAAACGTTTCACTTCATAAAGAAGTCAAACGATTACTTGAAGCAACTGGACGATACGAACAAGGAGCACGATGGATCGAACCTCAGAACGAGATCAAGATCAAAGTCAAGTACGACAAGATCATCACTACTCCATTCGAATTCAACAAACAGAAGTATAAACCCGGAGTCTTTTGGGACTTGAAGATTGCAATCGATCCCTATCCACAAGGATTCAGTCGAGCAGTAGATAGATTCGGCTATGCTCATCAAGCTATGCTCTATCAAATGGTACGCAATGCTTTGTTTGATTATCACGAACCATCATCTTCAGGTGAGATTAACCGAACAGTCCCTTCATTCAATGTCTGCGTAGGAAAAAATCCTCCATACGAAGTAGTAGTTTACAAAATAGACGATCACAGTCTGATGTTTGCGAAAGAAGAAATAATGAAGGGACTAAACCAATTGAAGATTTGTCGTAAGCGAGATATTTGGCCTAGTAGATACAGACAAGGAGTTTTTACAGCTACACTTCCACCGTGGAGAATGAATCAACAATGAACCTACCAGAAACAGCCAAGCTTCTAAAGGTGTCAGTGGAAACTGTTCGTAAGTATATCCGACAAGGCAGACTCACTGATCTAAACGCAGACAAAGGAAAGTATCATCGAGTAGATATAGCACTCGGTGAAGTCATTCATTTTCAACCACGACCAACAGGACGACCAGGAGGTAAGAAAGATGCAAATATTACTAGACCTTTCAGGAAAAGGCGAAGACTCAGTAGCAGAGCGAGTCAAGTTCGCACTCAATTCGAGCGATTGTTTACCAGAGGATATGAAGTGCCTATCCGTAAAGGTCTTGTCGGGTAACGTTGAACAAGACCTGGAAACTATTGCTCGGTGGATAGCAGACGACAAGTATAACTTAGTCGCTCATATCTTTGATCATAGACACTCGATCACATTCGATGACGAGGTAGAGCAATGATTAAAGTCAAACTACTTGCAGGAACCAATACCGCTGTCATAGTTGAAACCGAAAGCATTCAGCTTTTCTTCAGCTATGAAACCCTTATCGGAGTCTGGTACAAAGACCTCGACATCCGATTTTGCACAGATGTCTACAGCGCTACTACAAAACGACATCGCAAACTATGGATAGGTGCAAATAGGGTCGATAAGTGGATTACACGCGAAGAGATTCTTAAACTAGTAGATCATCTAGGGTACGAGCTACCAAAACCCTCTGCAATAGATGACGCTATAGATGTAGACTTCAAAGAAGTGAAAGGATAATCAAATGTCGAACTCACGATTCAATACAGCAGTCGCCAAGCTGACCAAGATGGAATTCAAAATAGAACACTCCGCTACGAATATTCAGCGGTACAATATCATCAGTCCAACTGGTCAGCTTTACAAAGCGTTACTCACGGAAGAGGATGTGATCAAGCTCGCTTCATCTTACCGTGTTGTCACCTCAGAGTGACGCTCAACCATTAACTCGTAACCGAAGGAGAATACAAAATGGCTTCGATGGCTAAGGTAACAGTGATAGGATATCTAGGACGTGATCCTGAGATGCGCTACACTGACAAAGGAACTCCGGTATGTGACTTCTCAGTTGCTCATACCGAAAAGTATACAAACCGAGATGGTGACGAAGTAGAAGAGACCTACTGGTACAAAGCTACGTGTTGGAACAAGCTCGCTGAGCTTGCAGAACAATACCTTGAGAAGGGAAGACAGGTTTACATAGAGGGCCGTTTAAGGGTTGAAGAGTGGGAGGACAACGAGGGCAATCCTAGATGGACTCTCGCTGTCACAGTCAGTCAACTTCTCTTCCTCGGTAGTGGTCAAGACTCAAGTGGAGAACGACCTTCAAAGACTAGTAAGGTCACGAAAGGTGGAGGATCGAAAAAGAAAGCTCAGCAAGAACCACCGTCCAGGGGTAAAGCAAAAGCCAAGGCAAGGAAATCGGAGCCTGTTTCGGAAAGTGACATCCCTTTTTAATCCGAAAAGGTTTGCATCTAGTTTCGTTGATTTATTGACACCTATGATATAATTCTCGTATGAAAAAGAAAAGGTGTCGTGGACAATGCGGACAGGTCTTGCCGGTATCTGCCTTCTACGGATATACGAATGACAATACCGATAAGTATCTATCCTCGAAATGTAAACAATGCACAAAAGAAGTAGTCAAAACAAACCGGAAAGACAATGCTGAATACTATCGAGTCTATGAACTTACACGGCAAAGACCCGCCGGGTATACAACAACAGCTAGTCAGAAGCATCGAGCCAAGTACCCCGAAAGATATAAAGCTCGAACTGCGGTGAATAATGCAATTCGAGACAAAAGACTTACTAAGCAGCCTTGTATGGTTTGTGGTAGTAAAAACGTCGAAGCACATCACCGTGACTATCGCAAACCACTTGAGGTTGAATGGCGATGTTCTAAACATCACCTCAGAGTGACACCGGGAGGTTAAAGATGATCGAACAGGTTCCACGAACACAACCAGAAGCTACGGCCAACTTTCCACGTGGATGCTTTCCTGATTCAACTGGATTGCATTGCTCAACTCATCAACGACCAATGTCTGAATGTATTATTGCGATGAGACTTAAGAGTGTTCAAGTGAGGGTGTATGAAGAAGAGTCCGGTCGGTAATCACGTCTTCACTTGTGCAATCTGTAGACGCCAATGGACAGTTGTAACAGAAGCTAAACTCGATTGCTTCTTCCTTGGCGTCTGCTGCGATTGCATTCAAGAACACAAGATGCCCGAATCAACGATCCGTAGAGCCTTAAATGCTTGCGTAACTCTCGTACAAAGAGTAAGACTTAATCACTTTGTATGTCCGGTATGTAAACGTACAGGTATATTACACGAATCACCAAACGAGCATCATCCAAATACAATCCTGATCTATTGTCGATGGACGGATTGTACAGGATTTTCAGTTGAAGGTGAAACCTTTAACAAAGCATTTGAAGCGTTGGAGAAAAAGATCAATGCCTAAAAAGGATAAGACACTGCTTACGATTCCTTTGATCGAAGAAGATCAATTTTCGGTCAACAACTGGATGAATCAGACCTTCGGCCCTGGAGACAAGGATCGATGGACTCGAATCCGAAGTGCCTACAATAGAATGTCTGAGGAATTCGATGAGCTTGCAGAAGCAGTTGAAGCTGAAGACGATATTGGAATAATGAAAGAAGCAGCCGATGTGATGATCAACCTTTATCGGTTTGCAGCCTTTGCTGGATTCATCTTGAAAGATCGAGTCAATCAGAAGATGCAAATCAACAAGCATCGAAAGTGGGAACCTGACGGCAAAGGTAATGGTCATCACGTCAAGCAACCATTCAAGATGGACAAGGGTCAACCTGGATGGAAACCGTTGAAGTTAAGGGAGGACGTATGAAGTTCTGGTTAGCAACAATCATCATTGCAGATGATGGTATTGGAGACGACGGCCCTGGTGATTACTTCACTCAACAGGAACTCACAGACGATATCTTAAGCCAGATACCTACCGCTGGCTTGAATACCAAGATCGTTAATCTTGTCGAGTGCGAAGGAAAACAGGTTCTCGTTTCTCACGACATAGTAACAGGTGAACCGGAGGATGAGAATGCTAAAAATGACACGTTGGGTGGAACGTAAGGGAAGCAAGGTAACATTCGGTAATGTAGTCGGCCCACATACCGGATCACCTTATGTTTATCAACTTGAATGTGAAGAGACTGCAATCCTTTTCGAGCAATACGCTAATCTGACAGAGTATTGCAAAGAATCTCAGGTCGAAATTCCAATTGCAATCACTCCATTCATAGCCGACATCTTTGGAGCTATAGATGTCACTCCGAGGTTACACGATGCCACTGATCAAAAGAAGAAAACCAGCAAGTCAAAGGTTACTAGAGCGAATCAACTGGCTTAAGTCTCATCGATCTCTTTGGAGAGGTCTAACCGGACAAAGCCACTTCGACATTCCACAATCTCTTGTCGAAGCGATGCGCAAAGACGGACTCTTCACGAATACAACTTACTGGCGCGATGTACGTAAGGGAATTGCTGAAGCTATCAGGGCTATACGCTCAGAAGAAATACGAAGCATTCCCAGGCTTATCGACGCTATAGCTGGATCACCTGAGCATCCCCATAAGGCTTAAACTATGTTCATCGTAATCCGTTGTAAACACTGCGGACAGTTCTACGAAGTAGACCTAGATTGTGGTGACGACAATCTACGGTTCATTCGTTTAAGAGCTATCGATCAAAGTCTTTGTACTAGCTGTTGGCTTTCAACACCTGAAGGCGCAACAGCAGTAGACATCATCTGCGATTTGATGTTTCCAGAGTTCGGTGGAGAACTTCAATGACAAGTCTCATTGCTTTGAAGATGGCTACGATGTGGTATATGGTAGGGATCATCCCTGAGCTTCGATTGATGTCATTTCAAGAACTCAAGGCAATGCTTGACGAATGCGGTGAACTATCCTTACGAGAACCACTACACCAAATTCACGAGTCAAAGTTTTTAGTCAAGAACTTCGACATCTATATCAAGTGTACAGGTGTATACGTCATCGCTTTGATAGTCGCTGGACTTTGGATAGCTTGTGGCGAAAAAGAAGAGATGACATCGAGCCTCTGTGAGACTTGGCCCATTAAAGATGCACTGATGCTTGTTGAACCAAGAACTCACAGACTACACGTCTCACAACTAATGCAAACCACGGCTGATTTAGAACAAGCCGCTAAGACTGAAGCAGACCAGTCTCGATTCACCGAGATGATTAACCGCGTCAATAGCTTTATAAGTTTGATCGATGGAGAAAAGCTATGAGACTACTACCGCTGAAGAAAGGCAACCATAGACATCGCTGTTCTAGTGGACACGTGTGGCAACATCCAGACCGCTTCAGTGGTAACGTAGAATCACATTTGTGCCCTGAGTGCGGTGAAGAGTCTTGGTGGAAATACTTTCCCTACGCTAAGCAACAACTCGATCTTGATAGTAAGACGAGAAGACGTTGGAAACTTGTTAAGAACGTATAAGGAGGAACCGTGGCATTAACAAATCAGATCACGACTGAAATAGGTACAGATGCTCTGCACACACTCTCAAAACTTTATCACTTACAAAGTGACGAAACGCTAGTAGTATCGATCAGGAATGCGAGTGGTTTTCTTTTTGAACATATAATGCTAGCGATGCATTACGCTACCTGTTATAACGGTTCTAATGAAAGCGATACACCTGAAGCACGTAGACAGGCACTAGGCTTCATAGAGGACGTTTGCTTTGATCTCGCAGGATTCTTCACTGAAGATAATTCTCAAGAAGATGCTGCGAAGCGTTTTGTAAAAATACTGAACAAGTACGCATTCATAAGAGGAGGATATCAATGAACTTTCTAAAGCGGCTATGGAAAAACAAGATCGCGTTCGGTATATTCTGTGTGGCCCTCAGCGTCCTAACTGTGTGGGCCTTTGACTCAGTGTATATCACTGAATGCAGAAGTCGAATCTACAATGTTGACACGACAGACGAGTGGGTCAATTGGCTTAACCGAATGAAGCCAGGTCTTGCCGCAGAGGGTTGGCAATTCAAAGAACAGTGGCAAGAAGGAACGAAAACAAGAATGAGATTTCAGCGATGTGAGGAAGTAACACTTCGATACTACCTTCTATCAAGGATCAAGTAACATCACCTCAAAGTGACATCCGACCCTGAATTCCCTACCCCACAAATACCAGTCTAGATACCCTCATAAGATGCCTTTTCCCGGCGTCCAGAAGCGATTTCCAGGGCTTTTAAGGGTGAAGGCATACCCTAGTATCCCCCTAGATCAAAGTGGCTTAAATCAGAGCTTACGGAGCTTGTGCAAACTGTCACATTAGGTAACATACTACCTATTTTGGGGAGTATGCCTAGCTTTGCCCTAGATACCCCTGCAAAATACTCTTGCCAGAATCCGTCCTATCCTGTATACATTCAGTGTCACTTCAAGGTGACAACCCTAGATCATTGAAAAAGGATGGACAATATGTCAAAAACAACCAAGCTACGTAAACCTACTGCCAAGCAGATTGCAAAAGCAGTCAAACCCTTACAGTTTGAAAGGGGCGACGTTGTTGAAATTCACTATGTCGATTTACCTAAGAGAGGGCGACGATCAAGATGCTTCGGAATCTGGATCAAAAAGGACGGGCCAATGTGCTCACAGGTTTTCCTTCTCAGTTCTCTCAAGACTGTTATGGAAAACAATGACATTCTTTCCCCAACTGGAAGGGCCGTGAATGATGAAGGTTACGAAGTTCCAGGAACAGAATGCCTTCATCCAATAGATGACCACGACTCTGTGACAATCTGCAATGCCTGTCACGAAATTCTATAGACAAAAGGAAGGCCGAGAATATTCCAAAAATTCTCGGCCTTCTATACCATACCGTCCTCTGCTCGTGCAGTGCCCGCGAAAGGACTCCATTCCTAGACGACGGTAAACTACTCGCCCTTTGCAGCATCCTTGGCAAGCTCGATTAAGTTCTGAGCACCATCGATCTGCATCTGAGCAATGATCTCTTCACGTGTCTTCCCTGAAGCATTCGCAGTTCTGGTAATTAATGCGTCAATTTCTGTAGCGATCGTACCAGCTAGCCCCGCAAATGGAACTCCAGCATTTCCTGCCGCTGTTGCAGCAGCACCCGCCAACTCAAGAATTTTTTGAAAGTCGAATTGCACTTTTCCACCTCCCTTAACTACGGTTGAAATTCTGACAAAGCTTCGCGCTCTAGACCAGTTGCCACTGAGGTTTGAACCAGACATCGACTCTCAGTTGCTGAGGGGCTGATAGCGAAGTAGGAAACAGAGGTGTAATAGCGTTTAGACCGATGTCGATAGCCTGAAAAATCTCAGCCATCACACCCGAAAAGCCTGGAATAGTTCCATTGACTTCAAGGTCTTTCCTTGCGTCAAGTAGAACCCGAAATAGCTTGAACAAATCGGCTTGACCAGCAGTGAAGGTGTCAAACAGTAGCGATTTAGCTGCAAGCTCATTGGTCGCGTTCTGAACCTTAGTCAAGTAAGTTGTGATCGTACTCGACACAGCTTTGCTGATCTTACTGTTTGGGCCTCCATCTGCGTACAGCGCTCGTTTTACCTTAATCCCAAAGGTCACACCATCAGTGACGTCTTTACAGGCCAAGGCAATCTTGATTAGGTTTTCATCGCGCGGTTTTCCTGGCGTTGTCTTGACAGCGGTCGTTTTGCAGCCTTCCATTGAAAGTATAGCAACCGAACCCACCATCACAGCAACCATTAAAGCACACGACAGAAGTAAACGGCTCAGTGTCACTCCAAAGTGATGCATATCCAAACCTCCTACGCCTTCCATAAGGCGATTTCTTTGTTACGGCGATTAGTTAAACCGAGTACGACTTGTCCACCAGAACGATTCCAACGAGCAAGTTGTGTCGGCACGTCTGTGTAAAACCCCTGGTTGAGAACCTTCAGTAACGTACTACCGAGAAATGCCCCTCTCCCAACGTTGAATGTAAATGAGACCAAAGCATCGAACTGATTCTGATTCAAAGAAACCTTGACGTTAGTCGAGACAGTTTGCTCCACTGGTATAACGTCTTGAGCAAGTAAGGCAACGATCTGATCATCTGTCAGACCGTCTCTGTACCGAACAGGTGATCCACCTATAAGTATTTTCCCTGATGTGAGTTCACTTCGAGTCAACAAATGTCCAACTCCGATAGTGAGAAGATTTGCAGAATCACGATAGGCGTGAGTTGCATAACCCTCCCACTGCTTAAGTAGCACTAATCCGTTTTCACTGAGTTTCATACGACTCCTTTCGCTTTTCGCAGTTCCTCTTCAAGCTTCTCGATACTTCTATCACGAGATGCAACTTCCTCTTCAAGCTCAGTCTCATAAATTCTCATTTGTTTAATAGTTGCATCGAGTAAAAAGTTTTGATGCGTAAGCTCCATTTTTTCGGCAAGAATCTGTTCTCTAATTCCTCGTAAAGTTTCAACTTCGGCTCTTAGTTCCTCACGTATCTTATAAAGTTCTTGATCCTTGTTTAGTTCTACATCTCGATCAATAATATGTAGAGTTTCTTTTTTAGCTTTACGTGATTCATATATTTTGACGATAAGTGGACTGGCTAAAATTGTACCTAGTATTGTACTGATTACACCTAAAGCAAGATACGGCCAGTGATGTTCAACCATTTGCTGAACATCCTGGAAAAATTCGATAAGCATCGCATTACGATCCAGCTAGTGCTTGAATTCGGTTTATGACTCTTTCCAGTCTCTGTATGCCAATACCAGTAGCGACTCTTTGGGCAACTTCTGGATGCACAGTCGGACAAGATTGGCACTGATCTTGAATCTGCGACAGCGCTTCTTTTGCTTCCTCACATTCTGTTTGCAAACGAGCTATCACATCAAGGTAATGAATTCGAATGCGATGCCTACTACCCGCATACCTAATCAACCGCATTATCTCTTCGATGTGTGGCCCAGGCTTAAAGATAATGTCTTGAGCACCGTGGCGTAAGATATCATCTTCAGTTATCCCTTCTGGTAGTACGCCTGTAAAAACAATAACTGGAACCTGATCTTTAACTGACGCGACAATAATATCTAGCGTCCCTAGACCATTCGAATCAGACAATGCCAAATCGAGTAGTATCACTTCAAAGTGACGTTGCTTCAGGATTTCAACTGCTTCCTGACACGTCTTTGCAAATACAAGATTGATCGTTTCTTTTAACCGTCCAACCTCTTGCCAAATATGAAACATTCGTCTGATCGCGCTATCATCTTCCACGATCAACAGTAAACAAGGATCATCGGCGCTACAAGGTTTCATCACGTCCTCCATCCCGCCTCCGTTTTCCTGGTTACTCCAAGAAACATCATCAGGCGCTTACGACCTGTAAATAGATTTGACGGAACTGCTCTAACTTCAACTAATAACGGGACATTGTGAGGAAACGTAGAAAGATCAATAGGTAAAGACTCGAACACACCTCCTGGCATTTTTACTTGTAACTCGACATCCGAGTCAGTATCACCTTGAAGTGACAAGTTCGCATCAGGTACAACTTGAAATGTGGCAAAGTTCAAGTTAGTACCTGATACACAATCAATCGGAACATAACCGATCTCCCTCCCAACTTTGTCAAGGAAGCGATTCATTAAAATCTAAGCGTCCCCGTTACTCCGATGTTAAATGAGTTGATCCAGTACGTATTGACCGGCCCCTCACTTATCGAAGTAGTCAAGTCTCGATTTGTTACAGTTCTACGCCAAATATAATACCGTTTTTCTCCAAACTTTACAACGCCTACCAAAGCACCTGGAAACGTGTTTACCCTTCTGATCTCATACCTACCATCGGAGGTAAACAAGAAAACCATTGCCATAAAAGGCGTAAAGAACTGAACGGCTAAATCTCTTGCGGCTGATAGTTGATGCTGTTGACTACGCTCAATCCAATTCCAGATTGGAGCGTAATCAGTTGAGCCTAAAGCAAACGGTCTTGGAAAAAGTGGAAAACGATTATGATATGTAAAGACCGCTGGAAACCGAACATACGTGAATGCCCAAAACGTCACAAACAAATACCACGCAAAGTAAAAGACCTTCACTTGCCAAAACTGCGGCACAAGATAGATTCCGATGTCGGCCCGAAAGTTCTCACCAAACCTCAGTCGCGGAATTACAACATCACTTGAGAAGAAATTCGGCTCACTTGTGTATTTATAGTTGATCGTGTCGTTTGTATCAATAGGCTCATAGTAATAAGGTGAGTTCATTCTCAAATCGTACCTGTCTGGTAATGCACGTGGCTGTAATACACCTTCGTTATGAAGCAGTCCAAGCTCAAGCGATAACCACTTTTCTCGTTTCTCAAGTTCGAGTTCACCTAAGATGTCATCTGCTTGTTCTTTTGCAATTGGATTTGTAAACCAGCTTTTAATACCCTCGAAACTTGCAAGACGTGTGTCTACGTCAATTCTTTGATGCCAATCTTGTGATCCTTGCTGAAGCGTGTAATGTCGTTCCTTTAACGCCTCACCCACATCACCTCGCTTATAAAAGTACGCATCCAAGAACAAGTCTCCACAAGGATGATAAAGCGGCCAACAATTATGTATTGATCTACCCGACAGTGACGCAGGGCTACTACCGAAAGGATCATCCTCTAGATACGTATTCCTGATCTTCATTTGATCGGAAAGCTGAGTAATCAAGATCGTCTCAATATCTTTTTCGGCATATCCATTGACAAGATTTGGCTCAGTGCTTCTCGTACTCGACACCCCGCTGTTTAGAACAAGCGCCCATCCAACTTTAAGATTAGGATCGACTTGACTAAATCTTGTTCCAAGATCAAAGAATCGTATCTTTACTCCTTCAATCAAATCATCATCTGGCAGGAAAGGTTGACGTTGACCCCTAAAACGTACAGGCTCAACTGGCTTTGGACGCGGCCCACGAATAGGTCTAATCTTTAGCTTAAGCGAGTCGCCCTTTAAGAATTTCTCATTCCAGTCCATTGTCACTCCGAAGTGATATCTTCTCGCGTTGCAACCCCATCAGTAGACATTGAAATTGATCCATTCGCTCCACCAAGTTCACGACCCGTGATAGTCCATCCGGTAATCAAATACTTATGACTGTCACCTTCTCGATCATCTATATCACGAAGACTGCCTTTTCTAATCGCTGCATCAAAGCGTGGAAGTTCAACCTTGGCACTTCTCGGTCTAGCTCCAAGCCTTTCAAGCTGACGTAGTGCAACCTTATACGCAATATCAAAAGGAACTTCACCGGCATTTAAGGCTAGCGGTTCCATCAAACCAAAAGCCGTTTCAGCTTCCTCATCACGGATTAGCATAGTAACTGTACGTTGCTTATTGATATTCACTGTTCTATCAGAAATCGATTGAACGGTCTTTGAGGTTTTGACTTGAGGGATTAGATGATCAATCACTGTATGCAAGACATCGATTTGATCCGTGCCAGTATCACGCCAAAATTCAAACTCAGTCTTTATCGGCCCTCGCTTGATTTGTTGAAATCCGTCTTGAGTTACCAGTCGATTATCATTAGCCTGAATCAAAGCTACTGCCGATGTAACAGTCGAACCTTCTTGAAGCGTATCTGTAAACTGTCCTTCATAAAGAATCAGTCCTTCGATCTCAGTTCTTTCGGATTGTTTTTGAAACTCGTCTGGACTTGTAAGCGAAGGAGTCCAAACAATAGAGTTAATCTCAGTCCAGGCATTTACAAGTAGTCTTCGAGGCCCACCATAAGGAACTGACAATCTCGACTCTATCGTCTTAGTATAACCACTCTTAAGACGAAAGTTCTGAATCCATTTATCATCTTCTGTTTCAGTAGAAATAAGAACAGGAATTCCACGAGCTTCATCAAAAGCGTAGTTCCTTGTTATAAGTCGAAACTGTACTCGCCTAGTAACCCGATCAGGCTTTGCAGGATCACTATGAAATTCCTTGTAGTACGTATCTACTTCCTGTCGAGTCCATCCAGGCTGAAACACTTCTCCGGTTTGATCCCAGGTAGAGATAATCTTTTCAGTAGCGTTATCAGGCCAATCATCGCCTCCATCTGCTGCATCTTCCTTGAACGTTAGTAGTATTGCATTTGAAATATTACTCAATGGACGTTCAAAGGAAACTGACTTGTACGATTTGAGTCTTAGTTTTTTCGATACAAGCTCTGACGGCAAAGTACCATCGATATCAATGATAAAAAGAACGTTGTTATCATCTGCGTAAAAGACAGGATCAAAGAAACTGACAAAGGGAAGTACGGCTGCGTGATATCCAGCAGAAATAGCAAAGTCGATTCTACGAATAGGATAGTCTGGTAGGTTTGTTACGACCTTCTGAAACCCACATCCCACAACATAAGCTCGATGTAAGACTTGACGAAGTGTTAAGCCTTCGATAGCCTCAAGTATAAACTCAATCGGCACCGAATCTTCATCAACTAAATCATTTTGAGTTCGTACCGGATCAACCTCTTCAAATGAAATCAAGTTAGGATCATAACAAACTATCGGCTGGCGTGAACATAGACGCCAACGGTCAGCTAGTAAGTTGATAGCCTCGATAGTAAGCGTGTCGTTACGAAACTCAACTAGTGCAGTTTGACCGGCTACCTTACCATCAGTGATGTAATCGATCCAACTAGTATTTCCGTCCTTAACTACTCCAATTCGAAGACTGATTGCATCGTCAGTTGTCACAACGACATCAGGTTTAGCGAATGTAGCTGATAGCTTCAACCCCAAGGCATTCGAAGGCGACTGTAAAGTAAAGTCGCGTATCGGTAGAGGTGAACCGTTCTTAAGAAGCTGAATCCTGTTGATAACTATCGAATCAGTCATACGTCACTTCGGAGTTACGTTATTCGCCTACTTCTACCAGTCCCGCATCAATCAAATCAACGAAGATTACAATTCCGTCACCTGAGCTTATATCGATAGCAACTATTGCAATCGAATCTTTCTCTATTCCACTCACTAACGTTTGTAGAACTAATAAGTCTTCAAACGGCAGTAATGCTTCAAGTGTCTGAAATAGCGGTCTCTCGTCTTCAGCTACAAGAGTCAAAGTATTAAGGCCGGAGCTTTTTACGATAGGATGAATGTCTTTCGCGTTCTCTCCAAATCCTTCAGTAGGTATGCCAATACCTTGTGCGTTTATTCCAAGTAGCTGAATAATTTGACGAGTCGCTGAAATCTTCATCTTACCCAAATCGGCAGACCCGAACATCTTTACGATCTGAAATGCTATCAGTTCGTCACCGGCTACATTAGGACGAACATTAAAGTTGAGTTGCGTCCCGATAACGCCGATACTTGCAATGAACGCTTCGAGTTGAATAAACGAAAAGACATAGCTCGCACGATTCAGAAACTCATAAGGCGTTGTAAACTGCATAGACGTTCTAGTTGAAAAGGTACGAACAGATGTTGCTTGCGTACCTCCAATTGATTTTGCCTTCGCAGTTACTTGTACGTTTACTTCATCAGGGAAAAGACCCGCCTCGGCAAACACTTGCCAATTATCACCACCAAGCGGAGTAAACGATGTTGAAAGTGAAGTCATACCTCGCAAGAATTCAAACTGAGTCGTATCAACCGGATCACCGCCAGCACCACTCCATACGATACTAACACGATCCAGGTCTGCTATAGTCTCTCCGTCAACCGGAATTAACTGAGAAGCTATTGGAGCGGTCACAATCCAACTTCCTCCCAATCACTCGAAACTAGATCAACAAATATCTGAATGTCATCACCGTGTACAATATCAACCGATACGGTAGCTATCTCACGAATTTCCGGCCCAAGTCCACAAGCGTTTATTACTTCTTCAACTAACGACACGAGAGTATCTAATGATACAATCGCATTAACAAATCCGCCTTGACTAGCTACTTGTTTTGCAGTTACTAGGAATCCTCGACCAAGTATCTCGACCTTAACTGTCTTTGCACTAAAAACTGTTTCTTCGACCGGATCACCAACGCCAGTAGTATTAAAGGCTTCAACGTAAAAATCCTTCGCGTGAGATAGTCTCAACTTGCCAACATCAACCGCTGGTGTTATTCGAGCTATTAGTAGTACCGGAATCTGTTCACTATCTAGTGCCCAAATCGGAGGCGATAGGACTTGCATTCTAACTATTTCGCTTCCACCCGAATTGAAGTGCATATCGAGTGCAACAAACGTTCCATCAGGCACAACGGTAATAGTAAACTGAAGCTCATCGCTACCAGCACTTCCGACTTGACTTAAGTAGAAATCAATTACGCCTCTAGCTTCACCTCCTACATAACGTCCAAGGTCTAACGTTTGTAGTGTTGCTCTACCTATATACCTCGTAAGGTCTAACAGTTGCGATGACTCTCTGCCTATATATCTCGTAAGGTCTAACAGTCCACTCGGCCCTTCTTTAACCGATTGAGCCTGAACATCTATCTCATTAAAATCACCTTCAAGACCTAAACGAGTACCGAAAGTAATCTTAGTAATTGCCTTGTACCCTCCGGTTGTCTCAGCTTGTAAGTAAACGACATAAGTTAACTCAGGAAAGAGCCCGACATCACAAAGTGCAGTATAGATAGATGACGTGAGTGACCAGCTATTATCAAGTACCCCATTGAATCTAAACTGATCCGTATCTATTGGATACCAAGACTCACGCCTAGCACTCCACAAAGCAGATACCGGATCACCTAGATCGACAAGTGCAGTTCCGTCAACAGGCACACTACTAACAAAGAGTGGATGTGGCCACACGATATCCTGATTTGCTAAAACAGGCAACGTCACCTCAGAGTTACACTACCGCTGAAGGATGCGGTATTCTTTGACCACCATCAGGCCACGTGGATACCCCTGGCGGAACACCCGGAGTACCAGTCGCCGTTTCATAAGCAAATACATACTTATGAGGCGGATTGATAAAAATCTGTCCCTTCACTCCCGCGATCGGTTGTAAGACTTTAGCCATTTATTCGTACCTCATTGCAATTGTACCGCCAGATGGTGAGTTACCTCGAAAACAGGTAGCAAGGTTCGATGTACCACCAAGCGGATAGTAAGTATGAGTCGCACCATAAATAGTCATCGTGAACGTTACATCACGAGTAATGTCCGCTGGAAAGTATCCTAGATGCGACATACCGGCATTGAGAAATGATCCACCTTGATTAACCAGGAACGGATACACCGCTGTATCTGAGCCGTAAGCTCCACCTGTCACACCAAACGGAACGAAGATGTTGTTATCGGTATTGCCTCCTGGAACTGCACCCGTAGCTGGAATGAATTGCTGAGCGCGAGCAAAGCTTGAATCAGCCGAAGAAGCATAGAACGCAAACAAAAATCCAAGTGATGAATCAGTACCATCAGTATTCTTTGTGCGCTCGATAAACCACGCACAAGCACCTGTACTAAAGTCCGTCCAAAGCGCCATTCCTACTCGACCTGTATCACCTGAAAACACACAGTTCTTTGTACTCGTACTGTTTGCGTTCGAGGTTCCAATTTTCGCTTGTACCCATCCGAGTTGACCAGTTAGAGTTCCACTTCCATTACTTCCAGAACCGATACTAATCCAAAGCGTAGGTGCATTAGCAGCACCACCACTTCCGTACTCGATCTTCAGGTAAAGTGGAACTGTTGACTGAAGCGTATCGTTAAAACGCCATATCTCATATCCCGTTTTTGCATTAGTAGTTGTTGGATGAGTAACGGTAGTCCAATTGATTTGACCTGTGTCCGTAGTATTTACAAGTCCCATAGATGCAAACTTGGCCGAAATCGCACTACCCCAGGCACGAAAGTTAGCATCAGTTGAATTGTCAGGCGCAAGCGCAGCAGTAGCAGCGTAACTCATAACTCAAGCTCCAAGTAGTCAAGCGTTACCTGAATTGTTTGCGTTCCTCCACTCTTATTCTGAAGCGTGAATGCAATATTTCCATCACGAGTACCTTGCAAGTCGGTTCCAAATCTTCCATTCATAATGTCAATCGTCAAATTAGCGGCATCATTCAAATATACGTCAAAGATAACTCCGTGTTCGCCAGTAGGAGGTTGAGTAATCGCCCTGGATGCATCGCTAGTTCTGTAGGCCGGAGTATTGTAACCACGTACCCAAGCCTTGAAAGTTGTTGTAATTCGTTCAATAACAAATCCAAATCCTAACGCTAGAGTGAAGTCTTCACTTGCACCGTCAGCTAAAGAACCTGTCGTATATGAAATTGATTTTCGAGGTGAACCCTCTTTAATGGTAAGACGTAAATCGATAGGATTGCCAATCGGAGCAGAGCCAAGAGCATCTAGATCGATAGTCAAAATATCGTTTTTCGAAACTGCCTGATTGATAACCTTCGTGACGGTAGTTCCACCAGCGACAATCTTGGGACGCTGTGTAGGATCGGAAGTAAAGATGGATGTACCCGCGATATTGATATCAAAGAGCGCATCAGTAGTTACCGGCCCCGTTCCACACTTTGCGTAGAACTCTGTGATCCAGCCATCACACGGTGAAGCAATCCTGAGAATCGAAGTCGTTGCGACACCAAGTAATGTATAGATCGTTGCAGGAACATACTGGTTAATAGGCATATCACTTCAGAGTGACATTACACGAATTTGAATTGTGCTCTAGTACAAGTTCGACATATCCTTCGGTTAACCCGTCTATTCGTAGTAACCGTATAAAGATGTCCCCTTGGACATCTTTCTTTAAGCTTATTCGCAATATTCATTTTCATCCACTGATTCAAAGCATATCTAATTTGTTCTTGTCGATTAGGCGATACAAGATCATAAAGAGTCATCATAATTGCGGCAGCTTCATATCCGTAGATATGCCATTGAGAATGCTCACTATAAACGATAGACCCTCCGTAAATTCTCTTAAGTTCTTCTAACGGCCAGAGTTGATCCTGTCCTGCACTTACTACCGCTGTGGTAGTAAAATAGAATCCTCCATCACCTTCGAGAAACCCTGCACTCCAAATTATATCTTTTAACTTCACTTTTTAATCCATCAGACGATATTTTGCAAGCTCGATCTTGCTTCATACACTCGCAAGAATGCAAGTCGATCTCCAAGTGATGCACCTTCCGGCACTTCACCACGAGCAAAGAAGCTTGCTGAATTAGTCGCTACAGTCTTTAGGACTAAATCACCCGCTGCAAGTGAAGATAGTAGATTCGATGTTACACGAATTTGCAATCCTCCAAGGTTCGCATCAATCACGTAGGTTTCAACCAATCCTGTATCGAGATGAATTGCATTAACCGTATCGCTTGCAGACCAATCAACCGCTGTAGTTAAATTGATCAAGTTCTGTCCAGCAGCCGCGCCTCCAACAGCTACGAAAGTATCTGAAGCTTTGGCAATCGAGTCAATATAAAGACCCGTTGTAAAGTAAGCTCCCGCTGCATAAGTTCTTGAAAGCTGAGTCGTAGTAACTACCGCATCACCTACTTCACCTCCAGGAGCACCCGTTGGCAGAGCATCGGCTGTTTGCTTGATTGCGTGAATTTGTACAGCTTCGTATCCTGTGCCGTCAAAGATGTATCCCCACTGATTCACACTATAGCCTGTTTCGCAATCAGCCAACATAACCACACTACGATTAGTGCCAGAGTCATCAAAGTTATACGTTGATCCTCTCAACCTTTGAGTCTTACCAGTAACAGGTCGAGACTTTGAAGTATCAGGTGAGTCGCCAGCAAACAAGCTCGTCGGAGGAATCAAATCCATCATTGACTTAGAATCTGTCGAGAAGTTTGGATCAGTTGTATCGCCAACTGTCTCAAAGTCCCAACGATCATTTGTTGTTGGTGTAGCCGCTGACCACTTAGCAGAACGAAGACGAATCTTCTTCACCGAAGATACTGAGATTATTTCATCACTACCGAACGCCTTACCTGAAGCAACGATAGTGTAAGAACCAGTAAAATCGGCTTGAAAATAAACGCTATACTGAGTGGAACTTGTCGCAATGCAATACCACGCACCACGAGGTGTTAACTCATCAGTAACACCGGCAGACTGATGAAGATCATAGACATCAACACTTCGCAAGGTCTTGGTTCCAACATTAGCAACGTTAGCTACAGGTGTAGTTGCCATCGAACGGGTCGCTTCTAAAATAATCCTTCTAGCAACTCGATCTGTCCTAGTATTACGAATCCAATACTTGACTGGATCACCTATCTCGCCTTGATCAATAAAGCCAAGATAGATATGCTTGCTCGACTCAAACGAGTCTTTGTCTAATACACCGTTTAGATCAATCGCTCTACCTGAAGTTGCAAGCGAACTATGCAACACAAGAGAAGGAACGTATTTGATAGTCAAATAGTGATGTGGTGAAGTAGTAAACGAAGCAGGATTTTCAACAAACACATATTCACGTGCAACCGCTGCAACTCTCCATCCTACCGCTGCTGGCATAGCAGTTACGTAACCATCTTCATTTCGATCAGTGTGATATTGAATTTCGGCAGCGCACTCTATAGCTTTGAACATCTTACCCGAACTGCCCAAGGTATCATAATCGGTTTGAGAAAAGTTGAACAGCCCGATCTCAAGTGCAGTGTAATCGACTCCAATCTTACCTCCAAACTCGGCCCAGGCAGTAGACGTTTTATACACATCCCATTCAAAGGTCGCATAATCAAAGCCAGGGCGACGAATACCATACAAACTGACTTTAACCGTACCTCCAGGAACCACACCGCTTGGGAATGATCCACGTTCAATACTTAGATTTAAGAAAGCCTGAAAGACTCGACTAAAGGCAGGGAGGTTTCCTTTGAGCGGTATCTTGATAGTTAGGAAGTGACGTGTAGGCCCGATGTTCGCTTGAAATCCAACGTGAGCTAGTGAGCCCGTAAATCGACTCGCGCTACCATCCTCATCTCGTAAATCAGCGGCATCACCTTTAGCTAACGACTCTCCGCTGGTTTCTACTTGTCCGATCTGAGAACCAGTAGAGGTTTGTCCGATGATTAACTGTCTTGCAAATGCCATCTTTTCCCTCGATTGTCACTCTGAAGTTACATTAGCAATTTCTTCCGTAACCACTGATTTAAGCCACTTTCCCTCGACCCCTACCCTACCTATCGGGTCAGGTCTAAAAGGCCCGGAAATCAAGCCTGGACGCCGGGAATCGCTATCTTATGAGCTATCCTAGACCGTATTTTAGGCTACCCATCCCGCCGTACCAGTTTGCTTGCCAACTAAGAACACATTACCAGGATACGGGTTAGATGATCCATCGGCACCGTCTGGTACAAGGGGACGTGTCCAATAGTATGCTACCGCAGTTGGCTGAATTACTCCTGCACTCTCACCGCTTTGTGTAAGTTGTACATCAGACGTTCCCCAAGCTCCCGCAACTCCATCAACATCAGGTGCAATCTGTTGATATCGCTTTTGAAAGATCATCACATTTGCAGTGCTACTATCTTCCGCGCTCTGACTCAACTTGAACTCAAACGAGATAAGATCGCCCGAAGCAATCTTGTATCTATCCACTACGTTTAGACCTGTCGAAGTCGTAGTAGCTCCGGTACTCAAGTTTTGAACATCAACGTGTGAACCGTCAACTGATAAGTCCATTACCTTCGAAGCGCCTACACCTGTCACGTTAGCTACTGTAACGTGATAAGGCATCACACGCTCGGAACCACCACCTAAGACTTTCTCAGTAGCACTATCTGCGAAAGGTTTGATGTCTGCAAATATAATCCCGTTAGTTCTCACTTGAATCGACATCACTTTCAAAGTGGCAAGACAATCTGCGGCTGCACCTGAATCTTCGTTCAGTACCTGATGTCGTACAGCAATGCCAGGAAGTCCAGCGGTGTCACCAAAGGCATTGAACGTACCTTGATACACACCAATCAAAATCTTATCACTCCACGTATCTGAAAAACTTCCTGAAGCACTAAAAACTAGATCGATACCAGGAACCACTTCTGAGTGAATCGTTGAACCGTCTATTATGATATCAATGCCAGCAACGTTTCGATAAGGATTGTTCGGACTCTGAGGCATTACGTAGACCTTAGCAGTATTACCTACTGTATCTACGTCGGAAAAAGTCAATACGTATTCATCAGCTATAGCTTCACCGCTAAAATTCGACACAGCAGTTACTACAGCAAATACACCTCCCGAAGAAGGCACAACGTGAACTAGACGGCAGTTTGACGCAACCCAAGATGTGCCGTTAAAAATCCGATCTACCAGACCTGCCATCGTCTTCTTTCTCCTTGTTACCGATTAAGAAAACAAGTATCGCTGTGATAATCGATATGCCAATTTTAACCCACTCGGTAAGGTCGATATGACCGTCTTCAAGTGTTAACAGTACCATTATCAACGCACCGGCAACAGCAACAAAGAACTTGTTATATCTCGCCATAACGTCACTCTAAGGTGACACAGCACCCGTTGTAACTAGTCTCAACGTCACATCTTTAATCGACTCTGCCGAAGTTCTTTGCTCTGGATAAGTTGGGCCGTTTGGTGCAGCACTAAAGTCCCACGTACAATTATGATTGATCGTATGTAGTTCATCTTGTAATGCTACAACAAATGTAGACCCTCCACCGATCGCATTCACAATTGCAGTAAGTACAGCATCAAATACGCTGACAGGGAAGTACGTCAGATGAACTCCAAACACAATTCCTTTTTGCCCTGTCACGAGTATTTGAACCTTCGGTGAACCGTCAGCAGCCAACGCCATCGATCCACGAAGTCCAAGCTTAAATGCTCCACCGTCTACGATAAAGCATTGGCAGTTTACACCGTCTTTCTTCAGGTCAACTCCAGCGATTGACCCTTGCGCATAAGGCTTTGCCATCGCTTACTCTAAAACATCAACCTCGTGAATTTGACGATGCTTATCCCCTTCTTTCCATTCATCAGCCAAGTCGCGATTATCAAGTTCGCATACTCCTTTGACAACAACTTGACCATCGACTATCGTAAGCAATACTAACATCTTCTTTTCCACGTGCCCTCCCTATTCGCTTGTTGCTTTAGAGTGTCCTAAAATCTTCGTTGACTCTACACCGTTTACAGTATCATCAAGAACCTGTATACGAAGCTCATACGGTAGTGAATTTGTAAACGTGTTCAACTTGTTAATGAAATCCTGTTGAGCGCTTTGACGGTCTGCTTCCTGTTTCTCAGCGGCCTGCCTTAATGCAGAGTCTTGAGCAAGCTTGTCACTGATTAACCGCATCTTAAGCTCACGTTGTTCAGGTGAAAGTTGATCATCAGTCAGACGTTTGAACTCATCAAGCTTTGCCTGTGTCAATGCCGTCTGTTTGAATATCGATAATTCACCTTCAGAAGCTGCACGTTCATCAAGTTTACGTAAACTATCAGTCAGAGAATCCCTCTGTAACTGATCCTTGCGATTTGTTATATCAGCTTCACGTTGAGTTCTATCTTTTTCCCTGTCAAGCGCATAAGCAATCTTATACTGAAGTCCTTCACCTCGAATCTCTTCAGGTGACAAACCAGCAGTTGCCGACAAGATAGCTTTTGACAGACTATCGCCAGTAAACTGATCTGCAAGTCTCGCAAGATCGCTTGCAGTTGGAATAGTTGATTGCGCAAAAAGATTCTTCTTTTGCTTATCGAACGCTGTCAGCTTCTCGAATAGGTCGATGTCTCTTTGCTCGCGAGTCTGTTCAAACCCACGATTAACACTCAAGCGTTGTTGCTCAAGTTGAAGCTCTGCCGCACCCTTGATCTGAGTTAGGTCTTGCTTGAATATCTCAACGCCAAGTTCTTGAGTACGAACCTTCTCAAATACTGATTGAATACTTTCGGGTAGTCTACCAAATTTCTTTTCGAACTCTTCTTGAGCCTTACTTGCCTTACGAAAGATCGCAACGTAAGGGTTGCCGGTGTCACTTTGGAGTGACGCAAGCATATCAACGAACTCTTTACTTGAAGCGCTGATCGCAGTATGTATGCGATGCATTTGCTCGTTTACAAGCTTCGAAGTTTCTTCCCCAGGAATACGAATTTCCTGGAACATCTTCGTGATTGCATCTGACGATCCACCTCCACCCGCTTTAAGCGCAAGCTCGGTCTTTCTGATCTCGTCTTGAAGAGCTTCCAGTGATTGAAATCTGGTAGTCTCTTGCAGCTTCTTCGTTACCTCGGCATAAGTCGCACCACCTTGACGAAGCGCTGTTAAGCTATCGCCAATTTTCTTGAAGTCTGCAAGTTGCCTTTGAAGATCGAGAAGTTTTTCAGTTTGTGCAATACGTAAGTTAATATCGGCTTGTGATCCATTCGCCTCAGAAGGTTGAAGCGTTCGTAATTGCTCTAGTTCTTTTCTTCGTTCGGTTAGGTCTTTTTCGCCTAGACCTAAGTTCGCAGTTCGAGAAATATCACCTAGAGCTTTTTCTTTCGCTTCTCTTATTGCGCCAGTAATCCATTCTGTCAAAGCGGCTACAAGTGGCCCAACAATAAGCGCAGTGTTACCGACCTTTCCAATACCACCACTTGCGAAATCCTTCCACATAGACGAAGCTTTCTTCTCCATTTCCTGCAAGCTTCCAGTTGACTTTTTCGCAGCAATATTGAACTTTTCAAGTACATCACCCGCTTCTCTTTCTTTGCTTATCCGTTGACCAGCTACTACGGTTTCACCGCTTCTCGTCCCTACAGCAACACCTCCGCCAAACTCACCTTCGACTTCTCTTACTGCGCGATTGAGCCCAAACGGAGACTTACCTAACAACCCTCCAACAAAGCCAGCAGCAGCCGTTCCCTTACTTAGTGCAAAGACCACGCCTATTCCAGCAGCGACCTTAATAAGTGCTGCAATTTCTCCGGCCCACTTAGTAGTAAACTCAATTAGCTTCGCACCTACTTGTACAGCCTCACCGCCTAAAGAAATAAAATCAGTTAACGTTTGATTAAGCTTAGTTCCTGGCGTTGAAGCTTCAACTAGTGCTTTCGCTAACTTATCACCAATGTCGGTAATACCTTTTAAGACTTCGGGATTTTCTTCAATCGCTTTGCCAAACGTTTGTTGAAGCTTCAAGTAGATCGTATCGATCTGAAGCATACGACCTTGAAAAGTAGCGGCTTTCTTCTCAGCATCGCCATAGAACTGCGCAGTCTCTTTCAACAGTCCAACTTTAAGAGCTTGCGATACTGCGCTAGCTTTCGTCTTATCGTTAAGGTCTGCTTCCTTAATCCCTTGTTGCTCAAGTATTCGATTGACACTTGTCGTTATACCAGCTTCTTCAACCTGACGAAGATTCTTATTCTTGATACCCTGAGCGGCGTACTCTACAGCTTGCCCAACGGAATAGATCATATTCCGATTAAGAGACGCTGCATCGGTTAGGCCGTTAACAATTTGAACTGAATCTTGTAGTGAAAACTTAAACGAAGAACTCATCAGTAGCTGTAACGCACGAGCACCTTCTTTAGCGTTTAACAACCCTAATCTAAATCCGTTTAAGCTCTGAACAGAACGTTCAGCTTCATCAGGAGAGAATCCGAAAAAACCAGCAGTAGACCTAAGCGCAAGTTGCGAAAGCTTTAACTCGTTAAACTTCTTAATTGACTCACTAGCAAAGTGCTCAGCTTCGCGTAAGCCTTCACGAAAGAAGTCTGCAATGATCTCGCCACTAAAAACACCAAAAGCAGTATCGAGTTTATGCCCTGTAGCTTCGCCAGTACGACCGAGCTTGTCTACTAATCCGTCAATGTCTTTAACGGTAGCTCGTACCTTACCCGAAGCATCAACTTCTATCTCGATTCTGGCTTTGTTCGGCATTACTTATTTCGCGCCCTTAGCTCAGCTTCAGCGTTAAATATCTTCACCCGTTCAGCTTGAGTCCGTTCGCCTTGTACTATGTCGGCTAACTTCGCAAGTAATAGCGATGATCCTCGCCAGACCACATCATTCGTCATCAGTTTCGAAACTAGACTATGCAATCGCTCGATCTGTTGAAGCGAAACTGATCCCCATCGCTGAAACCTTTCCTGAAACCTATTACGACGAAGTACCTCTTCAACAGTTACCGCATACAAGATGTTTTGAACTTCTGTCAATTGACATTGCGGACACCCACGAGGTAAGTCCTTTTCTGGCCGTTCACATAAAGGACAATAAAACGCAGGGCCAAGCTCCCGCGCCATATCCTGAGCATACGTAAACTGCCACGCAAAGATTCTAAAGACGACGAAAAAGCTGCGGGGGCACCATCGCATATTCGTACAAGCGAACAAAGCTGTTCACAAACACGAACATATCCGGTGTCCCAAAGTACCTCCGAATCGTATCAGCCATAGTTTCGTCACTCTGAGGTGACACAAGCAAATCTTCGAATCCTTCAAGCTTTTCCGTCAATACAGCAAATATCTCAAGGTTTCGTCTATCACGATCCCACTCTTGCAAGATTTGCTGTTTTTCGATCTCATCCATTGCCGCGCGAGCCTGAACTTGCATATACGCTACAAAGACAAATGGTACACCGTCATCGTCTTTGTAGATATCAGGCAACGTCAGTTCAAGCCTGACCGTGTGTTGAATTTTTTCTTTCGTAAACCCGCTAGTCATCCTTTTCCCCTTCTTAGCCAAGGAACGGCGTTGAGTTGCTCATTACAGCAGAGACAGTAAACGGCGTCGTAGCGTCGCCAGAAACCTTCTTCGGCTCAAGCACTATGTTGAGCACATTGCGATTTGCTTCACCTTCGAAATTACTTGGAGTAGCGTCTTCACGCATTATGCAGACAGGCGCTGTCACTACCACGTATGGAGGTGTAGAGTCCGGCCCTCCACCGATTCTCCAAATAACTTCAACTTCATCTTCCGCAACAGCCTGAGAATGAAGTGAGTCGCTTTCCTCGCCTTCGACTTTCCAATTAAATTGCCACTCGCGAAGATCGGCCCTTTGCATACGGTGAGTCTGATCATCACCTAACGTAAACGGATCATCGGAAGTTAGCGCCTTGTTCTGAATCAACATCTCGAATTGAGTTGAACGACGAGGTGGATTTGATGCTTTGAGTAAATACTCGACTGAGTTAATACTCAACGCTCCATCCGATAACAGCAACGGAGTATAAGCCGAGCAATTGGGATAAGAAAACCCTGTTGCCGGTGGACGATCACCACGACCAACCCAATCAGCCGTTGCTTTCATTCTCTCACGTATCCGTCCACCAAATCGAAGCTCATTCAGCACGGCACTCTGAAACCATTGACCAGGAGAAGCGCCGCCCTTAAACCCTGTCACAAAGCTCGTCATCGGAAGATCGAACTCTGTGTCATCCAGGATCGTTATCGCGCTAGTGTTTCCAGAAGGCGCAGCAGCTTTACCGCAAGCAAAGGCAAGTAGTCCCGCCAAAGTTGTTGGGTCAATCTCGATTGACATTGGCAATCGACCAAGCTTAGTCAAACTGCGATAACCGAGTCTGAATTGACCAGAGCAATCGAGAATCGCTTCTCTGGTTTTTTCAATTTGTAGGACTTGTTTGTCGGCTAAATTGAAGGCCGTTAGAATTTCATTCAGCGGAATCGGAGTATCGATATCAGTCTGTTTTTTCCAGGCTGATCTCACTACCCGAAACTGCGAACTACGAGGTGATACGAGCATTGTCATCTTTTTACCTCCAACGTCACTTCAAAGTTACGAAGAGATATCTTCGACACCGCGAATCTTGAGCACGGTCTCAGTATCACTGGTATTGTGCGCGGTCATACTGACAACGTTACTCGTGAATGGATTCACAAGTCCTAAAGACGAAGACCAGAAGAATGCTTTTGTCGCTGGCCTAACGAATGAATCCGCTGTACCTCCATTCTCAAAGGTCACGGTCACGTTCTGATCCGCAACCATAAAGAAGAAGGCAATCTTTGCTTTAACAAATGCAATAGCGATGTCTACCGTTGCACCCGCTGCAACAACGATATCACCAAAGATTGCACCGTCTTGTTCTTCGGACATTTCAAACGGAACTACATCTCCGACTGTCTTGATGGAACCTGACAACAGAATTTTCGCCATAGCGTTTCTCCTTTCAGTAAACCCTGGTCACTACAACGTCTAGGATAAACTCAGCAAAATGAGTTCGAATAGCGTTTTCACCTTGTGACCAAACAGCTACGATGAAATCGCTTTGACTTTGCAAAAATTGATGATTCACATATCTATCCGAATGTCCTTCGACTTGAAATCCTAGTCCTCGATTCTCGTTTAGCCAATCGTTAACCGCTTCAACCATCAAGCGAAACTTCTTATCTGACGTACTACCATCTTCTCGCTTGTGCTTATACGGATAAAAGGCTCCGAGCTTAAACCTGTAAGTTACGTCTACCTCACAATCGTTTGTCCCTTCAGCTTGTTGCGGTATCTGAGTCCACGCTATTAACCAGCCGTGACAAACTCCATTATTTTGATTAGCAATGATCGCAAACATCTGATCAAGATTTTCAGCAGTACGAAACTCTGTTAAAATCTTACCAGTGTCTTCAACGGACTCAAAACCCGTCTTGAGTTTTATGCCTATCGCTTCCTGATTAGGCATTGTATCCAATCGCTGCTTCTGTCTCGATTATCTTGCAAGCATCTCTCATCGCCGCTGGATTACGACCCACCACATCACGGAAAAGAAAGTGCCCTGGAAAGCCTTTTCTACCTATCGATCTCGCAACTACAAAAGCAGTTCCACGCAGTTCCTTCTGACGTGGATGTATCTTAACTGCAACCCACGACATAATCGCTTCGACAGGTGGAGCTTTCTTATTCGCACCTCGACCACCTTCAACTACATCGGCGTGTTCAGAAGTATCAAACATCTCAAAACGAGTATTTAATCCTCGACCACTTATTAACCATCTGACGTTAAGTTGATAATCACGAGTAAAATGAAAAGTCTCAGCCCTTCGCTCAATTGAACGGCTAAGAGTACGGCCTAAGTACGTAAAGGCTTTAGTAATAGCACGAGTTAATACAATCTCGAACTGTTCCCAATTCTTTACGTTCTTGAAAAACTTTACTGGCATTACGAGAAAGTCTCAGTCGTTGGCTCAATACGAAACACCCAAATCAGCGATTCACCAAACGGCTGATCGACTCCTTTATCAACTACTCGATAAACAGCATCATCGAGTGCAAAAAATGCAGCCTTACGAAGTTGATCCTTTGTTACTGGATCGATCTGAGCAATTTGTAAATCAAGCGGCTTTCCTGGCGAACCAGTTTCGACAAACCAGTTATCCGCTATAGTCGTAACCTCAGAGTATCCACGATCCTCTTCAGAAGCAAGCGACAGAATCTTCAAAGTACGATCGCCTAAAAACAAATTGCGTTGTACGTTGAGTCCTACTGCTTCAATTGGCGTTATATCAAGCGCCATTACCACCTCGGTCGAGCTTCCGATACAGTTGAAAAAGTTTCTCGTTCTGCTTCGGTAATCAATTCATCGAGTCCTAACAAAATACGAACCTGATTAGTAACCCACAAACGATTACGCTCGACATCGTGATCTAAGCCTTTGACACCACCACGCATCTTTTCAGTCGAATCACCTGTACGATCCCAGGTTTCAATAAAAGCTCGCACAGACTGTCGATGTGCAAGACTTAGTGCCTCACACATCGATTGAACCTGTGCTAACTGCGTTCCAGTACCTTTGAAGCGAATGATCTCTCGAACCTTGTCCACTTCATTCGCATCGAAGATATCCGTTGACTGACTCTTGATCTGCGCAAGCGTGGGCATAGTGTCACTCCGAAGTTACGCCGCAGCCGGTAGAATCAAAACAGTCACTGTGATTCCACCCGTTCCATTTCCTACAGCAGGAGTGTTAGTTACGATCAAGTTCTTATTGGCCGAGAGCGCACCCGCTGCAACAAGAATTGATCCCGCTGCCTTTCCAGCGATAGTCGCTGCTGCAATGAACTTCTCCGGTGTATCCACTTCGCCGATCTTGTAAGTTGGCGCTGTCCCTGATCCCGCTGCCATTACTTCATCAACGTGAACAACGACTAGAACTACTCGCGCTGTCGCATCCTGAGTAAAGAGTAAATTCGCTGCTCCAGCTAACGCCTTTGCATACGATTGTGATACTCCCAAACCGGCTGCTATGAGCGCGGCAAAACCAGCGTCAACTCCAAGCTTCGCCTTTGTGATCGCACCATCAGCAAGCTTAGCAGTCGAAATCGAACCATCAGCAATCAAGTCTTCGTTGCTCGTATCTTCTAAAGCTGCTGCAACGGCTCGAAGCTGTGCCGCTTCACCTTTCATATCAAACTCCTTCCAGAGACGGTAGGTAATGAGCACATCAGCCTACCGTCCCTAGTCTTCGGCATCAAGAGCTTCGGAAATCTCGACTATCACATCAGGTGGTATCCCTAATGCGATTAGTTCAGGCGGTCTCTTAGCTCTGACACTCTCGATAGTCAACAAACCGGCCTCGATCAAAGTGTCATACGCTGGAAAGTCCTCTGGCAACGGAGTGTCTTGATCTACTTCTTCAGACTCGACAACTTCCTTCGGTGGATGAAGGCTTGTTTCGGCCCTTTGAAGTCGATTAAGTATCTCATCAGTTACGATTACTTTATTACCGTAAGTTGACAGGCGAACTTCTCCAAGTTTGACAAAGCCACGAGGATAAACAGTACCGTTCCAAACAAAGTCATCCGACAGAAGTATTCGCCGAATAGTTTTCTTGGCTGGTGTCTTTGCCACGATCTTTCCCCTTTCCGAAATTTACTTAGTGTAACTTCGGAGTGACACTTTAGAAGTGTCGTCCAATTCCCTTCAACACATCGAAGGCTTGTGGGTCTTGAAGGACGGGCATTGAAGTCTGCCATCCTTCAGCTTCGAGCCTTGGAGGTTTCGTAGTCAAGAAGGGATTGACGTGAACAATACGACCCTTGGTTGTTTGGCCTGCTGCTCGACCGATAGCCATATAACCGAGAGTACCAGTGATAAACCGCTGTCCTGCGTCCGGCCCAAGATCAATCGTTTCATCACGTCCAGTGTCGCAAACGAAGATCATCACGTCATCAGCCATAAATCGACCACCTGACGAAGTGGTTTGATAGCGCAAGTCGTAGGTTTCAATCGGTGGCAGACCGTCATTTGATAATGCCTGATTGATATCTGCCAACGCAACGCTACCCGTAAGGGTTTCACTTGCTCCACCAATGATGATCAACCGTCCAGTTCGTGTGGCTACACCCTTATTCTTCGAGATGAAGCCCACGACTCTTCGACTTGTAATGATTCGATTAACCTGATAGCCCTGATCAACGAGGAATTGATGTCGTTCGAGAATGTCATCCCAAATGTTTGCATCCGGGTCAGTCCAATCAGCAACGGTATTAACGCGCTGACCAGTCGTATTCGGATAAGTCACAACATCGTGAAATCCATTGTCGCCGTATATCTCAACCTGACCGTCAATCAACGCTTGCCATCTCGTAAGCTCAGTTAGCTCAACCAATGGACGCACGATAGTCAAATCAGTGAACCTGATAATCTCCGCCTCAGCCTGAATAGACGGTGCCGCTCCAGTTCTGCCGAGCAGAAGGATTAAAGCATCGAATACAGGGCCGGCAAATTCAGAACCGATGTCTTGATTACCAAGAGTCACCTGGAATTGACCAACGAGTTGTCCATTGTTCTTACGCTGAACAGGCGAGTAGCGAGAACCAGCGTTTGCAAGCAAGCTCCGATACCTGATCTCGGAATCGGTGAATGCGTTTTCCGTTTGTCTCTCAGGAAGCAACGTAGCTCCAAGATACTGTCTACGCGGCGTCCCAAATTGTATGCGAGGGTCATTCGCCGTAAGGGCAAAGACACCATCGCGAATCATCTTCGCAAGTAACGATGCAATGTCCATAAGCTATGACACCCCCTGTGTGGTTTCGTACAGTGATCGCATTTCCTCCTTGGCTTCCGCTGTCCAGATTGTAGCGTCAGTCCACGAAGGAAGGAAGTTTTCCTTGACCAAGCTCCCTTGCCGATACAACTCGCATTCCGGATTATCCGCAGCATCAACAATGTCAAAAAGAAGCAAGTACGTCTCTTCGTCAGTGTTAACCCACGGGCCAAATCCAGTACCCGCGTTTCTTTCGGCAATGGTTCGACCAAGAAGTGTGCCCGATGGTATCCGCTTCGGCAATGTACCAGCGTACACGGCCTGATCCCCTGCGACTAATGCAGTCGGAAGTGCCTCAACAGTCAAAGACGTTGCCCCTGCCGCTGCACCCGCAGTCAGCTTGGCAAACTTCTTCGATCCAAAATGTAGCGTTGTACCGTTGGGAATAGCCCTGGAAAGAGCAATCACAGGCACTGCCGTTGCATTACCCGCTGCCCCTGCCGTGTCTACTTCCACTTTGACCGCATCTTCAGCAAGGAATTGGGAAGCGTCTACCTTCGCACCGCCAGGAAGATTATGTTCACGACCTGTAAAGTCGCCAATCCATAAATCTCCTGGATCGTTCTGAGCAAACGGCGTGAAGACTAGTTTCCCCATCTTACCTTACTCCCTCGCGCCTAAGTCGTCTTTTCTTTAGACGTACCGTAAGCGCCACTGAGATAGTTTCTCGCAGCCACAACCGTTTCCTTCCCCTTATTCTTTCCACCTGAATCACTCGGAGGTTGCTTGACAAACGTAACACCTTCTTCTTCATCACCGCTCTCGTTGTCACTCTGGAGTGACGCCTTAAAGGCCGACCAATTCTTATTGGCATACTCGGTGAGAAGTATCTCATCTGTCTTCTTGCCGTCTTTATCGAGCTTGTAGACAAATGCACGGTCTACGTCGCCTTTACCTTCCTCGCCAGAAGGAACAGGTCGCGTTTCGATTTGCAAGCTGTCAGCATCTAGTAAGCGAGACAGCGCATCAGAATTGTAGTGGGAAACCTTCGCAGCCGTTGCTATACCGTTAGCACGTTCAGCCTTGGCTACTCTTGTCTTTAGGTCATCGTGATTCTTGACGATATTAGCGACTTCTTCCGGTTTAAGCTTCAAAGCAATAAACGCATCCCAAACCTTCGCTTCCTCCGGTTTAAGAACACGTGAATCGTCTGCAAGCTCTTCCAGTTCGTCAATACTTAGCCCTGTTGCGTCTGAAATCGCTAATACAAACTCACGCCAATGCTTTGCACGTTTTTGAGACTTCAAGCCATCGCGAAAGAGAGCCGAAACCGCTGGATCAGCATTCGTATCAGTCTTACCTCCGTGCTTCTGAAGATAAGTCTGAAGGTTTGCCGCAAGTCGTGTCTCGTCTATCTCAAACTCGAAATCTTCTCCCTCGTCCTCAGCTAATTGACGCTCGCGCTCATCAGCCTCAGATGACGCACCACTACGTTTCTTTTTCTTTCCCCGTACTTTCATTGATTGATCTCCCGTTTATTGGGGCTGCAAAAGTGAGCTTTATGCACTCTGCGGCAAAGTGTGGTTATTCTACTATGACGGTCACTACGTGTCAAGTGTCACTTCGAAGTGACATTCACAGTATCGCACGAGTAGTATTTTCAACTATCGCGCTTATTCCCGAAAACTTTACAACCTGAGCTTCTTCGACTCCAACAAACGCCAAGAGGACATCTTCTCGTTCAGGCATCAACTGCAAGCCTTTATTTCGCAATCTGGTTTCGATCTCATTCCAAATAGTATCGTTCAATATATCTTGCGGTCGCAAGTCTTCAGAGCACTTCACACATATCGCAAGCTCTACTTCGACTTGCATTGGTTGAATGTTTAGAAACGCCAAGTTAGGATGCGATAACACAATTAGTACCGGCATTTCCGTACCTTCTGCCTGACATCCTCGATAACCCAGAAACCTTAAAGACTTAGAAAGCGGACATTGACAAATCATCGTCTTGCTATCGCCTCTTCAACTACACGTTCCATTTGCTCTGACGAAAAGTATCTTCGATCATCAAGTTTTTGACCGATGTTCTGACAACCTAACGCGCACTTCTTCCATTGTTCGTCATCATCTAATGTAATCCTACCACCACTACGTTTCCTTGCGTGTACAGGTGCCAAAAATCCATTACAATCGTGTTCAATATATCCAGCAAACTCGCAATAGTTAATTCCACGTCTGTCAAGTTCCGATCTTACAGTTTGCGATACCTGATTCCATTTCTTCATTCGCTTCCCAGGCTTAATTCTTCCTCCGCGTCTAAGTAACGGTTTGCCTCGCTTTATAAAACCGCTTCTTTTCATATACGAAACTTCCTGATAATGCTTGCGAGATTTGGATTAAGCCCACCCGCTAACGCTGTCTCTCGAACACTAGCCACTTGAACTCGAAGATGACGACTTACCACGAGAATTCTCTTACACCTGCAACGACTTCGACCAAAACATACCGCTCCAGGAAACGGGCCTTGAAGAGGCGGATATGGTGAAGCTTCCGCAGCACCGATGCACGGCAAGCAAGTACCTCCATCGCCTGAAGTCTCGTAGATCGCAACAAGGTCTTGTTGATCGTCTTCATTGATACCGTCAATCTCAAGCGACTCATCAATGATCCACGCCATCTGTATGCCAGTACGACCATACAGACTACTTCGATTAGCGACACCATCAACACTGAGTTCGTCAGTAACA
>Ga0247669_1000056_pt1 | contig 62266 bp, 59 predicted proteins | sample CNK10_metaG_FD_182734 | JGI IMG/M metagenome (GOLD analysis project Ga0247669, IMG submission 182734) | Soil microbial communities from Purdue University Martell Research Forest, Indiana, United States - CNK10 | ecosystem: Environmental > Terrestrial > Soil > Temperate forest > Bulk soil... | reverse complement strand
GAACGTACGCGACGCTGGGACTTGCGAGGCGCCTTGCCGGGTCTTTTTTCGCAGCAAAAGCCTAACACACCCCGTCCCACACCGACAAATCGTCTAGCCAATCGTCTAGCCAACCAATTCAACCCGCGGCCGGACGGCCGGTTGCAACTCATCACTCTTCAGCGGCCGCTTTACGTCACCATCTTTTCTTGGTTTTTCCTCTTCCCAAATCCATCGCAAGGCGTACAATCCGCGCCAAGAGGGCGTTCCATGAAACCTCAACCGGCACGGGAACCGCTTCGAGAGGAACAGACCCAGACTGCCTGTGAAGCCGTTTCACCTCTGGATGAACCCTGCAACGAAGCCGCTACATTTTTCTGCGACAACTGCGGGCGCTGGTTCTGCGTCGCGCACGCCGAAGACGAAGAGTGGCACACCTGCGGGATCGAACCCGGCGAAGAAGGCGGCGGAGAAGGCTAGCGCGTCTCGCTTTGACGCGGCCAATTTGTCCGTCCAGCCTACGTGTGCGCGCGCCGGGTTTTTCGCAGTCAACCGCCGGCCCCGGTTAAACTCTCTGCGTGCGTGACTCCGGCCAGTGGTTTGAACGCAAATTCAAATTTGATTTTCCCGCCGAACTCTACCCCAATCTCTGTGTCCGGCTTCGCGGCACACCCGCCCGTGTAGAAGAAGTGTTGAACGGCGTCCCGCAGGACCGCCTTGTCGCGCGACGCGACGAAAAGTGGACCATTCAGGAACAGGTCGGCCATCTGCTGGACCTGGAATCGCTCTGGAGCACACGCGTCGACGACTTCATCGAAGCCAAGCCGCAGCTCACTGCGGCCGACCTGCAAAACCGAAAAACGAACGAAGCAAATCACAATGCTAAGAACATCGCAGAACTACTCAAGGAATTTCGAATCGCTCGCACGGCTCTGGTAACAAAACTGGACTCGTTGAATCACGCCGTGTTCTCTCAAACGCTGTTGCACCCACGTCTCCAGCAACCGCTTCGCCTGGTCGATCATCTCTATTTCGTGGCCGAGCACGACGACCACCACCTTGCGAAAATCTGGGCCGCACTGCATTCCTGAGGTATCTTTTCGACTCACCCGCACCACATCTGGGCGAAAAAAAATGAAGCGGGTGGGCGTCCGGTGTCGCAGTCGGACACGGTCAAGGGGTTGTCCTGCCCACCCGCCCCCTCAGGCACCGCGTAAACGTATAGTTGTTTCGCAAAATTTGAACAATACGGGTTTTTACGTAATCTACCGTCCATCATTCACCTGACAGGTCCCTGGTACTCGGAATCCGGACCCGCAACTTTCTGCTCTACCTCAATTAATCAATAAAATCGAAAGCCGCCTGCCTGCTTTTCGCGAGGCGGCGGCTCCGATTTTTCTTTTGGGATATTTTCCTTATTTTCCGAAGGTGATCATTCCAAAGATTCCGTCTGCGTATCCATTCGGTCCGCCCGTGAAGAACAACTGGTTGTGCGTTCCGTTCGGTCCCCCGTCCTGACCGAACTGCAACGCCCAGATATTATCGACTTCAATTGCCTTCCCGTTTGTGTCCCGCAACTCGCCAAGAAATTGCCCGCTCTCCGGATTGAACGCAAGGATCTGCCCCTTTCTTGTGTTGTTGCTGATCAAGATCGCCCCGCTCATCGGGCCGAAGTCTGCCGGTGCCAATGCAATTCCCCACGGCGAATGGAGCGGCCCGTGCAACGCATTGTGGCGCAGCAATGTTCCATCCGTCGAAAACACGTCTACAAATCCGCCCAGCGCTTTGTTCAGCGGCGTAAACGTCACCCAAAGCTGCCCATTAATGGCTTGAATCCCGTACGTCGTAAAATCGCGGGGAATCGCCGGGTCGTCGAACGACCGCACAAAATTAAAATTGCTATCAAATATGTCCACCGCGCGGTTCGGTCCGCCGTCCGTGGCGTAAAGAAAAAACTCTCCCTTGTCGTTCGACGCGATCGCCAGGCCCGTGTACGTCGCTCCAAATCCCGAGCGGTCGGCCATGATCGTCGTATGGCTCTTGGCCGTCTTTGTGGCTGGATCCGGAATCACTCCATCCACTCCCGGATTCCATGCGCTGATTGTCCCGTCCAGCGTCGAAAAAATGAAAAGTGACTTCGCGGACTTTCCATTTTCCGTGACCACAAAATCTGTCGCATTCGGGCCGATGTTTCCGACCGTACCCGTTGGTGTGCCCACGGCGTTTGCGCCGCTGCTGGGTGCGGGCGGCACGCTCACGAACAGGGGGGCCTGCTGCCCCGAGCCGGTATACAGCGTTGAAAACCCCGAACCGTTGTCGCCTAGCCAGAAAGGACTCGTCGGCAGTGCCGTCAGCCCCCAGGAATTGATCAGGTGCTGCTCGTCGGTTGAAGGCGTCGTTCCCGGTCGATTTGACGCCAGATCGGTTCGCGCATATTGCGCGAAACTAACTGGTGCCAGCGATGCGATCGCGGCGAGTCCCAATCCGAGCCACACGCTTGTTAGCTTGACTTTCATTGTGTTTTTCCCCATTCCGTAAATTTTCTTTTTCCTGGATTTCCGCACTGCCCTGCGCTGCATCCGTCTCCGGACACAACCCTCCTGCGCGGCTTACGCCACTTCTCGGGCGCTTTGACCGACTTGACCGAATTCACACTCTGGAAATTCCCTGCGAAGCGTTAGCCACCACAAAAAACTGACTTCCAGATTTTGTAGCAGTCCATAGGTGACCGTTCCAGAATCAGCTACCCACCGACTCCGCGCACACCCCGCTCACAGGCTGGAAGGATGGATGCATGCAAGTTTCCAATTCATCAAATGTCAACAATGCGTCGCAACAGTTGACAACACGCGACTTATTTTCTTTTCAGAGCAGCGCCGCCGCTATCTAATCCATGATTGCGTAGCTGCGGTATGTAAAGACTCCAAATCTACGGAGACGTGTCCCTTTGCCAATCCGCCATTCCGTAGTTCTGATTTTTGAATTGTGTGGTCAAATTCCCGCACACCACCTACACCCCTACGAACTCGTGACAAGCAGCGAGTATCGTTATCTTCAGGCATTTGGTGCTGGGAATCGGTGGCAGGCGCCTCCTGTCTGCTGCACTGTTGAGGCAGCAAAGACCTGGCGCCCGCCGCGTGAGAGTCGACACCTTTCTGGTTGTTGTCCGTGTCTCAGTGCCGCTTGAACTGTTTGCCAGATTGCGTCCTATCCGTTATGTCTTTCCCGCCGCTTTGCCAGAAAATCTCGCGGCGTTATCCAGCGCGAACTGCGCGAAGTAAGTCGCTTCATAGCCTGTGATGTCCTGGATCGCAGAGGTGACCTGTTCCCCGTCGCCCTTTCGGTAGCCCTCGTAGTCTTCCACAATCCCTTCCGCCTGCCAGGCTGGCACGCCGCTCTTCAGCAAAGCTTCCTTCATCACTTCAGGAGAAACCTCAACATGCTTGATTGGCTTGCCCACCGCCTGCGAGAGCTGTTCCGCCATCTCCGCATGAGTCAACGTCTCGGGACCAGTGAGGACATACACTTTTCCTTCGTGCTTCGGCTCCGTGAGCGTTTTGGCTGCCACGGCGCCAATGTCACGAACATCAACGACGCTGATCCGCGCGTGCGATACCGGCGCGAAGAACACACCCTGCGATGCAATCGTCGGTCGGAAATTCAGCAGCCCCTGCATGAACAGATTTGGCCGCAGAAATGTACTCGGGATCTTCGATTTAGTGATGTAGTGTTCCACCGCTCCGTGGTATCGCTGAAACCTCCCAGGCGCGTTCGAGCTAGCGCCAAGCTGCGAGAGTTTCACGATGTGTTTCACTTTGCTCTTCTGCGCGGCATCCACAAAATCGCACTGCTGTTGCTCCGCTTCCGCCGCCGAAGCCGTCAGCAGGAAAACTGATTCCACTCCGTCCAGCGCGCGCGCAAATGTCTTCGGCTTCGCGAAATCACCTTCCACAAGCTCTACTCCCGGTTGCGCGATATGGCTCGCTCGCGTGCGACTGCGAACGAATGCTCGAATGGGTTGTTTGCTTTCGGAGAGTTTCTTGATGACTTCCGTTCCGACGTTTCCTGTTGCTCCAGTGATAAGTATCATTTTGCCCCCTATGTTTTTTGAAGGGGCTGGCAGTGGTTAGGATGCGGCGCTGCAGAAAACGGTTTTGCCCGTAACTCTCAGTTTCAAAATTCCGTTGAAAACCTTCGACTTTCTTCAATTGAGGCCGGTGAGCTGCCGCCCGGGTGTATAAATCTTTCACGATCGCGGCTCCGCATCATGCAGACTGCTTCTCCAACAACTTCTTTCGTTTGATACTCATACAAATTGCACTGGGGGGTGTACCCTGATTGCCCAAAAGCCTCCGCTCTTTGTTCTTGCCATCGCTCTTTGCCGCCCTCGACAACTCATCTTCAATCTTCTCAATCATTTGCGCACTCTTTGGATTTCCAACCTGCAACCGCACGCCGCGTTTCGTCAATTCCGTTCGCCACTCGCCACTTTTTTCATCTCCAGCTACACTGTTCGTTCTCATTTCTTGGAGGATCCGCATGGCCGCAGTGCAACGCGCACTCATAAGCGTTTTTGACAAATCCGGCGTTCTCGATTTCGCCAAACGTCTCGCCACTCTCAAAATCGAAATTGTTTCTACCGGCGGCACCGCCAAACTCTTTCGCGAATCCGGCGTTCCCGTCAAAGACGTTTCCGAACTTACTGGTTGGCCGGAAATGCTCGGCGGCCGCGTCAAAACGCTCCACCCAAAGATCCACGGCGGACTCCTCTACCGCCGCAATCTCGCCGAAGATCGAGCGGAAGCCGCCGAACACGGTATCGCGCCGATCGATCTCGTCGTCGTCAATCTCTACCCCTTTGAAGCCACCGCGGCAAAAGACGGACTCACTGCCGAAGAACTCATCGAGAATATAGACATCGGCGGTCCTACCATGCTCCGTTCCGCCGCAAAAAATCTCGAAAGCGTCACCGTCGTTTGTGATCCCGCAGACTACGACCGCGTCGCCTCCGAAATCGAAAAGAACGGTGAAACTTCGCTCGCCACGCGCCTCGAACTCGCTCGCAAAGTTTTTGGGACGACTTCCCGCTACGACGGGCTTATCACCATGGAACTCGAACGGCTCGCCGCCAGCGGCCATCAAGTGGAGTTCGCCGTAAAGCCAATTCTTCCCGAACGCGTGCATCTCGCGATGCGTCTCCGGCAGGAATTGCGCTACGGAGAAAATCCGCACCAGTCCGCCGCGCTCTACGTTCCTGCGGGGAAAACGCCGGACGGGCTCGCCGCAGCCAAACAGCTTCAGGGCAAAGAGCTGTCCTACAACAATCTCGTCGACCTCGAAGCCGCGCGCAGCCTCGCCGCTGAATTCAAGAATCCGGCGGCCGTCATCATCAAGCACAACAATCCCTGTGGCACTGCGGAACAATCCACATTGTGCGACGCCTACCTCAAAGCGCTCGCTTCCGATCCCGTTTCCGCCTTCGGCGGAGTACTTGCCTTCAATCGCCCCGTCGACGCAGCCACCGCCGAAGAAGTCGCCAAACTTTTCGTCGAGTGCATCGCTGCACCCGGCTTTGACTCGAAAGCCAAGGAAATTCTGGCCGCAAAGAAAAATCTCCGCTTGCTGGAATTGCCCGCACACGGCCTTGAACCGGAACGCGAGCTGCAACTGAAACGCATTCAGGGCGGCATGCTCATTCAGCAGCCGGACCTCGGTGAACTCGAAGACGACAAACTTAAAATCGTCACCAAACGCCAACCGACCGCCGAAGAAATGTCCACCATGAAATTCGCCTGGAAAGTTTCCAAGCACGTGAAATCCAACGCCATCGTTTTCGCCAAAGACGGCGCGACGCTCGGCGTCGGCGCGGGCCAGATGAGCCGCGTCGACTCCGTCAAAATCGCTGTGATGAAGGCGCAATCCTCGCTTGAAGGAAGCGTCGTCGCCTCCGACGCATTTTTTCCGTTTCCCGACGGAGTCGAAGAAGCCGCCAAAGCCGGCGCCAAAGCATTTATCCAGCCGGGCGGCTCTGTCCGCGACAACGACGTCATCGCTACATGCGACCGCCTCGGCTTAGCGATGGTCTTTACCGGAATGCGCCACTTTCTCCACTGAGAAGATTTATTTCTTGCGTTCGTGCGGCTGCAGCGATCGCATCTTTTTAAGGACGTCGCTACGGACGGCGTTCCACTCTGGACTCGCCAACGGATACCGCAAGACACGAACGACGTCGCGGAGACGGGGAGTATTTTCTCCGGCGCCCATCAGCTTTGTCGCGGCTGCCCCTGCGGCATTGGCAACCAGGGCGGCTTCTGCATGAGGCCATTCGCGGAGGCGCGCCTGCAAAAATGCAGCGACGAAGGCATCGCCGGCCCCGGTAGAATCGACGGCATTCACAGAGAAAGCAGGAACTTTCTTAACCACGCCTTCGTCAAAGATCAAACAACCGTCCTTGCCGAGCTTCAAAATGACGTCTTTTGCGCCCGCGTTTTGCAGGCTGCGCAACGCCCTGCGCGGATCACGCTCTTTCGTGAGAGCGAACGATTCTGCCGCGTTCGCAAAAAGAATATCGACCTGGCTTGCGACGCGCAAAATCTTTCGCGGAATCTGCCTGCTTGGCTCCGGGCCCACGTCGAGCGAAACGAGGGCGCCGCGATCGCGAAGCGATTTGTGGAGGTAGCGCGCCGTAGCTTCGATCACGGGCGTGAGAAAATTGTAGCCGGCAAGATGGAGCGCCGTGGCACGATGAAACAACGCGTGCGGACGTTGCGGCTTGCGGACGGTCATGTTGGCGCCGCGGCTGCCAAAGAAAGTGCGCTGGCCATCCGGTGTCACGTTGATGTAAACGAGGCCGGTCATGGCGGCCGTCGTGTTTTGCACCCAGTGCACTTCGAGGCCATGTGCGCGAAGAGAGCGGCGAAGGAATTTGCCAAATTCGTCCTGACCGACACAACCGACGAGCCGCGGCCGCAGCCCCCAACGAGAAAGTGCGATTGCGCAGTTGGCGGCGACGCCGCCGACATGCAGCTCCAGGTGCGGCGCAAGGCAATCGTCGCCTGGTTGGGGCCATCGCTCCACGGCGCCGAGAACATCTATATTGATGTCGCCGAGAACGACGATAGCATCACGAAAAACCATGGGCCGCGTAGTCTATCATTATCAAGCCGGAGGAATTCTGAGTGGTGAACGTTCTGGAAATACGAGAAGAGGTGGGAGACGCGCTGGCAGCAGGAAAGCCAATTGTTGCGCTGGAGTCCACGGTGATTGCGCATGGCCTGCCACGGCCGCAAAACGTGGATACCGCCCTGGCGATGGAAGCGGCCGTGCGAGAGTCGGGCGCTGTTCCTGCAACGATAGGAATTCTGGAAGGCCGGATCATTGTTGGATTGGACGGCGCGGGAATTGAGCGGCTGGGGACAGCGGAAGAGGTTGTAAAGGTCAGCCGCGCGGATTTGGCGGCGGTGTCAGCGGGCAAACGAATGGGAGCAACGACCGTCGCCGGAACCATGGTCGTCGCGGCAATGGCAGGCATCCGGACATTTGCGACCGGCGGAATCGGAGGAGTGCATCGCGGCGGCGATAGCAGCATGGATGTTTCGGCGGATTTGACGGAACTTGGGCGAACGCAGGTTGCGGTAATCTGTGCGGGAGCGAAAGCAATTCTAGATTTGCCGCGCACGCTCGAAGTGCTGGAGACATTGGGCGTACCGGTCGTGGGTTTTGCCACCCGCGAATTTCCGGCGTTTTATTGCCGCGAGAGCGGGCTGGCGTTATTGCACAGCGTCAGGACGCCCGAGGACGCAGCAAAAATGATGAGCGTGCAATGGGGGATGCAGGGAGCGCAAATGGGAGGAATCCTTTTTGTAAACCCGCCGCCGGCGGAGAGCGCGCTGCCCGGGGAAGAACAGGAAGAATTTATCGAAGCCGCGCTGGCTGAGGCGAAAAAGCAGGGAATCAGCGGAAAACAGGCCACGCCGTTCCTGCTGCGAGAGGTGGCGCAGTTGAGCCAAGGAAAAGCGCTTAGAACGAACGTGGATCTGCTGATTTCCAATGCCCGCCTCGCAGGGCGAATCGCCACCGCTTATTGCAACCTGAAATGAGGAGAGAAAAGATCTGACCGGAGCCGACTACGGCAGCAAGAACAAACAACGTGCCGAGAAATTCCGTGCGCTGCAGGCCAAGTGTTTCATTGTTCGCCGATTTGATCGACCGATTTTTTCAACGCGAGCTGGTCAAGACTCGACAACGGGAGGCTGAGAAACAAGTCGATGCGGCGCTCCAGAGTTACAAAAGCGTCACGAAATGCGCGCTCGATTTGCTCCGGCGTGCCTGTCGCTGCCGCCGGATCGGGAATGCCCCAGTGCGCTGTCACCGGCTGGCCAGGCCAGACGGGACAAACTTCGTTTGCCGCGTTGTCGCACACGGTGAAAACAAAATCCATTTTCGGAGCAGCCGGTTTTGCGAATTCGTCCCAGCTTTTGCTACGTAAACCCGCAGTTGGAAGTTTTGCTGTTTCCAGTATTTGTAGTGCCCCAGGATTTACACGACCCGCCGGATGGCTTCCCGCGCTGTAAGCAGTGAAATTCGGTTTTCCTTTTTGGTTGAGAATGGCTTCCGCCAGAATCGAGCGTGCGGAATTTCCGGTGCAGAGGAAAAGGACGTTGTACGGTGTCTTCATTTTTCCGGCCCTCACGCACGGCAGGAGGGGCCAACGACATTCGCTTGCGGCGCGGGCTTTGTTGCTCGCACGAACGCGCTCATGAATTTTCCGTCGATGAGCGGTGCGACTTTGTCGACGTCGAGCCCGGCTGATGAAAGGAAATCGCGTGCTTCTTCAACTTTGTAAACGCGAGTCGGCTCGACGTCGATGTTTCGAAAGCCGGCGCTGAAAAGCTTGTCACGATATTCAAATTCCTCGAGTGCGCCCGCGACACAGCCGACCCAGAGTTCGACGCTCTTGCGAATGTCGGCGGGAACTTCACCGCGCACGACGACATCGGAAATTGCGAGCCGTCCGTTCGGCTTCAAAACGCGAAACGTTTCACGAAGCACGCGATCCTTGTCGCCGGAAAGATTGATGACGCAGTTGGAGATAATCACATCAACGGAATTGTCCGGCAGTGGAATGTCTTCGATTGTGCCTTTCAGAAATTCCACGTTTTCAACGCCGGCTTTTTCCTGATTTGCGCGAGCGAGCGAAAGCATTTCGTCAGTCATATCGAGCCCATAAGCTTTTCCAGTTGGGCCCACGCGTTTAGCGGAAAGCAAAACGTCAATGCCGCCACCGGACCCGAGATCGAGAACCGTTTCGCCGGGCTGCAACTTCGCGAGGGCGGTTGGATTGCCGCAGCCGAGCGACGCTGCAACCGCTTCTTTTGGCAGTGCGGAAATTTGTTCGCCGTCGTACAAATCTCTCGTAATAGGATCGCAACAACTCAATTCGCCGCCACCGCCACACGTTGCGACGCCGCCCGCGGCAACCTGCTTCGCGGCATTGCCATATTTTTGTTTCACGACTTCCTGGAGATTTTCCTTGCTCATAATTTCCTCACCTTGAAATCTGGACAATTTCTTCCGGTGCCACCGCACTGCTCCGCGTACAGCACTCCTCGTACAAAAATCCGAGCACTTCGCGTAGCGCGTCCGTGCTCGCGGAATACCAAAGAAAAGTCCCCTCGCGCTTCACGTTCACAAGTCCAACTTGCTTCAGTTTTTCCAGGTGATGTGAAAGCGTGGACGCGGGAATGTCCAGTTCGTCCTGAACTTCGCCCGCAATCATCCCGCCGGGATGAGCAGCAAGAAGCGCGCGCATGATCTGCAGACGGGGTTCCGCGCCAAGGGCGGAAAAGCGGTCAGCGGAACGCGTAACCAAAAGCGGATCCGGGCGGCGTCGCATATTTCGATAATCGCGGAAATACGGAAGTATGTCAAGTGGAAAAATGCTAAGCAGGGCCAACGGCGACGGATGAGCCAGGTCGCAAAGAAAATTGTTGACAAACCCTTTACAGAGGCGCAAAAAGGCCAGCATTGAACCGGTTTAATGCGTGGTCCTGCCTCTCAGCCACGACCCAAATCGCCGGACAAGATCGCAATCGCATTCCGAGGAGGAGTTCATGAGTGAACGCAAAGTCGCAGTTCGTTGCCGCCGCTTTCCATTCAGGGGCTTGTTGTTGATGGCGCTCCCGTTCTGCTGGGCGCTGGCTTTTCTGGGAACGGCCGCGCCGGCAAGAGCGCAAAGCGCTTTCGTCCGCGTGAATCAAGTAGGGTATCCGCTAGGTGCGACAAAGCGCGCGTACCTGATGTCCTCCGCCGCGGAGACTGGCGCAACATTCAGCGTCGTGAATTCCGGCGGAACCAGCGTGTTTTCCGCGGCGATCGGCGCGAATCTCGGTTCGTGGGGAACTTTTCCCAACGTTTACGCGCTTGATTTCGACGGCGTGTCGAGTACGGGTACTTACACGATAAGAGTGACCGGACCGATCGCGGCGAATTCTCCCAGTTTTCAGATCGATTCGGCGGCCAACGTTTATGCCACGCCGCTGGCAAACAGTTTGTACTACTATCAAAACGAAAGGGATGGCGCCAGCTTTATCGCAACAGCTCTTCGAACGGCCGCGGGGCACGTCAACGATCAAGCCGCGGACGTCTACCTGACTCCAAACGTAAACAAAAACGGAAGATTCTCCGGCGATTTGACGCCGACCGGGGCGAGGATTGACGCCTCCGGAGGCTGGTGGGACGCCGGGGACTATCTGAAGTTTGTGCAAACGGAAAGTTACACGGTCGGAATGATGCTGGCAGGCGTGCGCGATTTTCCGAATCAGATGGGTGCGGGCTCGGGCACGTCCAATTTTCTGGCGGAAGCTCGCTTTGGCACGGACTGGCTGCAGAAAATGTGGGACGACAACAGCAAAACATTTTATTACCAGGTGGGAATTGGAGACGGAAACGCTCAAACCGTCAGCGACCATGACATTTGGAGACTGCCCCAAGCGGACGACGGCTTTCAGAACTGCACGGCGCAGTATCGCTACATCTGCCATCGGCCGGTATTCATCAATACAGCGGGGGGCGCAAACGCCAAGATCAGCCCGAATCTTGCGGGGCGCATGGCGGCTGCGCTTGCAGAATGTTTCGTGGTATTCAAATCCACGGATGTCGCTTACGCAAACCAATGTCTGCTTTCCGCCGAGCACATTTTTGATCTCGCCAATACAACGCCCAGCGGAAATCTGCTGACGGTAATTCCATTTAGCTTTTATCCGGAGTCGGAGTGGCGCGATGATCTCGAGTGGGGAGCGACAGAGCTTTACTTTGCGTTGCACTCAGGCTCGCTGCCGGCCGGACTTCCGCACACGGACCCCAATTTCTATCTGACAGCGGCAGCGAACTGGGCGCATGCGTACATCATTGGCCCGAATGACGCAGCGGATACGTTAAATCTTTACGACGTAACCGGGTTAGCGCATTTCGAGCTTTACCGCGCATTTAGTCTTGCCGGAAATCCGTCTGGGCTTGCGGTGACGCAAGCCGCGCTGCTTTCGGATTTAAAGAAACAACTGGACAAAGCCGTGGCGCAGGCGGGCACAGATCCCTTCGGCTTTGGTTTTCCCTGGGCGACGTACGACACGACGTCGCACGGCGGCGGCCTCGTCGTAATGGCAGCCGAATATGACAACTTGACGGCGAGCAATGCGTACGCAGCGTTTGCATCGCGATGGCTCGCGAACGTGCTCGGAACAAATGCGTGGGGAACATCACTGATCGTCGGAGACGGCACGACGTTTCCACATTGCATGCAACATCAGGTCGCGAACATCGTTGGCTCCCTCGACGGCACTACACCGGTGCTGAAGGGTGCGGCAGTGGAAGGACCCAACTCAATTTCCGCTAGGGGCTCGCTGACCGGAATGCGTGCGTGCCCAACAAACGGCGCGGACGTATTTGCACAGTTCAACGGAAACAGAGCGGTTTACCAGGACAACGTACAGTCGTTCTCAACGGTGGAACCGGCGATTGATTTGACTGCATCGTCGTTCCTGGCATTTTCCTGGACGGTTGCCGGCGCGCCTTCGGGCACACCCTAATTCCGGCGCGACGAGCAGGAATCAGGCGGGAGCGAGAGCGCTTACCGGTTCGGCGACGATTTTGCCGTCGAAGAGATGAATGGTACGGTCGGCGAAACGCGAGTAACGCGGATCGTGCGTAACGAGGCAGATGGTGGCGCCATTCTGGTGAAGGTCGGCGAGAAGCTGCATGACGGCTTCGCTATTTTGCGAGTCGAGATTTCCGGTCGGCTCGTCCGCCATCAGAATCAGCGGGTCTCCGCCGAGAGCGCGGGCAACGGCGACGCGTTGTTGCTGACCGCCGCTGAGTTGCGCGGGGAAATGTTTTTTGCGGTGCGACATGCCGACGCGTTCCAGCGCATGTTCAGTTTTTTCTTTCCTCTCGGCCGCGCCCATGTTGCGATACGTGAGCGGGAGTTCGACGTTTTCATAGACCGTGAGATCGCCGATCAAATTGAACGCTTGAAAGACAAAACCGATTTCTCGGTTGCGGATGCGCGTGCGTTCGGCGGGCGTGATTTGCGAAACGTCCTTGCCGTTCATGAAATATTTTCCGCTGGATGGTGAATCGAGAAGGCCCAGCAACGAAAGTAGAGTTGACTTACCGCAACCGGACGGACCGGCGATGGAAACGTAGTCGCCGCGGTCGATCGTGAGATCGATGTTCGACAGCGCGTGCGTTTCGACATCTTCCGTGCGGAAGATTTTCGTGACGCATTCCATTTTGACGAGCTGAGTTTTTTGACGGTCCATGAGTTTCCTCGTAAGAAGTATTGCGAGATTTATTTCAAGCGAATCCGTTCGTAACTGCTCAAAGCGGACGTGTCGGACAGAATCACGCGATCGCCTTCCTTCAGGCCTTGCAAAACTTCGACAGAACTAACGGAAAATCTTCCGAGCTTTACGGAAGTGCGAACCGCTTCCGTACCGTCTTCGTTCATCTTGAACAGCCCGACCGTGGTTTGCGGCTGGCCGAATGCGGGCCGGCCCACGTAAAGAATGTTCTTGAGATTTTCGATCTCGATGGTTCCGTCGACGCTCAAGTCCGGGCGCGCGCCATTGGGAAGCGCTTCGTCGATCGAAATATCAACTGTGACTGTGCCGTTCTGAACGGACGGATCGATCCGTGAAACGCGGCCGGCAACAATGCCGTTACGCGTGTCGATGGTGGACTTCATGCCGGGAGAAAGTTCGTTGGCTTGCGTTTCAGCGATTTTGATTTGCGCTTTGAGCTTTTTCGGATCGGCGACGCGCGCGAGATTTGTTCCAGGCGCGACGCTCTGCCCGACTTCCACTGGAACGAGCTGCAAGACGCCGTTAATGCCGGCGCGGACATGCAGCGCTTGGAGCTGGCCGCGGCGAAGGTTGTACAAGGCACGCTGCTGATCAACGTGCGATTTTTCGGCGGCGATTTTCGCGGCTGCGGTGTCTTCCGCGTTTGTCGAACGCGCTTGTTCGAGTTGCGCACGAATGGCGAGCTGGTCTTCTTTTACTTTTGAAAGCTGAGCCGTGACTTCGGCGCCGAGCCTCTGCTCGAGCATTTTTTCATCCACGGCGTGCTGGATTTTGGACTGCTCGTATTCGCTGCGCACGGCAGCGGCTGCGGCTTTTTGGTTAAGGATATCGCTGCCCACTTGCGCTTTGACGCTTTGGAACTGGGCTTCAGCAGCCTTGAGCTGATATTCGGCGTCGAGCGTGTCGCGCTCGAGCTCGGGATTGCTAAGTTCAAGAATGATGGAATCGGCCTTAACGGTTGCGCCGGGATGAAGAATGATTTTGCTGACGCGGGCGGTGTTGAGGGCGGGAATCCATTGGATATCTTCCGGAACAAGAGTGCCGACGCCGTGAACGGCGCGTAGGAGATCTCCGCGCTTGACGGTATCTGAGAAAAGAGAAGCGCCATCAACGCTCGGGGCGGCAGGGCGGAGACGAGTCAGCGCATATGCCGCGACCGCGACTCCGAGCAACAAGACGACGGCGATCACAATTCTGCGCATTAATTTCGCGTGTTCATTTTGAGGAATAGCGATGTCCATCGATTGGTTTCCTTAGTTGGCTCACTCGTAGCGCAGGGCGACGAGCGGATCGACGCGGGAAGCGCGTTGCGCGGGAAGATAGCCGGCAAGCAGGGCGACACTCGCGAATACGACGAGCATGGCGACAAATGTCATGGGATCGCCGGGTTCTGTTTGAAAAAGCAGGGAAGAGATCCATTTTCCGGCGACGAACGAAACGACGGCGCCGATAGCTATACCGATGAAGGCGAGACGCAGCGTGCGGTTGACGACACCGAAAACAACGTCGCCGCGGCTGGCACCGAGAGCCATACGAATGCCGATTTCCTGGCGCTGGCGCGTGACCATGTAAGAGATGACGCCATAAATGCCGAGGGCGGCGAGGATCAGACCGAGGGTGGCGAACGATCCAACGAGCAGAACGAAAAAACGGCGCGGCGAAGTCGAAGAATCCACGATGCGTTGCAGGGGGCGAAAGTCGCCGACCGGTTGATCGGGCGAGTATTCGCGCATGGTGCGAGCGAGGGTGGGGCCGAGGACTTCGGGAGGGAGCTTTGTGCGGACGATGAGTTCGGAGCCTTCCGGGCCAGATTGCGCGTAGGAAAGAAACATTTCTGGCGTGGAGGCGTCTTCGAGACTGTTCTGGCGCACATCGGAAATCACGCCGATGACGGTGGCTGTTTTGCCTCGTTCCGTGAAACCTTCGACCTCTTTGCCGAGAGGATCCTGGCCTGGCCAGTGCAATTTTGCCGCGGCTTCGTTAATGATGACGGATTGTTGTGTATCCGGGCGATCGTCGGTCCACGAGAAATCGCGGCCTTCGCGCAAGTGCATCCCCATCGCGGGGATGTAGCCCGGCGTGACGATGCGAACGTACGCGCCGGTGAAATCATCTGGCGAATAAGCTCTGCCAACGGCTTGAAATCCCCAACTGCGATTGCGGCCGAGAGGAAGCATGTCGGAAATTCCCGCGGCCTCGACACCGGGGATTCGCTGAACGCGCCGCAAAATTTCCTGAAGAATCGGAACGCGATGCGCGCGGTCACCGTTGTCGTCGTAGCTGATCTTGAGAGCCGCGGCCTGGCTGGGTTGAAAACCAAGGTCTACATCGAGGACGCGGAGAAAGCTGCGAAGAAGGAGGCCAGCGCCGACGAGGAGGACGCACGCGAGCGCGACTTCGCTGATGACCAGGAGCGAACGAAGTCCGTGAAAGTGTTTGCCATCTGTCGCACCGCGGCTGGAGCTAGCCAGGCCCGTGCGCAAATTCGCGGAAGCAATCAGGATTCCGGGAGCGAGTCCGAAGAGCAGCGCGGCGAAAGCCGTGATGGCCATCGCCCAAAGAAGTGTTGCGCCGTCGATTTTCATGGAGCTAAGGAGTGGAAGCGCCAGAGTGGCTTGGCGAGCCACGAAGCTGACAATGCCATAAGCGAAAACCATTCCAAGCAACGCCCCGGCGGTGGAAAGAACTGCGCTCTCGGTGAGCAGTTGGGCGATGATGCGGGAACGACCCGCGCCGAGTGCTGTGCGCGTGGCGAATTCTTTCGAGCGTGCAGCCGAGCGCGCGAAGAGAAGGTTGGCGAGATTAACGCAGACGATGAGAAGAATAAGTCCGACGGCGGACCAAAGAACGATAAGGGAACTGCGAAGTTTGCCGCGGACGTGGGCGCTCAAGCTGGAGACACGTGTGGGGTAGTCATTGTACCAATCCTTGTGAGCCGCGCGCATTTGCGGCATCAAGAGATCGGCTTCGCTTTGCGCGCTTTGGACGGTGGCCCCTGGTTTGAGACGGCCAATGATGAAAACAGTGTTTCCCCATTGGCGGATGTCATCCCAGAAATAGGGAACAAAAAATTCCATGCGCTGGCCCGGAGCGAAGGCGGCGCCAAAATCGAAAGAAGGCGGCATGATTCCGACGACAGTATACGACTCGTGATTCAGAGTAACGGATTGATTGAGAATCGAGAGATCGGAGTTGAAGTGCTGGCGCCAGAAAGCGTTGTCGAGAATGATGACGTGGTACGCGCCTTTGGCGGTTTCGCCGGGAAGAAAGGCGCGGCCGTATTCTGGTTTGATTCCAAGCGTTTGGAAGAAATTCCAATCGACCATGATGCCGGTGAGAGCAAGGGGCTCGCCGCGGCCGGTGAGCGAGTAATCGCCGCTGCCGAAGAAGGGCATGTAGGCCGTGACTTGCTCGAAGGAGCGGTTTTGCTTCGTGTACTCGTCGTAGACGTCGATGGTGTATGTAATGGCGGAGAGGCCGCCGACACCGCGATTGGAATCTAGCCAGGCAAGTTGATTGGAATTGGCGAAGGGCAGCGGGCGGAGCAAGAGCGTGTTGACAATGCTGAAGACGGCGATGTTTGCGCCGATGCCGAGGGCAAGAATGAGGATGGCGATGGCGGCGAAAGCGCGGTCGCGCCAAAGCGTGCGCAGCGTGTAGCGTATATCACGGAGAAGTGTGTCGAGGTAGGGAAGACCGCGGGATTCGCGATGTGTTTCCTTTGATTGTTGAGGACCGCCAAAGCTGATGCGGGCCTGGCGCTCGGCTTCTTGCGGCGACATTCCGTTTTGAATATTTTCTTCGATCGCGAATTGAAGATGAGATGCCAGTTCTTCGGCGAGATCGCGGTCGAGCGGCTTTTTGCGCGCGAAGGCGTGAAGGCGGAGCAAGGATTCGCGGAAGGAGAACGTCATCAGTTCTCTCCTTCGTCTTGCATCGCGAGAACTCGGCCGATGACGCCGGTGAGTCGCTGCCAATACGACATGTCAGTCGAAAGCTGTTTACGGCCGCTCTTGGTGATGGAGTAGAACTTGGCTTTGCGATTGTTATCCGACGTTCCCCATTCGGCGGCGATCCAGCCTCGCTGTTGAAGGCGGACGAGCGAGGCGTAAATCGTGCCTTGATTCAGAAGAATGGCATCGCCGCTAACCTGCTCGATGCGGCGAGCGATGCCGTAGCCGTGTTGCGGGCCGAGGGTAGCCAGGGTTTGGAGAACCATGAGGTCGAGCGTGCCCTGGAGAAGGTCGAGTTTCGGTTCAGAAGGCATCATAATTTGTCACTCCTGTGGGATGTCCACAGCACGATACCAGTACTCCTGTGCGGACGCCACAGGAACCGTGTTGCCATCCCACAGGTAAGAGACGAGGGGAGGGGAGAAAAAGTTTGATGAAATTTGAGGAAATTATTCATAGCGAAGGGCGACGACGGGGTCGACGCGGGTTGCGCGGCGGGCGGGAAGATAGGTGGCGAGGAGCATGACGGTCATCAGCAGGAGGCCAACTGCGGCAAAAGTGGCGGGATCGATGGCGCTGACGCGGAAGAGGAGAGAGGTCATGGCGTGAGCGAAAATGAGGGAAGCGAGGACGCCGGCCAATACGCCAACGCCAGCGATGCGAAGGCCTTGCGAGAGAATCAGTTTCAAGACATCCGGGGAACTTGCGCCGAGGGCCATGCGAAGGCCGATTTCCGGTGTGCGCTGACTGACGGAATAGGAGATAACTCCAAAAATCCCGACGACAGCGAGAACGAGGGCGATTCCCGCTAGAGAGCCAAGAAGAACCATGTTGAAGCTGCGATTCGCGAGCGATCTCAAGCGGATGACTTGTTCCATGGTGAGAGGGCTGTCGATGGCGGCGTCCTGATCAAGCTCGGAGACCGCCTGGCGGACGGAGTTCGTCAAGAGCAGCGGATTTCCGGAAGTGCGAATTGCAAAGGAGTGTGGGTTGTTCATCCAAGGTAATTGTCGGTAGGGAAAGAATAGTTCGGGCGCGAAGTCGGAGTCGAGTCCCTGGCGATGGACGTCGCCGACCAAGCCGACCACGGTTACCCAAGGATAGACTTTTGGATCCATGCTCAATTGTTTGCCAACGGGATTCTGGCCAGGCCAATAGGTTCGCGCGAGAGTCTGATTGACGATAGCGACGGGCGCAGAACCATTGCGATCCGAGGGAAGAAAAAATCGCCCTTGTATTAGAGGAATGCGCATCACTTTGAAATAGTCCGGAGAGATTACCTGATAGCTGGCGTCGGGTTGCGAATCCAGAGGAGGCTCTGGATTTTCCGATGTGACAAAGCCCCAGCCGTTGTATCCGAGGAAGGGAGGCCGCGTGACGAGGCCGGCCGCTTCCACGCCCGGGAGCGCAGAGAGTCTTTCGAGAAACCGATCATAGAAGGCGAGACGAGCGGGTTGGTCCTTGTAATGGAAATTCGAAAGTGAAAGTTCAAAGGTAAGAACATTGTGCGGGTCGAGTCCGGGGTTGACGCTGTTCAATGCGACGAAGGTGCGGATCAGGAGTCCGGCGCCGACAAGGAGGAGCATAGCGAGACCGCACTCCGCAGTGACAAGAATGCCGCGCAAGCGATGCGTCTTGCCTGAAGTGCCGGAACTGCGACTGCTTTCCCGGAGTGAAGACTCCAGATGGATGCCAGAGGTCATGAACGCGGGAACCAGGCCGGAAAGAAAAACTGTGACGACCGAGACCAGTACAGTGAAGAGCAAGACACGCGAGTCAAGATGCACCGCCTCAAAACTGGGATCGTCGGCAAAGTAAGATTTGAGGAGAACGTTGACGATCCAACCTGCGAGCAGCGAACCGATGACAGCTGCGGAGAAGGCGAGCAACGAACTTTCGACAAGAAGCTGTCGGATGAGACGCGAACGATTCGCACCGAGGGCGGAGCGTAACGCGATCTCGCGCTGGCGTGTGCCTCCACGCGAGAGCTGCAGGTTGGCAACATTTACGCAAGCGATGAGAAGCACGCAAGCGACTGCGCCCATGAGAATGATCAGTACTGGGCGAACATCGCCAGTGAGGGACTCACGAAGGCCTTCCGCTTTGACGGTCCAGCCTAAATCGAACTTTGGATATTGTTTTTCGAGCTGCGAAGCAATCATTTTCATTTCCTGCTGGGCTTGGGCGAGAGATACGCCCTGGCGTAAGCGGCCGATCACGTAGAGGGCGTGCATGTCGTGGTCAGCCGTGGCCGGATCATAGGCGTAGGGAATCCAAAACTGAGCGAGGGGACCTCCCTCGGTTTGCAAAGCAGAGGAAGAGGACGCGACGCCGAGGATGGTGTAGTTTTCGGAATTGAGGCGAATGGACTTGCCGACAATCTGGGGGTCGGATCCGAATCGCTGTACCCAGAGAGACCGGCTGATGAGAGCAACATGCGGAGCACCCGGCAGATCGTCGCCTGGACGGAAGGGCTGGCCCATTTGTGGAACGGCCCCGAGTACGGCGAAAAAGTTTGAAGTGACAGAAAGACCGGGAAGAACAATTGCCTGCTGGCCGACGGACAAGTTGGACGACGCGTCAATGTAGCCGGCCATGTCTTCAAAGGAGTGATTGCGGTTTTTCCAGTCAGTGAAATCACCGACCGATACAATATTTTTCCACCAACCACGTTGCGGTTCGGAAGACCAGAGTTGGATGAGGCGATCCGGATCTCGGTAGGGAAGGGGCCGCAGCAGAGTTCCGGAGACAAAGCTGAAAATTGCGCTGTTCGCTCCGATACCAAGCGCGAGCGTGAAAATCGCTACGAAAGTGAAGCCGGGGTTTTTCAGGAGCTGGCGGAGGCCAAAAATTGTGTCGCGCCAAATGGATTCGAAAAAGTGGGCGCCCCGCTGATCGCGATAGTCTTCCGTTGTCTGTTGAAGGCCGCCGAGTCTTAGGAGGGCGTGGCGGCGGGCTTCCGAGGACGACATGCCGGCGCGGAGGTTGTCCTCGATGTGGAGTTGGAGGTGGGATTCGAGTTCGGCGGAGAGTTCACGGTCGAGTTTGTGTTTGCGGAAAAGACTTGCGAAGCGAAGAAACGCTGCGCGAAGAAATGCTGGCGGCGGCGTGGACATTAGCGTTCCTCGCTTGGCGCGAGGAATCTCTGGAGGATGGCGGCGGTCTCGTTCCATTCGCGGGTTTCGCGTTCGAGCTGGCGATGGCCTGCGCGAGTGAGTTTGTAGTATTTGGCTTTGCGATTGTTGTCGGAAAAGCCCCATTCGGAGGAGATGAAGCCTTCCTGTTCGAGCTTGAGGAGCGCCGGGTAGAGGGTGCCGTAATTCAGTGAGAGGAGGTCACCGCTCGTTTGCTCGATGCGACGGGCGATGCCGTAGCCGTGTAGAGGGCCGAGAGCTTCAAGAGTTTTCAGAACCATGAGGGCAAGCGTGCCCTGCAGGACATCCTTCTTTTCGCCCATGACGCCGCCCCTTCCTGGCATTCCTATTGGCAACCAATAGGAAGATTACATAGACTCTATGGGAAAGCAATAGAAAGCTGTCAGAAGTAGAGACGAGGGGAGGCCACAAAAAGTTTGCTGAAATTTGAAGGAATTATTCATAGCGAAGGGCGACGACCGGGTCTACCCGTGTGGCGCGGCGCGCGGGCAGGTAAGAGGCTGCAAGACCAACAGAGAAGAGAAAAATCGCCAAGCCGAGGAGAGTGAACGGGTCGCCGGGCGGGAATTCGATCAGGCGACTTTGTGGGAGCTTTGAAACGGCCTGCGCTAAAAGGCCGCCCAGAACGAGGCCGCCGAGTACGCGCGTCGTTCCCCACCAAAGAGTGGTGCGCAGAACGCACGTCAAAGGGGAACGTTTTCCGCGGACAAGGGAAATGCTCTAAAGAGAGCCAAACGATTGCGGTCGGAGATGCATCAGAAAAGAGGCGGGTAAGAGCTGGCGGAAACGAGCAGTCTTTTGGGTTTTGACCGGGTTTGGGGTGCGTGGGATAATTTTTAGTTCAAGGACGATATGGCACTCAAACAGAAGACAACGGTTTTCGCGGCAAGCGTGGGCCTGGCAGCCGCCGGGTGGATGGCGATATTTACCGGCAACGCGGCGGCGCAAACGGCGTTTGCGTCAGCGGGTCAGACGCAGCAGGCACCACAGGACAAGGCAGCGCAGAGCAGCGACGAAGTCCGCGCGACCACGACGTCACGCGCCGATGCGTACTTCAACTACACGATGGGGCACATCGCGGAGCAGCAGTACGAGCAGACGAGCCGCAGCGAATACGCGACCCAGGCCATCGAATATTACAAGAAGGCCTATGCGTTGGACCCAAAGTCGCCGGTGATTGGCGAACGGCTGGCGGAAATGTATTGGAAGGCGCAGCGAGTGCACGAAGCCGAAGCCGAGGCGCAAGGATTATTGAAGCGCGATCCAAACGACGTGCAGACAAGGCGGCTGCTTGGGCATATTTATTTGCGCAGCCTCGGCGAATCGAATGGAAACGGGCAATCGGAAGCTGTAACCCGGGCCGTCGAGCAGTTTAAGGAAGTTGTGAAGCTGGACCCAGCCGACACGGAGTCAGCGCTTTGGCTGGCACGACTGTACCGGCTGCAGAACAAGCACGATCAAGCCGAACGCGTCCTGCGCGGAATTTTAAGAAGCGACCCGGACAACGAAGCGGGCGTGGAACAACTGACGCAGCTGTTGCTCGACCAGGGAAAGTCCGCCGACGCGGTGGCTTTGCTCGAAACCGTCACCGGCAAAACTTCTTCGCCGACGCTGCTCGATTTACTGGGTGACGCATACACCCAAACGAAAGATTTGGCGAAAGCGGAGACGGCTTACCGCAAAGCGACCGAGATCGATCCGAGCGAGTTGAGCCACCAGCGCGGGCTAGGGCAGACGCTCTTGTCCCGAGAGAAATATCCGGAAGCGCTGAAAGTCTATCAACGGCTGGCGGATCTGATGCCGGACGATTCGGACGTCTATTTGCGAATTGCGCAGATTTACCGCGAGCTTCATCAACTGGACAAAGCGGAAGAGACGCTGACGAAAGCGCGGCAATTCGCGCCGGGCAGCCTGGACGTGATGTACAACGAAGCGATGCTTTACCAAGCGCAGGGGCGAAATGAAGACGCGATTCGCGTGCTGAGCGAAGCCGTGACGGGTGTGAAGAACCAGTCTGAAGTGCTGCCGACTCGGCGACGGACTCTGGCGGTCCTTTACCAGCAGCTTGGCCAGCTGTACCGCACGACGGAAAATTTTCAAGCGGCGGTTTATACCTACGAGGAACTCGGGCGGCTGGGCGAAGACGAAGACCGGCGCGCGCGGTTGTTGCTGATGGAGACATTCCGCACGGCGAAAGATTTGCCGCGTGCCCTGCAAGCCGGCAAGGAAGCGCTTGCGAAATATTCGACGGACAGTGCGATCAAGAGCAGTTATGCGTTGCTCTTGGGAGAAGCGGGAAAAACAGACGAAGCGCTTGCGCTGCTGAAGCCGCAATTGAAGGGAACGGACGCGGATCGCGAAGTGTATTTGAATATCGCGCAGGTGTATGAACGTGGCCGGCGGTACAAGGAAGCCGAGCAATCGGCGCGGACCGCCGAAGCGTTGCCGGGCCTGCCGCGCGAGAATGAGATGACCTGGTTTTTGTTGGGCGCGATTTACGAACGGCAAAAGTTCTATGACCGCGCAGAAGTGGAATTCAAGAAAGTGTTGGCCGTTGATCCGCAGAATGCGGCCGCTCTGAATTATTACGGCTATATGCTCGGCGATTTGGGAATTCGGCTGGACGAAGCGGAGGCGATGGTGAAGAAAGCGCTGTCGGATGACGCTTACAATGGCGCGTATCTGGACAGCCTGGGCTGGATCTATTACAAGCAGGGGAAGTACGGCGAAGCGGAGGCGACGTTGCGCAAAGCGGTCGAGCGCGAAAGGCACGACCCGACGATTCACTCGCACCTGGGTGATGTTTACGCGAAAACGGGCCGGACGGATTTGGCGGCGGCACAGTGGGAAAAGTCGCTGGAAGAATGGCACCGCGTCCTGCCCGCCGACGTGGAAACCGAAAAGATTGCGGAAGTAGAAAAGAAATTCAACCAGTCGAGGCATCGTGTGGCGCAGAAAACGGTGCCAAGCGCCGCGCAGCCGAAGTAAGCCTGATGCGCGAAGTTAAAATCCCCGCCTTTGCAAAAATAAATCTGCGGCTGGAAATATTGGGAAAACGTGCGGATGGTTACCATGAGCTTCGCACGATTTTTCAAACTGTTTCACTCCATGACGATTTGAAATTGAAGCGCGCCAGAAAACCCGAAATCTCGTTGCGCGTGGAAGGGAACGCTGCACTCTCAGGCGAGCCTGCGGAAAACAATCTTGTCTATCGCGCCGTCCAGGCGCTCCAAGCGGAAGCAAAAGACGATGGTGGTGTCGAGATCGAACTGAAAAAAAGAATCCCGGCGGGGCGTGGATTGGGCGGCGGATCAAGCGACGCAGCGGCCGCGCTGATCGGGTATCTGCGGTTGAGCGGGAAAAAGTTGCCAGCAGAACGCTTGATGGAGATCGGCGCTTCGCTGGGAGCAGACGTCCCGTTCTTTTTGCAAGGCGGCCGAGCGCTCGGGATCGGGCGCGGCGACGAGATTTACCCGCTGCCGGACATCAAAACGACAGCCGTTTTGATTGTTTCCCCCTCGGATATTCATGTGCCAACGCCGGACGCCTATCGCTGGCTGAATGCGCCGGAATTGACAAAAACGGCGGAAAACCATAAACTTTGGAAGTTCTGTGCCTTGTCCTGGAGCGAGCAGGGAACCGGCCTTTTGAACGATTTCGAAGGCGCCGTTTTCCAGCATCATCCGCGGCTTGATTCTATCAAGCGGGATTTGCTTCGAAGAGGGGCAACAGAAGCCTTGCTGGCGGGTAGCGGTTCGGCGGTGATTGGAGTTTTCCCGAGCCCAGCTAAGGCGCGCCGAGCCGTTGTCGGGTTTACTCACGACCAGACGTTCGTTTGCGAGACACTCTCTCGCGCGAAGTATGTCCGTCTGACGCAGGGCCGTTCCGTTCGCGGAGCGAGCCGGGTCTAACCGCAGCGACTAGCCGAAAAAAACTTGTGATTGATCAGTCGTAGCTTTTCATTTTCTTGGGCCAGTGTGCGTTTCGGCGGAGTGCTTTTGGCAGAGAGCGCCGAGTCGAGACACCAGAAATTTCGCTAATCGCGACGAGAGCACATCCGTGAACGACGAGCGATTCAAGATTTTTTCGGGGACCGCGAATCCGATTCTGGCGGAATCGATCTGCCATCACTTGGACGTGCCACTGGGCAAGTCCGTGCTGGGCCGGTTCAGCGACGGAGAGATTTATTTTCAGATTTTGGAGAATGTGCGCGGCGCCGACGTTTTTGTTGTGCAGCCGTGCCACGCTCCGGTGGACAACCACCTGCTCGAGTTGCTGCTAATGATTGACGCGTTCAAGCGTGCGTCGGCGTGGCGGATTACGGCGGTGTTGCCGTACTACTGCTATGCGAGACAGGACCGCAAAGACAAGCCGCGCGTCCCGATCTCAGCCAAGCTTGTGGCGGATTTGCTGGAAACGGCGGGAGCAAGCAGGGCTTTGACGCTCGATTTGCATGCGCCGCAGATTCAAGGCTACTTCGACGTGCCTGTGGATCACTTGTATGCGTCGCCGGTGCTGGTGGATTACTTTCGGCACAAGAATTTGCCGAACGTGACGGTGGTTTCGCCGGATGCGGGCGGTGTGGAGCGCGCGCGTTTTTTTGCCAAGAAGTTGGACGCGCCGCTGGCGATTGTGGACAAGCGCCGCGTGGATGTGGACGTGAGCGAAGTGATGCACCTGATCGGAGACGTGCGAGGCCGCACGGCGCTGATCGTGGACGACATCATTGATACAGCAGGGACGCTGGTGAAAACGGCGGAAGCGCTGCTCAAAGAAGGCGCGGTGGACGTTTACGCCGCGTGCACGCATCCGGTGCTTTCCGGGCCGGCCGTCGACCGTATTACGAAGTCCAAGATTAAGGAAGTTATAGCGACGGATTCGGTGCCGCTGTCGGAAGCAGCCGTCGCCATGGGCAAGATCAAGATTTTAAGCGTGGCGGATTTGCTGGCGCGGGGAATTCGCTCGATTCACGAAGAGACGTCGATCAGCGAATTGTTCATCTGAAGTTCGGGAAAAAGTTTGGTTTTGGAATAAAGGGAAGGGACGAAGGCAATGGCAGACAAGATTGTAGTGGAAGCAGCACCGCGCGAATCGCGCGGGAAGAATGAAGCGCGGCGATTGCGCGTGACCGGCAAGGTGCCGGCGATTTTGTACGGCGCAAAAGGGGAAGCGCTTTCGCTCGCGGTGAGCGCGAAGCAAGTTGGACAGATTCTGCGCTCGGCGTCGGGCCACAACACATTGTTTCAGGTGGCGCTCGGCGGAAAAGAGCAGCCTGCGATCGTGAAGGATTGGCAAGTCGATCCCGTCAGCGGAAATTTGCTTCACGTGGATCTGCTGCGTGTCGCGATGGACGTCCGCATGCGCGTGAAGGTGCCAGTACACACCTTTGGCGAGGCGCAAGGCGTCAAGGTGCAGGGCGGTGTGTTCGAGACCGTCACTCGTGAAGTGGAAATCGAATGCTTGCCGGCGGAAATTCCAACGGAGTTCCGTCTCGATGTGACGAACCTGATGCTGGGACAGGCGCTTCGTGCCAGCGATCTTCAGTTCGATACTACGAAGATGAAACTCGTGACCGAATCCGAGCGCGTGATTGCACACGTCGTTGCGCTGCGCGTCGAAGAAGAGAAGCCAGTGGATGCGGTCGCGGCAGAAGCGGCAACGCCTGCCGAACCGGAAGTCATCAAGAAGGGCAAGAAAGAAGTGGAAGGCGAAGAAGGGGCCGAAGCCGAGAAGCCGGAGAAGAAGAAGTAACCGCCCTGCGCGAATCCGGGTTTCAGGGTTTGTACTTACAACCCTGAGGTGAACGGGTTTCAGGGTTTGTACTTGCAAACCCTGAGGTGAAAAAAGTTATGTGGCTCATTGTTGGGCTTGGCAATCCAGACCCGGAACATCAGTGGACGCCGCATAACCTGGGATTTCTCGCGGTGGACGAGTTGGCGAACCGCGGCGGGATTCGCGTTGAACGGCCGGAAGGTAAGGCGCTGGTCGGCCGAGGCAGACTGGCGGGGCAGGAAGTGCTGCTCGCCAAGCCGCAGACGTACATGAATCTGAGCGGCGTGTCGGTTCGAGAGCTGCTCGCGAAGTACGAACTGACGCCGGACGATTTGCTGGTGATGTGGGATGAAGTGCAGTTGCCGTGGAGCATCATTCGGCTTGCTCCGGATGGAAGCGCCGGCAGCCACAACGGAGCGAAGTCGGTCATCGGTTCGATTGGGACGCAGAAATTTGCAAGGCTGCGGCTCGGTTGCGGGCCGGATCATCCGCTGGAGAGCAGGAAAGAATACGTCTTGCGGCCGATGAAAAAGGCAGAGCTGGAAGTTGCGGCGGAAGAAGTAGCGCAGGCTGGTGACGCCGTGGAGACGTTGTTGACGAACGGGATCGACGCGGCGATGAACAAGTTTAACCGGCGGGCGGAAAGCGCCAACGAAGAAGACGCCGGCAATTAAGAGTTTGCGGCTGCCGCGAAAGCGGAGCCGGATTAGGAAGAGAAACGAGGCAATCATGGAAGAGCGTCTGTACGATTTGATTTTTATCGCGCGTCCGGCGACGCCGGAAGATGAGATTAAGAAGGTCGTGACCTCGATCGAACACGCCTGCACGGAAAAGGGCGGAAAGATCGAAAAGGCCGAACATTGGGGCACGCGGAAGCTGGCGTACAAAGTCGCCAAGCACCGCGAAGGAATGTACTACTACCATCAGATTCGCACGAACCACGGTGAACTGATCACCGAGCTCGAACGCCGTTTGCGCGTGCAGGACTCCGTCATCAAGTACATGACGATCCGCCTCGACGAAGACTTGAAGCGCCAGAAGAAGCTGACCGATAAGCGCGAGAAGCGCGCGGCACGCCGCCCGCGTCGTCCGGCGGCAACGCCCGCGGCGCCGGCAGCACCGGCGCCTGAGCAGCAGGCGGCAGCGAGTTAAGCGGTCGAGACTGAGACAACAACGATATTCGGGAAATTGTTGAAAGGATGAACGAAATGGCAGATGAACAGAAGCAAGGGCAGGAAGCTTCGGCGCCAGCGCCGCGAGCGGAAGGCGCCCCAAGCGGCGCACCGAGCGGCGCGCCAAGCGGTGGCGGACATGGCGGCAGTCATGGCGGACCGGGGGGCGGTCATAGCGGCCCGCGTCGGGAAGGTGGACGCGAAGGCGGTCCGCGCCGAGAAGGCGGACCAGGCGGCGGTCCCGGCGGACCTCGCCGCGGCAAGCGCCAATATTTCCGCAAAAAGAAAGTCTGCAAGTTCTGCGTGGAAAAGATGGATCTCATCGACTACAAGCGCGCGGACATTCTTTCGCAGTTTGTGCAGGAGCGCGGGAAAATTCTGCCGCGCCGCATGACCGGCGTTTGTGCGCGGCACCAGCGCTGGCTCGGCGTGGCCATCAAGAGGGCGCGCAACATCGCTTTGCTGCCGTTTGCGGGTAGCGCAGCGGGCTCGACGGCGCCGAGAGCAGTTGAAGCTCAGAAGAGCTAAACGAATTCAGGACGAAGGGATACGAGGATGCAAATCATTCTTCAGGAAGATATCGATAAGTTGGGTCACCGCGGTGACGTGGTGACCGTCAAGCCGGGCTACGCGCGCAACTATTTGTTGCCGCGGAACCTCGCGATTGAAGCGACAGCGGGAAACATGAATGCGCTCGAACGCATTCGCACTTCGCTCGCGAAAAAGACCGCCACCGAACTCGAAGCCGCAAAGAAGCAGGCGGAATTGCTGACCGGCGTTTCGCTCAACTTCAAGCGCAAGACCGGCGAAAACGATCAGATGTTCGGATCCGTGACGACCGGAGACATCTCCGAGGGCCTCGCGGCGCAGGGCTTCAAAATTGACAAGCGGCAAGTGCAACTCGCCGAGCCGATCAAGTCGATTGGCGAGCACGACGTAACGATCAAAGTCTTCCGCGACGTCGTCGCCCATATCCGCGCCATCGTCGAAAAAGAAGCGTAACCGCAAGAAAGTTCTCAGCCATTCGAATTACTGGGGCGCAGCTTGCTGCGCCCTATTTGTTTCAAACGCTTCCGCGAGGGATTCGACTTCTTCGCCTTTCCAACCATCATCGCTTCCGGAGAAGTTACAGATGAAAGCGACGACGAGATGCGAATCCGGATAGAGAATCAGTTCGGAACTGCCGCCAACGGAGCCGCCGCTGTGCTCGAATGTGCGTTTGCCAGACTTTGATTTGCCGATGAACCAACCCATTCCGTAGTTCGTCTCTTTGCCGTCTTTAGTCTTTTGAGGCGTAAAAAGAAGCTTGAGCGATTCTGTCTTCAGGTAGCCGGGTTGCAACAAAGCGGAACCGAAGCGCACGAGATCTTCGGAAGTGGAAATGAATCCGCCACCGGCCCATTTGTAGCTGTTATCCACAAACATGGCGTTCTGCGTTGGTTTCCCTTTCGCGCCGGAATACCAACGTGCCCTCTGCGGAATGATGTCGGCCGGCTGATCGGCAGTTGTGTTGAGCAGGCCAAGCGGCGTGAAGACTTGTTCTTGTTCGAAATCGAGAAAGCGTTGGCCGGCGGCAGACTCGATCGCGGCGCTCAGCAAGTTATAACCAAAGCTCGAATAACTAAATTTCGTCCCCGGCGGAGCGACCAGCGGATCGTCTTTGAATCGCTCAAGGCCATCCACGACGGAGTCATAATGTTTTTGACTGTCGGGCTCGCCATCCTTGTAATGGCGGATCCCTCCGAGATGTCCGGCCAACATGCGCGCACTAATCAGCGCGCCTTTGTCGGGAAACGTCGGAACGTATTTTTGAATCGGAGCATCCAGATCGATCTTGCCCTGCTCCACGAGTTTCATCAGAGCGGCGGAGGTGAGCGGTTTGGAGACGCTGCCAATACGAAATTTTGTAATTTGCCACGCGGGAACCCTTTGCTCGAGATCGGCGTAACCGAAAGCTTCGGAGTAAATGATTTTGCCGTCGATGGCTACGGCGACGTTGAAACCGGGAATGCCGCGAGCGACCCATTCCTTCGCGATGGCGCGGGCGTGCTCGCGAGCGGTTGTATACGAAGCCGGTTTTTCTTGTGCAGTGGCTGCCACTGGCGCGGCCTGTGCGTTGATTCCGGGGGCTGACGCCAAGACGCAAGCGAAGAGCAGCAATCCGGCAAACAGTCTGCTTTGATTGAAAAAATATTTCTTCGTCAAGGGCATTGGAACCTCATCTGAAACGGGCGAACCACGGGATTTTACGCGCTTCTGCGATCACAAACGAGAGCGAAAAAGTTTTGCAACGATTTCCGAAACCATGCACAGCCACTCCCGTTGACGCCGCGCGCGCACACACGCACAATACGAGAAATTCAATTTCGAAAACGCGTACGCCTTTCCAGCAAGCGAATCAAAGTATTGCTTTGGCAGGGGCAGCGTGCTATAAAGCGAATAAAAGGCGAATAGACAAACGCTGCCAATGGCTACCGACACGACACTCGAACGCCCCCTTCCCAGCAATCTCGACGCAGAGCGCTCGATTCTTGGCGCCATTTTGCTCGATAACCACGCGCTGAACACCGCAATTGAAAATGTGCGACCCGAAGATTTTTTTCTCGACCAGCACCGCCGCGTTTACGTTCAGATGATCGCCCTCGGCGAAAGCCAGCAAGCCATTGACCTGATAACGCTGACGGAAGAATTGCACCGCCGCGGCGAACTCGAGGCGTCCGGTGGCGCGCCATACCTTTCCGCCCTGGCCGATGGCATGCCCCGCGTTTCGAATGTCGAGCATTACGCGCGCATCGTCAAAGAAAAAGCCCTGCTGCGCAACCTGATCCACGCCACGCACAACATTCAGCAGCGCGCCCTAGAAGGCGAAGATGGCGCGGACATGATTCTCGATAATGCCGAGTCTTCCATTTTTGCGCTGGCCGAAGACCGTGTGAAGGCCGGATTAATTCCAATCAAAGACATCGTTCGCGACAATTTCGAACGCCTCGAAAGGATTTTTCGCGAAGGCAAAAGCATCACCGGAACCGCTACCGGCTACACCGAACTCGACAAGCTCTTAAGCGGCCTGCAAAACTCGGAATTGCTGATTCTCGCGGCGAGGCCCTCGCAAGGAAAAACAGCTCTCGCACTGAACCTCGCCGAAAATATCGCGATTCGCGGCGGCAGGCCGGTGGCCGTCTTCAGCCTCGAAATGTCGAAAGAGTCGCTGCTCCAGCGCCTCGTCGCGTCGGTCGCGCAGGTCGACGCGCACAAATTCCGCTCCGGCCATCTGAATCGCGAGGATTGGCGCCGCATGACCGAAGCGCTCGGCACCATCTCCTCCGCGCCGCTCTGGATTGACGACGCCGGCTCGACCAGCGTGATGGAGATCGGCGCAAAAGCTCGGCGCCTCAAGCGCGACAAGGGATTGTCGCTGCTCGTCGTGGATTACCTGCAGTTAATTACCGGGCGCGGCCGCTTCAACAGCCGCCAGGAAGAAGTCGCCAGCATCTCGCGCGGCCTGAAAGGTCTCGCAAAGGAATTGCAGATTCCCGTCCTCGTCCTAAGCCAGTTGACGCGCGCGCCCGAACGCGAAGAGCGCGGCCCGCAACTCTCCGACTTGCGAGAATCGGGCGCCATCGAACAGGACGCCGACGTCGTCATGTTCATTTACCGTCCGAACTGGGGGAAAATGGATCTTTCGCCGGAAGAGCGCGATCAGGCAGAAATCGTCATCGCCAAACAGCGCAACGGCCCCACCGACAAAGTGAAATTCGTCTTCCGCAGCAGGCTGACGCGCTTCGAAGAAGCCGCGCCCGACGCCTTCTCCCAATTCGCACCGGACGACATGTAAGGAAAGCCACAGCGCGGCAGTTCGGCCACGCCAGACCAACAGGTTTCCTCCTCGGTGCTGCCGCCCAAAATGGCTGTAACTGATAGCAGCAAATCGGTTTATCCTTAATCAGGCATTACTTCGCGGAAGCCCTCCCCAGCGGAGATTTGCGTGCATATCCACCTGTTGTCTTTCACGCGCCACGGTTTTGGCGCAAACGTTCGGCGTGTGTGGATGGCGTAAAATTGAATGCTCTGGGATTCGCATGGCGACCAAAAGCAACAACAAAATTGACTTCGAACGTAGGCCGGTCTGGGCGGAAGTCTCTCTCGGCGCGCTGAAATACAACCTGAACGCGATTCGTGCCTACGTGAATCCGCCGGGCGAAAAGCGCGCGACGCCCCGAAAAGTGCTGTGCATTGTCAAGGGCAATGGCTATGGACACGGTGGACCGCAAGTCGCCAAAGCGCTCGAAAAATTTGGCGCCGATTGGTTCGGCGTCACCTGCACCGAAGAGGGAATCGCCGTACGGAAGGCTGGTGTAAAAGGGCCCGTGCTGATTCTTACCAGCTTCGTCGCGGGCGAAGAGCCGCATCTCCTCAAACACAATTTGACGCCCGTCGTCCACCGCATCGAGCAGTTGGACGAACTAAACCGCGCCGTGGCAGGCCGCGCAAAAAGGAAGCCGGCAATCTTTCACCTGAAAGTGGACACCGGCATGAACCGCCTGGGCATCGCACTCGATGACACCGAGCGTTTCGCCGCGCAGCTTTCGAAATGCAAAAACCTGAAATTGGGCGGCCTCTTCACTCATTTTGCTTCGTCCGGCGTATTTCTGGATTCGATTGCCGGGCGCCAGACGCAAGAGCAGGAAGAGCGGTTTTATTCGGCGCTGGAACGTCTGGAAAAGCTCGGTATCGATCCCGGCATCGTGCATCTCGCGAACAGCGCCGCCATCGCTTCACGTCCGGAAACGTGGGCGGACATGGTCCGGCCTGGCGCGATCTTGTACGGCTACCACCCAGGCTACGATCCAGTGGAACTGCGCGAAGAATCTGAGCGCAAATTGCCGTTGAAGCCGGTGATGAGTCTGCGCACGCGAATCATCAGCCTGCGCAATGTTCCAGCTGGGCAGGGCGTGGGATACGACTCGCAATTCGTCACGTCGCGGCCTTCCAGGATTGCTTTGCTCGCCGCCGGCTATGGCGACGGCATTCACCGCTCGCTCGGCAACAAAGGAAACGTACTTGTGAGGGGAACGATCGCGCCAATCGTGGGAATTGTCTCCATGGACGTGACGATGGTCGATGTCACCGACGTGGCCGGCGTGGCCATTGGCGACGAAGTTACCATTTATGGAACTGCCGGCAAAGATGTCTTGCTAGCGAACCGCGCGGCCCGCGGAATCGGCACTGTAACTTCCGATTTGCTTTGCGCGGTCACTGCTCGTGTGCCGCGCTTTTACGTTCCCTAGAACACGCTTACCTCGCTGTAACTTTAAGTTGCCAGCCGCCTGTCGGATAGTGGGTCAGTTTCCGGTTACGCGAACCTAACGGGACTTGATGTTTTGTTGCGCTGACAATTCCGTTCCCGGAGTCATGTTTGACCTGAAACACCAAGCGTTATATACGTGGGCCTCCATGAGTGAGACGGTTAATCTTTCGTTTCGTTACGCGGAAAGCGACTACGTACGGGCATTGCGGGCGCATTACTCTTCGCGCCTGCGAGTTCGACTCGACATCGTTGCCGCCATCGTGGTTGCGCTACTTGGACTTTATTCTTGGCGTTCACCGGACTACCATTGGCTTAGCGTAGTTTGCCTGGTGGCCTCTTTCGTTCTCGTTTTCATGCTCTTCGCGGCTTTCGTTGTAATCCCACCATTCGTTTTTCGTAGCGAGCCGAAGTTCCGAGACGACTACTCACTCACTTTTTCTCAGGATGGAATCCATTTCCGCACAGCGCACATCGACTCACGGCTTCAGTGGAGCATGTATTCAAGGGCCCTTATCGATGAGCATTCCTATGTGCTCTACTACGGCTCTCGTCAGTTCACGGTGATTCCGAAGCGGGTATTTCAGAATGCTGAACAGCAGCAAATTTTTGAGCAGTTGGTGACGCAACACGTCTCCAAGATTGTCCGTCGAGACACATAACGATGCCCTGCGACCGGCACTGGAGCTTTGACGTGCCCGGCTTGAATTAGTCCAGCAGGAGTGAGAGAAAATCACTCTAAAGGAGAGCTGGACATGGCAAAGTTCGTCGGCCTACCTTCCGTTGTTAAAAATACCACCGCTTCTGACTGGGAGAATAGCAAGGAAAAGGTCTTTGATAGCCAAACTGCCTGAATTTTGAGAGCAGCAACAATGGGTACCCGCATGAATAGCGCTAGGTCCTGATAACGCGGTACTTTGAAACCGACCCACTACCTCTGTCGGCTTTCCTTGACGGCGCAAAACTAAAAGGTATATACACACTCTCTAGTTGGCAGGCATTACATTGCGGGCTGCAGCGCCGGGCCCATTGGCAATTGGCTGTTCGATTTTGCAGTGATTTGAGAATCCTGTGAGGTCGTATGAGCCGGACAAAAGCGGAAACCGCGAGTTCCTTCGAACCCTCCTCGGCCCGTTCAGTCGCGTCGTCAAGAAATGGCTTGCACTTTCGTGCTTACGGAAGCGCCGCACTTGCCTGGATCGGCCGTGCTGCGTTCCTCGTGTGTATTGGCGCGTTGGCGGATGCTTGGCAGCCGTTTGGTCTCGCGCGCCGGACCGCAGTCGGCGCCGCATTCGCCGTAGCGCTCGCGCTGGTGATTGTCGAAATCCATTTGCGCAAGGCTGAAATCCGCGCCGTCACGGGTGCGGCTCTAGGCAGTCTGGCTGGAATCGGCGGCGCTCTATTCGTCGCGCTCATCGTCTCGCGCACAAACGCGGCGGACTCCACGAAATCCTTCCTCGAGCTTGGCTCGCTGCTGGGTTTCGGTTACCTCGGATTGTTCTTGGGCGCAGCGAAAGGCATTGAGATTCCATTGATTCTCAGGCAACAGGCGAGCGGCGCAGGTGGTCTGACCGCGCGAGTCGATGCCACGCCGAAATTGCTGGACACCAGCGTCTTGATTGACGGCCGCATCGCGGATATTTGCGAGGCGCACTTTCTCGATGGGCCGCTGCAGGTGCCCCGCTTCGTGTTGCACGAATTGCAACAGATTGCGGATTCGTCCGACACGCTGCGCCGTCAGCGCGGCCGTCGTGGATTGGAAGTATTGCAGTGCATGCAGAAGTTGCCGCACATGGAAGTGTCTGTCTTGGAAGAAGACGCGATGCAGGATGGAGAAGTGGACCATCGCCTCGTGGAGCTAGCCAAAAAGACCGGAGCAAAAATCGTCACCAACGATTTCAATTTGAACAAAGTCGCCAGCGTCCAGGGGATCGCCGTCCTGAACGTCAACCAGCTAGCAAATGCCTTGCGGCCGGCGGTCTTGCCGGGCGAAGCCATGCGGGTTTTTATTTTGCGCGAGGGCAAAGAAGCGAACCAGGGCGTCGCGTATCTGGAAGACGGCACGATGGTGGTCGTGGATGGCGCGCGAAAGTTCACCAACCGCAATGTGGATATCATAGTCACGTCCGTGCACCAGACGCCGGCGGGCAAAATGATTTTTGGCAGGCTGGACGAGCGCGCGGACCTTGCCCCGGCGTCCGGCAGACAGGCTGCGGCGGGGCGTGGAGAAAGTCTCGGCTAAAACCGGTTTGCCGGCGGTCCGCAACAGTTGGTCGCGAGTTTTCCCCGTCCCGTCGTTAAGGTACACTGGGGTGTTTGCTGGCAGTCGGCAGAGCCGTCTGCTTGCATCGCACTCATGAGCAAAATTGCTGCAATCTTGCCCGCCGCTGGACTCGGCACGCGCATGGGCGCGGAGACACCCAAACAATTTCTGGAACTGGATGGCGCGCCGATTCTGGTCCACAGCTTGCGGAAAATTGCGTCCTGCGAGCTGATTACCGACATCATCGTCGCGACTCGAGCCGAAGAAGTGGAACGCTTGGCGGAACGATTGCGCGCGGAGAAATTTCGCCAAACGCTGCGTGTGGTAAAAGGCGGAGACACACGCCAGGAATCGGTCGCGGCGGCGTTGAAACACGTGGCGGAAGGCACGGAGATTGTTCTGGTACACGATGCCGTGCGGCCGTTCGTAACCCGCGAGCAGATTGCGCGCGTCATCGAAGAAGCGCGAAATTGTGGCGCTGCAATTCTGGGAATTCCGGCCATGGACACGGTGAAAGAAGTAAAGCGCGCAAGCCTCCCTGAAGACGTCGCGCTCATCACAATGACGATTCCGCGCGAACGGGTAGTCCTCGCACAAACACCTCAGGTTTTTTCAACAAAAATCCTAAAGGAAGCGTTTGCCCGCGCCGAAGCGGATGGAGTGAGCGCCTCGGATGAAGCCGGCCTCGTCGAACGCCTCGGCAAAGAAGTCCACGTCGTGCTCGGTTCCGAACGAAACATTAAGATCACCAAGCCTTCGGATTTGGATTTGGCCAAGTTTTATCGTCAACAAGAGCTGCGTCCGTGAATTTCGCGAATTTTATCCATCGATTCTCAGATAGGGCACGCGGGGGTTGGCACTGGGGTTTTCTTTGCGCTCTGCGCGAGCATCAGCGAGCGGTGTCATTGGAACATTTGCTGGTTGGACTTCAAGCCGCTAGTCCTGGCCTTGTCCCCGCAGCGGACCTGGAACGGATGGGATATGCACCGCTGGACGTAAGCAACATCGAAGAAATTCAGAGTGAAATGCAAAAGTTGCTGATGCGAGCCTCGCTCGAGGCGGCGAAGGAGGATATCCCCTTGCGGGGAGAGGAGACGCGAGGTTTTGATTTTCCTTTTGTTTCCAATGCCAAACAGGCCATCGATGCTGCCGTTGCTTGTGCGGACTCCCGCGGCGCGAAAGCGATCGGTGTTGCCCATCTGCTTTGGGGCATCTATTCGACCGATTCCGCTTTGGCAAAAAAGATGAGTGACTCCGGCTGGGGTGAAGAGAAGATTCAAACCCTTTGTAAGGAGTACAGCGATGGCGCGGAAGGTAGCACGGGTATGGATGCTTACGAAAAGGTGAAGCCGCTCTTGACCCGTTGTGGGATCGGCTACGACTTGCATCGGTTGGAACCGGGGAGGAAGTTGATCGTGGGTGGAATTGAACTCCCGTTTGAGAAAGGTCCGGTGGGGCATTCCGATGGCGACGTTCTGGCACACGCGTTGTGCGACGCGCTTCTGGGTGCGGCGGGTCTCGGCGACATCGGCACACACTTTCCGGATACCGATCCGAAGTGGAAAGGCGCGAACAGCTTGTTGTTTCTTGAGCACGCAAGAAAGCTGCTGCTTGAAAAGCGATTCGTGATCGAACATGTGGATGCCGTGGTGATTCTGGAACGGCCAAAACTGGGACCGCACTTTCCGAAAATGCGCGAAGCACTGGCCAAGTCGCTCGGTGTAACGCCTGAGACGATTCATTTGAAGGCAAAGACGAATGAGGGTGTGGACGCCGTCGGACGAGGCGAAGCCATCGCTTGCCACGTTGCGGCGACGCTGGTCGCGCTCTGAGCCTCGCGGCCCTTCTGTCGTGTCGGAAAATCCAATTCGCTCAGTACCGAAATCGCCTGGGGCCGAGCGCATTAATCCTTTCGCGGTCGAAGACGTCATCGCGATCCTGCAAGAAAAAGGTTGGCTCAGCGGCGGACCGGACGAAAAGCAAGCCGCCTGGTGCTTGAAAGCCGCTGCCTTTCTGGGGCCGCAAGCCGCGGACCGTTCCAGGCTGGCTGATCTTCTTCGTTTGGTATTCCACTACGACGCGCGAGCAATTCTAGAAACGACGGAAGCCCACGTCATCATGTCGCGTTACGCTGCCCGCGACCTATTAAGGCAACTTGCATTGCTGCTTCTGGATGGAGCCGAACTGACGACGGACCGATTTAGCGAGATCATCGCAGCGCTGAAACAAGATCTCGACCTGCGCGGCCGCGAATTATTTCATCCATTGCGCCTCACCCTCGCCGGGTGTTGCGGCGAGGGTGAACTCGACCGCGTAATCCTTCTTTTGGATGAAGCGGCGTCCGCCGGATTTCCCGTTCAAGTTAAGACGGCGCGGCAAAGAATTCTCGAATTCTGCGCAACACTAGAATAGTTGCGAAGGATTTATTTCGACGCGCGCGTCAGCGTTGCCAGCCGTTCTTTGTTGATCTTCAATACCATTCCGGCGTTGCGATCGGCAACCTCACCCACTTTGTATTCCGCCGCCGTGCCAATAACCTGCGCCACTTCGGATGCCGTCAATTTGTAATCGTCCATCAGCCATTGCGCCATGTTCGCGGTAGCTTCGCGAAATGCTTCGTCGAGAGAACCGGCAAGCCCTACGACCATAATGTGCGAAGCCGATTCGACCCGCGGTGCGCCAATCCTCTTGTCGGGAATCACATCGACGGAAAACTCCACGTCCATGGAAGTTTCGAGGGCGTTTCCGTTTAATTCGCCGTCACCCTGCAAAGCGTGACCATCTCCCAGATAGAGCATTGCGCCAGGTGCGCTAACGGGAAGATAGACGGTTGCGCCTTCAATGATTTCGTTGAAATCCATATTGCCGCCGTACCGGCCCGAATCGCCCGTTCCCGGTGGAGCCTGCGCCGGCCCCGGTGCCGTAGCCACGCAACCAAGCATGGGCCGCAGCGGAACGGAATAGTGTGCGAGATGTTCCGCCGGTTTCTCTGGTGTTGCTATTTTTTTCGCCGCGTCCAAATGCCAGCGAACATCTTTGCCGCCGCCTTTGCTTTTTACCGCAAGGTCGCGGTCAACGGCGCGATCGACAATGTAGTCGTCGCTGATAGCCCAATCGCGATTGAGCCGAAGCCGCGTGATGTGCACAACCAGCGTGTCGCCGGGAACCGCGCTTTCCACAAAGAACGGCCCCGTTTCCGGATTGCCTCCAAGCACGCGCGTCACTCCTTTTTCGTCGGTGCCGCCTGCATCCACTGTTGTCGTGTGAACGCTATCGCCCGGCGCAATCGTAAGCACGGGTTTATTTAGCGGCGAGAATTGCCGATAAAAAGTTGTCGGAATAAATTCGTGATGCTTCGCTGGTCCGGTCGGACGCAGTGGCACCAGCGCGGCAGTGAACTCGTGTGATTCGGCGCGGTCTGGATTGTCGCCATTGACAAAAGTGCATGTGCCCGAAAGCGAAGTTTCTCGCAAAGTCGCGCTGACTTTTTCCGAACCGCCGTGTTCGTCTTTGGCTACGAATTGAATGTTGGTGCCGGTCACGGTCCCTTCCAATTTGTCGCCGTCAAAATTGCCGGAAAGCTTATCGCCTTGCTGAGTGAGTTCGAGCTTAAAATAAAGCGGCGTCCCGTGGAAATCGGCGGTCACGAGCCAGCGGCCCGTCAGCGGGCCTTTCGCGTCTTTCGCAGCCGCCGCGTGACAAGAGCCAACGAACCCGCAGAGGGAAAGAGCAAGAAGAGTTTTGCGCATAATGGACACCTCGAACTGGGATGGTAGACGAAGTAGCGACCAAACGGTTAGGCGAAATGGAAGCAGCTTTGCGCGTTTCAATGGCGACGATACACTGTTTGACTCATGGATAAGATTACGGGCATTCACGCGGTGCGCGAAGCGTTGGAAGCGGGGAGGCCGCTCGAACATGTGCTGATCGCGAAAGGGCGGCAGGACACGCGCGTTGAGGAGATTGTGCAACTCGCGCGTCGCAACGGCGTGCCGGTGCGATTTGAGGATCGTTCGCAAGTCGATCGCAGCGCGGGTACTCGCGACCATCAGGGAGTGATGGCGGTCGGAGCGGCGCGGGCGGCGATGTCGCTGGAAGATATCGTTGCGAGCGCGGGCAAGAATCCGAAGCAAGCAGGATTGATTGTTCTGTTGGATGGCGTCGAGGATCCACACAATCTGGGCGCGGTGATTCGGACGGCGCTGGCGGCGGGTGCGCACGGTATCGTGATTCCGGAGCGGCGCGCGGCGGGACTGACGGACACGGTGGCGCGCGCATCGGCGGGAGCGCTGGCGCATTTGCCGGTAGCGAAAGTGACGAATCTGGTGCGGGCGATGGAAGAGTTGAAAGAGATGGGGTATTGGCTGGTGGGACTTGATGAGAGAGGGGATAAGAGTTACTCGGAAGTAGACTACACGACCGCGACGGGAATCGTGATGGGAAGCGAAGGAAGCGGATTGCACGAGCTGACGCGAAAGCGTTGTGATTTTGTGGTGTCGCTGCCGACCACGGGGCCAGTGAAGTCGTTGAATGTTTCCGTGGCCGCGGGCGTGGTTTTGTTTGAAGCGGTGCGGCAGCGCGGGGCGCGCAAAAAATAGTTACCTATTTATCGTACTTAATCAGAGAGAACACATCGAAAGCGGGGAGCTTCGCGCGGCCGTTGAGGAACGTAAGTTCGACGGCGAAGGCGGCGCCTTCGACTTTCCCGCCCAGTTTTTCGACGAGCTTTGCGGTGGCGAGCGCGGTGCCGCCGGTGGCGAGAAGGTCGTCGCAAATCAGCACGCGCTGGCCGGGCTGGATGGCGTCCTCGTGAACTTCGAGCGAGTCGGTTCCGTACTCGAGCGCGTAGGACATGCTGACAGTTTTGGCGGGAAGTTTTTTCGGTTTGCGAACGGGAACGAATCCTGCGCCGAGACGATAGGCGAGCGCGGGCGCGAAGATGAAGCCGCGCGCTTCCATGCCCGCGACGAGATCGATGGTGCGGCCGTTGTAGTGGTCGCAAAGGCGGTCGATCAGCAGGTGGAAGCCCTGCTTGTCCTTGAGAAGTGTCGTGAGGTCGTAGAAGAGAATTCCCGGCTTGGGATAGTCCGGCACTTCGCGGATCAACTTTTTCAACTCATCCATTCGAGGGGCTCCCATTAGTTATTCGTGCGTAATGCTGAATTCGTTTTCGTACTGCGCGTCGAGTGCGGCAGCTTCTTCCGCGACGCCGTGCACCATCGCGCCACGCGGGCCTTTTTTCAGGGCCGCCAGGAATCGGAGGAGATGTTCTTCCGTTCCGATGGCGTAGGCTTCGACGCGGCCGTCCCGTAAATTACGTACGTATCCGGCGAGATGCAAACGTTCGGCGGCATCCTGCGCGAAATAACGGAATCCGACGCCCTGGACGAGACCGGAAACGAAGAATCTTCTGGCTTGTTTTTCGGCACTCACCGATTTGGGAATTGTAGCAGAAGTGGCAAAAGGCGCGCTGGGCGTCAGCCGTTGGCCGTTTGCAGTTTCGGAAGACAGCGAAGAAATGTGAGAGGGAATGAAGTAGTCCTGCTAGACCCCAGGTGTCACAAAGGGGTGCACCCCGGCATTTTTGGCAAAGCGTGCGGAAGCTGTTGAGGAATAAGGAGATGAGTTGCCGAGAACGGCAAAAAAGTGAAGGACCAAGATTCCGGGGGGGTTGGTTAGAGATTACCAATACTACCGCCGTGTTTTTGGCAAAGAGTGCGCAAACGGTTGGAAACGATGGGAGATGCATTTCGCTCTTTGCAAAGAGAAGCAAAGAGTGAGGGCGACGGAGATCCGCCTTGTGCGCGGGACAAGGCCGGAGCAAAACAAGAGAGGAATGAGAAAAAGGAAAAAGCAGGTTCCGCTGCCAGCGTAGCAGGTTCGTTCAACTAAAGACTGGATGGCAAACTATAGTGCGAGGCGATGAGCTGCCATTTGCCGCCGATTTTCATCCAGACGTCAGTTAGGCGATCGTGGTAGTCGTAGGGTTTTCCGTCAAGGACGCCGCGTTCGTGATAGCCCGCGATCACCACCGCTGTGTTTTCGTGAATGTGGACCTTGACGTCCGTCAGTTCGGCGAGATCAACGCGCAACGGCCGGGCGGTATAGCTGATGAAGCCGACCTTGCCGTAGGTGCTGCCGTCTTCCAAAGTGATGACGTAGTCATCCGCGAGAAGGGCGGCCATAGCGATGCTTTGCCGCTGCTTATAGGCATCGACCCACTTCGATTCCAAGGTGCGAATGGTGGTGTCGACGTCCGATTTTTCTTGCGCAAGGTTTCGAACGGCGAAGCATCCAAGCAAGCAGAGAACCAGGATCGTGAATATTCGAGCGCGCATATTTTTTCGCGAATTTCACCTTTGACTGCCAGATTTCCGGGAAGTATACGCCGATTCCGCTGGAAGGAATATGTGAAAGGCTTCGCGTCTGGGGAGCGCGCAAGCTGGTCGGCGGGTTGTGCGGTGAAGTGGGATAGACTGAATTGGAGCGAGAATGAGCCGCGTTTGCCGCGCGAGTAGCATCTAAGTGAGGATGAAGAGCGTGAGAGAGTTTAGACGGATATTGGGAATGACGCGGACGACGGCGATTTGCGCCTTGCTGGGCGGCAGCGTTTTTGTTGGGGCGGCGCGGGGGCAGGAGGGTCAAGGCCCGCAGAAGCCGCCGGCGCCGGAACATGATGTGCGGCGAGTGGCGTCAACCGAGCCGACGGCAGAAGCGCCGCCGGATGTGCCGCAGCCGCTGATCATCAAACATTTTGCGGAGAAGGAAGAAGAGTATGCGCGAACGCGCGGGCGGTATGGATATAAGAAGACGATCAAGCTGACCGAGTATGGGGCGGACGGCAACCCGACGGGGGAATTCTCCGTTACGACGACGCCGATGGTGGCGAGCGACGGGAGAGTTTATGAGCGCGTGAACGCGGACGGGGTGTCCACGCTGCGGACGGTGAAGCTGTCGCCGGAGGATGTGAACGCGATATCGAAGATACCGGGATATCCGCTCGCGGCGTCGCAAGTAGAAAAATACAAGATTACATTTGCGGGCAGAGAGCTTGTGGACGAAGTGGACTGCTACATGTTTCAGGTGAAGCCGAAATATCTGGAGCGCGCGAATGCGCTGTTTGAAGGGATTATTTGGGTGGACGCGAAGTATCTGGAGATTGTGAAGAGCTATGGAAAATTCGTGACGGATTTAGGCGATTTTCATTCGCCGGAGCTGCCATTTTCGAATTTCGAAACGTACCGGGAAAACGTGGAAGGAAAATATTGGTTTCCGAATTATGCGCGATCGGACGACCGACTGCACTTTCAGGATGGCGATGTGCCGCTGCGCGTAGTGATCAAGTGGACGGAGTTTAAACCGTTGACGGCGAGTGCAGCGAAGGTGCCGGAGCCTGCGGGCAAGCCGTAGTAGTTTTCTCTGGCAAATTTCAAAGGAAAAATTTGAGGGCGGCGGGAAGCTCTTCGATACATTCGAGGAGGGCGTCGGGTTTTGCTGCGCGAAGGCGTTTTTCGGTGGGGAAAGAGCCAAGAACGGCGATGGCGGCGCGAACGCCGGCGCTGCGGGCCATTTGGAGATCTTCTGGCGCGTCACCGACGTAGACGGTGTCTTGTGGGTCGAGGCCCATGCGGCGAAGCGCGAGTTTTAACGGCGCTGGATGGGGCTTGCGCTGGGTGGTGTCGCCTCCGCAGACGCGGGCGGAGAAGGTGTGCCAGAGATCGAAGGATTTCAATTGCCTGTGGACGCGGTCGCGGTCGCCGCTTGTGACGAGGCCGAGATCGTGATGAGCGCCGAGTCGAGCGAGAACGCGACGAGCACCAGCGATGAGTTTTGGGTTTTGCTTGCTGTAGTTTTTACGCCAGACCTGATCGGCGGCGGGCCATTTGTGTTTGGGCAGTTTGGCGGCGCGATAGACGCGATACCAATTGGGCGAATAGTGCGTTTCGAGTTCGGTGAGGCCCCAGGGAATGCCCATGGCGCGGAACATGGCGAGGTAGGCGGCGGTGTCAGCGGAATGGGAGTTGAGAAGAGTGCCGTCCCAATCGAAGAGGACGCCTTTGAGAGGAGAATTATTTTTTGTGGGCATTTTTTGTGGCGAAATGAGTTTGACAGCGGCACGCGGAAAACAAAAGGGGGCGCCGGAGCGCCCCTCTTTTGGAGAATACATTGTGACCGCGAATCGAGTTGCGTTAAAACTCGAAGCGGACGGAGAGCTGCGCCTGGCGCGGATCGCCTACACCGACGCGCAGGAAGCCGTTGAAGTCGAACAAGGCTGGTGTCGAAAGCGGGTTGACGTTGTTCTTGTTGTTGAAAGCGTTGAAGATTTCGATCTTCGGAATTACAGCGTAGCGTTCGCCGAAGCGGAAGGGGCGAGCGACGCCGAAGTCGGCGGTGAAGAAGGCGTTGTCCTTGCGGAGCGAGTTGCGGCCTGTATCCACGCCGTTCTGGAAGCGCGGTTCGGCGGTAATGGGTTGCGCCGAGTGCGCCTGCATGCGGGCGTTGGCGTCGAAGCCCCAAGGAAGATTCGCCACGGTGTAGAAATTGAACTTGTGGCGTTCGTCGCGGTCTGAGTAGGAATACTCGGACGCGAGGTTGAAGAGGTTCGCGTAGCGGAAGGTGAACGGATCGCGCTCGTTCGAGTCGTCGTCGTAGTCCTTCGAGTACGTGTAGTTGGCGTCGAAGAGGAAGCGATGGCTCATGCGTTTTCTAGCTCCGATTGTGAAGCCACGATAGAGCGACTTCGCGGAACTGACGGTATCGGTGATAGAGCCAAGATTCGGGAACGGAACTGGTCCCGAATAGCTGACCGTGTCGCCGTTCTGCGGAATCGTGACCGTGGAACCGACGTTGGGGTTAATGAAGCGAGTCAGGTGTACACCCTTTAACATGGTGAAATCAGCGTAGACAGCGTAATCGCCGATGAGTTGTTGCTCATAACCAACGTTTGTCGAATAGATGCGCGGGTTGTCGTAGTCTTTGCTGAAAACTGTGACGCCGGCTTGGAATGGAAACGTTCCTGGCGGCAGCGTTGGAATCGGTGAAGTGCCTGGGTAGGTCGGCGCCGGACCGCCGGCGGAGTTTTGCTGACAAACGTTGGCGATTGTGAACAAGCATGTCCCAGCAGCAATTTCTTGCTGCTGCACGCCGTTGGTCGTGATCGCACCGACTTGCGTCAGCATGTTCTGGCGAGCGTAGAACATTCCATAACTTGCGCGGAGAACCGACTTGCCCTTGCCGGCGATATCCCAGGCGAAGCCAACACGCGGTTGGAACTCCTTGTTTTGATTCGGTAACTTGCCGGTCGACGGGAATGCAGGGTCGCTCAGATTCGGTCCGTAAGCCGTTTGGTTCGGAGGGACAACCGGATTCGGGAAGTGCTGTGCATCCCAACGCAGTCCGTAATTCAGAGTTAAATTCCGGGTAACCTTCCAAGTGTCCTGGCCGAAGAGCGAATAATCTTCGTTCGCGATATCCGAGAAGCCGGATTGATCGAGCGTCTCGCTTGCCGTGGTTGGGCCGTGCTGTAGATACAGTAGGAGAGGTCCTCCGGTAAACTTTTCGTCGTTCGGGCAAACTCCATCGACGACCAGGGAAATGTCGGTGAAAGAGCCGTCAGCGCATTCAGCGGCGTTGGGACCGAACCCTGGACCGAGCGATGAAGGTGAGGCGTAGTGAAGGAAGCCGGACACGCTGTCGAAGATGTATCGGCCCGTAAAGAATCCACGGAAGACCTGAGTGTTGCGGCTGTGAATCCATTCACCGCCGAACTTGAGGGTGTGCTTTCCCTTGATGAGCGAGAAGCTGTCGCGGACGTCGGTGCGCCAAAAGATTTCATCGACGGCCGGTTCGAGGAAGAAGGGCTGGCCGAAGCGGAAGGTGGTGCCGAAGCCCATCGCGGTGTCGGGCACTGAGTTCTTGTCGACAGTATTGCGCGGACGATTTTCACGCGAATAGGTGAAGTGAGCTTCGTTGAGTTTGTTGGACGAAATGGTGCTGTACCAGTTGCCGTTGGCGACCTGGATTTTGCCAGGGCCTTCGATGCCGTTGGCGGTTGAGCCGTAGGTTGGCACGTCAAAGGTCTGGTTCGTGTTCTTCGACCAGTCGTAGCTGTAGGAGCCGAAGACCTGGTTCTTCGAATTAATGTTGTAGTCGACGCGACCGAAGCCCGAGCCATTGCGGACAAGGTGATCGACGGGCTTGCTGTCGTCTTCATTGAAGCTGGTCTTCATGAAGTCCAGCAACACCTGGCGCTGGCAATCCGGGTTGCCTTCGATTTGCGTGTCGGTGATATTCGAACCGAAGACAGGGTTGGTGACGCCGCAAGCCGATGCGCCGAGCGCGGTGCTCAGGTTGCTGCGGGACAGGTTTTCGCGAATGCCTTCGGTGGCGCCGAAGAAGAAGAGCTTGTCTGTCTTGATGGGGCCGCCGATGCTGCCGCCGAACTGATTGCGACGGAAGTTGTCGAGTGGCTTGCCGTCGGAGGTTGCAGCGGTCAGGCTTTCATCGCGGAAATATTCGAAAGCGCTTCCGTGAATGCTATTGGTTCCGGACTTGGTGATGACGTTGATCTGGCTGCCGGCTGAGCGGCCGAATTCGGCATTGGCGCCGCTGGCAATAATCTGAAATTCCTTTACGGCTTCGAGCGTGATGTCGACCGCGGCGCGCTGGCCGCCGACTTGTTCGCCGAAGAAACCGTTGTTGTAGTCGCCACCGTCGAGGCTGATGTTGTTGAAGATGCCGCGCTGCCCGTTGATGTTGATTTCATCGCCGTCGGGACCTTGCGAGATGCTGACGCCCGGCGTCAAGGTGAGCAAGTCTTCAAATTTGCGGCCGAGGACGGGGGTGGTTGCAATTGCAGCCTCTGCCAAGGTCGAGGAGGACTCGGTTGCCGTGGTTTCCACAACCGGGACATCTGAGACGATGATTTGTTGCGCAACCGAAGAGACCTTAACCGAAACCGGGATTGTCAGCACCTGGCCGATGGTGAGATTCACGTTTTGCTGAACGATGGTGGTGAAGCCGGACTTAGTGATCGTGAGGGTGTAGCGGCCGGGAGCGAGATTAAGGAACGCGAAGTGACCATCGCCGTCGCTGGATTCGGTGCGAATGTAGTTGGTATCGAGATTCTTTGCTTCGACGGAGGCGCCCGGAACGCTGCCTCCTTTTTCGTCCAGCACGTCACCTTGAACGGTGCCGGTGGTGCTTTGTGCCTGTCCCCAACTGGATGATGCAAAAAGCAAACACAGCGCCATGAAGATGGCGCCTGACAAAAACTTTCTCATTTTTCCCCCAAAGACACATTCCCTGGCTTGGCGTGCTGAAAATTCACCCCGAAGACGGAACACACGCTGAAGCAGAAGGTGAAATTAGTGTGTCAAAGAGGCGAAGAAAGCACAAGTAGAGTACCTGTGGAAACTTTTTTGAGGCATGGGAAATCAGCGCGCAGCAGTGTGCATTGAAAGACGAATGTTAACTAGCGATTGTTCAAACGGAGGGGGAATAAGTCGGGACGCCATCGTCGCGATCGAACTTGAGGTCGTCAAAGGATGCGGCGATGCCGTACCAACCAGGCATGTTGGCGGACTCGACGCGGCGCACTTTTGCGACAGTGACGGCGACGACGTTGCCGCGACCGAGAGGACGGCTGACAAGGATGATTTCCAATTCGATAGTGGAATTGAGTTCGATGCGTTTTGGACTAAGGAAAAAGACGCCGGTCGAGCTGATGTCGCGCGTGACAAGAGAGATCGGATATCTTTCCGCGACATTTTCGACGCTGCGCAACCGCAACGGCAAGTGCAACGAAGCGCGTGGATATTCACGCTGCTCATGAAACACGCCGACAGCGTGAGTAGGGACGCGCGCAAAGCGGCGAATGGAGATGGCACTCGGAGAACGCAACGGAACGATTTTCAGCGCAGGCGTTCGAACGGGAGCGGGAGCGACCGCAGGCAGAGAGTTAGCCACTGCACCGGTTTCCACGTATTGCGGAAGCGACGTTTCCGTTTCCGTATCAGGCAGAGCAATCCTGTTTGTTGCTTTCATCTCGACCCCAGAGATGCCTAGACGCGCTTCCGCGAAGGCGCCGCAAGAATTCACTCGATCTGGCCCAAAGTCCCAAGGAAAAGAATGGACAGCCAAAATGCCACTAGAGCGGGTCGGCGTCAACCTGTGGAAATCGGGGGAAGTGTCCTATCTTCAAACACATAGTTTTAGTACGAGGCTGGTGGAGGCGGGCTGTGAGAAGGGAACGAGCTGTCGCCAATATGGTTCTTCGCATGGACTTGCACTGCTGTTAGTTTTTGAGTTTCCGGCGTGACGGATGAATGCGGATAGAATCTAAACCTCTTGCCGCCTAGGGTTATTGTCGAACACATGCAGGCTGACTCCAAATCTCGCTCCGGTGCCCTGATCATGGCGTTTTTGGCCGTGTATGTGGTTTGGGGATCGACGTATCTGGCTATGCGCTTCGGAGTCGAGTCGTTCCCACCCTTGTTGCTTGCGGGGACGCGATTCCTGACGACCGGCATCATTTTTTATCCGTTGCTGCGTTGGAAGACTGGAATTAAGCCTACGCGCGAGCACTGGAAGACGGCTTCCATTACGGGCGTACTCTTGCTGTTCATAGGGAACGGAGGGGTGTGCTGGGCGGAACAGACTGTGCCGTCAGGAGTTACAGCCCTTTTGGTGGCCATGGTGACGCTGTGGATGGTGCTAGTCGATTGGCTGCGGCCCGGAGGGTACCGGCCTTCTTTGAGAGTATTTTTCGGCATCATTTTGGGTTTTACCGGACTAGCGCTGCTCGTTGGACCGAGCCACCTTGGGTCGTCCGGCCGGATTGACCCAATTGGAGCGGGAGTTCTGGTTTTGGCGTCCTTTTCGTGGGCCTGTGGCTCGCTGTACTCCAAGCACGGATCGTTGCCGGGGTCCGCGATGCTCAGCATGGCAATGCAGTGCCTCGCGGGAGGAGTCGCCCTGTGGATTGGCGGGTTTTTGAGCGGAGAAGTCGGGCGGTTTCACGTTTCCGCCATTTCGACGCGGTCCTGGCTCGCTGTCTTGTATTTGATCGTGTTTGGTTCGGGGATTGGATTTACCGCGTACATTTACATCCTAAAAAACAGCACGGCAGCGCGCGTGGCGACCTATGCGTTCGTGAACCCGGTTGTGGCGCTCCTGCTGGGGTGGATGTTTGCGGGCGAGGCGTTGACGTTGCGCACCCTTGCAGCCGCTACGGTGATTTTGGGGGCGGTCGTGCTGGTGATTACGGCGCCGCATCGCGTGCCCGCGCCGAAGATCGAGCCGGCGGCCTGTCCAAGCGAAGCGTAACTTCGCCGGGCGCACAACTTTAACGACCTGCGACTTTCCACTTTGGCGAGCCATTCCGGATAGAATCAATTTTCAGCCCGCTGTATCTTTGCGTCGTTGAGAATGACCATGAAACTACAACAAGTTGCACCAATTGATTCGCGAGCGGCGGAACAGTATTGGAAAGCGACCGTGGCGCGGGATTCGCGTTCGGACGGCGTGTTTTTTCTTGGCGTGCGTTCGACGCGGATTTATTGCCGGCCGAGCTGCCCGGCGCGGCGTCCGCTACGCCAAAACGTACAATTTTTCAGAACGCAGCGGGAAGCCGAGCAGAACGGATTTCGGGCGTGTTTGCGCTGCCGACCGAATGAGATTTCGGCGGCTACCGCGCTTGTGCAGAAGACGGCAGAGTTGCTCGCGCAAAGCAACGAGGAGTCGCTTCGACTAGGGGCCGTCGCACGGCAACTGGGGACTTCGACCAGCCGGCTGCGACGCGCGTTCGCGCAAGTGACAGGGCTCTCGCCGCGAGAGCTTGCAGAGGCCTTGCGGCTGAATCGCTTTAAGAAACTCTTGCGGCGGGGCAGCAAGATCACGGATGCACTGTACGAAACGGGATACGGATCATCGAGCCGCGTCTACGAGCGCAGTAACGCGCAGCTCGGAATGACGCCGGCAACATATCAAAAGGGAGGAAAGGGAATGAAACTCGGATACACGATTGCAAACGCCAAGTTGGGGAAAGTTCTGGTAGCGGCCACGGACCGCGGCGTGTCGGCGGTTTATCTTGGAGATACCGAAGCGAAACTGCTGGGAGAACTCCGGGAAGAGTACCCGAAGGCAGAGATCGCTGCGGCAAGAAACGGACTCGAAAAGTGGGTGAAGGAGATTGTTTCACGCACGGAAGGGAATCCGCCACGCCAGGAATTGCCGTTGGACTTGCTTGCCACCGCATTTCAGCGGCGGGTGTGGCAGCAATTACAGCGGATTCCGTTGGGTAAGACGCGGACGTACGCTCAAGTGGCGCGAGCGTTGGGCCGTCCGAGCGCTAGCCGCGCGGTGGCACGAGCCTGCGCGACGAACCCGGTTTCCGTGGTGGTTCCGTGCCACCGCGTGATTCGAGGCGACGGTAATCTAGCGGGATATCGTTGGGGAATTGAACGTAAGCAACAGTTGTTGAAGACGGAACATGCGGCGGCGAACTAGCCGCGCGGCTTCACCTTGGTGGCGTTCTTCGGCCAATCCTGTTTGAAGCGGGAATCTTCGATTTTAAGGTTTTTCATCATTCCCGTGTAATGAATGATGAAGTAGTCGCCGGAATTGGCTTCGAAAAACTTCTGCTGAAGCGGCATCCACGAGCCGGTGTCCACCCACATCTGAATCTTGGTAATTTGCTCGCGAGTCTTTTCGGATTTGGGAGTCAATTCGATCACGATGGTTTTGCGGCCGTCGAGTTCCTGCTCGCCGTTCACAGCGATCAGATAATTTTTCTTCAAGTGTTCGCCGCGGGTATTGAATCCCAGTTCGAGATATTGGTCCACCATCTCGCGGTTCTTGCCGAGGTCGTACTCTTCCACGCGATTTATTTTGGGATTGAAGATGTAGATCGCGTCGCCGGTACGCAGCACTGTGCGCGCATCAGGCTTGGCGATCTGGATGCGCATTTTATCGTCTTTGCGAACCCAGAGCTGTCCGGTTTCTGTCGAGGTGTCCTTGACAACGTCGGTGTACTTAATCCGTTCGATATTTGCGGTGAGGCTGTGAAAGTCCAGCGCGGCGTGATCCATCATGGTAAGGATGCTGTCGGGAGTCCACTTCGGGGAGCTTTGCGAAGATGCGGGACCGGCCACGATGGCCAGAAGCAAAATCGCGAAAAACATTGCCATTTTTCTAGTAAACGTCAAATTCAGCCCCTCTAATGGCGATTCCGGCCTTGTTGGCACGAACAACTAGTATACCTAATGTTAGATGCGGGGGCCGTGAATACCGTTTCCGGTTGCAAAACGGCAGCTATATCAGCTAGTGGCGAACCGAAACCTGGTAGGCGATTACAGTACCGTGCTCATCGTGCTTGGCCTCAACCTTCAGTATGGAAAAGTGGCCGTTTTGCAGTTCCGGCAGTGCACGCTGCAAGGCGCGATGAAGTTCGTTTTGCAATTGCGGCATCTGTTCGGGCGGTGCCAGGACGCGAGCGTCCACTTCGTAGACACTTTCGTTTCCGGCACTAGAGATCACTGCGATTTGCTCGGCCTTGGGCGGGACGGAAGACTCCGGTTGGTCGCGCAGCCAACGACGTGGCATGAAGAAAACGAAGACGAGTATGCCGATAACGGCGAGATCGTATTGCCACGAGCCGCGTTCGAATTGCCAAAAAAAGATGCGCGAAAGGATTTGTCCGCCGCTGGGCATGTCAATCCGCCGGAATCCCGTCGACGATAACGCCGTCGCGCATGTGGACGACGCGGTCAAAATAGGTCACCGCTTCGGGATTGTGAGTGATCATGACAATCGTCTGTCCGAGCTCTTTGTTTAACTGACGCAGCATTTCCAGCACGACATCGGAATTTTTTGTGTCAAGGTTGCCGGTCGGCTCGTCGGCGAGGAGAATCTTTGGTTCGTTGATGATGGCACGCGCGATGGCGACTCGCTGTTGTTCACCGCCCGACATTTCAGATGGCTTGTGATTCAAGCGGCCCCCGAGGCCCAACAGTTTTGTTACGACGTCAAAACGGTGCGGGTCGAAGCCGTCACCGTGAATATATTGTGCGATGGCGATATTGCCCTTCGCGGTCATGGTGGGTAGCAGATTGAAGCGCTGAAAGACGAAACCTATTTTGCTGCGGCGAAGCTTGGTGCGTTCGCCGTCGGACATCGCAGCGAGGTCGTTGCCGTCGACCAAAACTGTGCCGCGCGTCGCGGAGGCGAGGCCGCCGATCGTGTAGAGCAACGTCGATTTGCCGCATCCGGACGGACCCATCACGGCTACCGATTCTCCGGGCAGCACGGAAAAATTCACTCCGCGCAGGGCAGGCACTTCGACCTTGCCCGCGCGATAGAGCTTCCACAAATTCTCCGTTTTGAGTATCGGTTCCACGCTCTTCCTTACGAGCCCCTGTCCCGCGCCATGCGGTAATTCCTCAAATCGCGCGCTTGGAATTGTAGCTGCGATTGCCATCTCTGCCTAGCTTGGTGCCTCCGCTTTCTTTTGGCGAACTAGTCAAACGTGAGCGCTTCGACGGCGTCGCGGCGGCTCGCCATCCATGCGGGATAGCTTGCGCCGAGAATCGCGCCGATCATGGCAATGACGCCTGCGCGCAAGACCCATTCCGGTGTAATCAAGATCGAAAGCGTTGGAAACGCTTTTACGAAACCGGCGCGAACAGCGTAACTCAGTCCAACGCCCGCCGCGATGCCTGCGAGGCAAAGCGCGACGGATTCCATCAATATGGCACGCACGATGAACGGGGAAGTTGCGCCCAGTGATTTCAAAACGCCGATGTCACGCGTGCGTTCGACGACGGTTGTGTACATCGTGAGAAAAATTACGAGCAAGCCGATGCAGACGGCAAGCGCGATCATGGCGTTTACGAAGACGTTTAAGCCAGGGACATCGGTCGAGGTCATCAGCGACAGATAGTCCTTAAGGGCGTGAATTTTGTAATTTGGCAAAAGCGACTGCATCTGGTTGATAACGTCTTCAGTATGCTCGGGACGCGTGCACTTCAGCAAGAAAACGGAAGCTTTGTCGTGCGCGCCGCCGAGGTCTTGTAACGTAAGAAGGGGAACGAACAGGCGAGCGCCCTTGCCGTGTTCCACGATTCCAGACACGTGCCAGTCGTGATTCAGGAGATTGAAAGTGTCCCCGACTTTCATGTGTTTCGCCTGGGCGGCGAGGTCGTCGACCAACAAATCGTCGGGCCCTTCCATGTCCTTGCCGGAAAGGAAGACGAAGCCGCCGGAAACCGCGTTGAAGCTATCGCGATCAATACCGTAAACGAGGTCGATTCCTCCGGAAGAGCTGAACTGGAGAAAAACGGGCGAGACGGACTGGACGTATTTCAATTCCCGCAGGCGATCGGCGATTTTGATTGGCATCGGCGACCCGCTGAAGGCGAGGAAGACCTGGGCAGATGGCGACTGAAGCATGATGTCGGCGCCGATGCCTTCGACGCGCTTGGCGGTCTCTGTGAGGATGCCACTCGTCAGGCCGACAACCAGTACGACCAGTGCAACTTCCACGCCGATCGCGAAGATTCCGATAATGGTGCGAACCGGGCGATGCAGCAAATTGCGGAAGATCATTTCGCCCATCATGGCTTGGGGTCCTTGGGGGCGGCCGAGCTGTTTTCCTCGCCGACTCTTACAAGCTCGGAATTGGGCGGTTGGGCCAATTGAAAACGGTCAGCGGGCAAATCTTCGTTTAACGCGAGCTTGGTGATTTGCAATTCAATTTTGTAATCGTCATGGGGACGATCGATGCGAATCTGGCGCGGAAATGAGGAAGTCGGCGCTACCGTAGGGTCGCCCGCCGGTTGCCAATCCCAGTAGCGAGTGTCGGAGAGCAACGCACCTTTCGGACCGTAGTTCTGCATGCGGGCGACGTTCAGGTCTGCGCGGTCAAACCAGATCTTGCGACGGATTTCGGTCGTGTAGCCGCCGCGCAGCACGGTCAACACGTAGAAGCGCGCGGTTTCGTCGTTGAACTCTTCGATGAGAACCGCTTCACCCTTTACAATTTCTGGCCACAACAAGGCGTCAAACAAATGCTGAGGGCGTAAATTCTCCAGCGGCTTCGCGCTATTCCGCTCCACAGCCACGTCGCCAACAAGAAACTTGTTTTTGGTGGGCAAGGAAACGCGGAAGGTCGCCCCGTCGCTGGTCATGTCAAAGATGGTTTTCGAAATTACCGGCGCTTGCCCAATCATGCGAATGTTTGCGGGCCGTGTCGCGAGCACGAACGCTTTTACCTGGTGATACTCCTGAATCAGGCCGCTGTATTTGGAGCCTGCCGTCGGCTGCAATTCGACCGTAGCGTTCAGACTCTTCGTGGCGCCTGCTTGAGCGTTGAATTTCTCAATCAACTCTTCCCGCGTAGCGTCTTTCGCAACAGGCATATCCTGTCTTGCAATGTGCACATCGTGCTTGATACTGCCGCCGCAGCCAGCAAACGCTGTCAGTGTCGCCAATCCCAGACATGTCCACACACGTCGCATCAGTCTCTTACGTCCTTCTGAGTCTCTAGAGTGCAAGCAAGCAGCCAACTTGGCCGTGGTTGAGCCGGCCCAACTTTCAATGTGGCCGCGCGATGTGCACGTCAAACGGCTGCACCGCCGGCCGCACGCGGCGGATGGCTTCGCTCGGCCAAAGCGTTTCACTGAGGATGGTGAGCCAACCATCTTCCAGTTCGCAAACCGCACAAAAAGTATAGCGCTTGTAGGCCGCCTGGTATGCGTCCAAACCGCGCTGGGAGAGGTCGCCTTCGAGCTCGGTGTCGGCGTCCAGAACGGCCTTGCCGGCGCGCAATCCAAACGTCTCGCCTTCGAACCGCTCGATCAATTCGCGGACTTGTTCTTCGCTTGGCTGCGGCACAACGATGCAGCGGCCCGCTGCTTCGCGAAATGTAATTTTATGGGTCACGCAGAAATCGCGGACACGGTCGATGTGACTGAAAAAATCAAAGACGAATGGCTCTTGCGCGACGAGGGCAGGGAAGACGCCGGCCCACATTGCTATGGCGTCCTTGCCTCGCACGGGTTCGCGGCTCTCGGTTTCGATCAGCTCCATGCCTATGGCTTTGACGCCTGGTCCGAGGTCCAGCGTTTCCACATCGAGCGAATAAGGAGGAAGGTCCAGCTCACTCATTCTTCGTCTTCAGCGTGGGGAAATTTTGCCTTGAACTCCGGCGACTTCTTGCGCACGTCGAGCCAGTCGAAGAAGGCATCCGGCGTTTCCAGCCAGATGCGGAACCAATTCGACATTTCCTCTTTTTCAGCGCGTTTTTGGGGTTCCACTTTACGGTTGCGTGCGATCATTTCGGCGCGACGTTTGCCAAGGCGTGCGACGTCAAGCACTCGCCCTGCAGCAGCTTTTTCTCCATGCGCCTGGAAGCGGCGCCACAATTCATCGAGCCGCATCAGGCTCACTTCTGCATCACTTAGTGTCTTGAAGTGCAGCAGATCTTCAAACTCGTCTTCGAACTGATCTTCCATTTCTTCGAGTTGTGAAAGATTGACCCTGAGGCCAGCCGTCTGCAGCACGTCAGCAATATAATCCGCGCCGGTCTTGGCTTCTTCGCCGTGCTCGGCGATCATTCTGCGCCGTAACTGGTCGATTTCGGCCGCGGTCCATTTTTCCGCGCCGATCTCCCGCGCCGTCTCCAGAATCAAGGCCTTTTTTGTCTTGTTATCTTCGGTCATACGCCTTTTAGCGTTTCTTTGCTTGCTGTTTTTTCTTCGCGCGTACGGGAGCCCGTTTTTTCGCCGGAGGTGCCGGAGGCGGGTCTGCCGGCAATCCTTGCAGCAAACGATGATACCTGTTTACGTTCTTATTGTGCTCAGCCAAAGTGGCGCTGAAAAAGTGGCCGCCCAGGGTGTTAGCGACGAAGTAGAGATAATCCGTTTGCGCGGGTGCAATGGCAGCGCGGAGCGCGACTACACCAGGATTGCCAATTGGCCCGGGTGGCAGACCACCGTGTTCATACGTGTTGTAGGGCGAATCGTAATGCAAATCCTTACCGGTGAGTTTGCCGTCGTATTTTCCCGCTTGTTCGAGTGCATAAATCACCGTCGGGTCGCATTGTAGCGGCATGCTTTTGTGGAGGCGGTTTTCAAAGACGCCCGCCACGAGCGGCCGCTCATCAGGCTTCGGGGTTTCGCGTTCGACGAGCGACGCGAGGGTTACGGTGGAGAGCGTTGGGCGGCCGACGCCGGCTGGGGCGGGATCTGAAACTGAAATCGAGCGCCATTGTTCGCGGAACTTTTGCACCATGTTGGCGACCAGATCCGCCGCCACCGGATGCCGCGGCAACTGATACGTCGCGGGGAACAGAAAGCCTTCCAGTGACTTTGCATAGGGCGCCAGATCTTTGATGCTTGAGGGGTCGTTGGCGGCTCGCAAGAAGTCGTCGGCGGGCAGGAATTTCGCGGTTTCCAGATTGTGGGCGATGTCGAACATCGTTTCGCCTTCGCGCACCGTGAATGGCAATTGATACACTTCGCCATGCGCCAGCTTCCAGAAAACGTCTTTGCCGGACATTGCGTGGTCGAAGAAATATTCTCCGGCTTCCGGTGAACGTCGTGGGTTTCGCCGTGCGTACACTTCAAACGCGATCGCGCTGCGAATCACTCCGTTCTTTTCCAGAATGCGGCCCGCGGTGCGACTCGACGCGCCGTGCGGAATTGTGACGAATGCGCCCGCAGCAGCGAACCCTTGATAGGGCTTCTGGATGCCATACCAAATGTAAGCGCCCGCGCCGGCGGCTGCCAGCACAAGAATTAGCACTAGAGCGATAAGTACTTTCATCTATGTCCGCTCCGGAGCTTCTAGTCTTGCCAAGTATTCACGGAGGATGACCGCTGCGGCGACCGAATCCACCGTCGGTTTGTCGGCGGCGACCTTCTTCTTTTTGTCGGATTCGTCGTGATATTTCCTGCCGAATTCTTCCTCGAGCAGGCGTTCCGCTTCCCAACTCGTCAGCCGCTCGTCGACCATTTCGACAGGGATGCCAATTTGTTTGTGCGCGCGCTGCGCGAACCGCTCCGCTTCGTCGGCCATTTCGCCGCGCGTTCCGTCCAACTTGAGCGGCAAGCCGACGATGATTTGTTTTACGCCGTGGTCACGGGCCAGCTCTCGCAGACGGCGCATATCTTCGTTGCGATTAACGCGCTCGAGCGTCGTCAGCGGCCGTGCAAGCTTAGCTTCGGCCGTGGCAATCGCCAGCCCGATCCGGGCGCGGCCGTAATCTACGCTCAGAATCGTTTTGGCTGTGGAGATCGCGGGCTCGTTAACCAGATTTTTCGCAGAGTTCACACTTCCATTATAACGATTACGGGTTGCGGCCCCGCTCTCCGCTTTGCCAGGCGTCCCAATAACCCAACACCTTCATTTGCTGGTCCAGGCCGGTTTCTTTGACGAGCACATTCAATTCGGCGCGGGAAAGCCTCTTGCCGAGGGGTTCGGCGCGGTCGGCGATGCCCCATGCTGTCAGCGCCGCCAGCGCCGTGTTGAGCTTCAGTTCGCGGATGTCAACCTTGTCGTACGTATCGGAGGCCGCATGATAGTTGACCAGATAGTTCGAAATTTCCTGATTCGCGACGAGGTTCGGCACACCCTCCAGGAGAAAGTCAAAATTATCGGTGCCGAAGGAAGCGTCCCCAGAGTGATTTGTGGCGCCCCAGGAATCGAGGGGCTTTAAGACTTCCTTTACTCCGGCTTCGATGTCTTTTCTTCCGCCCAGAGAATAGCCGGTGACGCGTCCGCTGCCGGTGTCGTAGACAATCACGGCCCGCAGCTTGTCCATCTCAGCTCGATGCGCTTTCACGTATCCGTAGGATCCGACAGTGCCTTGCTCCTCGCCGCTGAACAAAATGAATCGAATCGTACGCCGCGGCAGAAGCCCCGTCGCTTTAATCGCTCGCGCGGCTTCGATTACGAGCGCCGCGTTGCAGCCGTTGTCGAGCGCGCCTGTCCCCATCTCCCACGAATCCAAATGCGCGGCCAGAATCACCACCTCGTCTGGTTTTTCCCGCCCACGAATCTCCGCGACAACGTTTTCCTGTTCGAGGGAGCCGCCAACTTTGTTTGGCATGTTGAATCGCGCACGAACCTGACCGGGATGTGCCGTGATGACACGGGCGAGTCGCATCGCGTCTTCTCTGGCGACCACTGCCTGTGGAATCCTGTCGATCTGCCCAACGAGTGAATTCGTATGTCGGTACAGCAACAATCGTTCCCGCGCGCCCATCCAGAGAATTGCTCCAGCGCCGCTTTGCACGGCTCGCGCGATGATGGCGGGCGGCCGCAAATATTCGTCGAACAGGTCTGCCCACGTTGAACCAATTTCTGAGTGCGCCAATAAAATCGCCCCCTTGAGATTTCCGGCACGCGCAAATTCTTGCTCGCTTCCAGCGCCGATATCGACGATCGCGTTCTCGATTCCTCCAGCCGGCGTCGCCGGCGACCAGCCAGTACTGGCAACATGTACAGGAAATTGCACAGGCCCGACCAAGTCGAGCCGCGTGTCGCCCTCGCTCCAAGTCACTGGCAACATGTATTTTTCCGTGTGAACATCCACGCCAGCCGCTCGGAAGCCCGCCACTCCCCATTCGACGGCCTTGGCCATTTGTGGTGTGCCGGTTACACGTCCACCGACTTCATCCGTCAGCCGCCGCAAATTCTCCGCTATCGGCGAATCGCCCAACACATGAGGCAGGATTTTTGCTGCCGCTTCCGCGCAGGATGACAGTTCCGTCGCCGAGCATGCCGCTGCGCCTTGCGGTGGCTGCAATTTGTTTAGCGGATCCTTCGTTTGCGGCGCGAGTTGCGCCAGGCAGGAAATCGGCAAAACCGCAAACAGGAGGCAGAGGCGTTTATACATCGCTGAGTTCCTCTCCAAACACAAACGGCATCTATACTGCATTGTCCAAGATACAATCCGCAACGCGTGCGACTTGCGCCATTTCCGCGACGTCGTGGACGCGGACGATGTGCGCGCCGCAAAGAATGCTAGCGGTCACGGTTGCGGCCGTGCCCCAGATGCGCTTTTCAGACGGTGCGGGCTCCCCGTTTCTGGCCAGCGTTTTTCCCAGGAATCCCTTGCGCGACGTTCCGACGAGCAATGGATAACCGAGTTTTGCAATTTCGTCCAGCTTTGCCAGGAGTTCGTAATTCTGTTCGAAGCTTTTCCCGAATCCGATACCCGGGTCAACAATGATTTTGCTTTTTGCCACGCCCGCCTTCCGCGCGGTCGCCACGGATTTCCTGAGCCCATGCAAGACGTCTTTCATCACGTCTTTGGCAAACGGCAGTTTCTGCATGGTGCGAGGCGTTCCACGCATGTGCATCAGAACCAGTGGCACACCATGATGTGCGACAACGTCCGCCAGCCGAGGATCGTGCCGCAATCCGGAAACATCGTTAATCATCGCTGCACCAGCGCCAATTGCAATCTCCGCAATAGCCGCCTTTTGCGTATCCACAGAGATTGGAATTTTCAGCTTGCCGCGCAAGGATTCGAGCACGGGCAATAGTCGTGCCAATTCTTCCGCCACCGGAATCTCCCCTGATCCCGGCCGCGTGGATTCCGCTCCAATGTCAACGATCACCGCGCCATCGCGCTGCATCTGCAACGCTTGTTCGATGGCCTGCCGCACACTCAGATATTTTCCGCGGTCAGAAAAGCTGTCCGGCGTCACATTCAGAACGCCCATCACGAGCGTCTTGCGCCCAAGCACGAGCGTTCCGCGCCGCATATTGAGTCGAAAAATCTTCCGCCGCGTCATCTGTTCATTGCAGTGTACCGTACCCGCTCGGCGATTCGCTCAGAACGAGAGCCTCTCCGAAAACATCCATCTGTGATCGTACGTGTGAAATCGAGTTGCCGCGATCTGCATTCCAGCTGCGGAAGAAAAACGCAGTTTCTTGCCAATCCGCACGCGCCCGAAACCGAGCCCGGGTGTTAGAAAAACTTGCTTTTCTCCGGCGTTCTTTCCGGATTTATAGAATGTCGAATTCACTTCGAGTTCCGGCCACAGTTTCCAGTTCGCGCGATACTGGAACGCCGTGTTCCACACCAACTGTCTTCCGAGTCGTGCTGTGCTTCCGCCGGGCAAATTCACACCGATTGTGGACTGTGTGTCAAACCGGCCCCAGCCCTTGCCGACTGCAATCGTTGGCGTGAAGACCGGATCCCCGGCGCCGTAGCGATGCGCTCCCGTTGGCACCGTCGCGCCGAGAACAAATGTCACCAGGTAATTTCCTTCCGTCTGTTCCGCCGAGGCGATCCGGAATTTGAGCTGCAGAGGTAAATCGCCAAAGCCGCCGGGTGGGCCGTTTGGCGATTGCAAGCTGTAGGTAGGTATTCCCAGCAGGATTTGAGTTCGTGACGTGGCGACGAATTCCAGCCCCTTGTTGCCACCGAGTTGCCACGCAGTGTTGCCTTCCGCCGCCGGCTGCCGCCAGACGTCATACCTCAATTCATCCTTCAAGCGGCCGGATGTGGTTGCCAGCGCCGAAAGCCAATCCGGCTGATTCGCTTTGGTTCGGTCCACCGCGTTCCGCCATTTGCGATACCAACTGCGTTTCGGCTGCGGATTGTTTGAGTCGAGCTCCTGGCCGAAGACGTTCGATGCGATCAGAGCTGCGGCGCCAGCCGACAAAAACAGTTTTGTCCTGTACCTCATGCGATTCTCCAAATTGAAATGGGAAAAAGGAAACGGCCACGGTCAGATGCGAGTCTGGCCGTGGCCGCTTAAAATTCTGCTAAAGCGTTTTTATGCCGGTGGGCGAGACGCGCAACATTCCGCAGCCGGGCAACAACAGGTCTTGCAGCTGAGGTTCTGATTCGTGTGTCGCGCCCTGTTCAAGGCGTATTCCTAATGAGTCGAACCCATTCAGATTACAGAACGTATCAACGTTTCGTCAAATCACTCCGCTCGATACGTCCAAAATGAGTCCGAGAACTGGCCGCAGCTCTGATCGTGCCACTTCCGGATCGCGCTTGACGTTGCTTCTGGCGGAGGCGCCAGAGGTTTCCGTGAAGGGCAGGCCTAGTTTGGTTGGATCAGGATTGGCGTAATGATCCGTGGCGGCGCACCGAACGATCCTACCGCTTCCGTCGCCGGAAGGAGGATGAGCGTGCACGTCTTGGAGTAGATTGTGCACGTAAGTGTCCCCTTGCGCAGAATTCGCGCGGGTGTCTTGTCTGGAAACGACTGGGGATAGCTGACTTTGGCGAGTGCTTTCTCCGCGCCACGCAACGCTTCGTCGCCGCTTACGAAAGTGACTTCGTTGATCTGAGGCTCACCGTTTTGAATTGAGATGGTAAACTGCGCGCTAGCCGACTGTCCCTTCAGCTTCGTCTGAAAGTTCACATCACGCATTCGCAGATCGCTCAACGCAATGGCGCCTTGCTGGTACCTTGGCGTTCCGGATCCAGAGGATAGGGACAGTTTTTTGACGAATGGCTGCAACCTAACCATCTGCTTGGAAAGCTTCTCTTTGACGGCTGGATCATCTGATGGAAAAGCCGAATCGTTGGCCATGTTGCAGATTGCCGCCGCCTTCCGTTGCTCGCCCAGTTTTTCGTAAGCTTCCACCAGATGTTCGCCAATGGTAGCGGATTGCCAGATATCCCACGCGGCGGCGAGATACTTCGCTGCCACCGCCGCGTCTCCCAACTGGAATTTGATCCATCCAAACGTGTCCCAATTTGCCGCAAGGAGATTCACTTCAGCGTATTCTTTGGCTTTCGCGGTTTTGGGGTCGATATTCACCGTTTCTTCTGAGAGCGCGGCGACCGCTCGCGTCGAATATTGCAGCGCCTCAGGCAAATACATTTTAGCTTCCGCCAGCGCGTAGGCGGCTTCATTCAGGTCGTATGGTTCCGCATCGAGCGGCAAGGCTTTCTTGAACGTTTCCAACGCTTTTTCGGGTTGCGGGACGCGCAAATAGTCCCGACCCAGTTCGAGGTATACATGGCCGGGAATATCTTCTGGGTGCGCCGTAATATTCTTCTCAAGCAGTGCGACGGCGTTTGAGGCCTGCCCGTTTTCCCGGTACGCGCGGCTTAATCGCATCAGAAGCGCGTCGTTATCGGGATCCTGCTTTAAGGCGTCCTCCAGGCGCGGAATCAATTTTGCTGGTGTCATATCTCCAACCAGCGAGGCCATCACATTCGGAAAGTTACCCTGCACGAATATGTATTTATTTACGGTTTCGCCAACCAGCTTGGCAAGACTGCTGAATTCGCCGCGTTGTGTTCCGGGGATCTCGCGCTCTAGCGTTTTGAAGTGTAGTGTGCCGGTCACCGTACCTTTTTCTACCGCATAGGTCGCAGAGAATTCGGCAAACTCCGTCTTGCGCTGTACTTTATCTGGCGCCTTTGGCACGTAGCCCGCCGGAAATTTGATGGTCGACGTGTACGTGACTTCCTGAAGCGCGCCCAGCGGAAGGGGATCCTTTGAAGTTTTCTGCGCTTCGTTCAATTCGGGAAGAAAAATGGGTGGCGAAGGGAATACGACGCGCTGCGTCTTCCAGTCCGGAAAATCCGTACGGTGATAGGCAAATGTGACTAGGAACGGTTTGTCTGTTTCTTCTGGGGGCGTCACTGTCACGTCGCTCACTGTGCCGCCAAATCCCAGTCGGCGCATGATCTCCTGCGTCAGCTCTTCCCAACGGTTTTGCTGCGCCGCTCGATAGGCAATCCGCAGGCCCACTTCTTGATCCCCGCGTTCCTCAAATTTCATCTTTGCGTCGAGAGTGCCCTTGGCGTCGATCGACGAATCGATGGTGAAAAGCTCGTAGTTGCTTAAGGTGGACTCGACGGGCGTTTTGACGAGCCGCCCGCGCTCCGTCGTCGCGCTTGGGGCAATTAACGCATAGCGGTCGCGCAAATTCGGCAATAGCAAACCGTATGGCGCGACCTCCGGAGTCGTATCGGCAAAAATAGTCGAGTCGCCGCTCGGGATCGCCGTGATGACATGATCGAAAAGGCTGGGCGACGGAAAATCCGGATCGATTCGGAAGGACGAACTGATGAGCGCAGCGTTTGCTGAAATTCCGGCCGCACGCAGCAACGCCGCGAAGAGCACGTGTTTGTCCTTGCAGTCGCCGTATCGATTTGCGAGCACGTCCCCGGCCGCATGAGGGGTATATCTCGCCATCCCGAGATCGATCCCGATGTAACGAAATCGCGTGGAAACGAAATCGTAAATCGCGTGAATTTTTTCGTTTTCGGCAGTTTTTCCCTTCGTCAGCTCTTCAGCCTTGCTTCGAATCTCCGGCGTCACTGACAGCTTTGGCTCCGCGAGTGCGGCAAACCACAACCCCACTTCTTCCCATGACACGAACGACGACAGCCCGACATCCGGCGGCTTGAGTCCGTTGAAGTTCTTCTCCCAATCCGGAATTTTCGATTCACTCGCGGGCTTGGAATAGGAAGTCTCAAATGTGTAGATTTTTCGAGATCCCTCTTCCCGCATTGTAGGCGTTATCCCGGAATACCTCAGCTTCACAGGCCGACTCTTCGGAACGTCAAATTCCAGAATCTCCTTCTTGCACGTTCCAGACTTGTGAAAGGAGTGCTCCGACCAGAACTGTCCCGGGGCGATCGGTTTCCGGATCGTCCAATGCACCGCAACTTCCAGCGTGTCTCCCGCCGAAAGCGCTTTTACCGCGAGGTGTTTTTCTCGCTCGTCGGTATACATCGGGGCTTCGCGGCTGACCGCGGAATCGAGTTCCTGTGCCTCCGATGCCGCCGTTTCCACTACGCTCCCGTCCGGTTTACGC
>Ga0247669_1000055_pt1 | contig 62950 bp, 57 predicted proteins | sample CNK10_metaG_FD_182734 | JGI IMG/M metagenome (GOLD analysis project Ga0247669, IMG submission 182734) | Soil microbial communities from Purdue University Martell Research Forest, Indiana, United States - CNK10 | ecosystem: Environmental > Terrestrial > Soil > Temperate forest > Bulk soil... | reverse complement strand
CGTTGATGACGATGGGAATCTACCGCCCGGTGGACGACGCCGTGCGGATCGCGGTGACGGAGCTGATTCATTGGGTTCACGCTGATTACGGACTGTCGGAGCTCGACGCGTACGAGTTGTGTTCGAAGGTCTGCAAGTTGCACTTGACGGAGATGGTGGACCCCAATTATGTGGTGATCGCGTCGATTGACAAAAAGTATTTGCCGGCGAAGATGAAGTAATGGCTGCGTTTTCAGAGGCGGTGCTGGAGCATTTTCGAAATCCGCGCAACTCGGGCGACCTCGATAGAGCGACGCATCGTGTGGAAGTCACGAATCCGGTTTGTGGTGACGTGTTGCAGCTTGCCGCGCGTGTGGAGGGCGGACAGATCCGCGAAGCGCGATTTTTGTGCAGAGGCTGTACAACGGCGATTGCCTGCGCGTCCTGGGTGACGGAGCGGATCAGCGGGATTTCACTCGAAGAAGCGCACAGCGTTGGAGCCGATAAAATTGCCGCGGGGCTCGGAGGGTTGCCGGAAGAGACCCGGCACGGAGCGATTTTGGCTGCGGATGCGGTGAAGGCTCTGTTGAAGACGCGCTAAGGGTTCGTAATTCTCAAAAAGGCTTCCGGGTCGTTCAGGTTTAGAACGCAACCCTCTTCGTTGGTGGCTACTTCGCAGATTTCGTTGGCATGCGCCCAGACGACGGCCCGCGCTCCTTTGTCCTCAGGCGCATTCAACAGTTCATCATACAAACGGGCGGCGAAAATTACGGGATGTCCGCGACGGCCTTCGTAAATAGGCAGAGCTATGGCCGGACGGTTTTTCTCGAAGGCTTCAATCAGATCGCCCACGAGCGCGGCGCTGACCAGTGGATGGTCAACCGGGCAAAGAAGAATACCGTCCGTGTGCGGCGGGAGCGAACGAATCGCCGCTTGTATCGAGCTGATTTGACCGCGTTCCCATTCGGTGTTGATCACGACTTCGTCTTTCGTGAGCGACACTCTCGCGGAGACGGCGTCCGCATCGGGGCCGAGTACCACGCGACGAACGCCGATTCGCGGATGTTCGACAATGTCCAGCAGGTGCTCGAGGAACGGGCGGCCCTGATACGGAAGCAGAGCTTTTGGCGAGCCCATGCGGCGCGAAGCACCGCCCGACAAAATTACGGCGGCGAGCATTGGACGATCCTGGCAACCCGGAACGACAAAATGCAAAAATCAGCGCGAAGCTGCGACTTTTTGGTGCTCGCGTTGGAGCTTCTTGTGTGCGATGGACCCCGCGTTGCGCCGCACGGCGACGAGCTCAGCTGTGATGCTGACGGCAATCTCTTCCGGCGAGAGAGCGCCGACTTCGAGGCCCATCGGCGCGAATACGCGGTCGAATTCTTCGGGCTTGTAGCCGTCGGCTTCGAGCGCTTTGTACGTGGAGAGCACTTTGCGTTTGCTGCCAATCATGCCGATGTAGCGCGCGTCCGTGCGCACGGCCCATGAAAGCACGCGCATGTCTTCCTTGTGGCCGCGCGTGACGATGATTAGATAGGACGATGCATTCGGACGGAGCTGCGCGAACGCGCCTTCGAAATTGGTGAAGACTTGGTCGGCCATCGGAAAACGGTCGCGATTGGCGAATTGTTCGCGATCGTCAACGACGACGATGCCAAATCCGGCGGCGCTGGCGGCTTTTGCGACGGCCATCGAAACGTGGCCGCCGCCGAAAAGATACGCGATCGGCTGGGGAAGGATTGGCTCGACGAAGACCTCGAGCGTGCCGCCGCAAATGAGGCCATTGTCGAAACTCGCTTCGTGATTCAAGTTAAAGATCATTTTGCGAGGCGCTTCGCGTTCCATCACTTCGCGGGCAGCGGCCCACACGTCGGCTTCCACGCAGCCGCCGCCAATCGTGCCGACAATTCCGCCATCTTCGCGGACAAGCATGCGCGAGCTTTCAAAACTCGGGATGGAGCCGTTGGTGTGGACAATCGTGGCGAGAGCGCCGCGCTGTCCCGCACGCCGCATGCGGACGATTTCTTCGAAAATGTCCATGAAGGCAGCCTACGGCGCGCCATCCGTCCTGTCAACGTGAACGCTAGTGGACAGTTGTCGTGCGCCGAATTAGGATTGCCGCGCTCAATGTGGAGAGGTGTTTGGGGATGAAGGCGATTGTTTTTCAAAAACATGGCGGGGCGGAAGTGCTGAAGTTTACAGAAACGCCGGAACCGCGGCTTGGCGCGCGAGATGTTCTGGTGCGGGTGAAGGCCTGCGCCCTGAATCATTTGGATTTGTGGGTGCGCGGCGGAATGCCCGGCGTGCCAATCCCGCTGCCGCATATTCCGGGCAGCGACATCGCCGGTGAAGTGGCCAAAGTTGGCCCAGACGTGAAACGGGTCAGCGTCGGACAAAAAGTCGTGCTTGCCCCCGGCGTGAGCTGCGGACACTGTGCCACGTGCCTAGCCGGACAGGACAACAAGTGCCGAGAGTTCAGCAATCTCGGCTACATTCTCGATGGAGGTTGCGCGGAATTTGTGCGGTGCCCGGAAGTGAATTGCTTTCCTTATCCGGAGAATCTGAGCTTTGAGGAAGCCGCCGCCGTACCGCTGGTATTTCAGACGGCGTGGCACATGTTGGTGGCGCGCGCGGAACTGGCGCCGGGAGAGCACGTGCTGGTGCTCGGCGCCGGGAGCGGAGTCGGCTCGGCAGCGATCCAAATTGCCAAATTTTTCGGGTGCCGCGTGATTGCAACGGCAGGCTCCGATGAAAAATTGGCAAAGGCGAAACAGCTCGGCGCCGATGAGACGATTCATCATCACAAGGAAAAGATTCGGGACGCGGTGAGGAAAATGACTTCCAAACGCGGCGTGGACGTGGTGTTCGAACATGTCGGCACGGCTACATGGGAAGACAGCGTCGCGAGCCTCGCCCCCGGCGGGCGGATCGTGACGTGCGGCGCTACGACCGGCTACGACGCGAAAATCGATCTCCGATTTCTGTTCGTGCGGCAGCTTTCGATTTTGGGTTCGTACATGGGCACGAAGGGGGAATTTGCTACGGTGCTGAAGCTCGTGGCGGCGGGGAAGTTGAAGCCGGTCGTCGACAAAGCTTTTCCACTTTCGGAGTGCCGCGCGGCGCATGAATATCTGGAATCTGGCGCGCAGTTCGGAAAAGTCGTGCTGAAAGTCTGAAGGAGCGAAAATGTTGTCGAATCGATCGGTTCCAAGATGCACCGTGATTCCCGAACTTGTCTATCCCGACGTTCAAAAGGCTGTGGAATGGCTTTGCGACACGTTCGGTTTCACGTTGCGGATCGGAATGGGGAGCCATCGCGCACAGCTCAACGTCGGTGACGGAGCTGTCGTGCTTATGGAGCCACGCGGCGGAAATGAATCCCGTGGATACGTGATGGTTCGAGTTGAGGATGTTCATAGCCATTGTGCGCACGCGCGACAACGTGGAGCGCGAGTGGTTCGCGAGCCTGCGGATTATCCCTACGGGGAACGGCAATACGACGTCGAGGATCTTGCCGGTCACATCTGGACGTTCACCCAGTCGATCGCGGACGCTGATCCGCGCGAATGGGGCGGGGAACCAGGGCAGTTGTAGGGTCTCGGGGAACTAAGCGGCAGTGAACCGTCTTGCCTCATAAGTTCCGAGAAATACGATTTTTTCTCCGTTCCTATGGGTGTGTCGGAAAATTGATTTGATACGAACGCAACGCGGGTCAAATCAGCGAAGCCCAAATGAACAGCTTTGTGGAAGTGATCGAGATCCGGTTTGTGAAGGTTTATGCGCACTGGTCCGTCCTCGCGATCGGTGGATTGTTTCTCATTGGCGCGCTTGAACGACCCTGGGAATTGTTAGTGGCGCTGTTTTCCTACTATGGCGTGATTTTGCTGCACGAGTGCGGCCATATGGTTGCAGCGCAGCGAAAAGGGTGCAGGGTCAACTGGATCAGGCTCTATCCGATACTAGGGCTAGTGTCTTTTGAGCAGCCGTATTCCCAGTATGATCGCGCAGTCATCGCTTGGGCCGGGATCGTTGCTCAATCGCTCGTAGCGATTCCGATCGTTGTTTGGCTTTCGATATTTGGCTATTCGAAGTTCGATGCACTGAATGTCGGCTTGGGAATCTGGGGCTACCTGAGTCTCACGTTCGCAATTTTCAATTTGATCCCGGTTCCTCCGCTAGACGGCGCATTGGCTTGGCGGCTCTTCCCGGAGTTGCTTAGAAGGTTCCGCCATCGGCCCAAAAAACGCACTGACGACAAAAATCCCTACCGATTCCGAGGCTATTAACCGCTGGTCGAGAATCTCAAGCATCCTACAGCAGCCCGCTCGGGCAAATGTTTCAGGAAGCAAGCAGAGGATTTGTGTGGCCTTTCCGGTTGTGCGAGAATTAGTGCGATGAGGGCTAGATGAGCGCAACCCTGGGCAAGCACATCACGCTGACCAAACCGGAAGACTTCGGCAAGCTGCTGGAAGACGAAGGAATTATCTTCACGACGCTCGACAAGGCCGTAAACTGGGCTCGCCGCAGCTCCATCTGGCCGCTCGGATTCGGATTGGCCTGCTGCGCAATTGAAATGATGTCCATGGCAGCGGCGCGGTTTGACGTGGCGCGATTCGGCGCCGAAGTATTTCGCCCCTCTCCCCGGCAGGCGGATTTGATGATTGTTGCGGGACGCCTTTCGCAGAAAATGGCGCCGGTGATTCGCCAGCTTTACGATCAAATGCCCGAGCCGAAGTGGGTGATTTCGATGGGCGCATGCGCGACTTCGGGCGGCGTCTTCAACAACTACGCGATTGTGCAAGGCTGCAATCAGGTGATTCCGGTCGATGTATACGTGCCGGGCTGCCCGCCGCGACCCGAAGCGGTGTTGTATGCAATCCTTCAGTTGCAAAAGAAGATCGACAACGAAAAAGGTTCGTTCAAGCGCGCAGTAAACCTTGCGTAGGCTCAAGTCCTTACCGGTACTTTTCGTCTTCGCTCTTGCAGCGTTTCCCCTGAGCTGCGGAGGCGGCGTCATGGTTCCCCCGCCGATTCCTCCCTCCACAGGTTTTGTACTCGCATGGAGCGATGAGTTTAGCGGCGCGGATGGCTCCACTCCCGACTCTTCCAAGTGGACCTACGACCTCGGCGGCGGCGGTTGGGGCAACAGCGAACTGGAAACCTACACCAACCGTGCCGTGAATACGCAGATCAAGGGCGGCAACCTTGTCATCACCGCGCAAAAAGAAACATTTATCGGCACCGACGGAATTTCACGCGATTACACTTCGGCTCGTCTGAAAACGCAGAACCTTTTCGCACAAGCATACGGCCGCTTCGAAGCGCGCATCAAAATCCCCGCGGGGCAGGGAATGTGGCCTGCGTTCTGGATGCTTGGGAACGACATCGCGGCTAGCGGCTGGCCCAAGTGCGGCGAAATCGACATCATGGAAAATATCGGCCGCGAACCGGCGATGGCTCACGGCTCGTTGCATGGACCCAGCTCCACCGCACCGACGTCCGACGAAACGTCCACGGCGGCGTTGCCTAACAACGCGAACTTCGCCGATGAGTTTCACATTTACGCGGTCGAGTGGGAACCGACGCAGATCCGTTTCTACGTGGACTCGAACAATTATGCGACTTTCAACAAAGCGAACTGGCCCGCCAACGGCACCTGGGTTTTCGATCATCCCTTCTTCATCATTTTGAATGTTGCGGTTGGCGGGAATTGGCCGGGTTCGCCCGATGCGACCACTCAGTTTCCGCAACAGATGCTCGTCGATTACGTCCGCGTCTACGCGAAGCAGTAGCTTTCGCCAGAAGGAGTTCCCAAGCATGCCTGAAGCAGAAAAGATCAGCGTGGAGGAACTTGCGTTACTGCGCCACACGCTCGCGACGGCGGCGTACCGTGGCGGCAAGGCGCTGCGGGGTGCGCCGGAATTCTTCGCGAATTATTCCACCGGCGAAAGGGGCCGCACGCCGGCAAAGATTCTCGCCCATCTGGGTGACCTCTACGATTGGGCGCTAAGCATCGTCTCGGGAAATCAAGTGTGGAAGGATTCGCATCCGCTACCGTGGGAGAAAGAAGTGGACCGTTTCTTCGCGTCGCTGAAAAAGTTCGACGATTATCTCGCCTCGAACAACGAGATGCATGAGACTGCGGCCGCACTATTTCAAGGGCCGATCGCTGATTCGCTTACGCACATCGGCCAAATAGCGATGCTCCGACGCTTGGCGGGGTGCGCCATCAAAGGCGAGAATTACCATAAAGCTGAAATCGTCACCGGCCGCGTCGGCGTGGAACAATCCGCCCCGCGCCGCGAATTCTAGTTAGAGCGGCGAAACGACGGTCGCCGCTGCGCCGCCAATTTCAACCGCCGTCCCGGGCGGGCTTTGTTCGCGTCGAACGTATCCCATCCCAATCCTGGATTGAAATGCCGGAGAATAGGCCGCTCGCGTGACTTGGCCAACCTCCTTGCCCTCGAACAGGATGGGGGCGTCCGATGGCGGCAGTTCTGTCGCTTCGAGCTTAAAAAGCACACGCACCCGGTTGACCTGGCCCCGCGAACGGACGCGTTCGACGATTTCCTGGCCCGTGTAGCAGCCTTTTGTGTAACTGATGTGCGACGTCTCGAGGCCTGCTTCGTGCGGAATCTGTTTTTCACCGAAGTCGTAGCCGAACCAGGGAATTCCGGATTCGAGACGAAACGAGTTTAGCGCTTTGTACCCAACCGGCCCGCCGCCGGCAGTGCTCACAGCGTCGCGCAACAATTTCCAGAGTTGTTGCAGATGGGTTTGCTCGCAAAGAAACTCTGCGCTGGGGTGACCGCTCGGCGATCGGCGCACGATGCGGCAAGGAATTGCTCCGACCACAGACTCCCGCCATTCCAGTTCCGGCAGGGTGGTTAAGTCGACGTTCGCCAACCGTTTAACGGTCTCCGCCGCTCGCGGCCCTTCCAATGCCAGCGTGCCATACCGCGCCGTCTCGTCGGTCAGCACCACGTCGTCCATGATGATGTAGTGATCCAGCGCGGGAACCAGTTTTTCGCGAATCTCCGCAAAAGACACGCAAAGCAATCGCTGCTCCTCCGCATACGTCTCGATTTCAGCCAGAATGCGCCCTTGAGGGTTCAAAAATAGCGAGACGATGCCTTGTCCCTCCTTCAAGTCCTTAATGTTGTTCGTCAGGATCGCATTCAGAAATCGCACGCGGTCCGGACCGCTCAACGCGAGATAAGTTCTATAGTTCTTATCGACGAGGCCAACCGTCTCGCGGGCGTAGCGATATTCGGCCAGCCAATCGCCAAAATCCGAAGCCAGTTCGCAACCGAACCATTCGCCGATGGTTGCGCCGGCAGCACGGTGCAGTTCCAGCAAAGGCGTAGGAAAGGTCGTACTTTTGGCAGCCGTATCCATAAGCGATGCTACTAGTTTAACAGAGCGGGCGGCGCGCGCCGCTCAACCGCGATTCTTCTGAATGATATACTCGTCAAAGATATGGTCGGCCAAGTCCCAGAAAACGGCGCAAGCCCCTCAGGATTGATTCACCTTTCCTTGCCGGTCGGCATGTTGCAATGCAACTGCTCGATCATCGGCGATCCCGTAACGCGCGAGGCGTTGGTGCTCGATCCTGGCGACGAAGTCGGCCGCATCATGGACCTCATCGGCCGCCACAAGCTGACGGTCAAAGCAATCGTCAGTACGCACGCACACATTGATCACGTTGGCGGCCTGCAAAAACTTCATTCCTATACGGGCGCCCCGGTATTGATGCACAGCGCCGACCTGCCTCTCTATCACAGCATGGAGGAGCAAGCCGCCTTCCTGGGCGTTCCCACACCGGCGATTGGCGAAGTTCACCAAATGCTGCGCGATGGCGACGTTCTGAATTGGGGCAATTTGCACGCACAAGTGATGCACACGCCGGGACACACGCCAGGGAGTTCGTGTCTGTTTCTTCCCGCTGGTGCAGGCGAAGTGCAGTTGACCGCTCCGCAACTTTTTGCCGGTGACACACTCTTTGCGGGCAGCATCGGCCGGACCGATTTATGGGGCGGCTCGTTCGACGAAATCATGGACTCGCTGGTGAATAAAGTGATGGCACTGCCCGACGAAACAATCGTGCATCCCGGCCACGGCCTGACCACCACCATCGGCCAGGAACGCTACTCAAATCCGTTTCTGACCAACAAATAATCTTCGTTACGAAGATTGGCCTGCGCGCCGCATCTCTTCCATCACTGACTGCAGCAGTTCCTTGGCATGTGTAAGCTCGTGCACGATCATTCGCAGGTCCATCGCGGGCAGCGCCGGATTGCGCTGGCTCGTGCAGTAGACGCCATGCTGCCCCACCAGCACGAGCGCGTTCGTCAACCGGTCAAGCGTAACCGCGAGACGGCCTCGGTCGCGGCCAAACATCTGCTCATAATGCTCGAGCTCTTCCTTGTGCTCATTAAACGCGGACATGCGGCTCACTCGCTTCGAAAAATGGCAATTTTTGCACTGCAATTCAACGTTGCACTTCGGGCACAAACGAACCGCTTGCAACTTTACCCCACCTGCCATGGGGAACATAATCGCGAAAGTAGCAATCAAGCCATCAAAGAATGCTGAGCGAATAGCGCAGCCCTCTCTGGAATACAGGCGAGACACGGCACCCGACAGGTAAGACCACGGGGCCGCTGGAGCAAAGAAACCATGCGACGTTCGGATCTGGTGCAGCACAAAGAAAAAGAAAAGGGGAAAGTGACACGCACTTCGCAAATCGTCTTCGGCGAACGCCAGCATCTTTTGCGTGTACTTGATTCACTCGAAGGCACGGACCTGCCGATCGCTCGCGCCCAGCAGGAGCGCCGGTCGCTGGAAGAGCTTATTCACGCGCGCACTCGCGAACTGAACCATATCAATACGGCGTGGGACGAAAAGATCGGCCTCGTTCTAAGTGCCGACGCTAAGCCCGAGATGTTGGAAAAATTAGTGAAACAGGCACCGGAAACCGACTACTACCTTTTGCGCCTGATTAGCGAGCATCCACGTGCCAATGGCAAGACTCTCAACAAATTGGCAAAGCACCCGTACGGGGCGATTCGTGAAAACGTTGCTCGCCATCCGAATGCCGACGCGACGACGCTCACCTACTTGAGCAGAGACCGCAGCCAGCCACTCTGGTATCTCGTGGCTTTCAATCCGAACACGCCGACTCCGCTCCAACGCCGCCTGCGCGACCGCTTGAAGCGCCTGGGCGAAGATCAAATCTCGAAATAATTCCTCACTGACCAGCTTGCGAAACTTTCAGCTGCCAGAACAGGAAGCTCAGGATATCGGTGTCTTCCTCGATGATTTTGTTGACCGGTCGTCCGCCCGAATGTCCCGATTTCGTGTCGTACAGCAGCAAAACTGGCCGGTCTGATCCGGTGTTTGCCTGTAAGATTGCCGACATCTTCCGTGCATGCAACGGCGCAACACGTGTGTCGCCATCTCCCGTGATGAAAAGCACCGCGGGATATTTTTTCCCCTTCTCGACATTCTGGTAAGGCGAATACGCCCTCAGGTATTTGAACTGTTCCGGGTTTTCCGAGCTGCCGTACTCAGGAACCCAGTAGGGCCCGTCCATGAATTTGTGGAACCGCAACATGTCTTCGAGCGGATAGCCGCACACGACAGCTTGGAACAGCTCGGGCTTCTGCGTCAGTGCCGCACCGACCAGCAAGCCGCCATTGCTCACTCCATAAATGGAAAGCCGCGCAGCGCTCGTATACTTGTTGTCAATCAGCCATTGCGCCGCGTATTCGAAGTCGTCGAACACGTTCTGCTTTCTGTCCAGCATGCCGGCACGGTGCCACGCTTCGCCATATTCGCCGCCGCCCCGCAAACTTGGTACGGCGAGCATCCCGCCGTTCGCTGCCCAGTACAAATAAAACGCCGAGTAGAAAGGAGTCTCGCTCGAATCGAATCCGCCATAACCCGTCAGCAGCACCGGCGTCAATGGATCCTGTTTCATACCTTTCTTGTGAAACAAAAACATCGGCACACGCGTCTTGTCCTTCGACTCGTACCAAACCTGTTCAATTGCAAATTGCGAACCTTCAAACGGCACTCGGTTCTGCGCCCAAACGGTTTGCTCATTTTTTGCTAGATCGTACCGGTAAATCGTCTGCGCCGCGTTGTACGAGGCAAACGAATAGAAAAGTTCCGGCGTTTCCCACCGGCCAGAGAACGAATAGGCGGTCCCAATCGACGGCAGTGGCAGTTGCTTTTCGTTTTTTCCGTCGGCGTCGAATACTTTCACTTCCGACGAAGCATCCTTGGTGTAAACGGCAACGAGTTTTCCGCCCACCGGCGTCACCGATTCCAGTCGGACCTTCTTTTCTGGAATCGCTTCCTTCCAATGCTCCCGCGCCAGATCGGTTGGATTCACGGCAAATACGTGGGAAAGCGGCGCTTTCCAGTTGCTTTGCAAATACAGCGTCTCCCCGCCAAACGACGGATAGAACTGTGCGACCACGTCGTTCACTACAGGCTGCACCGGCCCGCCGCTCTTCAAATCCTGTAGATATACGTCGGTGCGTTCCGATCCGCTTCCATAAACAACCAGGTAGACGAGGTAGCGCCCGTCTTCGGAGAGTCCCGCGGCCAGAATTCGATCCTTGCCAAGGCTCTCGCCGTAAATCACCTTATCAGTCGCCGGATCGGTCCCCATCGCGTGGTAGTAGGCCCGTGGCGCTCCTTCGACGGTGCGAACGTAATAGACGCCTTTGTTGTCGGGAGTCACTTCCACGCTGAAATAGTCCGCACGAGGAAACGCATCGGGCAGCTCCATCTTTCTGTCGACGTTGAGCACATGAACGGTTACTTCGTCTTGCCCGCCCTCGCGCCGCCCGTAAAAAAGCAGTTTTCCGTCTTTCGAAATCGCCTCTATCGTCGCGCTCGCCGAATGGTCTTTGCTCCAGGGCAGCGGATCGATAAGGACTTCGTCCGTCGCATCGTTCCCGCGACGTACATAAATCTTTGCCAGGTCTTCATTCCCCAATCGCTTCGTGAAGAAATATCGACCGCCACGTTCGGTCGGCGCATTCAAGGTGTCGGTCCGCAGCAGCTCGGACAGTCGTTTGGCAATCGCAGCGCGGCCCGCCAGCGGCGACAACGCCTTCTCCGTGCAAGCCTGCTCTTCGGCAATCCATGCCCTCGTTTCCGCGCTCTCCTGATCTTCAAGCCAGCGATATGGATCTGCGACTTCGGCGGCTCCGTACTTGTCGTGGACCACTTTCACGGCCGTCGCCGGCGGACACTTCGGCGCGGGAGTCTGCGCAAGCGTCACCGGCAGAGCCCCGCAGCAAATGGCAAATAAAACCGATAAACCGAAACGACATAGCATCGAGTGTGTAGAACGCTCCACGAGCATTGACTGCGGCATTTTTTCTAGGCTCCTTGCAGGAAAACGGGATTCTTCCAGGGTTGTTGGCGGCTCGAAACTCTACCACAAACCACGCTTTGAAAGGGTGCCAGCCGACCCGTGTAGAATGTTGCATCTCTCAAATGCCGATAGAATCCAACCTTGCCGAGCAACCTGTCGAGCCGCTCGCCGTCAAAGCCGCCATCAACTTCTTGCGCGGCAATTTTGCCGCTGTCACGATTCTGTCGTTTCTCTTGCTCATTCCATGCGTCTGGCACTCCCACATTCAAGCAGGTGATTTGGGCAGCCACGTCTACAACGCCTGGCTCGCCCAACTGGCTGAGCATGGTCAAGCCCCCGGCGTTTATGTCGCCCGCCAATGGAACAACACCTTGTTCGACGTCGCACTCGGACAATGTGCAAGATTCTTCGGCTGGCACGCCGCGGAGATTCTCACAGTCTTCGCTTGCGTCCTGATTTTCTTCTGGGGTGTGTTCAGCTTCGTCGCGGCTGCAGCGAAGCGCATCCCGTGGCTCCTCGTTCCGTGCTTTGCCATGCTCGCTTATGGCTATTCCTTCAGCATGGGCTTTCTCAACTACTACCTCTCCATTGGCCTCGCCTGTTTTGCCCTCGCGGCTTTTTGGCGAAGAGGGGCAGGGAATTGGCTTACGGCCGCGGTTCTCTCGCCCTTCATTCTTCTCGCGCATCCCATCGGCTTGCTGTGGTTCGTCGCCACAATCATTTACCTGACGCTGTGGCGAACCATACCCGAATACTGGCGCTTGATTCTGCCCGCGCTAGCCGTGGTCGCCTACTTCGTCTTGCGCCTGCATCTCACGAATAATCCTGACGTCGCTGCTGACTGGCGCGAAGAGCCCTTCTACTGGATGAACGGCTCCGACCAATTAATCACGTTCGGCCACCGCTATTTAGTCTTGGCCCGCATCGCCCTGGCGTGGGGAATCCTCTCTTTCCTGCCTGCCTTCGCGGCAAAATGGCGAGAAGGCCAAAGCGCAATCCGTTCGCTCCGTTTACCCATCGAACTTTATCTTGTCGCGCTCACCGCTGCCGCCTTCGTCCCGGAAAACATTCACAGCGATCTTTTCGCCGGTTGGATCGGATTGCTCGTTTCGCGGCTCACCACGATTACGGCCATCTTCGGCTTGTGCGTCCTCTGTCTGCTTCCTTTGCGCAAATGGCAAGCCGCCGGCTTCGCCGTTTGCGCACTCGTCTTTTTCGTCTGGAATTATCAGGACACGCGCCGTGTTTCCCGCGTCGAAGCCAACGCGGAAGCGCTCATTAGGAACCTGCCCAATGGCACCCGCGTCGTACCCGTTGTTTCCGCGCCCGACGACTGGCGCGTACAGTTCATCGCGCACTCGGTCGACCGCGCTTGTATCGGCCACTGCTTCAGTTATTCGAACTATGAGCCATCCTCCGGTCAATTCCGTGTGCGCGCACTCCCTGGCGGCCGCATTGTCACCGACGACGCGGACAAATCCGAATCCATGTCGAGCGGCGATTACGTTGTCCGGCCGGACGACCTTCCTCTCGTCTCCATCTACCAGTGCGCCAGCGCCGATTGGACCGTCTTGTGCGCCGACCCGCTCCGGGCAGGGAACAAGACCGAAGATCCGGAGCCGCCGGGCCAACCCGAAAACGAAAAATAAACGAGAAGACAAATTGGCTCTTGCACCAGTCCAATGTCTGGTAGAATTGGCTCCAGGAGACGGCCAATGCTACCAGTTCATCTCCAACCCCAGAGTCACGTTCCGCTCTACATCCAGCTTCGCGATCAGTTGCGCGCGCTCGTGCACGCCGGCGATTTGCGGCCAGGCGACCGCATTCCCGCGAGCCGCGAGCTCGCCACGATGCTCGGCGTTCACCGCACCACCGTTGCGAACGCCTACGCAGAGCTCGAATCGGAAGGGCTGATCCAAGGCCACGTCGGCCGCGGCACATTTATCCGTGGCAACGGCAATGGCCTCAAGATTACGCCACCGGCTCCTCCCGTCCTGAACGGCGGGGACGGCATTCGCTGGGAACTGCTCTTTGCCGACGAGCGTGGCGACGAAGTATTGAGCCGCCTCACCGCCAGCGCGCCCGTCGACTCTCTGTCCTTCGTTATGGCGCGCCCCGCACCCGAACATTTCCCTGTCGAGGAACTTCAAATCTGCGTGAACGCAGTCCTGCGGCGCGAAGCCACCGAGGTTCTCAATCTCGGCCCGTCCGATGGCTATCCGCCTCTCAAAGAAGCCCTGCTCGATTTCTTGCGCCAGGAAGGTATCACCGCGCGCGACGAAAATCTTTTGATCACGGACGGCTGCCAACAGTCGCTCGATCTAATCAGCAAAGCTTTCGTCCGTCCCGGCGACTCCGTTATCTTGGAAAATCCCACTTATCCAGGCGCCGTCGCGATTTTTAGCGGTGCGCGAGCTCGTTGCCTCGGCGTTCCTGTGCAAACGCACGCCGAACCCGGCGGCTCGCTCGGCATAGATCTCGAAGCGCTCGAAGCCACACTCGCCGCCAATCGCGTGAAATTAATGGTGCTCACGCCGGATTTCCAAAATCCCACCGGCACATCCATCCCGCTCGCTTCACGCCGGAAAATTATTGAAATGGCCACGCGCTATCAGGTGGCGATCGTGGAAGACCATATCTACGCCCGCCTGCACAATCGCGACGAGCGTATCCCCGCGCTCAAGCAACTCGATCGCTCTAACATCGTCATTCACATTGACAGCTTTGCCAAAGTCGCTTTCCCCGGCCTGCGTGTCGGCTGGATCGTTGCGCCGCCTGCGGCTGTCGAGCGGTTGCGCCAGGTGAAGCAAACGACCGACCTGCACACCGACCAGCTCGCACAGGCTACCCTCGCCGAATTCATGCGACGCGGCCTTTTCACAAAGCATCTTGCCAAAATGCGCAAAGTTTACGCTTCGCGTTTGCATGCGCTCGACGAAGCACTGCGCAAGCACATGCCCGAAGGCACGCGTTGGACGTTGCCTGAAGGCGGCATGTGCACCTGGCTCGAACTTCCGCTTGGCTTTGACGCCAGCGAACTGCTCATCCACGCCAAAGAGCGCAGCGTGCTCTTCGCTCCGGGACGCTATTTTTATGTCCAGGCCCCGCAACCGAACACGTTGCGTCTCGGCTTCGCCAGCTTGGACGAAAAACAGATTGCTCGTGGCGTCGCTACGCTCGCCGACATCCTGCGTGCGGAAATGCGCAAACGCGAACGTGGCGTGCGCCGCGCAGAACGCAGCCGCGTGGCGCTGGTCTGAGGCCCCTGCCGAATGAGCGAAATCATCCGGTTGGAGCCGAAGGCGGCGAATAACTGTTTTGGCTGTGGCGGCGCGAACAAATCGGGAATGCGTCTGACGTTTGACCTGCATGTGGGCGAACGTAAGACGCGCGGAAAGTTCGTGCTGGGTTCGCAGTACGGCGGTGGAGCTGGATTCGCCCACGGCGGAATCATCGCGTTGCTGTTGGACGAAGCGATGGGCAAAATTTCGAAGCTGACCGAAGAACTTGCCGTCACCGCGGAACTTTCGGTCGAGTACCGCATGCCCGTGCCATTGACGGAAGAAATTGTCGTTGAAGGCTGGCAGGAAAGCGAAAAAGGCAGGAATCGTTTTCGCGTCGGCGAAATCAAAGATGCAGCGGGAAATTTGCTCGCACGTGGAAAAGGGCGCTTTGTGGTTGTGGGGCAAAGACCGGCGTCGTAACGAAGGTTTTGAAGAATTTCTGAGTTTTGATCTTTTGTAAGGAGAACGAATCATGGATGCGAAGAAAGTGAACGGCAGCGCAACGAACGGTTCCTCAAACGAGTGGCGCGTCAAAGTTGGCCTGGCCGAAATGCTCAAGGGCGGCGTCATCATGGACGTCACCAACGCCGAGCAAGCGCGCATTGCCGAAAAGGCTGGCGCTTGCGCCGTGATGGCGCTTGAGCGCGTTCCGTCCGACATCCGCAAGGAAGGCGGCGTCGCGCGCATGGCCTCCATCAAAATCATCCGCGAAATCATGGCCACCGTCACCATTCCCGTGATGGCCAAAGTTCGCATCGGCCATTTTTCCGAAGCCGAAGTTTTGCAAGCGCTCGAAGTGGATTTCATCGACGAAAGCGAAGTCCTCACGCCTGCCGACGAAGAAAATCACGTGTGGAAGCACGACTTCCGCGTGCCCTTCGTTTGCGGCGCGCGCAATCTTGGCGAAGCGCTCCGCCGCATTGCCGAAGGCGCGGCAATGATTCGCACCAAGGGCGAAGCGGGCTCCGGCAATGTCGTCGAGGCCGTCCGTCACATGCGCACCATCGTCAGCCAGATGAAGCGCCTCACCACCATGCGCGACGATGAATTGATGCACGAGGCAAAAGAACTTTCCGCTCCGCTTGAGCTTATTCGCGGCATCGCAAAAACCGGCAAGCTGCCAGTTCCAAATTTCTCCGCTGGGGGCATCGCCACTCCGGCTGACGCTGCGCTCGTTCGTTCGCTTGGCGCGGAAGCCGTCTTTGTCGGCTCCGGCATTTTCAAATCCAGCGATCCCGATGCCCGCGCAAAAGCTATCGTCAAGGCCACCACGCACTTCGCCGACCCGAAAGCCGTCCTCGAAGCGAGCGAAGAACTCGGCGAAGCCATGCCCGGCCTCGACGTTCGCCAGCTCCCCGAAAAAGATCTGCTCTCTACCCGCGGCTGGTAGTTGCAGGTAGCACGGGCGCTCTTGCTTGTGTCCGCTGCCTGGAGATGCACCGATTTCGCGCGGCTGAAAGTCTGTTCCGTACGAATTCTGAAATGGAGGTACGAAACATCGTGCCCCTTTTTAAACGAGGCAAGATTGAAGATAGGAATCCTCGCCGTCCAAGGTGACTTCGAAGCCCACGCCGCGCGCCTCCACGAACTCGGCGCGGAGACGCTCGAAGTCCGCACCGTCGCCGACCTCGAACAGTGCGACGGCCTCATCCTTCCTGGCGGTGAAAGCACCACGCAACTCCAATTTCTCCAGGAAGAAGGCCTCTACGACAGGATCCGCAATTTCGCGAACGCTGGCCGCGCCATTTTCGGCACCTGCGCCGGCGCAATCTTGCTTGCCTCCGAAGTCAAAAATCCCGCACAATCCTCACTCCGTCTCATGGATATGACCGTTCTCCGCAACGCCTACGGTCGCCAGGTCGCCAGCGATGTTTTCTTCGGCCCGTGCAAACTCAAATCCGGACCGATGGAAATGGTTTTCATCCGCGGCCCCATCGTCGAACGCGCCGGCAACTCTCTCGAGATCCTCGCCGAATACGCCGGCAAACCCGTGCTCGTACAAAACAAAAATCTCCTCGCCGCCACCTTTCATCCCGAACTTACTTCGGACACAACCGTCCACGCTCATTTCCTCCAAATGGTTGCCGGAAATGCCGTCAAACCTGCGCTTGTTTGAATTCAGTGAGCCGGCTGATTTCTGATTCGTGATTGCGGCAAAACGCGATCGAGCGCCAGAAGCCCAAGCAAGCCGAGCAGAGCGAGATTCGGCAGTAGCATCGGCGCAAACGGGGGCGCGCCGTGAATGACGTTCTGCACGAGGCTTGCGCTCGGTCCGTGCAGGTCAGCCTGTCCGTGCAGAAAGAATCCAGCAACACCCACGATAATCTGCAACACCAAAACCAAAGCGCAAGGTTTGAAAGACTGCCCGCTCCCTGCTCCGGCAAAAAGTATGATCAGAAAACCCACCGCGAGGGCGCAACTGAAAACGGGAATCCACTCGGTCCAGTGGTAGAAACCGTTTACGGCGTGATCGCTCAGGCTTAGCCCGAAATTTCCGGCAAAGCCGCCAAGCGTAAAGAGCAGAGTCCATTTCGCCCACTCCGTCGTGGGGAAGGGAACCATGCGGTTCATCAGAAGAAGACAACCCAGACCAACGTACGCCAGTGGCGCAGCAAAGGGCGCCGCGTACGTCAGGCTCCGCAACGTGCGTTCGTAAAAGAAGCTGCTTTCCAGATGATACGCGACGCCGGCAATGCCAACGGCGATAGAAATCCAACCAATACCGTAGCCAAACCATTTCCAAAGTAGGAGGGATTGCGATTTGACCCGCGAGACAAGCCCAACAAACAGAAGTATTGCCGCTGCGCCGGAAAACCCCAGCGGAATGTATTCCGCCGGATTGCGAAACGAATTTTCCGAATGTGCCAGGAGAATATCGCCCGTCAAGCACGCAAAATTGAACAGCAGAAACACCTCGAGCCACAGGTCGTGCGCGCCGGCCCACTGGTTTCGCGTCTCACTTGCCATGGACGTGCCTGGCTCGCAACTCCGCCGCCATGCTTTCCAATTCGACTTGTTTTTTCAGCAATTCGTAGCTGCCGTGCCATTGGACGAAATCCGCGCCTCCCATAAACGCCCCGTGCTTGGAAGTTCGCCCGTCGTAATGCCATAAGTCAAACGCTACAAAATCAATGGGCTGTTGATACGGCTGTGTACCGAGCACTCCGTCTTTTCGCAGCCCTGCGACGAGATCCTGTGCTTTTTGCACCTTCTGATTCGTCGTTTCGACTACCTGCTCGGCTTCGGTGTACACCCGGTCAATCAAAGGCTTCGTGTGGCACTGGTTGCACACATGCCTCATGTTTAGCTGTGCTTCCGCGTATTGTGGGCGTTTCCTTGTTATCGCGTCCGCCAGAAAATAGGAGAGCCGCTCGCCGGGATTGTGCGTCACTTTCAACCCGTTCAAGCCCGACATGTGGCACGTAGCGCACGTCGGTACAAACATGTCGCGCGTCGTCAGACTTTTTGGCGAAGCGTTCAGGTTGAGCAGCCGGTTCTGTGCCGCAAACAGAATGCCGTGCCGCGACTCCTCGTAAATCTCGATCTGCGAATGGTCCGGGCCCATGTGGCACTGGCCGCACGTCCTGGGTAAACGTGCAATCGCGACTGAACTCGTGTGCCGCGTGTGGCACGCCGTGCAATTTCCGATGGTTCCGTCGTCATGCGGTTTTCCGATCGAATGGCACTGTGCGCAACCGCTCCCAATCGCAGCAGGCCCTTCCAATTTCGCCAGCGCATTAGCCGGACGCTTCACATAGCCCGGGTGAAGCTTTTCTGCGAACTCCGATTGCTCCGCGGTCAGCCCTTCCGCCCCAAACACCGCTGCCCACGATGGCGCGGCATGCCGGCTCCGCGCGAACTCCTGATAGATTTGCTCGTGGCAAACCCGGCAATTCGCCGGAGTGATGTGTGCCGTGATCTGAAAGCCGTTGTGATCGGTTTTGTCTTTCTCTTGCCCTTTTTGCGGCTGGTGACAGTCGAGGCAGGTCACTCCTTCGCTTGCGTGTCTGCTCATTTCGAATTCGTGCACGATGGAATATTGCTGCCGCGAATGGCACTCCGCGCACTTGCCCGTCGCTTTCACGAATTCCGCGTTCGGCTGGTCTACTTCTCTGCGCGGCCGCGAGCGCTGCACCAGCAGCGCGCCTATGATCAAGACAAATGCAATCAAGATGGCGATGAAGACGGATCGGAATGACACGGTGGATCCTCTACTCAACCTGGCGAGAGGTACCGGCTCGAACGCTGACTATATAACAGACGCAACAGTTCGCCACAACCTTTCTCCCCGTTCTGCCTTATTCTCTTGTGGGGGAGGAATCCTATATTCATGAGGCCCGGCCGAAAACTTCGCGTTCTTTTCGTTTGTTTGGGCAACTCCTGCCGCAGCCCGATGGCGGAAGCGATCGCGCGGCAACTCGCGCCCGATTTGTGGGAAGTCACGAGCGGTGGTCTTACTCCCCTCGGCTATATTGCCGAACCGACGATTGAAACCCTCACAAGAAACGGCGTCCCGGCGGAAGGCCTCGCGTCGCAAGCCATTCTCCACGCGCATTGGCAGGAAGTCGATTGCGTCATCAACATGAGCGGCTTCCCCAAAGAGCAGGTATTTGAAGACTTCGACAAAGTCGAAGACTGGCCCGTAGAAGATCCCTTCGGCGCGGATTCTGAAACCTATCAGCGAGTTTTCGAGGAAATTCAGACTAGAATTAGGGACCTGGCGGAGCGCCTCGGCTCGTCGAACGGCGCACCAATCGCCGGCACAAATCCGCAAAAGGCAGAGTGAAGTGTGAAGCGGCAAAAGACCAGCGTATCGCGCGAAGATTACTTGAAAGCGATTTGGGAAATGCTCGAGGAAGGGCAATCTCCCATCAGCGCGCGCCTCGCGGAAGAACTAGGCGTCACACCGCCCGCGGTCACCGCCGCGCTCAAACGCCTCACGCGCGATCAGCTCGTTCGCGTCGACCGCACCGGACGCATCGATCTTTCCCGCAAGGGCCGCCAATTCGCCGAACGCATGGCTCTTCGCCATCAACTCGCCGAGATGCTCCTCACCGACGTCATTGGACTTCCCTGGTCCAAGGCCCATGACGAAGCCGAGCGCCTCGAACACGCCATCTCTCCCGAAGTCGAGGCGCTTCTTTTGAAACGCTTCGGTGACAGGAGCAGTTGCCCGCACGGCGTTCCGATTCGCGGTGGAGTCGCGCAGCTTCGCAAACAGGGCGTCGTGTTGCTGTCTGAATTGCGCGCAAAAGATTCCGCGGAAATTGTCTGCGTCTACGAAAAGGACGGCCAGTTCCTGGAATTCCTCGAGGGCTTACATCTGCGTCCTGGCACAAAACTCGGCGTCGAAAAACGCGAGTACGACGAAACCATGACTCTTCGCGCCGCCGGAAAAACCGTCCATCTGGGCAAGCCCGCCACTTCACGCATCTGGGTCCGCCGTCTCGCCGCTTAAGAATTTGTCGCTCGGCCCGTCTTCGTTCAGCCTCGCTCATCGAGCAGTGTTTTCAGCCGCGCATACCCCGTTTTGCTCACCGGCAATCTCGCGCCCGTCGCCAGTATCGCCATCCGGCTCTCTTTTCCATACGGCTCGATCCGGGTCACCCGCTCCAGATTCACAATGTACGATCGGTGAATCCGCACAAACAGCGCCGGATCGAGCGCCGCCTCCAGACTCGCAATCGTCTGCTGCTTCAGATGTTTTTTCCCTTCGCTCACAAGCCCGACATAATCGTCCTGCGATTCCGCGTAATCCAGTTTCGAGCAGGGAATCAACGTCACGCGCGTCCCATCCTTGACGACAATCCTCTCCGCAAATTGCCCAGGGGCACGCGCCGCGTTAATAATCTGCGCCGGCATCGGCACTCGCGCCGCAATTCTCTCCTTCGCTCGCTCCAGCGCCGCCTCAAACCGCTCCTTGCCTACCGGTTTCAGCAAATAGTCCACCGCGTGTACATCAAACGCCTTCATCGCAAATTCATCGTATGCCGTCACGAAAATCACCGGCGTGTCTGTCCCGATCAATTCCAGTACGTCGAATCCCGTCAACTTTGGCATCTGCACATCCAGGAACAACAAATCCGGTTTGTGCTCCGCCACCGCCTTCACGGCTTCAAACCCGTTTACGCATTCCGCCGAAATCTCGAGCTCCGGATGCGTCTCCACAAACTCTCTCACCACAAACCGCGCCAGCTCTTCATCGTCCACAATCAGCACGCGCAATTTCTTTTCGAACGCCCCACTCATCGCGCTGCCTCCATCTCCGCGGGTAACGTCAACGTCGCCTCATACCGTTCGCCTTCCGCAGACACACGCAAGCTCGCCTCTTTTCCATACCGCGCCTCCAGCCGCTCGCGCACGTTTCGTTGCCCCATCCCATTCCCGCGTTTCGGTGGCGCATCCGGGTCAAATGAATTCTCGATCGTGATGAACATCCGCCCGTTGTTGCAGCGCGCTTCGATACGCACCGTACCGCCTTCCGGTAAATTCGCAATCCCGCGCGCCACCGCATTTTCAATCAGCGGCTGCAGCAGCAGCGGCGGCAGCAAACATTTGCGCGCTTCTTCCGTAATCGCCTCTTCCGTCCTCAATCGCGCCCCGAATCGGACTTTCTCAATCGACAAAAACCGCTCCAGCAGCCCTAGCTCTTCCGAAAAGGGAATCAGCGGATGTTCGCCCACACGCAGCGTCGTCCGCAAAAAATCTCCAAGCAGCACACACATGTCTCGGGCCCGCGCCGGATCAATGCTCGTCAGCGCGCTGATCGAATTCAAACTATTAAACAAAAAGTGCGGATTTAGCTGCGCTTTCAGCGCCTTCAACTCCGCGTCTCGCGCGAGCATCGTCGTTTCGATCAACCGTGCTTCCGCTTTTGCTCGGTTTTCTCTCGCATGAACCGCGTAGTAGTAGCCGACCGCCAGCACATAACCCGCCGCGCCCGAACTGTAAACAATCCCGCCTCGGCCCGAGAATCTTGTGTCGATTCCAACCAGTTGCGGCACCTGCGAGCCGACGTAGATCACCGTTCTCGCCAGGCTGTACCAGAGAATCGCAAAGATGTTCGACGCCAGAATGTGCGTCGCAAACAGCCTGCCCACATTTGCCCGTTCGATCGGCACCGTCTTGCACGTGTAATTCGCCGCGATCAGTGTGAACTGTCCAAACAAGCACACCGGAAACGCCACCACTGCCGCATCGAGAGGCCTCATCCCTCCCGCCGCTTTCAGCAGGAACCACAGCGCGGCGCCCATCGGCACCCAAAGCAGCCGGACAAGCTGCTTTGTCCATTTTTCCGTAAATGTTTGATTTGCCATGCGCGCTGTTGTGTCGCGTCAGTTGCGAATTTCCACGCCGCCAAACACCGCCGCCCCGCGAATCACCAGCGTCTTCCGCGGCAGTGCCGGATCGGTCGGTGGCCGTTGATGTGTCGAATCGGAATACCCGCCGAAAATTCCTTGCCCTTCTGACGAAACCACCCACGTGTCGGGAACGCGAAGCTCCACGCCGCCAAAAATCGCGTCGATGTGCAGTACAGCCGTGTCGCCTTCAATCTCCGCCTGCCACAAATCAAGTTCGATTCCGCCAAACATCGCAAAAAGCCGTCCGCCCGTGAAGTTCTTGCTGCTTACTCGCTTCTCCACGCCGCTGAAGATCGCCATTTCGTTCAATGCGCCGGGCCCCGTCGGACTGTCCGTGCGCCCCACGCCGCCCTTCCGCGCCTTAATCGATCCCCACATCAGCATCATCCCAACGCTGATCACCGCAACCGGCCACAGCAGCGCCCACGTTACCTTCACTAAATTAAACTCGCCCAGCTGCAGCAGAATCCCCGCCGCCAGCAGGATCACGCCCCACATCCGCCGGCAATCATCCAAAAGGTTTACAATCCCGGCCAGCACCAGAATCATCGGCCAGAACCGCCACAGTCCGCCAATCGAAACGACTCCCAGGTGATCCAGCAGCAGCGCCACGCCGACAAACACGATCACGCCGCCCCACGCAAATCCCCAGCCATACGAATTCAGTGGCTTTCTCTGCATTACAGTCTCTCTTCCTCCGCCTGCGTGCCCTTTGCAGCGAACTTCTGCGCGTGCGCCAATTCCGCCGTGCGTATCAGTCCAATCCCAACGGCGATGATCAGTAACGGGCAGCATAATACCAGCACCTTCGCCGCAACGGTGAGCAGCAGTCCGTCATTCCACACCAAAAATGACGCTGCCTTTTGCGCCGCCGCTCCCAGCGCCGCGATCCACCCCAGGGATGCTGCGCCCGACCCTTGCCAGAACTCACTCAGTTGCGTCAACAACATCCAGACCTCGCCCAACAGCACAGCGGCACCCACCCAAAGCATCGCCCGCCCCGCTTTCGCTTTCCCGTTCCCCTTGGCCTTGTCCTGCCCGCTCTCGCCCATCCTAACCTCCTGCTCTCGCTTCGCCGTGTAGGGCGGGACTTCAATCCCCCTAACCGGTCTCTTCGCTTGCAGGCCTAGACTAGGCTCCGCTCCGCTTGCTTTCTCGCCCTTTTCGGTCAACACCTCCCCTCCACCGGCGAACGGCGGCTTCAAACGGTATGCGAAACCGCTAGTTCTTGCTTTATCGGCGAAATTCGAATTGAAATAGCGAATGCTCTGAGTGAACCGGCTTGCAGGAACTTTCAGGAAGGAGGGGGTGTCCTGAGGTTAGTTTTCCTTAGCGCGGACTTTGCCGTCAGCAATCAGCCTTTCTAACCACCGCTGCGCCGTCGCTGCCTCTTTGCGTTCCGCATGATCTCGCAAGAATTCCCGCAGCGTCCGCGCCGCATCGTCATACTCACCCACCGCCGTCAGCGACTTCGCCACAAGCAGCGCAATCTCCGGCTCTTTCCCATGCGAGCCGGCCAGCGCGCCTTGCGCCATCTTCACCGCTTCGTCATACCGCGCGTGCTGGTAATACGCCTTCGCGAGCGCCCACCGCGTTTCCCATGTGCCCGCAGCATCGAGCTGCAAGGATTTTTCCAGCGGCTCAATCGCCGCGTCGTATTTACCCTGATCGCAAAGCGCCATGCCCAGCGCCGCAAACGCTCGCGCATGCCCCGGATCCACCTGTGTCGCCTGCTCCAGCGCGCTTTGCGCCTGCGCAAAATTCCGTTGCTTGATGCGCAGCACCCCTTGCGCGTACAACACGTCCGGATGCCCCGGCGCCAGCTTCATCGCTTGCCCAATTTGCTTCTCTGCTTCGCCTGCCTTGTCTGCACTCAACGCCAACAATCCCCTGTCGAGCGCCTCTTTCGCTTTCGGCGCAAGTATCGCCCGTCCGGGAACTCCTACCGCGGCATCTTCTTTCCCGGCGCGCTTCAGGTAAACATCCACTTGCGCATTTCCCGCCCCGTGTACCGACAATTCTTTTTGCGCCTCTCGAAATCCTGGCGCATACACAACCACCGTAAACTCGCCAATGCTGTTCGCAATGATTGTCGCCTTTCCGCCGGAAGTTTCCGCCCGCCCGCTGGGAATCGATCCAAGTAGAAGTTGCACCGTCGCCGGGGAGGAAATTGGAGAACCCGAATCGTCATGCACCGTCACGGAAATGGCTACACCATTTCCGAAAACCTCTTTCTCCGAACTTCCGTTGTCTTGGGAAAATGCTGCAAGAGGTACAAAAAGAAGGACAAACTCAACAACCGCCGTTAGCGAAACAAGCGCAATAGATCTTTGCCCACAACAGTTCGCACCTCTGCGCGCTCTTGTCCGGCCTTGTAGCGTAGCCACTCTTGGCGGCGCTAACCGATCGCCGGGCAACAGCGTGCCAGAATCGTCTCCGGAACGGGTTTTATCAGCTCCCCGGTCAAACACTCGCGTACCGGACAGCTTCTCAACTCGCCGCATAGCCACTCTCGACCAATTGCCGCGAGCCTATTCCCTCGCACCACCCCCGTCAAGCGGTTCGTTCGTACTGTGGCCGGCCCTCATTTCAATTCACAAAAACACGACGGTGGGTGCCCCGTCCTCGGTGTGTGAGGGCGGGTCCTCGGGGTTGACTTTGCTGTTTTCTGGCGGCACAAACGCGCCGTCTGGCTGGTCGCCTTTTCAACTTGCTCTTGCCAACTTACCGCAAGCTAGGCGGCACCAGTGTGCTTTGGCGATCGTAAGGATGCTGCCGCGCTCGTAGATAGCCCGCAATCCACAAGCACGCGTACCAGAAAATTGCGTACACCAGGAAATTACAACTCATCGCAAGGGCCGAAAAGAATTTTCCCCAGCCTCCCGTGGGCACGCCGGACGGGAACACCGAGTTCGCGAAGTGCATTCCCGGCGTCTCAAGCACCTCACCGACTCTGCTCCATACCGGGCTATACCCGAGATTGATTTTCGCCTCAAAAAGAGCGACGGAAGTAACAACTCCCAGAACGAAGGCCCAAAGTATCTTTGATCGAAACATGCTAGCCCCCAGACGTAGAAGATAAAAGACGAGCTGGGAAAACCAAATTGCCAACAAAACTTTTCCGCTCGAACGTTGCTCGAGCGAAAAAAATTAACTTTCGGCTGGGAATCAGGCTGGTAGTAGGGTTGGGCAGCGAAGCGCGACGCCGCGCCCCGCTCACGCCCCTAGCTTAAACCCACCGGCAAAACCCAAGCAAGCCTTCTCTTCCTCAATCACCCGACTCAGCGATCTGCATCTCCCGTCTTTCCAACCGTTTGCGCACGCTTTGCTCAAAATGCGGGGTGTGCATCCCGGCGCCTCGTCGGGCCGCCGGGTTTACCCAAATTAGTCCCAAAGTGGAACGCACCAGCCTGTCGCCGCCCGCCGCTCGCCACCAAACATCCCCACTTGAAAATTCCCCCAATTCCGTCTACGGTATGCCACACAAGTCAGTTCGGTTGCAGGTTCAATGCGCAGTCTTGGCTGCTCACTCTCGCTCGGAGGGTCTTGGGATGACTCCTGCTGCTTCGCAGTCCGCGGTTCGCGTCGAGCGTTGGCGCTGGCTCCTCTACGTCGGTCTCGCTTTTTTCGGCGCGCTTCTCACTTTCGTCGGAGCTCGCGCCCAGCAACAGGCCAGCGATCAAGCCACTTTCCGCAAGCTCACCGACGACTACTGCGCCGCCTGGAGCACCGGCAATCCGGACAAGCCTGCCAAGTTTTACTCGCAGGATGCCGGTCGCGTCTTCTACGATCTCGCGCCCTTCTCCTATCACGGTTGGAAGGATTACCACGAAGGCGTCCAGAGAAATTTCTTCGACAATGTCAGCGCCGCTTCGCTCGCTGCCGGCAAGGATTTGAAAGTCACGCGCCGCGGCACCATCGCCTGGACCACTGTCCCTATGCATCTTTCCATGACAACGAAGGAAGGGAAGTCCGTCGAAGCCGAAGTTCGCTACACAGGAATTTGGGAAAAGCGCGGACCGAGCTGGCTCCTCGTCCACGAACACCTTTCCGTGCCCATGAGTTAGCTGTTGCCCGTGAGTTAGTTGTTGTTTGTTCGAAACGTTCAAAGGAGTTGGTGCACTATTTGCCGTGCACCTCGCATATAGCAACATCTCCCGGTCAACGGGAATCGTACACAGAACGGCCATGTTTAGAACGCTGCGTTATTACTGGATCGTCGCACGAGGCTATCGCTTCCAACCCTGGAATAGCCCCTATCTGCGCTGGCGGTTTGAAACTTTCCTCGGCAGGGAAGCGGACAACATGACCGCTTCAAAATTTTTCCGCTTGTCCTGGAAATACCGCGACCGCCTGAAAAATTTTGTCGACTGGGCCACCGAACGCCGCCGCGCGCAGCGCCGCGCTCGCCACGCAACGTAGTTCGTTGATATCGTTCGGCGACACGCCATCCGCCGCGCGACATTCGCGCAGCGGCAGAAGCGTATACTCAGGGCAGAGCGAAACTGATGGTCGAGCTCGCGATTTTGAAAGACGGCGTCGCGCTTCACCCTGAACCGCTTCACGAAGCGCGCTGGTGGGAATCTGAGCCGGGCGGTCGCGTTCACTGTTTTCTTTGTCCGCGCCATTGCCACATTCACGACGGCCAGTCCGGCTTCTGTTTTATCCGCGTGAACCGCGGCGGAAAACTTTTCAGTCTCGGTTACGGTTCTCCCGCCGCGCTGCAAGTTGATCCAATCGAAAAAAAACCGCTGAATCATTTTCTTCCCGGCACCCGTGTCTTCAGCATGGGAACCGCCGGGTGCAACATGGGCTGCTTTTTCTGCCAAAACTGGGACATCTCCAAATCCCGCCACGATCAAGTTCATTCGCAATCCGTTTCACCGGAAGAAGTTCCACTGCTCGCGCAGAAAAATGATTGCGCGTCCGTTGCGTTCACCTACAACGAGCCGACGATTTGGGGCGAATACGTTGTGGATATTTGCAAAGCGGCGAAATCGTACGGACTGAAAACGGTGATGGTGACGAACGGCTACATCACGCGGGAAGCGTTTCACGATATTTACGATCATGTGGACGCCGCGAACGTGGACTTGAAAGCGTTCACGGAAAACTTCTATGGAAAAACTACGCTGACGCATTTGCAGCCGGTGCTCGACACTTTGCTGTGGCTAAAAAATGAAACAAACGTGTGGTTTGAAATCACGAACCTAATGATTCCGACTTTAAACGACGACGTTGTAGAAACGCAGCGCCTCGCTGATTGGATCCTGGAAAATCTTGGCGCCGATGTTCCGCTGCATTTCACGGCGTTTCATCCTGATTTCAAATTGCGGGATAAGCCGCGCACGCCCCCTGAAACTTTGCATCGTGCGCGAGCCATCGCGCTGGAGGCAGGACTCCGTTACGTTTATGAAGGGAACATTTACAGCGACGGCGCCAACACGAATTGCCCGAAGTGCCGCGCAAAGCTGATTCAGCGGTCGTGGCACACCGTGGAAGAGAATTTGCTGCGCCGCAGCGGAGCCTGTCCGCAATGTAATTTCCCGATTGCGGGAGTTTGGAAGTGACAGCTCTGTAGGGCAAATTGCGCGGCTAGTTGCCGTGCGCTTCCGCCTGCAATTGCGGAAGTTTGGAGCGAATCAGCGATTCAATCTGTGTCCAGACTTGCGGGTCGCACTCGATATACATGTGCTCCCTGGCAAAAAGTTTCTGCTGCCACGGATAACCTTTGCAACTGAGCGACGTGTGTTTGTAGCTCAATTCGTAGTTGCCAAGAATTTTCGTCTTGCCGGGATTCTCCGCACGAATCAGCTTTCGGCCGTGCAACATTCCATCCGGCTGGAAAAAATTCATGGCTTCGGCGACGTTCGTGGGAATGACGTCATCCTTCTGGCCCATTTTCTGAACGCTGTCGACTTGTACGGTGAGCAGCACAGGGATTCCCAGTGCGCGCAAATCGCGCGCCAGCGTTACCGCGGTGGATGCGCCCCAGCTGTGGCCATACAAAATGATTCGCGCTTTTTGCTTTTCTTCTTCGCTCAGCTTTCCGTCGTGATCCGTGTCGAGCAGCGCCAGAATTTTCGTACGGGCTTCTTTCCAGCGGGCATTCTGATAAGTGTCCACATAGGCGAGATTCGAATAGTCGTCGCGCAATTTAGCGGCGAGGCGCACTTCGCTGCGGTCCGGCGCATCACGCTTTACCATGCCGCCCATGAACCCGATGACGATTGTGGAAGGAGTCGAACGGAGCGGCTCGGCGACGGGATTTGCCGGCACGAGCATGTGCTGTGCGCGCGATTCGAACGGCACGATTCCGGAAATCATGCCTGCCAACAAAGCTGTTCGAATTAGATAGTTCGAGCTACGCAGGGAGTTCCCGAAGTTCTTTGCCCGACTGACCATTCCGTGCCTGACCAACCTTGACCTGAAGTGTCTCTGCGGAGGCTGTAATAGTATGATGTTTCTTAGATTCTGCAACGGCTACTTTTGGTTCATTACGTATGGGTCCGGCGTACCGGGTACTGATTCTGGGCGGAGGCTTCGGCGGGCTGCTAGCGGCCCAAAAGCTGAAACGCGCCCCTGTCCAGGTGACCCTGCTCGACCGCAGGAATTTCCACCTTTTTCAGCCACTTCTGTATCAGGTCGCGACGGGTTCGCTTTCGCCGGGTGATATAGCCGCTCCCCTCAGAAGTGTGCTCAGTTCGCAGAAAAACGCGCAGGTTTTGTTGGGCGAAGCGGCGGATATAGATCCGGATTCGAAACGAGTGACGGTGGCCGACGGTTCGACGTTCGAATACGACGCGCTGATCGTGTCTACGGGATCGCAGACCTCTTATTACGGCCATGACGAGTGGCGGACGTGGGCGCCGAGCCTGAAGACGGTGGAGGAAGCCACTGCGATCCGGCACAAACTGTTTTTTGCCTTCGAACGGGCGGAGCGGGCGGAGACGGAAGAAGAAGCGCGGAATTGGCTGACGTTCGTGATCGTCGGGGCGGGCGCAACGGGGATGGAACTTGCCGGTGCGCTTGCAGAGATCGCAAATCAGACGCTGAAGCATGATTTTCGCCGGATTAACCCGCGAAACGCGCGAATCATCCTGATGGAGGGCGGCGGCCGGGTGTTGACTGCGTTCCCGGAACCGCTATCTGAGAAGGCTGAGAAGTTGGTGACGCGGCTCGGCGTCGAAGTGAAGAAAAACGTGATGGTGACATCGGTCGACGAGGAAGGTGTGACGTATAAAAGTGGCGACGCGACCGAACGACTGGCGGCGAAGACAGTTCTTTGGGCTGGCGGAGTGACGACGAATTCGTTTGGAAAGACACTGGCGGCGCGAACCAAAGCGGAAACCGATCGCAACGGACGAATCAAGGTGACGCCGCAGCTTACGGTTCCGAACTATCCGGACATTTTTGTGGTCGGCGACCTGGCGACGCTGCACGATGAGAAGGGCAAGCCCTTGCCTGGCGTGGCACAGGTGGCGATGCAGGGCGGGGTCTACGCGGCGAAGGCAATTAAGGCGCGAGTGGCGGGGAAACCGGAGCGGCCGCCTTTTCATTACTTCAACAAGGGTGACTTGGCGGTGATCGGGCGCGCCGCGGCGGTGGCCAATATCTTCGGCTTTCAGGTTTCCGGGCTGATCGCCTGGCTGATTTGGCTATTCGTCCATTTGATGTACATCGTGGAATTTCAGAGCCGCGTGGTTGTTTTCGTGCAGTGGGGGTTCGAGTATCTGACGTTCAGTCGCGGCGCCAGACTCATAACGGGTGTGGACGCGGAAGACGCAGTGGCGAGCCGTGGGTCATCTTCGAGCACGCGCGGCGAATCACGATGACCTTGTAGGTCTGCTTCGAAACCACGACGGCGTTAATCAGGCATGTGGGTTATTTCCCGATTGCGCCATGGCTCAGCCAAATACGAAAGAGGAGCCAGCCGCGAACATTCATAGCCAATTCGCGTGACCTTGTTCACCCAGGAGCGCACACCAATCGTCGATCGAGTGGGATTACTTCCGGATTGCCCGTCACCCGAAAGGATCGGTCTTATCGACGATGGGCCGGTACCCTACGTGGTACCCTCTGAGTCTCGTTTGGGGAATTCGCCATGAGATTCCAGCGATGAGAGATGACGGAGCGAAAATATGGCGCTTATTACCCGGAGAGACTTTACTCGGCAAATGGCGTTTGCCGCTGCACTCTGCGGACACCCGCTTTGGGCGATAGGTGAATCGCACCGGCTTTTCGACACGGATAAACAGAATGGCGCTCCGCCGGACCCGCAGACGATCCGCAAGCTGGCTTCCCAAATTGTCGGTCAAGTAGTCACGCCCGAGGCTTCCGATTACGACGCGGCGCGCTCAATCTTCAACCGTGCGTTCGATCGACGCCCCGCGGTGATCGTGCGCTGCGGTAGCCCCTCCGACGTCGCGCGCGCTCTCGATTTTGCCCAGGCCCAGCATTTGCCACTGGCAGTGCGTGCCGGAGGCCACAGCCGACTCGGGTTCGGGATGTGCGATGGTGGCGTCGTAATCGACCTCTCCGCGATGAAACGAGTCGAAGTAGACATCAGCAAACGAGTGGCCCGCGCAGAGGCTGGCGCTCTCGTGCGTGACCTCGACACTGCCACCCAGCACTTCGGGCTAGCCACAACCTCAGGCGGCTGCCCCACCGTCGGAATTGCCGGCTTTACGCTCGGAGGGGGAGAAGGTCGTTTAATGGAAAAGTACGGCGCCGCATGCGACAACCTGCTATCGGCGCAAGTGGTGACCGTGGACGGGAGACAGGTAGAAGCCAGCCAGAAATCCAATCCAGACCTTTTTTGGGCGATTCGTGGGGGAGGCGGCAACTTTGGTGTGGTCACGGTGCTGGAGTACCAGCTCCATCCGGTCGACGAGGTTCTGTCCGGAGCCCTCACCTATCCGCCCGGACGCATTCCAGATCTCCTGCAGGCTTTCGCCAAGTTTCTTGCTGGGGCCCCGGATGAAATGGACGCGTTTGCCCAGCTGCTGCCATCCGAACAGGGCCGAAGACTCAAAGTCGATGTCTGCTACTGCGGCGATCCCCAAATGGGAAATGACTTGCTCCGGTTGCTGCGCGCTTTGAAGCCGCAGGATGATAGCGTCAAGATTATGTCCTACCTGGAAGCTCAGGCGGCCGGTGGATTTCTCGCAGCGCCGGTTGCGCACTTCCAAACAAATCTTTTTCTTCGAGAACTCAACGGAGCTGCCATTGCGGCAATTACGAAGGCGGTCAACGATGCACCAGCAACATGCAAGGTGATCATTGTGCCGTTGCGTGGGGCTGTTAGCCGCGTAGGTATGACCGATACCGCATTTGCTCTCCGGGAACCGGGTTATGAGATAGACATGGCAGGTGTTTGGAACACTCCCGCAGCGAAGGCGGAAGTGGTGCGATGGGTCCAGGCTACGCGCGATAATTTACAGCCCTTTGCGCATGGAGTGTACGTCAACCAGTTGGGCGATACGAGTGACCAGCTGGTCCGCTCGGGCTACGGCCCGAACTATGCTCGCCTCGTGGAGATCAAGAAAAAGTACGACCCAAGCAACGTGCTGCGACTCAACCAAAACATCAAACCCAATAGCGCCTCGAACACTTAAAAACCCGTGCGTCCGTTGCTGGAGCCGAATTGTCGGCAAACCGGAAGTTTTATTCGGACGACGCGGCTGAGCCCGCAGCGTTAATCGTCCATCAAATGGATTGCCTCCGAGTGGCACGTTACATTTTCATCCTTCGTTGCGGTACGAAGGACGATGTCTTACTCGTGCCGCAGAGCCGCCAGCGGATCAATTCGGGACGCTCGCCTTGCCGGCGCATAGCCAGAGAGCATCGCGGCGATTAGGAGGATGACACCGGCCAGCGCCAAGGTTCCCGGATCGTTGGGTTGGGTCTCGAACAGAAACGATTTGACAAGCTGGACGCGCCCAACGCGACAGGCACGCTGATCGCGAGGCGTCCGGACGCGTCGACTGAATCGCTGGAGCAAGGCCAGATAACAAGCCGCAAACCACCGAGAGCGCCGCCGTCACGCCGAGCACAAGCGCGCCGAACACTGAACCGGTGAGCTTGCTTTTAGAATACGCCTGTGAAACTTCACCGCTGCGCGTAACGGCGCCGGCATTCGTTTACTTCACCTGAAGATTTGCAGTCCCCACAATCACGCTCAGCGACGGCGAACTCGCCTGCACCGTGACGGTCACATTCACCGGCGGAGGAGGTGGAGGTGGCGGCGGGCTTGACAATGAGCCTCCACCACATGCCGCAATTGCCAAAGCCATTGCCAGCGCTCCTCCAGTGGCGAGGCTGGAAGCACTTGGCCACGCAGAATGAGCGCGCTTCGCTTTCAGTTGGGCGGCGGCAACGAATGCAATTGCCGCGAGCAGCGCCAGCCACGGAAGCGGATTAAACGGCGGGAAACGCCATGGTACACGCGCGATCGGCGCGAAGGCTGGCCGCGACGTGACGGTTACGGTCAACGCGGATGTCAGCGTTCCGTTCGCCGGAAGCGGCGCGGACGCGGGATTGAAGGAGCACGAGACTCCCGCAGGCAAGCTCAGGCAGCTGAACGTAAATTGATCCGTGAATCCGTTCTGCGAAGTGAGGGTCGCGTTAAATGTTGCGGACCCTCCGACCGAGACGCTGGCATTCGGGGGCGAAAGCGCGGCTTGTGCACCTTCAATATGGATTACGGCGCTGGATGAATGCGTGACGCCATCGGCGCTCGCGCTGATGCCTAGCGTGTAATCTCCGGCGGAGAAACCGGCTGTGTTCACGGTGAAGGGAAACGTCTCCGGGGTAAACGAGCCGCTTGCGTCGCAGCTCGTTTGAATTCCGGGCCCATTGATCGAGCAACTCACGGAAACCGGGTCGGTCCAGCCGGACGCCGTGGTGAGCTGCATCGAGTAGTTGATATTTCCGCCTGCGAGCAGCGAAGCGGACGGAGGCGTAACGCTTACGCTGAAGTCCGCGACTTTTAGCACGAGCGCCATCGTGTCGGTAATCGCGCCGTCCGTGGCGACGAGCATCACGTTGTACGTGCCGAGCGGCGTTGTGCTGCTCGTTTGCATTGTCAGCCCGCTGCCGAGCGATTGTCCGGGCACGATCAGCAAAGGATTTGTGCCGAAGACGCAGTTAGCTCCGGCGGGCAATCCCTGGCAAGTAAGCTGCGCCGTTCCCGCATAGCCGCCGACGGAGTTGACGCCGACACCGAAATCAGCCGTCGTTCCGCCTGGAGGCGTCAGTTGCTTCGGGGAATTGGAGAACAGATGGAATCCAGCGAGGCCGCTCGGCGCTTGGTAGGAATAAATGGTGGAGGTCGTGCCGTTGAGTTGTCCGGTGATGGAGAAAACGTTTTTCGCGTTGAATCCGCCGCCAATCGTGAATGGCACGGTCGTGGTTAGCGCTCCCGCCGCCACGGGAACATTGGGCGCGATCGAAATATTTGGATCGCTGGCCGAGAGTTGGACGGTTGTGCTACCCAGCGCAGGCAGGCTCAGGTTGACGACGACGGTTCCTTTTGGCCCAACGATCGGACGGCTTGCGAAGGCAAGCTGCACTGCCTGTCCCGGTATCGCCGGGATTACGTTGAAAGAGGCTGGCCAGCCGTCCAGCTCCAGCAATTCGGCGCGGCCGTCTCCGTTTACGTCCGCGGCGTTGCTCGGCAGCCCGAGCTTGTCGAAGCGCGTCACTTCGTATGTGGGGGTGAACGTGCCGTCTCCATTGCCCGCGATCACTTGCAGGTAACTTCCGGTATTTGCGTCGGGCGTGAACATCACCACGCCGATGTCGATGTTGCCGTCGCCGTTGAAGTCAGCAAGCATTGGCGCGACGCTCTGGTCGGGCCCGACATTCGAGAAGCCGTATCCCGACGCCATGATTCCGGAATAGGGCGCGTACGTTTCACCCTTCGCGAACGTGCCGTCCGCCTTGCCAATGTAAATCGTGTAACTCGGCAGAAGAAAACCGTTCAATTGCGGCGCAGGAATCTGATTGAACACCACGAGGTCCGGGAAGCCATCGTGATTGAGGTCAGCCACGCCGAACGGTCCGACATTGGAAAGCAATAGTTTCGGCGCAGAAAAGGTGCCGTCGCCGTTGCCCAGAAATTCGTAAACATTGTGATCCACCGAAGCAACACCGTTTGAATTTGTCCAGATGAGTACGTCGAGTTTTCCGTCGCGGTTGAAGTCGCCAGAGAAGATCATCGTCGGCGCTCCAGCGATTGAAGGACCGAGCGGCGTGAACTTTGGCGCTTGCAGCGTTCCATCGCCATTGCCTGCGAAGAAGGCGACATTCGCCGGCCCTGGTTGTCCCGGCGCGGGTTGCGACCCGTACGCGATTCCGACCATGTCGGTCTTCCCGTCGTGGTTGAAGTCGCCGGGCGTGATCAAGGTCATCCCAAGGAATTGGTTCGTGCTAAGCGGCGTGACCTTCGCCCTGCCGAAAGTTCCATCGCCGTTGTTTGGCACCATGATCAGATCCACGTTCGGTTGTCCCTGGTAGCCCTGCGCCACGGCGACCAAATCCGGTTTTCCGGTTCCATGTAAATCGGCGAACACATAACTCAGCGGCGCGGTGCCAGCAAAATCGAAATCTGCCAGCGGCGCGCGGTTGGCGCTGCCGAAATGCCCCGTGCCATCGTTGAGCATTGTCACCAGTTGCCACGGCTGCGAAAAAGTCTGCGGATAGCCGACAAACGCCAGATCCAGCTTGCCGTCGCCATTCAAATCCTGCACAAAGAAACTGGTCAAGGGCGCGTTCGAAGCGCCGAATTGCCCTTCGGTGAGATAACCGACATAGTGTCCCGTTGGTCCGTCTAACTTGCCTTGACCGTTGTTCATCATCACGATTGCTGTATCGGTGTCCTGGCTCGCCGCGATGACGTCGGGCTTTCCATCACCATTCAGATCCACCAACGCAAGGCCAACGAGCGAAGGTTCCGCGCGATAAACTTGCGGAGTTGCGAAGTTTCCCGAGCCGTCTCCAAGCAACACGGTCACGAGGTTTGAAGCCTCTTCACCAAAAATCCGGTCGACTCCGAACGCTCCGCCGCTCGCAACAATGTCCAGCTTTCCGTCGCCATTCATGTCCGCGATGCGAACGCTGATCGCCGCCTCGCCCGCGCCAAGTCCTTTCACGTTCGGGAAGCCTTGCACGTTGCCATCGCAAGTACCTTTGAAAATCTCGGCAGTGCCGCCGATTTCAACGGTCACCACGTCCGCGCAAGTGTCGCCGTCCATATCGGCAAGTGCGAGGTCCGTCGGAAAAATTGGATCAGCTTCTAAAAAGTAGTCGGCGTGTTTGAACGTGCCGTCACCGTTGTTGAGGTATGTGTGGCCGCCGGCCATGTAGAGGTCGCCTTCATCAATCAGCGCGAGGTCCGGCAATCCGTCGCCGTTCAAATCTTTCAGTACGACTCGCACGGTCAGGTACGGTTCGTTGGGGTTGTAGCCGGGCGTTGTAATCGGAGCGCCGAACTTTCCCATGCCGTCTCCAAGCAGCGTTGCCAGCGGCCCAATTCGCTCATCGCCGATGATTCCTGCAACAATGTCCGGCTTTCCGTCTCCGTTCAAATCCGCTACGGCCACACAGAGAGGCGGACCCGGGACAAAGTAAGTCACTTCCGGTTGAAACGTTCCGTCGCCGTTCCCAAGCAGCACGCCGACGGTTTGGCTGTCCGCTTCCGCGACGATCAGATCGGTCATTCCGTTCTTGCGCAAATCGGCCGCAACAACTTGAATTGGTCCCGCGCCGGTCAACCGAATAATTTTCGGCAACTGGGCCGTGCCGCCGCCGTTCCCAAAATAAATCCAAAGGTCGCTTGTCCCGCCGTTGCTGACGATCCAATCCATTTTTCCGTCGCGATTGAAATCTCCCGTCGCGATGCTCGTCGGCAAAAATCCCGCCGGCAGCGTTGGATGAAACGCGAATCCGGGAAGGGAACTGGGCTGCGACAGACTTACCGACTGACTCGACGCGCTATTCGCCGCAGTGCTGCCGTTTGCCGCTGTCGAAGCATTGCTCGCTGGCGCAACGGGCGCGCTGCCATAGCCGCGCGAAAAATGTTTCAGATATGCCGGTCCGCCGAATTTCTGGCCGTAATTCCAGCCGAGAAACCGCACCGGCCGTTTCATTTTTTTACCGCTGTGTGAAGTCCCGTCCGAATTCATCGTCTCGTGTGACTCGCCTGCTCCTTGCAGCGCCGGCGAGTTGGCGGCGCCCAGTGCGGGCAACGTCAAGGGGCTCGGTTGTGTGATCGTGAAGTTCACTGGCGCCGACGGCCCGGTATTTCCAAACGTCGGCACCGCCGTAACCGGCACAATTGCCGGAGCGCTCAGCAAGCCGCTCGGCACAGACGCATACACGACGGTATTGCTGATGGGAATTGTTTCCAGCGCCGATCCATTCCAGTTGATCTTCACGCTGTACAGGTTGTCGCCCTGGACGATCATGTACTGGCTGAAATCGCCGGCTACGGCCGTGTTCGGAGAAAGTGACGCGATCGACGGCACGCCCGGGTAGTCGAAGTGAAAGAGAATTGAATTCGATTGTCCGCCGCTCGGGCCGGGGTTCACGACCACCATTGCCGGTCCTGAGCCGAACGAATAACGATTATTCGGCGCCGCGAATTCGGCCGGCAGAATCGCGGCCAGCTGCGTACTGCTCACATAAGTCGTCGGAAGCTCGATGGGAGGCGGCACGGGGAATATGTTCGTCGCAACAAGTCTGACGCTGGAGTTCGGGACAAAGTTCGTTCCCGTAATCGCAATCATTGTGTCCGGGCTATACAGGCGGACGCTCGCCGGAGTAACGGACGCCAGCGTCGGCACCGGATTTGCCGGCCCAGTCGGCGCCGGAGACTGCCACAAAAGCGCGAAGCCGTTCGACAACGCCGGCGCCGCGGCGAGATTCCAGTTGGATCCCTGCGTCGGCGAACTCAAAATCCCCGTCGATGCCACTTGCCCGTAGTCGTCATTCGAACAATTCCCGCCGAACAAAACGTCGCTGTAATTGAACAGAACATCGCTGCTGTTTTCCTTGAACACCACTTGAAATGTCACGTGGCTCGATGCATCGGCCCTGCACGCAAAAGCCAGTACGTTTCGCCACTCCACCACCAATTCGCGATTCGGCGCGCCGCCCGTCACTGCCCAAAATACGTTCTGGTTCGTTCCTTTAAGCGGATACAGGTCTTGCCACATTGGGGCGACCAGCGTGTTCGGCGCGACGAATCCGGACGGAAACTGATTCGGCTCCAATCCAAAGTTCTGCGCAACATCGAACGGCTCCGTGAAGCTGATCGTGCCGTTGCTGCTTACAAACAGTTTCGTAAAGGCCCCGCCGCCGAACGGGATGATAAACGGCGACGTCACCGTCGCCACCGCGTCGTCGCCCAAATTCAAATTCGTTCCGCTAATCGTCCGGTAGTTGAACGCCGTCTCAATCGCTCCGTAGGCCGTGAGCACTTCGACGGTCACCGAGCTTCCATCGGGAAACGCGATCGAATAACTGCCGGGTTGGCTCGGGGTCCACTGTGCCGTGTAAATTCCATCGCTCGCGGCCTGATCCGCGCCATTTCCGTCGTCGAGCAGCGCGACGTTCACATTTCCTGGCGTCACCTTCGCTGAAACGTTCCCCGCCGGCTGCGCGCAACGCACATTTTCAAACGCTAGCGTGACTGGCGAACCAACACTTGCCGAAATCGTCTGCGGCACGGGAATCACGCGCGCCGCCACCGCGCCGTTTGTGCAAGTCATCGCGCCATACGCGTTCAGTCTTTTCTGAGTGATTGTCTGTTGCGCCGACGCGTTTGTATCGCCGCCGCTCAAAATCAGGTTTTTGACCCCACGCCAATCAAGATTGGGGTTCTGCGCTTTCAATAGCGCTGCCACGCCCGTGACATGCGGCGTCGCCATCGAAGTTCCACTGTCCATACCATAGGAATTGTTTGGCAGCGTGCTCAAAATATCGCGGCCCGGCGCGGCTATGTGCACCGTCCGCCGTCCAACATTCGAGAACGTCACAATCGTATCGTTGCGGTCCGTCGCCGCCACGGAAATAATGTTCGGCACATAAAAATTCGCAGGATACGTCGGAAACACATCGTTGTTCGCAAAATCGTTTCCGGCCGCCGCCACAAAAAGCATTCCATCCAGCATCGCGCTGACGATCGCGTCATGCAGCGCCTGGCTCGAATCGCCGCCACCCCAGCTGTTGTTCGTCACGACGATGTTTACGCCGCTGTCCTTCAATTGCTTCATCAACCCGAGGCAAGCAATCGCTGCTTCCGTGAATCCGCCGCCGTCTACATTTAGAAATTTGCACGGTAAGATTTGCACCTGCCAGTTGATTCCCGCAACGCCGACGCCGTTATTCCCCAGCGCCCCAATCGTCCCGGAGACATGCGTCCCGTGGCCGTTGTCATCCAGTGGATCGCAGGTCGCCGCCACCATGTTGAATCCGTGCGTTCCCGCCGGGCACTGCACTTGCTCGCCGAACGCCGTCGTCGCCGTAAATCCCGCCGGCGAAGTCCAAATATTCGCCGCCAGGTCCGGGTGGTTGTAGTCCACGCCCGTATCCAGCACGCCCACCACGACGTTTGCGCTACCCGTGCTCAATCCCCACGCCTGCACCGCATGAATATCCGCGCCAACCGTTCCGCCACTCTGTCCGGTGTTCTGCAAACTCCACTGTGACGAAAATTGCGGATCGTTCGGCGCTGCCACAATGTGAACGTAGTAGTCGGGCTCCGCATACAGCACACTTGGGTCTTTGCGGTAGTACTGCAGCGTTTCCGCGATTGTGCGGCCCGCGCCTATCTGCACTGCGTGCAAGCCCTTGACGATTGGCAATTCGCGCAGCAGTTGCGCGTGTGCCGCGGCGTGCACCGCCATCATCGTCTGGCGCGAAGTACCGTCCTTGTATCGCACAAGTATTCGCGTCGGATGAAATTTCGTGCCTGCGGCGCGTTCGGCCACGTCACCGCCCTGAGAGACGATCCGAGATTGCCGATTGGCCCGTTGATTTGCTTGTTGAGGAAGTGCTTCAAGACGGAGCGCCGCTCCGAGCAATACGCCGAGCAGGAGCGCCGAAGGCATCAGATACACCGATGACCGCTTCAGGCGGTCGAGAGGGGCCGGGGCTGGGATCATAAAGTTCGCCACGACTGCGGCGTTTCAGGCAGCAAGAGTTTAGCCTAGGGAAATAACCTGGTAAATACCTGATACACCCGGGCGGCGTACGAGGAATAGCTCGGCTAGCCGCCAAGCAGTTCGCGCGAATTTCTCTGAATTTTTCTCACGGCTTCCCCAATTTCCATCATATCTTCTTCATCGCCAAGTAACGCCGTCTGCGGTACCCAGTACGTCTCCCACGCCGCCCGCTTCGTATTCAGGAATTCCCCGCGCAAGAATTCATGCGGCTCCGTTTTCTGTGTTCCGCTGAGCCGTTCGCGATAAGAGCCGTTCCGGAACACATCCCGTTCGTGCAGTGGCGGATAGCTCGCTTGATTCGGAATTCCTTCCGCAATCATTGCTTCCACGAACCGTTTCATCGAAATTCCGCCGAACTTCGCCGAGTCAACGTGAAATATTTGCGCGTATTGTCCATTCCTGGTGCACCGCTTATCCAATTTTTGCGAAGTGACGCCTTCAATTTCTGCAAGTTCTACTTCGAGTAGCCGCGCATTCCTGTGCCGTTGCTCGGTCTGCTTATCCAGTCGCGTCAGCTGCGCGCTCAGCACCGCCCCTTGCCATTCGCTTAGCCGGTAATTCGAACCGTGCTGATAGTGATCGTAGAACCACTCGCCCGGCAATCGTCCGCAATCGTGCACGGAACGCGCCCGCCGTTCGAACGCGTCATCGCTCGTAATCACAATGCCGCCTTCGCCCGCCGTCATCAATTTGCCGGATTGAAAGCTGAACGTTCCCGCCGTTCCAAACGACCCAACGCGCCGCCCACGCCATTCGCTCGCGTGCGCGTGTGCGCAGTCTTCGATCAGCGCCAGTCCGTGTTTCGTGCAGAGCTCACGCAGCGCATCGATGTCCGCGACATTTCCTCCCATGTGCACGGCCGCAATCGCTTTCGTCCGCGGAGTGATCGCGGCCTCCGCCAGCACCGCGTCAATGCAAAGAGTCTCTCGATCGATATCTACAAGCACGGGCAACGCCCCGGCCGCCATCACCGCGCTCGCTGTGGCGATAAACGTGAAGTCCGGTACGATCACTTCGTCGCCGGCCTGTATACCCAAACCCAGCATCGTTACTTCCAACGCCGCCGTTCCGTTCGTCACCGCAATTCCGTGCTTCGCACCATGAAACGCCGCAAACTCGCGTTCGAATGCCAGCGTTTTCGTCCCCGGCGTTCGCCACCAAATCCGGCTCTCCAGCACTTCCTCGAGAGCCCGCCGTTCCTTCTCGTCATACTGCGGCCACACCGGAAACGGTTTCGTCTTCGTCGGCTTCCCGCCAAACAATGCCAGCTCCGCCATCATTGCTCTCCGCGCACAGCGCTAACGACTGCCAACGAAACGCGGCGCGAGTATCTCTCATCTCGCGGGAATTACAAACAGTCCAGTCCGAAGTAACTGGCGGAATTTCCCGGGAAGCCAGGGAACTGTCCCGGCGCGAACTCCGCGAGACTGGTTCCCGGATTCCCTAGTTCGATCTTGGAACTCGCTCGCTCCTTTTGGCTTTGTCGTCGGTTGTCTTTTTCCGGCCCATACTAAATAATGCGTGCTCTTTCGGCGAGTCCATGGAAACGCTCTGAAGCGTCCGTGTGACACACTCCGAAATGATTCTCTCGCGATTTTTGTTACCAAAAGAGGTCCGTCTTGTCCGCGAGGGAGTTCATGCTTGCGAAACACGGCCGAATCCTGATTCTTGGTGCTGGGAGCCTTTTGCGTTAGGCTAAGTGCAATTTCCGACACCTTAGGAGAATATCCAATGAGCGAACCAGCGCCATTACAAACGGTTTTGCCGTGTTCGCAATGCGGCCGGTCATTCGCGCACTCTGACATGGTACAGATCGCCGGGAACTGGGTCTGCGGCGATTGTAAGCCCGCATTTCTAAGCCGCGTAATGGCGAGCGGTGCTGCCGCGCCACGCGGCTGGCATTACGGTGGATTTTGGATGCGTTTTGGTGCACGGATGCTTGATGGCTTTGTGCTGGGCGTGCCCCTTTTGGTTTTCTTCTTCCTCCTGATGCCAAACGTGTTCAAGGCCCCAGGCAACGCTTCAAATCCGTTCGTAGCAGCGTTTGCGACCTTCAACCTTACGTATCTTCTAGTTTCTGTGATTGTTTCGGGTTGCTATGAGGTCATGCTGCTGAGGTATGTCGGTGCAACACTTGGAAAAATGGCGTGTGGGCTGAAAGTTGTACGCGCAGACGGCAGTGACCTGAGTTGGGGCGTGTGTTTTGGACGGTACTTTATGTGGAATGTCCTTTCAAGAAGCGTTCCCGTTTTGAATTTCGTCCTCGTCTTGGTTAGTGGCATCATGGCGGGAACAGACGCCGAGAAACGAGCGCTGCATGATCGGGTATGCGACACCCGGGTTGTTTACAAGCAGAGCCTAGCGTGAGCTTCAACATCAATCTTTTCACTCCCGGCTCGATCGAACCCGGTAAGGCGGGCATTTCTCCCCGCGCTGCGTGGCTCTCGCCGTCTGTCGCGCCCGGCGCTGTGAGCTGCCCCGGTTGTAACGGAGACGTGGCACCAGCTGAGACGAAGACAGGATGGCAGACCTGCCCATACTGTCAGAAGCGGCTGCAGATCGGTGTCTGGCCTGTTACCCGCCAAAACACGAACGCAGCGATTGCACTTTCAGACGACGCGACATGCTTTTTTCATCCGGATAAGGCGTTCCACGCCTGCTGCCAAAGGTGCGGCCGCTTTGTTTGTGCGCTGTGTGATTTGCAGTTGGGAGCCGAGCACGTTTGCCCATCGTGCTTCGAACGCGGAAGGGGCAATTCCGTTGCGGAGCCTGAAAAGGCGGAATGGCGGCATCGGGACGTGCTTTACGATTCAATCGCACTGACGGTCGGATGGGCATGGATTCTGTTTTGGCCGACGATTCTGGCGGCGATCCCAACTGTGATTGTGTTGCATGTAAAGTTCCGGAAGGCGCCACGATCATCGTTGATTCCACGAAGGGGATGGCGTTTCTGGATGGCCTATGTGGGAATCGTGTGGCTTCCGGCGTTGCTATTCGGCTCGTACTTCTTGAGCAGGATTTCGGGGAGGCGGTGATTGAAGAGCGCTTTTCGGAAACTTTCGCGCGTTCGCAACCTGATTGGCGGGACCAATTGGTATTTGAGCGAGGATTGCTTGCTGGCCGCCAAACGGGTGATGTACTCAGTCGAGTACCGGCGATTCTATTTGCAAGACCTGGAATCGATCGTAGTCTGGCCGAGCAACAGTGCGTGGATGTTGCGGATGATCATTCCGGGAGTTATATTTGCGTTGCTTGATCTCGCGTTTTCGCAGTGGGCTAGTCTAATGACGGGCGCGATTTTCGGCGGCATCGGGTTCGCTTGGGTGGCGTTAGAGTTGGTATTAGGTCCGATAGCGAAGTCGCGCATTCGCACAACCGGTGCAAGCGTTGACCTGCCATTGGTGCAGCGGACTCGCCGAGCGCGCAAATTGCTCGCAAAGATCGACGCAGCGATTCGCAACACAAGAGGCGCCAGCGTGCAGGGGCCAACTTCCGTGACGAGTGCCGAAACGACGAAGCCATCCGCCCAAGCAACATCCGAAGGCTCCGCGTCCGCTTCCGTCGCGGATGCCACACAGACGAATGGCTCCTGACAAACCAGCCGCACAGTTCGACAAACGTGCTGTTCCTCGCCTGCGTGATGCTCATTGCCTGCTTCATCCGCTGCGCGAAGCGGCGGCGCGGTGTCCGCATTGCGGAGGAACGTTCTGCAGAGAATGCGTAACCGATGAGGAAGGAAAGCTGGCTTGTCCGCCGTGTCTTCGCCGGATGGCGCGTCCGCCTGCGCCAAAAGTTTCACTTGTGCGGCGGCTACAGCAGATTCTTGCCGGTGTTACCGCACTCGCTTCGCTGATGGCGCTCCTTTTCTTTCTGTTGCGTTGGCGAACAAATACGCCGGAGCGGCATTTGAACTTTGACGGCGTCACGCTAACCGCGCCCCCCCGAGCAGAGCCATGACTGAAACGGCTCGGGGTCGGCTCACTCCCACATACGGCCGCCTAGCGTCCCAACGCGCGCGTCGGAGCCGATTGAATTCACTCGAAGCGCTGGAACGCGGGTTCGCACTCTTTCGATCCACATTCAGTCGCGAAGCGTGGCGCTATTACGCAGGCACCGCGCCTCTCGTCTTTGCTTTCATTCCGATGTGGGTGGCCAACGGTCAGATTCGCTTATCCAATGGTGTACTGCTGTTGGAAGCAGCGCTGCTCTCCGGTGCGTACCTATTGCGAGCGTGGATGATTTGCAGCTACGTGCAGCGTGTTCGCGAACGGGCGTTTGGCACACCCGAATCGAAGCAGGTTGGCGCGATCGGGTATGCTGCAGCTCTCGGTCGTCTGCTTGCCTGGAAGATCACCTTAAGCGCCGCTGCGCTGGCCGCGCTACCAACAATCGCCGGCCTCACATGGCTCTATACCGCGAGCCAATTCGCCAGCATCGAGGCTCGGCAGGATGGGTCGGAGAGGCACACCATCCGTGGGTGCGTAGCGCTCGCGAGTCAATGGTTTGGCAGCGGTTTGCTGCTCTTTTTAATGCTAGTCCCGCTCTGGACCGCCGTCTGGTTAAACGGCTTGATCGTAGCGTTGATCGTTCCGCAGCTTCTGCACTCGATTCTCGGAGTGAACACTCTTCTATCCACGGCAATGGGGTTATTTGCGTTGATCCGCAGTTCGGCGTTCTGGTTTGCATTGTTCGCCGGCGCGTGGCTGGCGCTTGATCCCATCATCAAATGTTCGTTTGTCGTTGTTCATCAGCACTTGCGGTCAAGACGCGAAGGAGACGACCTGCGCGGCTTACTGGCGAACTTGCCACGCGAGCAGAAGAAGAAGGCGCAGATGATTGCGCCCGCCGCAGCGGGTAGCAAAGTGGCGTTTGGCGGGTTGATCCTGCTGGCTGTGCTTCTGGCCGGCTTTTCCTTGCCGCCTATCGCGGGCGCGGCGCGGGCTGCGCTAACCCAAAGTAGTGCGGAGACGCCGCCCGATACGGCGCACGAGGCACATTTCCAGAAATTGCGCCGAGCGCTTGACGAGGAATCGCAACGCGCGATTTATCGTTGGCATGACGCCGAGCACCCGAGTCCTCCCACGTGGTTTGACAAACAACTGGAGAAGATCGGGAAAGCGCTCAGCCGGGCTTGGAATGCAATCGGGAATTTTTTTAGCAAATTGTGGCCCAGCGGTCTGAATCTCTCGCCCGCAGACAAAGGCAGCGGCACCTCGCGAATAAAGGATCTTCGGCTGTGGCTGACGCTGATCGCCATCTTGACGGTCACGGCCGGAGCAGTGCTCTTTTGGCTGCGGCGGCGGCGCCAGACGACACCGATTGCAATTCCGCTGGTGATTGCGCCACTTCCCGATCTGAGCGAAAGCGCAATAGCCACAGCGCGTTCCGAGGACGAATGGTTTGCGCTGGCCAGCCGGTTGCAACGGGAAGGCGAACTGCGTTTGGCGGTGCGCGCGGCGTATCTCGGTTTGCTGGCGGGATTGGCGCAACGCGAATGGCTGACGATTCGCCGCGATCGCACCAACCGTGAATACCTCGATGAGTTTATGCGCCGGTGGCGGCGGCGTCCACAGGCAGCGCTCGATGCGCGAGCGGAGATTCCCGAGAAACTACGCAGCGGCCTGCGACGATTTGATGGCGTTTGGTACGGGTTGCATGCACTGACGCCGGAGTCGGCCGCGGCATACCAACGAGATCAGCAGGAGTTGCTTAGCTATGTCTGAGAAGGGGCTCGGCAACAGCTTGGCGCTCAACTGGCGAGGTCCTTTGCTGGCCGCTGGAATTTTTGCGGCGGCATTCGGGATTCTACTTCTGATGGCGCACCAGAATCAGTCGAATACTACCGACATGGGATCCAGCTTACGTGAGGATCCGTACGGCACCAGCCTGCTGTTTGATTCCTACGCGCGCGCTGGATATCGAGTGAAGCGCAGCCAGGATGCAGACTCGCTGGCCGATCAAGACGCAGCAAGCACCACGGCATTCTTCGTCGGAGGCTACGGTTTGGGCTTTCAGCGGGTCGAATCCGAAAATACCCGAATGGCAGACAAGTTTCTTGCGCGACTGGAAGACTTTCTTTCGCGCGGCGGGCGCGTCGTGCTGATCGAGCACGCCGGAAGACTACGGTCCACGTCGCAGGACTGGGAAGTTGCGAACAATTGGAGCCAGTGGGGGCAGCAGTCGGGGCCAATCTGGGTTTCGCCTGATCTCAGCGCAATGCCCTCGGGCAGTGAAATGATGTATCTCAATGCTGATATCCCTTGGCTCAAAACGGACTCGCACTGGACCGCTCTCTATACTGGGCCTGCCGAAAGCGCTGCAAAAACTGACAGCTCTGTGCACGTGTATATGGCGATGCGGAAAGTCGGCAAGGGAGAACTCGTCGCCGTTAGTCAAGAATGGTTTCTCCTGAACGAAACGGTCAAGAGCCACCCAAATCCGGTACTACTGGATTTTCTGACCGGGGGACGCTCGGGGATATGGGTGGATGAAACCTTGCACGGACTGCAACAGGATAAGGGCGTGCTTTGGCTGGTGCAGCGATACCGATTACAGCTCGCGCTGATGCTTTTCTGGGGAGCTCTGCTGGCATTGCTTTGGAGCCTGAGCGGCGATTTGAAGCGACGCCCGACCCGCGACCAGACCGCCCAGATCATGCGGTATGGCGAAAGCGCCGGAATCGCCGGGCGACGCCTGCTGCAGCGCAGCATTGCCGCCGAATTGGTCGTGGCGGAATGCTGGGATCAGTTCCGGCGCCGGTCGCCGCAAGATGCGCAAGCCATTTCTGCGGATCCGCGCGTTGGCCCGCAACTGCGGGCTGCGCTCGCGTTGTCGCCGCTAGCGGGGTATCGCGAACTAAGCCGGTTGATCGCGCAACGCCGCGCATCGGCAAAAGCTCTGGCCCATGTCGAGCATCACACGGCTGACAGCTCTACGAATTCAGAAAAAAGGACCCACAAGGAGGAACGGTTCGCATGAGTGAGAAACCGACGTCAAGTTCAAGCGGGCAGGAGCCGTCAGCGAATCCGGAAGCAAAATCGCCCGAGTTCGCAGCAATCGCCGGCGGCGCACGGCGTGTTCGCGAGGCTCTGGGCCGCGTGATTGTGGGCCAGGAAGCAGCCATCGATCTCGCGATGGTGACGTTGCTCGCTGGCGGACACGCGTTGATTGAGGGTGTCCCGGGCGTTGGAAAAACGTTGCTCGTAAAAGCGCTGGCGAGCGCGGTCGCCGGCGAATTTCAGCGCATTCAATTCACGCCGGACCTGATGCCCGCCGATATTACCGGAACGAACGTTTTCGACCTCAGAACGCATGAATTCCGGCTCGTGCGCGGCCCCATTTTCGCCAATTTCTTGCTGGCAGACGAGATCAACCGCGCGCCTGCGAAAACGCAGTCGGCGCTACTGGAAGCGATGCAAGAACGCCAGGTAACGATCGACCGCGAGAGTTGCCCCCTGCCGCCGGTATTCGTGGTGTTCGCAACGCAAAACCCCATCGAACATCAAGGCACCTATCCGCTTCCAGAAGCTCAGAAGGATCGCTTTCTCGTAAAGATTCGCATGGGCTATCCGGATGCGCAGGAGGAGAACGAACTTGCGAGGCGTGTGGCTGCTGGCGAGGCCCCGGAGCGGCGATTAGCTGAGGATCTACGCGTTCCGGTATTGCAGCCGGGTGAACTTGAACAGCTACGCGCGGCCACTTCCCAAGTGCGCGTTAGCGAAGCAATAAGCAGTTATATCGTCAATGTCGCCAGGCAGACCCGGCAGCACGCGTCCGTCTGGGTTGGCGCAGGGCCCCGAGCGACGCTCGCTTTGCTGTCCGCGTCGCGGGCACTCGCCGCGCTCGAGGAACGGGACTTCGTTCTTCCCGAGGACGTGAAGACGCTCGCTGCCCCTGTACTGGAGCACCGAATCGTGCTTAGACCGGAGTTCGAGATGGAAGGCGTTGAGATTCGCGAGGTAATCAATGCCGTGCTAGAGGCCGTCGAAGTGCCAAGGTAAACCGCTTGGGTCATAACCCCAAGCCACGAGATCAGGGAGCAGGCGAACCAAATGCCGATGGCTGGAAATAAGAAGTCGGTGGGTGGCGGAGCGCACGGTACGGCTATCACAGATGAGGCCCAAATTACTGTGGACGCGCCACGACGCAGCACGGAATCGCGCGATAAACTCGTGCGACGCATCAATCTCCAGCCGGCGGGGAAAGTTTTCAGTCCAACGGGAACGCTCGTGTGGGTGATAGGGCTGCTGGGTGCTGTGGCGTGTGTTACGCCATGGATCGCGCGTGGATCGGTATGGTTCGAGCTAATCGCGACGATGGCGGCGCTGCTGGCTGGATATGACGCGCTGGCGCTTTGGTTCACTCGCGAAGAGTGTGCACCCGTTCTGTTGTGTCCGGGGAAGGGCCTGCGGGGACGCGAGGGACAAAGCATTCCGATCCCCCTTGCGCTTACAAGCTCCGGCCGGCGCCGGCTGCGGAGCGCAGTGCGCGTGGCCGTCATGCCCGCAACACCGGAGAGCGAGACCGCGATTCGAGTGAATAGTGATCCACAGCAACTGAAGCTCGAGCAGCCAGAGCGGGGCGCTCGAGGAGCAATGTCCACTGGAGCGGCGCATGTCGTTCTCTGGCCGTGGTCGCCCGAGATTGCTTTGTTGCAGCGCGGAGTGTGGCCTGGTCCGCGCGTTGGCGTGGAGCGCCGCTCGCATTTCGGGTTCTGGCAATTGCGACAGTGGTTCGATTCGCCGGAGCAGCTGCGAATCGAGCCGGATTTACGGTCCGCGCGACAGGAGATTCTTCGCAGCCCGGTTTACCGCTCGCTGGTGGCGGCGCGGCAGACGCCGTGGACCGGACACGGGCGCGATTTTGAGCGGTTGCGCGAATATCAAGCTGGCGACATGTACTCGGAGATCGCTTGGAAATCCACGGCGCGCCGAGGTGCACCGGTCACGCGGCTGTTCCAATGGGAGCAGAAACAGGAAGTATATTTTGTGCTGGACCAGTCGCGATCATCCGCGCTCGCGCTTGAAGCATCCTCGGCCAGCGATAGCGAGGCCCCTAGGAACAAAGCGCCGCGACGGGTTTTGGACCTCGCGACGGAAACGGCATTAGTGGGCGCGACGGTGGCGTTGGAACTTGGCGATGAATTCGGTCTCGTCACCTACGCGGATGAGCCGAAATGCTGGTTGCGTGCAGGAAGCGGTCAATCGCATTTTCATCAATTCCGCGATCGTCTATTGAATATCGAGCCGTTGCCGACAACCGCGGATTACGAAGCTCTGTTCGGTGAAATACGGTTGCGGCTCCGGCGGCGCGCGTACCTTTTGTTGCTAGCGGATTTGACTGAACGCTCGGTTTCGGAGTCACTGCGCCGCGGAGTCGGACAGCTCCGCTCGTCGCACGCCATCCTGATGACAAGTATTCTGCCGCCCCACGCTCGGCCGGCATTTTCGCCGGGGGAGGATCTGCACACAGACCAGGATGTGTATGCAGCGCTCGCGGGCGAAAAAGAGAATCAGCGGCTTGGCGCACTCGCGCGGCAGCTGCGCCAGTTGGACGTGCAGCTCCAGTATGTTCCCGCGGAAACATTCCTGCGAACGGCTGTCGAAGGGTACCTGGAAAGCAAGCGGGAGCAGCGGCTGTGATTCTGGATTTGGAACGATTTCAAGTACAGGCGAGGCCGCGTTGGGACAGCCTCGAATCGCTGCTCTCCGTGCTGGAAGGCCGGCCGGGCCGCCAGCTGAGTCCGGAAGAAGCCGAACACCTGCAGGAACTTTACACGCAGGTTGCTGCGGACTTAAATCGCGTCACACACGGGGCGCTGGTTCCCGAACTCAGGCAATATCTCGAGCGTTTGGTGGCGCGAGCCTATGCAGAGCTCTACTACGTTCCGCCGACGCGCTCCGATCTCTGGCAATGGCGCAACTGGCTGAGGATTTTCACGGCGTTCCCGGAAACATTCCGGCGCCAGGCCCGCTACTTCGCTTTGGCGGTGCTGATCACGGCCTTAGGCTGCGCCATGGGTGGACTAGCCGTGCGTTACGATCCTGCCTCTGTGGACGTGCTGCTTCCGGCCGATTACCTGCGCGATCCTGGCAAGCGCGTGCAAGCAGAAGAGAAAGGCGAGAACCGGCACAGCAACTCGACGCAACTGGAAGCCGCGTTCTCAGGGCAACTGATTAGGCACAACATTGAGGTATCGCTGCTGGCGGCGGCGCTCGGCGTTACGTTCGGCATTGGGACGGCACTGCTCCTGTTCGAAAACGGAGTGCTACTCGGGGCCGTGGCGGTTCGTTATACGCAGCAAGGCTTCGGGTTATTCGTTGCGGCGTGGCTCCTGCCCCATGGCGTGTTCGAAATCCCGTCCATCTTGATCGCAGGACAGGCGGGATTTTACTTGGCGCGCGTTCTCCTGCGTCGGCGTGAGGACCGCGATGTGCGTCAATCCATGCGCGAGTGGTTGGTGTTGATAGCTGGATTGGCCTTGATGCTTTCGTGGGCAGGCATCATGGAGGCGTTTTTCTCCCAGCGTCACCAGCCGGAGTTCCCGTACGCGTTCAAAGTTGCGATTGCCGGCGCGGAACTGGTGCTGCTCACGGTATACCTGCTGGTCGTCGGGCGAAGAAAGCCCGGTGTTTTTTCGGAGAGCAAATGACAGAAGCTCGTCCAGTCCGCTTGGGCACTGCCGCCGAGCTAACCATTGCCACGCCGGAAGGGGTGCTCTTTCGATTGCCCTTGGCGGGTCCCGCTTCCCGGCTCTACGCGATGTTGCTCGATGTCACGATCGTGCTGGGTACGGTGAACGGATTAGGGCTGCTGGTTTACTGGATCTTTTCGAAAGCGCCGGGATTCGGAGTCATGGTCATCACGCTGGCGGAATTTGCCATCGGATTCGCTTATAGCGCGTTGCTGGAAGCCTTCTGGAACGGACAGACGATTGGAAAGCGCCTGTTTCACCTAAGGGTCATTGACCAAAGCGGACTTCCGCTGCGCATAGAACAGGCATGGGTGCGGAATCTGATGCGTGTGTTCGATGCGCTTCCGTTAGCCTATCTGGTCGGAGGAATTTCCGCACTGAGCAATCCGCTGATGCAGCGTTTTGGCGACCGCGTGGCTGGAACGCTCGTCATTCGGCAAACGCCCTTGGTTGCACCGGGAGAAGAATTCTGGACCCGCCAAAAGTACAACTCCTTCATGGATCATCCTTCCATCGCGATGAAGCTTCGCCGAGCAGCGACGCCGGAACTAGCCAGCCTGATTCAAGATGCGCTGCGACGTCGCAACGAACTGGCGCCATACGCTCGGCGGGAAATCTATCGCGAACTGGCGACCTATCTACAATGTGAAATCTCCCCTTTCCCCGACGAACTCGTTGAAATGCTCAGCGACGAACAGTACTTGATCAATGCGGCAGGCATTCTGTTCGGAAACCAACGACAGAGCTTACGCGGTTCATTCGTGCCGACACGTTGACGATTCTGACCATCTCGCCCCAGAATCGCCTGCCGCTATGGAGACTGTTGCCGCCGCCCCAACTCCCGCCGCCGCTCCCGTAACACAAGACCCTTGGTCAGAGAAAATCTCCATCTCCTGAATTGCCGCGCTGAACGATCCGGCCAACCTGCCGCGTTAGTGTTCACAACGAAACAGACACGAATAGTTGCTGCGCTTAGTATTTCGTTGGGGCCTTCCCATGAAATCTCAATCGCAGAAGAAATTAGCTCGAGCCTATCGAATCAGGGGATCAATTGTTCTCTATCGATCCGCTCAGAGATCTCCGCTCAAGTCCGAAAGGGCGCTACCTGTTGCGAAGCCGTGGTGGACATTCATCCTCGGGCTCCCCCTCTTTCTGCGTACTCTTTTTCGCCTCGTCTACGTCTGTCCTCACCGCCATAAGGGTCCGCCAATAACATCGCGCGAACCGATTCCGCACAACCTTCACGGATTTAAATCCGTCACAAGCCGAGGTACCTTCATCACCTGTCTCGATTGCGGCCAAAAATTCGCCTATAACTCGACGACCAGGCGACTGACAGATTTCTGGGGCGTCCACGACGTCGCAGCCCTCGCCGGAGTTCAGCGGAGAGTCGTTGAATTCTTCTCGCCTCTTCGAGGTCTCGCCGCAAAGGCCGGAAATCTGAATATAAGGATTCCGATCGCCAGGTTTGTCAGGTCCATCCGCCTCTGGTCCGCGAATCGCGGCAGAGCAAGCACTCGACCAGCCTCGAATGTGTCACACCGCCCACAAGGTTAGAGAACCACCGCAGATATCGGCAGATTTGCCAAAGAATGAAATGTGCTGTGGGGAATTACGTGCGACGCGCCAGGCGGAGGCTATTAGTATGGTGCAGGGGGAGAGAAATGGACCGCACGTTTACCAATCCACTTCGAATGGTTGGCCGCCGCGTAACCGGGACATCTTAACTGGCTCGCGTTCACGGTGGAACCTTCCCAACAATCGGATGTGGGTTCGATTCCCGTCGCCCACTCCATAGTTCCTGATGATTCAAATGGCCTTACCTGGCTAAGTTGGCTGAATCCGGCACAAAAATGGCCCGTTTTGGACTGTAGTTGGACTGAAGTCCAGTCAATCGGACCGAATTCTTTTCCACCCGGATTAGACTCTTTGGATTCACCCAGATTCCGGTTCTATTCCTGATCTGTTTTGAGACCCAGCGTGCCAGCCCGAAGCGCGCGCTCCTTCATGAAGGCAAAAAAGACGGGAACGAGAATCAAAACGTGAATCGTTGACGTAATCATGCCGCCGACCATGGGCGCAGCAATGGGTTTCATGACATCCGAACCGATCCCGCTTTCCCACAAAATTGGGATCAGGCTGGCGAGGACCGCCGTTACAGTCATGAGCTTCGGGCGCAATCGCTGGACGGCGCCTTCGATTACGGCCGCTTCGATATCTTCGTGTTTGAGCGGCACGCCCGAGGCAGTCCTCTTATCGAGCGACTCATGGAGATAAACCACCATGACGACGCCTGTCTCGACAGCAATTCCAAACAGCGCGATGTAACCTACCCAGACGGCTACGCTGAAGTTGTAACCAAGCAAATACTGAAGAATCAGGCCGCCAGTCATCGCATAAAATGTGGGGAAAATCAGGACGGCAGCTTCCGTAATCGAGTGAAAGACCATATAGAGCAGCAAAAAAATCACAAAAAACACGATTGGTACGATGAACTTCAGCCTTTGCTTGGCGCGCACTTCGAATTCGTACTCCCCGGACCATTTGTAGGTGTATCCGGGCGGCAGGCGCAATTTTTCACCGAGGAGCCGGTTAGCCGTAGCAACGAAACCACCGTAGTCTTTTGTGGCAAGGTCCAGATAGACATAGCCCGTGAGCAGGCCATCCTCATCGCGGATCATGGCGGGTCCACGGGAAAAATAAACCTTGGCAACTTCCGAGACCGGAATCTGCGCTCCGGTGGGTGTAGCAATGACGACCCGCTGCAGCTGCGCGATGTCATCACGAAAGTCCCGGCTGTAGCGTACGTTGATAGGATAGCGTTCGCGACCTTCGATATTCTCGGCGACGTTTTCGCCGCCGATGCCTGAAGTCACAGCGCGCTGAACATCGGCCACGGTAAGTCCATAACGTGCGGCTTCGGGGCGATTAACTTCCACGTTTATGTAAAATCCCTCAGCGACGCGCTCGGCAAAAATAGAGCGGATTTCAGGAATTCCGCCAAGGACTTGCTGCAATTGCGCACCCGCTTGCTGAATACCCTCGACATTGGGACCTTGGATCTTGATTCCTACGGGCGTCTTGATGCCAGTCAGCTCCATATCAAGCCGGTTTTGTACGGGCATCGTCCAGGTATTTGTTAAGCCAGGGAATTGAAGCTTCCCGTCCATCTCACGAATGAGTTTTTCGTACGTCATGCCGGCACGCCACTGCTCGCGCGGTTTCAGCATGATGGTGGTGTCATACATGTCGAGCGGGGCGTTATCAGTGGGGCTATCGGAACGTCCCACGACGCCGAAGACGGTTTCAACTTCGGGGAAAGACTTGATGATACGGTCCTGTTCCTGGAGCAACGTCGAGGCCTGAGTGATGGAGATGCCGGGAAGAGCGGTCGGCATGTAGAGCGAGGAACCTTCGTAGAGCGGCGGCATGAATTGGCTGCCGATGCGCCACGCAAGCGGAATCGTGACTGCCAAAAAGATGAGGTTGAGAAGCAGCGTCGTCTTGCGGTACCGCAGACAGAATCTGAGGACAGGGAGATATAAAGCCTGCGTCCATCGCGAGAAAGGGTTTTCGGACTCCGGTCTGAGATGGCCGCGAATGAAAATTACCATCAGGACTGGCACGAGCGTGATGGCAAGAATCGAAGCGAAGGCCACGGAGAGAGTCTTAGTCCACGCAAGGGGACGGAACATGCGCCCTTCTTGCGCTTCGAGAAGGAATACCGGCAGAAACGACACCACGATAACGAGCAAGGAAAAGAAGATGGCTGGCCCAACCTGTTTAGCCCCACCCATCAAAATGCGCCGCCTTTCCTTCTCTGTCAGCGCGGGGCCGGATGCCCCAGTCGTGGCAATGTGCTCTGACAAATGGCGGTAGCCGTTCTCAACCATCACGATGGATGCGTCGATGAGGACCCCGATGGCCAGCGCCAAGCCGCCGAGCGACATGATGTTGGAACTGACGTGCAGAAAATACATGGGGATGAAGGACGCGAGGACAGCAACGGGCAGAGCCAGAATCGGGATCAGCGCCGAGCGGAAATGGAACAAGAAAGCAATCGTCACAAAGCTGACGATGATGGCTTCTTCAAGCAGATCGCGTTGTAGCGTCTTGATGGATGCCTGAATCAATCCGGACCGGTCATAACCGGAGACAATCTCGACGCCGGAAGGGAGCGTAGATTTGATCTCGGCGAGTTTTTTCTTGACGCCATCGATCACGTGCAGGGCGTTCGTGCCGTAACGCATCACAATGATTCCGCCGACCGTTTCCCCTTCACCGTTCCACTCAGCCACACCCTCGCGAATATCAGGACCAAACGCGACGGTTCCCAGGTCGCGGATGAGAACCGGCGTCCCGTTCTTCGTGGCGACTGGAACGGTTTCGAGGTCTTGTAGCGAACGGAGATAACCGAGCCCGCGAATCATGTATTGCGCGCCGCCCATTTCGAGCACCCGGCCGCCAACTTCGTTCGTGCTATCACGGACACGGTCGATCACCATCGAGAGCGGAATGTTGTAGGCCCGAAGTTTGTTGGGGTCCAGATTCACCTGATATTGACGAATAAAACCCCCAATGGAAGCGACCTCTGAAACACCGGAGACGGTCTCCAGTTGATAACGGAGATACCAGTCCTGAAGGCTGCGCAAGTCCGCAAGGCTGTGCTGGTGGGAGCGGTCAATGACCGCATACTCGTAGATCCATCCGGCTCCCGTCGCGTCGGGGCCAATCATCGGTGAAACATTTTTTGGCAAGACCCCCTGGAGTTGCTGGATATATTCAAGAACGCGTGAACGAGCCCAATAGAGATCGGTACCGTCTTCGAAAACTACGAAGATGTAGGCATCGCCAAACATGGTTTGCGCGCGGACAGCTTTCACATGAGGGGCGGCCAGTAGCGTTGTTACGATCGGGTAGGTGACCTGGTCTTCGATGATGTCTGGAGGCTCGCCTGCCCAGGGGACGTGGACGATCACCTGAACATCGGAAATGTCCGGCAGAGCATCTAACGGAATATTCTTGAGGGACCAGATGCCAGCCAGAACTAGCAGCAACGTCCCCGTGAAAACGAGGAACCGGTTGCTCGCGCACCAATCAATCACGCGGGAGATCATCGCTACTTTCCCCCTTCAGCATTGGGGCTCCGTTGCCTGGTTGTGAGGACGGTTCCGCCCTTGACCGCCGTGACCGTAAGTTGCCACGTGCCATCACTATCCAGATTTGTTTGCCCTTCGTAAATACCGCCGCCCTTCTCGCTCAGAGGCGTTACGACATTCATTGCGGTCATGCCCATTTCCGGCATGCCGGGCAAGTAGCTGCGCACGCTGACTTGCGCGCCCGTTACGGGACTACCGTCCGCTGACGTAAGTTTGATGTGATACAGATTTTTCCCCTTGTGTGGTATCGCCGGCTCCGTTGAGAATTGGACCTGCGTTGTGGCCTGAGTTGCGACGCTGTCCGTTGTCGTACTCGCGTCTATTCCCGGCGATGGAGGGGCGAAGGAACCAATGGCGGCTTGTAACTGACTTTCCGAGTCGATCAGGAAATTCGCCGAAGTAACGATGCGCTCGCCGGCCTTCAGGCCTTTCAGTACGATGAACTCGTCGCCTGCCTGAGGTCCCAGTTGGACGTCGCGAGGCTCCAGGTTCCCCGCGCCTCGGTCCACGAAAACAATCTGCCGCGTTCCTGATTGCAGAACTCCACTCGCGGGGATCACCAACTGAATCCCGAGCGGCACCTGCAACGCCACGTTGACAAACATTCCAGGTGCGAGGGTGAGATTAGGATTTGAAAAGAGGAGGCGTACGCGCGCGGTGCGCGTGGTCATGTCCACATCAGGGTAAATGAAATCAACCCTTCCTCGAAAAGCGCGGCCCGGGTAGGAATCCAAACTAAGCGAAGTTGGAGCGCCGATTCTTATGCGCGCCAGGTCGTTCTGGAAGATCTGAGCCAGCACCCAAACGGTGGAGAGGTCGGCGATGGTGTAGAGCCGCGTTTCCGGCTGCACGTTCAAGTTTGGAAGCGCGTTTCGTTCGGTAATGTAGCCGGAAACGGGTGAGACGATCTCCAGGGCTTCGACGACCCGACCCGTCGATTCGAGCCGCTCAATCTCTTGTTCCGGGATGTTCCATTGCTCGAAGCGCTCCCGAGAGGAATCGAGCAGGGATGCGACACCGGCGGCGACGCCGGGAACAGTGCTTTGAGACAGGTTCTTGGCGTTCTGTTTTGCGAGCAGGTATTCGCGCTCGGCTACGACGAGTTCCGGACTATGAATCGTGAAAAGCCGCTGGCCTTTGCGCACGTACTGGTAGGTCGCATCCGCGAAAACCTTTTCGATATGGCCGGAGATTCGCGTCTGAACGTAGGAAAGCCGTGCTTCGTCAATAGCGACCGTTCCCGTTGCCCGGATTTCATCTTGCACGGGCTTCCGCTCCACGACCCCAAACTTGACGCCGATGGATTGCAATCGTTCGGCGGAGAGCTGGACGGGTGCAAGAGGAGTCTCCTTGGGCGGCGGTGCCGAACCGACAGGGTTGCTCTGAACTGATTGTGTCGCGGTATTCGACAGGGCAGCGGCCGGGTGCTGCTTTGCGGCAGACCTTCGGGCGCTCCACCAGATTCCGGCCAGTATGCCGATGAACGCAACGTTTGCGACCAGTCCGAGGAAGAACGCTCTTCGATAGTTCCTCATGATCTTTCTCCATGGCTGCGTCACTCAGCGCAGCGACAATCCCGTTACTGCTTCGATTTGAGCCAATGCCATTTCGTGTTCCGAAAGCGTCTGCCAGTACTCCTCGTCGAGCTTGAGCACGTCGACGAAGGAAGCGAGCAGGGCCTGAAAATCCTGGCGATTCGATTGATACGCAGCCATGCCGGCTTGCAGTTCGGCTCGCGCTTGAGGAAGTAGTCCTTCGCGGTAAATCTTGAGCAGCTCCGCCGATTTTTCAGCCCCTAAGAACTGCTGCCGAAGCTGGAAAGCAATCTGTTGGGTCTGCGCTTCGTGGTCGCTTTTCGCACGACTCTGATCCGCTTCAGCCTGAGCCAGTTCGGGCCGCTGTTTCCGCCCACGATAGATGGGAATCCGGACCCCGAGTGTCACCACATAATAGGCGCGGAATTGCGCTGGGTCAGTCCGCTGCCACATGTACTGAAGGTTGAAATCTGGGTAGAAGTCCTTCTTGGCAAGGTCCACCTGCATTCCTTGCTTCTCGACCATTTTTTGCGCGCCAGCGATGTCGGGATTATTCAGGTTCGTGGCAGCCAGCAGTTGGTCATAGGTGTAGGCCGCGGTAGTTTCAGAGAGTTCGGCGGCTTCGATGTCTGGCGACGATTGCGGACGGTTGAGAAGCTGCTTGATTTCCGCTTGAACCTTTCCGGCTTCCAGCTGATTCGTCGTAATTTCTCGAAGCAGCTTGGTGCGTTCGAGTTGCGCCTGTAAAACCTCCTGCTGATTTCCCATTCCGTTTCGATACCGGGACTCAGCAGATTGTTCGACTTGCTCAAGTAATTCTCCGTCTCCCACCAGAATCGTTTGTCGCTTGGCGAGATATGCGATCTTGAAGTAAGCCATCTTCAACGCTGCTAGAATTGTCCTGCGGACGGATTCGTATTTCTGCTGTGTCACATCGGCATCTTTTTTGGCAATTTCCCCACGCAGGCGGAGTTTCCCGGGGTACGGAAGATCCTGCGAAATACCAAGGCCCACGTACGCGAAATCACTATTGGTATAGCCCGCGAATGGTCTTGGACTGCCGACGCTCACTTGTTGCAGAACGAATTGCGGATCGGGCAACGTTGAGACCTGAGTCGGAACCTCCTTGGCCGAATCCCAGCCGTGTCGCGCCGCTTGAAGCTGAGGATTGCTGCGTTCAGCCTCGGCGAGAAGGTCAGCGAGCTTCACAGGCTGATTAGGCGCATTTATCTCCTGCGACCGCGTCAACGCCGCGGTCAACATAAGTAGAAGGCCTGCAAGAACTACTGCGGAACTGATCTTCATAAGCTGTCCTTTCGGGGATCAAGGCCAAATTGCCGTGCCGCGCTGGAAGGCTACCGTCGCAAGCTCTGCCGACCTGTGCACAAAGAGACACACGCGCACGCTACTAGAGGCGATTAGGAAAGCTTCAGATCAGGAAGGTGCAAAGAAGGGACTGAACCGAGGGAGGTGAGACGTCTTGTACTATGAGCACTAGCGGCAGGTGTTGCATGCGAGGAGTGCCACCGTTCGTTAGGTCGCGGACCGTGATCGGTGCCGCCAAAGAAAGACTAGATGCCTTGTACTGTAACTGTGAGACTGGGGGGGGAGATACCACGCAACAGGACGTATCCGACGCTGCGACGAGTTGAGTGCCGATCTCGTTCATGTTCATCTGGTTGCATCGGGGCTGAGTTCCTGGCGTCGCGCATTCAGCCAGCTTCGAAGTAAGTAGTGCGCAAGCCGAAAGTGGTACTGGGCTCAGGCCTACAAGGCTTAGCGCCACAACGAAAATGAGTGATCTTCGCACCAATTTTGAGTCTACCATACAGGCCTCTTGCAAAACCTCAGGGCAAAGTATGTCCTCTGTGCCTGCGGGAGACGGTGAGACGGGTCACTCGACAAAGTGACGATCGTCACGAACGGTCACGAGTTGTAGTATCGGTGTGTCAGACCTGCAAAAGAATCCAATGTTTTAGCTGGACCAGAAGTCGTTTACCTTCGGATGGTGCCGGGGGCCCGGTTTGCACCACGCGTGCCACAAAGTTTAGCTTCTCGCTAGCCGCATGACTATACGACGGACAGTTGCGGGGGCTCGAGACGTGCTGAATTGAGAGACGGGATAGGGATGGTGAAAAAAAACAAGAATGGCGCAGGGGAAGGGAAGTGGGCCGAAGGTCTACCAATCCATTTTGGATGGTTGGCTGTCGCGTAACTGCCAAGTCGGAGGAGCGAGGAAGGATCTTTGTCTGCGGCCTTAGCTATGGTCTTCGAATGAAGATATCAGCAGGAAGTTTGAATCGCGAACTTAATTTGCGAACCTGTCCGAGTGTGAGCTTCCGTTGTCCAGCGAGAAACATCGAGACGGCACTTTCTGATCCGAATTCCGGTGTTAAATCACGTTGCGTAAGGCCTTGCTGTTCGATGAGAAACCGCACGACGGAAACTGCATCCGCTTCTGGAATTGCATAGTGCGCTTGCTCGTAGCGTTCCACGAGTAAGGTCAGAAGTTCGATTGCTCGTAGCGTTCCACGAGTAAGGTCAGAAGTTCGATTGCTTCCACTTCTGCGGAAGATGGGTCCTCCAGAGCTGTCAATTGGAAGAGGGCGTTTGTATACACTTCCAGTTCTTTGTCATTGTGTATGACATGGGGAGCACCCTTCGCAATCATTTTTGCCGGGTCTGCGAGAACTGTATTCATTTTGCACCAAATCTCCGATCCCATTTTCGGGGATCGTTGTACTCTTTGTGTGTCAGGAAGGACCGAATGTAGACGCGTCCTTCCGTCCGTTTCTCATCTGTTGTCTTTGCATATTGAATGACGGTAATGAGCCTGAACCGGTTTCGCCGGATGTTGAACACCACGTATCCCTTGATGTAGTCGGCGTCGTGAAACATGAGCCGAACTTCCGCAAAATTGTGCCATCGGACGCCTTCGACTATAGCAACCCATGCCTTGATTTCATTCGCAGCATCTGGATACTCCTGCATGGCCTCCCTCAGATGCTTCTGCTCGGGAAAGCGATTGGGATTCAAACTGCCTAGGTGGAAGGAAGGCGCGCAGGAAGAAAAAGCAAAACTGGTGCCGGGGGCCAGAATCGAACTGGCTACGCCCGCCTTTTCAGGGCGGCGCTCTACCAGTGAGCTACCCCGGCACGCAAACAACTTTTCTAGTTTAGGGGCGTCGCGTCAGCGTGTCAATTCGCCGCCGAGTCTGCGCTTGCTCCAACGCTCGCAACAAAATGCAGCCCCACTCCAACAATCATCGGGATCAACCCAATCGACGTTCGCCACGACCGCCCCGCCATCCCCAGCGAGGGCTCGTACACAAATGCCAGCAGCAGAAAAATCGGTGAAAACAAAACCATCACTGACCCCACCGACTGCAACGCTCTCCTCCACGTCGGACTTTGCTGTCTCAGGTAGAGCCCCAGGCAAACGTTCACCATTGCCGCCGCCGCTAAATAAATGTGCCGTGACACGTACATCAGATGCACGTCGTCCGGCAGGCCCGCAAGCAGCGGCTTGTGAAAATGCATTGCCTCTCCGCTAAGCACGAAGGCCAGCGTCGCGAGCAAACCTATGAACAAGTGAAGCCGTTTCATCATGTTTCTTCTCGGGCGCGCACATGCTAACAAAATCCATCCCTGCATGCGATTGTCCAACGGCGCGCGATGGCTTGCGAAGATTTGCGCTGTGCCGGAGCCGTGCTTCAATAGAAGGATGGCGACCACTACTCAGGAATCTGTCTCGATTATTTCCGGTCTCACTAAACTTGCAGCCGATGCGTCCAGCGCCGACGCCTTGATGAACTCCATCGTCAGCCTGCTCCACGAAAAGCTCACTCGCTACAACTGGGTCGGCTTCTACATGATCGACCCCAAAGACTCCAACGTGCTCGTCCTCGGTCCGTTCCGCGGCAGCATGACACCGCACACGCGCATCCCGCTCAACCAAGGCATCTGTGGCGCAGCTGCTTCGAGCGGCGAGACCGTTGTTGTGGATGACGTGAACAGCGATCCGCGCTATCTTGCCTGCTCACTCGAAACTAAATCCGAAATTGTGGTTCCGGTTTTTGCAAAGGGAAGAGTCGTCGGCGAACTCGACATCGACAGCCACTTTCTCGCCGCCTTCGGCCCCGAAGACCGCAAACTCTGCGAACACGCCGCCCAACTCCTCGGCAGATTTCTGGAACGTGGCGCCTAACGCCTCGGGCGCGGCAGGACCGACGCTACTTGCTGACCATGGGAAGGTCGTCGTCACCGTATTTGGCGTGCGCCTCACGGGCCGTCGATCTCTCCAACACTTCTCCTGTCGTCGCCTTGATCCGATACACATTAAATTCACTACTATATCGGCAATCTCCCGTGTTCCTGACTAACAAGGTGGAATTGGCGAGAAGACAGATAATCGACAGTGCGTATCGTCGTAGATAACCCATTTTCGAGTCTCCAGTAGCGGAGGCTCCGCTGCTGGCCCAAAATCCGAGTCCAATTCAAACGGTATTTTACTGCATCGATTCGTCGAATTCCTTCATCCAACTCTTGCCTTTCAGCACTTCGCGCGGGCGCGTGCCATCCGGAGGGCCGACGATTCCGTCCTTTTCCATCAAATCAATCAAATGCGCCGCGCGGCCATACCCAATCCGCAAACGCCTCTGCAACGTTGAAGTCGAAGCGCGCCCCATCTCGCAGCAAATCCGCACCGCATCCTGGTAAAGTTCGTCGTCCGCTTCTTCGCCGCCGCCGTTTGGCGCGCCTTGAAAGCCTTCTTCGACTTTCCCGTTTTCATCCTTCGGCGCTTCCAGCAATTGTTCGTTGTACTTTGCCTGCGCCTGTTGCCGCCAGAAATTGCAGACGTCGGTAATCTCATCTTCCGTCACAAGCGGTCCATGAATGCGGTGCAGCCGCGACGATCCCGCCGGCAAGTAGAGCATGTCGCCCTTGCCGAGCAATGATTCTGAACCGTTTGAGTCCAAAATCGTGCGCGAGTCCACTTTGCTCGCTACGCGGAAAGAAATGCGCGCAGGGAAGTTCGCTTTGATCAATCCGGTGATCACGTCAACGCTCGGCCGCTGCGTCGCCAGAATCAGGTGAATGCCCACCGCACGCGCCATCTGCGCCAGTCGCGTGATGGACTCTTCCACGTTATTCGTGTCCACCATCATCAAGTCCGCCAATTCGTCGATGATGATCACGAGGTAGGGAAGCGGTTTGTGCTCGCTCTGGTCCACATTGTCAAACAGCGAAAGCGACTGCTGCTTCTGGAACGTTCGGTTGTACTGGTCAATGTTCCGTACGCCGCGCTGTGCCAGCAGCTTCAAGCGATTCTCCATCTCACGCGTCGCATTCCGCAGAACGTTCGACGCCACCTTCGGATCGGTGACCACCGGCGCGATCAGGTGTGGAATCCCCTCGTACAAATTCAATTCCAGCCGCTTCGGATCGACCAAAACTATTTTCACGTCGTCCGGCGTTGCCTTATACAAAATGGACATCAGCAGCGAATTGATGAAAACGCTTTTGCCGGTTCCCGTCGAACCCGCAATCAACAAGTGCGGCATCGAAGCCAGATCCGTCACGCGGATTCGTCCGTGCAGGTCGCGTCCCATCGCCAGCGTCAGCTTGCTTGGCGAACCCACAAACTCCTGCGCTTCCACAATCTCCCGCAACGCAATCGTCTGCCGGTTGATGTTCGGCACTTCAATGCCGATCGTGGACTTTCCCGGAATGCGCTCGATCAAAATCGATTCCGCTTGCAGCGCCAGGCACAAATCTTCCGTCAATCCGATAATCCGGCTGTACTTGATGCCCGCTTCCGGCTTGAATTCAAACGTCGTCACCACTGGACCCGGATTGATCTGCGTCACGCGCCCTTGTATGTCGAACTCCAGGCACTTTTCTTCAATCGCTCGTGCCCGCATCTTCAGCTCTTCTTCATCCAGCTTCTGCGAACGTTCTCCCTCGCGCAGCAAACCGATCGAAGGCAGCCGGTAATTTGGGTTGTCCTTCGCAATCTTTGGCTCGCCCGATTTCTTCCCGCTCTTCTCCGGCTTGTCCTGATTCACTACAAAGATCGGCGCCTTATGCCCGGCCTTTTTCGGATCTTCCGCGTCTTCACTCGTCACGCCGCGGAATACGTCGCCATCCTCTTCCAGATGAATCGTCTTCGGCGGTTCATTCAAGACTGCCGCGCTTCCAACCGACTGCGCCGGCGCCGGTTTCCGTCCAATTAGCCGGTTTGCTTCCACCTTTCGCCGCATGCGCTTCTGTTCGCGTTCTTCCTGCCACGCATGCCAGCGCGCCTGCACCTT
>Ga0247669_1000054_pt1 | contig 63082 bp, 58 predicted proteins | sample CNK10_metaG_FD_182734 | JGI IMG/M metagenome (GOLD analysis project Ga0247669, IMG submission 182734) | Soil microbial communities from Purdue University Martell Research Forest, Indiana, United States - CNK10 | ecosystem: Environmental > Terrestrial > Soil > Temperate forest > Bulk soil... | reverse complement strand
CAGCCGGATTGAACTACTCCGTTTCAGGTCTTCCCTACTGGACAACCGACATCGGCGGCTTTGTGGTCGCAAATCCGGACGATCCGGCTTATCGCGAGCTCTACGTTCGTTGGTTCCAGTTCGGCGCGTTCTGCCCGATCTTTCGAGCACACGGAACTCGCACGACAAATCAAAACGAGTTGTGGTCGTATGGACCCGACGCGCAAAAAATCCTTGTGTCTTACGACAAGCTTCGCTATCGACTGATGCCCTACATTTATTCTCTGGCGTGGAAAACGACGCACGAGGGATACAGCATCATGCGGCCGCTTGTGATGGATTTCCGCGAGGACCTGCGCGCGCAAAACGTGGGAGACCAGTTTCTCTTCGGCCCCGCGATTCTGGTGAACCCTGTGACAGAGCCGGCCGCGACCAGCCGACACCTTTATCTACCACAGGGAACGTGGTTCGACTTTTGGACCAGCGACAGAGTGCAGGGCGGCAAAGCCATAGACGCGGCGGCGCCGATCGAGCGCTTGCCGCTTTACGTCAAGGCAGGCTCCATCCTGCCGCTGGGACCTGACGTGGAATACGCAGCGGAAAAGCCGGCAGATCCGCTTGAACTGCGCATCTATCCCGGCGCCGATGGCTCCTTCACACTATACGAAGACGAGAATGACACCTATCACTACGAGAAGGGCGCGTTTTCGACGATTCCGCTCAACTGGAATGAAAAGACGCGAACTCTGACCGCAGGCGAGCGAAGTGGAAGTTTCGCCGGAATGCCGGAAAGCCGCACGTTGCGGATTGTCATCGCTCGAAAAGACCACGGAACAGGTGGTGAGTTAACTAGCGAGCCGGACGGAGTGCTCCGGTATACCGGGAAAGCGATAAGCCTCTCATTCAAGTAAAAGCCAGACGTCGATTCACGCTGCGAGGACCGGCGGCCGGACAAGCGTATCCGTATACCCGAAGGCGCGGGTCCGCGCATCCAACAAACAAATGCGACTCATGCAGAAAACGCATGAAGGGACCGGTTGCAGTGCCAACCGGCTGCTGATATAGTCTGAACATGTTGCGAACGCTCGCACAGAACCTGGCTCCCTGGACAACTTGTTGTCTTTGTTGTCGTGAGGTGTGTTCTGGCGCGGGGAGGCTCGTGACGTAAGTCGTTTTCACACTTGAGCCGTATTTCATCCCACCGCCGGAATGGCCGCGCAGGTGGGATTTTTGTTTTTACGCACGATTTTTTGCTCGAGGAGTACAGGGTCCATGGGTCAAACGGCAGCACAAATTCTGGAAGTGAACGCTCCAGCACAAGCAGCCGAGCGGAGTCTTACAACCGCCCAGCGCAAGAATCATCTGCGCGCACTGGAAGCAGAGAGCATTTACATTCTGCGCGAAGCGGTGGCGGAGTTTGCGCGGCCGGTCATGCTCTACTCCATCGGAAAAGATTCTTCGGTAATGCTCCGGCTCGCGCAAAAGGCTTTCTTCCCCGGCAAAATTCCCTTCCCTCTGCTTCACGTCGACACAAGTTACAAGTTTCCCGAAATGATTGAGTTTCGCGATCGCTACACCAAGGAACTCGGTGCCGAGCTGATTGTTCACCACAACCTAGAAGCGCTGCGCGATGGGGCGAATCCGTTTTCGCTGGGAACGCAGAAATGCTGTGGGCTGCTGAAAACCAAATCGTTGCTCGACGCCCTGTCGGACGGCGGCTTCACGGCTGCGTTCGGCGGCGCGCGGCGTGACGAAGAAAAGTCTCGCGCAAAGGAGCGCATCTATTCGTTCCGCGACGCGCACGGCCAATGGGACCCGAAGAATCAACGGCCGGAGCTCTGGAATATTTTCAATTCACGGATCGACAAAGGCGAAAGCATTCGCGTGTTTCCGCTGTCGAATTGGACCGAACTCGACATTTGGCTCTACATCCACGCGGAAAACATTCCGATCGTGCCGCTCTATTACGCGAAGGAACGGGAAGTGGTCGAGCGCGGCGGATCGCTGCTGCTGGTTTATTCGAAAGACGACCTGCTGCCCGGTGAGAAAACAAAAACTGTTAAATGCCGGATGCGTTCGCTTGGATGCATGCCCTGTACCGGTGCGATCCGCTCGGAAGCGTCAACGGTGCCGGAAATCATCGAAGAGATGGTTACATTCCGCCGCTCCGAGCGCGAAAACCGCGCGATCGACCACGATGAAGAAGGTTCAATGGAATTGAAAAAGCGTGAGGGCTATTTCTGATGGCGGCCGCTCCTACAATCTTGGCGCACGAAGGAATCGGTCAATTCCTCGAGCAGGAACTCGGCAAGCAATTGCTGCGGTTTACGACGGCGGGCAGCGTGGACGACGGCAAGTCCACGCTAATCGGAAGACTTTTGCACGACTGCAAAGCGGTCTATGAAGACCAGCTCGCGTCGGTCAAGAAGAGCCCCGTGAACCGATCGGGCAGGGCGATCGATTTTTCGCTGCTCACGGATGGCCTGCGCGCCGAACGTGAGCAAGGCATCACGATTGACGTCGCTTACCGGTATTTCAGCACGCCGCGGAGAAAGTTCATCATCGCGGACACGCCAGGCCACGAGCAATACACGAGAAACATGGCGACCGGCGCTTCGACCGCCGATTTGGCAGTGATTCTGATCGACGCTACGAAAGGGCTGCTGCCGCAGACAAAGCGGCACACATTTATCGCTTCCCTGCTCGGTATCCGCCATTTACTCGTCGCAGTAAACAAGATGGACCTTGTCGGATTCAGCGAATCGACCTTCTTGCAATTGGAAACGGATTTTCTTGCCCTTGCTGAGCGACTCGGAAATCTTTTCGTGCAGTGCATTCCGTTGAGCGCGCTCGAGGGCGATAACCTCGTGACCCGGAGTGTTCATACGCCTTGGTACAACGGGCCAACGATGCTGGAGCATCTGGAAACGGTCGAGGTTAAGCCGGCTTCGCAAATGGATTCGCTGCGATTCCCGGTTCAATCGGTCATTCGGCCTGACGCACGTTTTCGCGGATTTGCAGGGCGCGTTGCCAGCGGAACCGTTCGACCGGGCGATGAAGTTTTGGCGCTGCCTTCAAGGCGGAAAACGCTAGTCGAATCGATTGTCAGTTTTGACGGTGAGCTTGCTTCGGCAAGCGCTTCCGATTCCATCGTCTTGAAGCTTGCCGACGAAATCGACTTGAGCCGCGGCGAAATGCTCGTGACGCCCGATGAATTACCGAACATTTCCAATCGTTTCGCGGCAATGGTCGTATGGCTGCACGCGACGCCTCTGGAGTTGAACCGCAATTATTTGGCGAAGCATGCGGGCCGCATCGTGAAGGCGCAAGCCAGAACAATTCGGCACCGCGTCGACATCAACACACTTGAGGAAAACACCGCGTCTCAGCTCGAAATGAACGAAATCGGGCTGGTGGATTTCGAAACAAGCCAACCGCTGTTTTTTGATTCGTACGCGAGCAACCGCACAACGGGCAGCTTGATTTTGATCGACCCGCTCTCGAACGCAACCGTCGGTGCGGTGATGATTCGCGACGATCGCGGAAGAAAGAGCGTTTCCGCCGCGGAGACCCACGAAGTTACGTTAGAGGAACGAGCGACGAGGCGGGGCCATCGGTCGGCGATTGTCGTCTCCCGTGGCGACAGTTCACAAGCTGCGTTGCTCGAACGGGCGCTCTGGGAGCAGGGTCTTGACGCAATTTCGGTTCGTGCCGAACAGGCTTCGGCGGCGAATGAGTTATTTCGCCGGTTTTGGGAACTCGGATTGGTGTTCGTGATTGGGGACGAGTTCGACGAAAACCGGCTTGACCGCGAATTCCTGGAAGAGATTGCGGGAGACCTTTACTTCGAATTGGCGTCACGCGAATCGCCGTCGTCGCCGGAAGGCTTTTTCGATGAAGCTTTGCGAATCGCGAAACGCGTAAAGCTCGACGGCACAACGCCAGACAAAGGAACATTCTGATGCGCCTTTCGGACAATTTGGAGAGTCTCGAACTGCGCACCGCCGAGGAAGTTGTCGACCAATCGCTCGCCGGCGCCTATGCGGACGGCGCTTGCTTCACCTGCAGCTTCCAGGCGGAAGACATGATCGTCTTGCATCTTCTCCGCAAGCAACTGCCAAAGATTCCTGTGCTTTTTCTCGAAACCGGATATCACTTCGCGGAAACGTATGAATTCCGCGACGCGATTTCGCGCGAATGGAATCTCAACCTGATCAACGCCATTCCAAAACAATCCGTCGCCGCGCAAGAAACTGCTTTCGGCATCCTTTATCGCGACGATCCCGCGAAATGCTGCCAGCTCCGCAAGGTCGATCCGTTGGTGAACGCCCTGCGCCCGTACGAAACCTGGTTTACCGGATTGCGCCGCGAACAGTCCGCGACGCGCAAAAACCTGAAGAAGGCCGAACTCCACCGCTTGCCTACCGGCGAGACGCTAACCAAAGTCAGCCCGCTGGCCGATTGGACTTGGGGCCAGGTCTGGGAATACACAGCCGCGAACAAGATCAGCTACCTGCCGCAGTACGACCGTGGCTATTCGAGCATCGGCTGTGAGCCATGCACGGCCATTCCCAGCGATCCGAACAATTTACGTTCCGGCCGTTGGGGCGGGCAGAAACTGGAATGCGGCATTCACACTTTTTCGGAGCCTCTAAAATGACCCCAGTGATTTCTGGATTCTTGATTGCATTGGCCGTTGGAGTCACTGGTATTGGCGGCGGCAGCTTTACGGTGCCGCTCCTGTTACTCGCCGGGCTTCCCGCAGCGGAAGCGGTGGGCACAACGTTTGTATTCGCGGGCGTCCTGCGGCTTATCGCGGCGCCGTTTTACTACGCGACAAAACAAGTTCATGTACGCTATGCGTGGTTGCTGCTGCGCGGCGCGGTGCCGGGACTCGTGCTCGGCATGGTGGCTTTAAAATTTCTTGCTAGCGATAGTCGTAATCCTGTAGTGATTATTGTCATCGGGGTCATGCTGACTCTGTCTTCGACCGTAACCTTCATTAGAAGAGTCCAGGCGCCAAATTTTGCCAGAAAGAATTCGCGTTGGCTGTCGTGGCTCGCGTTTCCCATCGGTGTGGAATCCGGTTTTTCTTCCGCGGGCGCTGGCGCGCTTGGAACCATGCTGCTGATGAATTATTCCGAAATCACGCCGACGCAGGTTGTCGGCACAGACCTGATCTTCGGGCTCGTGCTCGCCGTTGTAGGAAGCGCCGTGCATTGGACGATCGGATCCATCAGCACGACGGTGCTGTTCCAACTTCTCCTCGGCGGAATTCCGGGCGTCATTCTTGGTTGCATCCTCTCGACGCGTGTTCCCGCTCAAAAGCTAAAAACTGTGGTCGCAACGGTCGCCATCTGTGCGGGGCTACAACTCATGTGGTCCGGCGCCCACGCCTATGCGGTGTCTCATGCGGTCAGTGCACTCCACATAGCGCGCGCCGTCGCCGCCAGCGCGACGCGCTGAATCCGTCTACTCTCCTGTCGTCAGTCAAATTTGGATGAAGTGGATGCGTCGCGAAAAAAATCACGCAGAGAAAAAATAGCGGGTGAGCCTGTAAGCCGGAATCTTCAGGCACATTCTTGTCTTCAATAAGTTGCGTAGAATCAACAAACCCAGCTTTGTCAAAGAAGTCAGTTTTGCCAGCAAAAGCAGGTTTTGTTTCACAGTTGTGGCACCGTTTTTGCCAGTACTCTACCGCGCACTTCTGCGGAGAGCGCGTTTTCCGGCCAAATGGATTACGTCCGAGTTGCCCGTCATACGCCCAGAATCCCGGCTAGGCGGAATTCACTTAAGGATTCCATCACGGCGCTCGCACGCCTATAATCCGGCGGTAGGGGAGCAAATGTTCGCGAGGCGAGTCTTTGCCGGATGCGCCAGTGCCCTGCTTGCGGCGAGTGGTGCCGCGCAGGAGCACCAGCATGGAAAAGACGAAAAGTTAGGCGCGGTGCACTTTGCCACGTCATGCAATGCTGAGGCGCAGAAGGAATTCGATCGAGCCGTGGCGCTGCTGCACTCCTTCCAATTCAATCACGCCATTCAAGGATTCAACGCAGCGCTCAAAAGTGATCCCACTTGCGGAATCGCGCACTGGGGAATCGCGCTCAGCCAGTGGAGCAATCCGTTCGCGGCTGGCATGAAGGACAACAGCCAGCTGCGTGTCGGACGCGAGAGCGCCGAACGGGGCAAAGCCACTGGCGCAAAAACGGAGCGCGAAAGAGCGTACATTGCGGCCGTCGCCAATCTGTACAGCAACTTCGAGAGCACGCCACAGCAAGCGCGTTTGCTTGCTTATCGAGATGCGATGGAAGCGCTCGCGTCGAAATATTCCGACGACCAGGAGGCGCAGATTTTCTACGCGCTAGCGCTTGCGGCTGCAGAAGAGCCGACCGACAAAACCTACGCCGCGCGGCTCAAGGCGGGCGCGATCCTGGAGAAGCTATTCCAGGAAGAACCGGACCATCCCGGGCTGGCGCATTACATCATTCACACCTACGACGTGCCGTCTCTGGCGGGAAAGGCGCTTATCGCCGCGCGGCGTTATTCCGATATCGCGCCCGATGCGCCACACGCGCTGCATATGCCGTCACACACGTTCACGCGCGTGGGCTACTGGCAGAATTCCATTGACAGCAACCGCGCTGCAGCAGCAGCTTCGCGTCGCGAGGGCCAAACGGCAGAAGAGCTCCACGCAAGCGACTACCAGGTTTACGCCTATCTGCAGACGGCGCAGGACGAAGCCGCGCGCAACGTGCTCGAGGCATTGCCGGAGATAGCCTCGCGGTTCGATCCGAGAGTGGTGGTGAGCGGCGCAGCGGGTCCCGACGCCGGATACTTCGCGCTGGCAGCAATTCCCGCGCGCTATGCCGTGGAGCGTCGCGATTGGCAGCGGGCGACGGAGCTGCAGCCACGCGAGACGCCGTTTCCCTACACCGATGCCATAATCTGGTTTGCGCGTGGCATAGCAGCGGCCCGGCTGCATGACGCGGCAAAGGCCCAGGCGTCAGTCGCTGCCCTGCAGGACATCCGTACGCGTCTGGAGAAGGCAAAGGAAAGCTATTGGGCTGGGCAAGCCGAGATCCAGCGCCTCGAAGTGAATGCCTGGAGCTCATTGGCAGACGGACGGAAGGACCTCGCTTTGACTATGATGAAGTCGGCAGCCGAGATGGAAGATGGTACCGACAAGAAGGCCATTACGCCCGGGCCGCTTGCACCTGCGCGGGAGCTTTTCGGCGAGATGTTGCTGGAGATCAACCAGCCCGCGCAAGCGCTGGAGCAATTTGAGGCGACGCTGAAGAAAGAGCCGAACCGCTTCCGTGCGCTGTACGGCGCGGCCCGCGCCGCGCAACTTGGCGGCAACCGCGAAGCAAGTCGCAAGTATTTTGCGGAGCTATTAAAGATATGCGAGCACGCTGACAAGCCAGGCCGGGCGGAGTTGCTGGAGGCGAACAAGGCAGTTTTAGGGAATTAGTGCCTGGTGCCGAGGTTTTACGAATCGCTGAAATCAAATCGCACCTCGAACGCGCTTACCATCCCGGCATGCACTAGGCGCATGTTCATCCGACACACTGACCAGTAATGGGCGGCGAAGGCGAGTACGCGTTCCTTTGACGTATCGTCGGCAACTCTGAAGTTATCGTTCCGTACCACATGGAACAATAATCGCGGTTCGGACAAGGCGGCAGTGCAACAGGCCAAAACTCTATGATGCCTGCCGTTTCCCTTTCAACTTGACGAAGTGATTTTATAGGTACGGTTTCGGACAACCGCGAGGTTCGTCGCGGATGCTTTACGTTTGTAAACTGTTGAAAATAGCGGGCGAGCCTGTAAGCCGGAATCTTCAGGCGCATTTTTGTTTTCAATAAGTTGCTTAGAATCAACAAACTCATGTCAATGGAGCCAGTTTTGGCAGTTAGGCAACCTCCGCCGACTTGAGTCGCGAAACGGTATCCTCGGTTGCTTCTCCGAAACTACACCGTCCGAGCCATTCATTGAAGTTGAACTATCGCCGGGTGATCGCCTCATTTTGTTCACCGATGGCCTCGTTGAGGTCTTCACTGCCTCGACGATATGCTTGGCGTTGAAGGTCTGGAAGATTTGGTCCTGCAATCGGCAAAGCTACCACTCGCGGATATGCAAAAGACGATGCTCGAGGGTGTGGCTGCGTGGAGGCACGGTCTTCTTGCCTACGACGTGTCCCTGGCTATCGTCGAAGTGCGCTGGCGCTTTCAGAGTAGTGTTACCAGAGTGGCGACAATCGACTATCCGGTGGCACGAAGTCGCCGTCGTACACGATACATTCACAAGCTCTGCCGTCGAGATCAAATCCCCTTGCCTGCCAGAGGCAAGTTCAAGCTGCAAAATGTTCAAATGCAAGTGAGCGCATCAGTGTGTTTCGAACCGTGCCGGGATACTTGTCTGCATATTTGACTAGTTTGTGTTTGTCTACCACCTTGAAATCGATCTCGTCGAGATGTGGTGTGAGACCTGTCTGCAACGAAAGATAAATCCAGTCCAGCAAAGCCTTCTCGGGTTCAGCAATGCGATATTTCGAGTAACGAGTCTGTTTCTCGACAAAACCCCAGAAGAGCCTCTTTGAGATGGTTCTGAATGTGATCGCGAACTCTGGCGTTCTGTATTCCTTGGGCTTACCTGAAGTTACGCACGTCAAAGTCACTGGGCTCTGCGTACTTAGTCCCCAATGATTGAGTGCCGATTCAAGCGACACATAGGAATTCGGCTTGAGAACAGTGATGAAGTCAGTCGCCGAATGATCTCGCACCAATTTATTCAGGTATACCCCGTCTGCCACTCGCGTGATAAGACCACGCTTTTCCAAGCGGGATAATGCTTTCGAGACGGAACCAGCGGGGATATTAAGTTTGGAAGCCAGCTCGTCTGCTAGAAGCACATCCGTTATTCGAGCTTGATCCCCGAGAACCTGGGACCAATCAAGCCGTTTTGTCTTTAGATTTGTCATAGCCATTCCTTGTACAAATCTCTGAGTGCATTTCTAAGGGGTTCGAATTGGGCCTCCTCAAGAGTTGAGTAGATGTTTGCCGGCAATATGGGTTTGAGTTCCAAGCGGCAAATGTCCACAGCAATTCGATCTATTCGGTTTGAAATGGTTTCTGAATCAATCTCGTTTCCGAGGATTGTATCCTGGAGGTGGGCCCGCAAGTTGGGGCTGAGCACGGCTCCAGTTTCGTTCAGCAGCTGAATGTCATAAGCGTCTCTAGCTTTGACGGAACGCCGCATCAGAAATGCTTCTGCTTTTTGAAGGAGAAGGAGTTCCTTAGTCACCGACTTTACGACCGCTGAGAGGCCGGATTCTCCTTCGACAGGGTGATTCTCAATTTCGCTCTCGATTGCCGAACCCAAGCGTGTTAGGTCAACTCGAAATAGTCGCCGGTCCGCCCCAGCGGTTACAAAAATCCTTCCTTCCTTACTGTTAGAAAGGTCTAGTTGAAAATGAAGCCGACCCAACTCCATGATTTCTGCCACAGGAGTTAGGTCGCGTTGTAAGGATGCGATGATCTGCTCGGGCGAGGGAGGCGCGGCGGCGCGATACAGCAGGTCAAGGTCAGCCGAATGTCGCACACTTTCGTGGTACAGGACGAGCGTGGCACCTCCGATGAGAACAAACGCGTCGGGGAAGTCGCTGAAAATCGTTACCGCCGCATGTTCCATTAGCGTGTTGACTTCCGCCTGTTCGCGAGTGAACCCCTTGTCTTCGTATTTCGCAATTTGCTTTGCAATCTCCACGATTAGCCCCCACCGCTTATGTTAACATATTTCTAATAAAGGACATATACGTCGTTTTAAAGATTTATAAATAAGACTATATTCTCTTTAAAAGACATAAAGGTCCCCTTGCGGGAATAAGATGTACCCACCCTGCCTGAGGTGACCGGGGGTTTTTGTACCAGCGGGAGTGAGAGAGAATTCACTCTGGAGGGAAGCTGGTATGCCGATGAAGAAATACAAGCCGGAGCAACGCCCAGCGACAAATCAGCTGAACGCATTATCGTCGTCGGGGAGTATGAATCTGGAAGGGCAGGACTTTTGCGTAGCTCGAAAAATCAGGGTCAGTTGTGAAGATCGCCCACTGTCTCTTGATCGCGATGGCACATAGAAGGATGTCTACAATCGATACCGCAACTCCTTTCGCCCTGCAGCGATTACCAGCCTTCGCCGCCTCTTCATAATCAGACGTATCGACGACTTCATCCGGAAAAGAACGAAGATGCACTCTCAGTTTTTCGTATTGTTCCGTTGTCTTTATGCCCGAGAGGAGCTCTTGTCGAATTAGTCCGATCGTTCGGGCCCGTCCTTCTCGGATGAGCTCGGATAACTCTGCGATCAGCAGCTTTTCACTCGTGCTTAAGCTTTCGTTCTTTCGGCGAAGCGCCAGGGAAAAAACAGAAGTGTCTATCAAGACATTCATAAACGCTTCGCCTTGCGCTCGCGCTTGTAGTCATAGCTGCGTTCGTAGTCAACGCTCCCGAACAGAGACAGGATTTCCTGTTGCTTGCGATGTTCGATGTACTCTTGTAGAGCAACCGTCACCGTTTCTCGCTTTGTCCGGTGTCGGCCGACTCTCTGCGCTTCCTCCAGCAGACGGTCGTCGATAGCAAGATTCGTGGGCATGTGCTCCTCCTGTGTATTATTCTACACATAGCAGTGTGTAGATTCAATGCTAACGCCGCAACTTTTTAAAGGAACGCCTGAATCCGTCGCGCCTTCCGCAGAAGGAGGTCCGGACAGCAGAAGTTGCTTGAACTTCGTTGCAGGCCGAACATCGAGGGTCGCTGCAATCAACTAAAACTCGGACATCCTCTTCGCACGGAACGATTTGTGTTTGTTTTGTTAGCGTTACGGACTCGCGCCGCAACTAAATTGCTTTGCGGCGACCGCGGTTTCGAGGAAGCTTGACTCATCTCGATGAGTCAGATAGACTCATGCTATGGCTAAGCGGCTTCAGGTAATTGTACGGGATCCAGAGTACCGAGAAATCCAGCGCATGGCGCGCTCGCGTCACATGTCGATAGCCGAGTGGGTCCGTCAAGCGCTCGATCTGGCGCGCCGACGTGAACCCATAACTGATGTCGGGAAGAAACTTGAGATTATCCGCGCAGCGGTGCGATACGACTATCCTTCAGGTGATATTGAAGACATGCTAGCGGAAATTGAGAGCGGATACGGCAGTGGTACGCACACGTGATTTTTATCGATTCGAATGTTCCCATGTATTTGGTCGGCGCACCCCATCCTCACAAGGCCGACGCGCAACGGTTACTTGAAAAATTGATCAGCGATCGTCAGCGTCTGGTTACGGACGCTGAAGTGCTCCAAGAAATCCTGCACCGCTACGTTGCAATAAATCGTCGGGAAGCAATTCAACCTGCATTCGACGCTTTACTCGGCATTACCGACCAGGTACTGCCTGTCGATGCAGTTGCGGCAGGGCGAGCGAAGGAAATTGTCATGGGACATCGACAAATGTCCGCACGTGATGCGTTGCACCTTGCCATCATGCAACACTATGGAATTGAGCGAATATTGAGCTTTGATGCCGGGTTTGACGGATTCCCCGGAATCGAACGCCTCTCATGAGCACTTAGAATGCTGTTATCTACCTCAGGAATACGCTGAAGTCGAGCTTGGCGAATTGACTCGCAGCACTTGCGGCACTTTGTTCCACACCTGTGGTACCGGGACAATCGAAGTGAATTTGACAGGGACTGGCTGGATTCGTACTTCACCCACACGCGGGTAAGGCGGCTCTGCCGCTCCGCCACAATCTTGTCCGCAGCCGTGTAAGTTGAAAAATAGCGGGCGAGCCATATAAGCCGGATTCTGTGCGATGCGATCTTGAGATCGCGCCGCGGCGACCATTCCTCTAGGCCGTGATTCGCACCACGGCTCCAGCAGCCTACCCGAGGGTTCTCAATTGGCGCGGCTTGCGCCGCAACAACAGGAGCTTGCGCTCATCGAGCCGGGCCGGCTCTCCCCTCCTATTTGGCCTTGCACCACGCGGGGTTTTCCGTGCCTCGTTTGTCTCCAAACGAGCGGTGGGCTCTTACCCCACCGTTTCACCCTTACCGCGGAATCAGCTTTCGCGGACGTCTTGCAGGTTTCCCTGCTCGATGCCACCGTGCTCCACTCCACCGGCGGTTTATTTTCTGTGGCACTTTCCGTGAACCGCACCGCACGCATGACGTGCGCCACAGCCCCCCTGGCGTTACCAGGCGCGTTGCCCATCGGTTCCCGACCTTGCGGCCGGAAACCCCGGTGTCCGGACTTTCCTCCCGTCCTCGCCTTGCGACTCGGACCAGCGATCACCCGGCTCGCCCGCTCAATCAATTATATCAAATGTAAGTTTGGTTCCAGACTCTTTCACGGCCTTATAGCTATCATTCCTCGGCAAACCGCGTCTGTTCGCGTAGCAGACTTCCTGGAGGCCGGCCGATGAAAAACATCCACTGCACCTTCGCTATTCTCCTTATTTGCGCTCTGCCGATTCGGGCCTCTTCGCAAGCATCTAGCCCGGTCGCTACACACCGCGAACAATTCAAGAATGCAATCGCTCAATACGACTGGGTCACAAACCCGAAAGGCCAGCACATCCGCACCATCGTCACTCGCCCGAAAAGCGCCAGCGGCAAGATTCCCGCGATTTTCTTCGTCGGATGGCTCAGTTGCGACTCAATCGAATACGTGAATGGAGAAACAGACGCATTCGGCGCGATCTTCTGGCGCCTCATCGAAACTTCCGGATTTGCGACACTGCGCATGGACAAACCCGGCGTTGGCGAAAGCGAAGGCAATTGCGCACAGACGGATTTTCAAACTGAGCTCGACAGCTACCGCGCCGCATATGCCTCTCTCACCAGATACGATTTCGTCGATCAGCAGAAGATCTTCGTCATTGGTCTTAGCAACGGCGGCGGCACCGCTCCTCTCATCGTCGACCAGCATCCCGTGCGCGGCTTCATCGCCGCCAGCTCCTGGGGCCGTACCTGGTACGAGCACATGCTCGAACTGGAGCGCGGCCGCTTGTCGCGCGACTCGCAGCTCACAGCCGCCCAAATCAATGACGCCATGAAAGGTTTTACCGATTTTTACTCACTCTATCTGATGCACGGCAAAACGCCGGGAGAAGTCGTCAAAGAACAACCCGCGTGGAAGCCATTGTGGTACGACGAATCAGACGGCCAATACGGAAGACCCGCCGCTTTCTATCAGCAACTGCAAGCCCTTAATCTAGGAAAAGTCTGGCAAGAAGTGTCGGTCCCCGTTCTCGTCCTGCACGGAACCGCCGACACCATCATGAGCCGCTCCGACAGCATCGCCATCGCCGACGCCGTCAATCGCGCCCATCCCGGTCACACCGAGTTCGCAGAAGTCGAAGGCGCCGACCACCTCCTCGCCTCCCATAATAAACTCGTCGACTCCGTCATCCCCAAAATGATCGAGTGGATGAAAAAGCAGTCAAATTGATCGACGGATTATCGTGAGGCACCGCTCTTAAACGATTCATGTTCTCGCTGACGCAGGACGAGCTGGATTATGCACTGGGTACATTCTGGTTAGCTATCGAAAGCATATGGAGGGACCGACAACTCGAACTGATATTCATGCGAGCTTGCGATACATCACCAGCGCGTCCACAAAGCCCCGCTCTGGATACACGAACGCTCCCGGCAATCTTCCGACGGTCTCGAATCCCAGACCCTGCCAGAGCTTCACAGCACGCTCATTCGTGCTCACCACAAAATTAAACTGCATGGCGCGAAAGCCCCGTTCTTTCGCCCGCTCCAACGAATGCAAACACATGGCTCGCGCAATTCCCCGCCCCTGAGCCGCTGCCGCCGTAACATATCCGCAGTTTGCGACGTGCGCGCCGCCACCCTGCTGGTTCGCCTTCAAGAAATAAGTCCCAAGAATCCGCCCATCTTCTTCGCAAACGAAGGCCTCTTTCTCGTCTGAAAACCAGTACGCAAGCGCTTCTTCTCTGCCCAAGTCTCGCGGCAGCGTGTACGTTTCCCCGGCACGAATCATTGGCTCCAAGATCGCCCAAATCGCATCCCGATCTTTCGAGGTTGCTAAGCGCACGCTCATGCAAATCCTTGCTTGACCGTAATTTCTACGACAGAACTCCGCCTTTACTCTCCCAATGCTTCAAAAATCCTTCCGCGTGGGCATAGTCACTTTGCGTCCCGTGAAATCGTGTCAATTCAGCCTCCACCGGATACCACTTCTCCGGCTGCTGCGACGCGTGGGCAAAGCACGCCGCCCGCTTCCTCGGCTCAACCGCCGTGATGTCCACAAACTCCGCCGGCGAAAACATCATCGTGTCTTCCGCAATGTCGTAGTAATAAAACGCCGCCTTCTTCCCCGATTCCATCCACGCATCCAGCACCAAATTCGAAAGCGCACGATGATCCCGGTGCTTGTCAATCGGCCACTGCGCGAACACAACGTCCGGCTTCTCCGCGTCGAACAGTTTTCTAAACTCCTCATAGTGGGTGGCATCCACAACCGCCTTGCCGTCGTACTGCCCCGCAAACGCCGGCCGCGCTTTCAAAATCTCGCAAGCCTTCTCCGCTTCCGATGTTCGAAGCGCTCCGCAGTCCTTCACATTTGGGTTGCTGCAATATGCCTGACCGCGATTCAGGTACATCAGTATGACGTCGTGCCCCAAATCTGCGAGACGCGCAATCGTCCCGCCGCATCCGCACTCGGGATCTCCGGGATGCCCTCCCGTCACCATAGTCTTCAACTTGCGAGTTGCAGAGTTCTGCAGCGCAGTCTGCGCTTCTACTAAATCTCCCGCCCATGGCGACGCAAAGCCGATCCCCAGAGCCAATTTGCCGGCCCGGACCAGCAGCTCACGTCGTGCAATCGTCTTTGTCACAATTTCCTTAATCCTGGTTGGTCGAACAGGCTCACTTCAACCCCACCAATTTTTCGAACCCCGCTTCATCCAAAATCGGCACGCCCAGCTCTTTCGCCTTGTCATACTTCGACCCCGGATCCGTCCCCACAACAACGTAGTCGGTCTTCTTGCTCACAGAACCAACGAGTTTCCCACCATGCTGCTTCACAATCTCGCCCGCCTCTTCCCTCGACCGGTTCGCCAGCCCGCCCGTAAACACAAACGATTTTCCACCCAGCTTGTTGCTCTTAACCTTTGTTTTCTCCGCTGTCGGCCGAACGCCTGACTTCTCGAGCTTCTTAATCAGCTGCCGATTCGCCGGCTCCGAGAAAAACTCCACGATGCTCGCCGCCACCTTCGGCCCAACTTCATTCACTTCTTCCAATTCTTCCTGCTTCGCCGAAGCTAGTTCATCCAGCGAGGAAAAATGCTCCGCCAGCAATTGCCCCGTCCGCTCGCCGACAAATTGAATACCAAACGCGTAAATCACGCGCGACAACGGTTGCTTCTTGCTCGCTTCAATCTCATCCAACAGATTCTGTGCGGATTTTTCCGCCATCCGCTCCAGCCCCGCCACTTCGTCAAGCTTCAACTTATAAAGGTCCGCAAGATCCTTGACGATTCCTTTGTCCACCAATTGGTCCACAATCTTGTCGCCCAACCCGTCAATGTCCATTGCATGCCGCCCCGCAAAGTGCAGCAACGATTCTTTCCGCTTCGCCGGACACGCGGCGTTCACGCACCGGTACGCCACTTCCCCTTCCACTTTGTGAATCTTGCTCCCGCATTCCGGACATTCCTTCGGCATCCTAAACGCCTTGCGGTTCTTCCCCTCCTTCACCACCTTCAACACGTGCGGAATCACTTCCCCCGCGCGCTCAATCAAGACCGTATCGCCGATGTGCAGTCCCAGCCGCTCAATCTCATCCATGTTGTGGAGTGTGGATCGGCTGACAGTGACGCCTCCCACTTGCACCGGCTCCAGCACCGCAACCGGTGTCAGCGTCCCCGTCCGGCCAACTTGCACGATAATGTCGTTCACCGCTGTCGTTTCCTGCCGCGCCGGATACTTGTACGCGATCGCCCACCGCGGCGACTTCGACGTGAACCCAAGCTCATTCTGCACGCCAATCGAGTTCACTTTCACCACGACGCCGTCAATTTCGTACGGCAGCTTCTCCCGCTTCGCGTCCCATGATTCGCAATACTTCACCACCGCCTCAATCCCTTCGCACAGCTTCCAATCGTCCGAAGCGCGGAACCGCAATTGCTTCAATGCTTCCAGGGATTCCGAATGTTTGGGAAAAGCAGGCTTGTCGCCGGCAAGCAAGTAGTATGCAAAGAAATCCAGCTTCCGTTGTGCAGTAATCGAAGGGTCCAGCACGCGCACCGATCCCGCCGCCGAATTGCGCGCATTCACAAAAATTTTTCCGCCGATCTGCTCCTGCTGCCGGTTCATCACCTCAAACGCCTTGCGCGTCATAATCACTTCCCCGCGCACCTCGAAGTCTCCTTTCAGCTTCGCCTTTTTCAAAACGCTCTCTTCAATCCGCAGCGGAATCGATCGAATCGTCTTGATATTCGGTGTCACGTCCTCCCCAGTCGTTCCGTCACCACGCGTCACGCCACGCGCCAGTACTCCACCCTCGTAATGCAACGAAATGCTTAGCCCATCAAACTTATGTTCCGCAATGTACTCAATCTCTTCGCGCCCAATGCCCTCGCGCACCCGCCGGTCAAAATCCCGCAACGCGTCAAACGAAAATGCATTGTCCAAACTGAGCATCTGCCGCGAGTGCTTGACCGTCGTGAATCCTTCCCGCGGCTGCGCTCCCACACGCACCGTAGGCGAATCCGGCGTCACCAACTCCGGATGCTCGGCCTCAATCTCTTTCAGCCGCGCGAGCATCTTGTCGTACGCCGCATCCGAAATTTCCGGGTCATCCAGAACGTGATAGCGATATTCGTGATAGCGAAGTTTTTCGCGGAGCCCTTCCGCTTCACGCCTAATTGTGGCAGGTGCAGCCTTGGCCATAGATTCCTCTGCGGATCGGTGAGCAGTTTGAATTTCTCTGACCTCTGGCAGGCTAGGTCAAAAGGTCAAATTGTCTCGCGTACCCCTTTTTATACAGAACAGCAACGTCAATTCGCGTCATATTATATAGAATGAAGGTTTGATTCGAGCGAACGGAAACGGGCGGGATATAGTCTAAATGCAAGCTGCCACCGAACTGCGAAACGCGCTGCTGATTCACAACCCAAATGCCGGCGGCGGCGGCGGCGGCCGGCGCAAAGAACTGGATATAGCGCGCAAAATCCTGGCTACTGCCGGCATCGAAGCCGAACTCGCCGAAACCACCGGCCCGGGCGACGCCACTGAAATTGCTCTCCGTGCCAGCAACGAGGGCCGCCAGCTCGTCATCGCCTGCGGCGGCGACGGCACGCTCAACGAAGTCGTCAACGGCCTCGCGCGTCAGCAAAACGGTCATCGCGTCCCACTCGCGCTTCTTCCCGGCGGCACCGCCAACATTCTGGCAAAAGAACTCACTCTTCCCTGGAATATCCCCCAAGCCGCGCATCGTCTCATCCGCGGCACAGTCCGCGAAATCGCCCTCGGCCTCGCCACTCCCGTCGACGAACCGGAAAAAGCGCGCTATTTTCTCAGCGTCGCCGGGGCCGGCCCCGATGGCCGCATCACCTACGCTGTCGATCTCGAACTAAAAGCAAGATTGGGAATCCTCGCCTACTGGTGGCAGGGCGCCCGAGAAGCCCTGCTTTACAAATTCCCCCGCTTCAACGTGAAAACCGAAGACCAAACCATCGAAGCCTCTCTCGTCATCGTCGGCCGGACAAAACACTACGGTGGCCCATTTAAAATAACCACCAAAGCCGACCTCTACGAAGACCAGTTCGAACTAGCCGTTCTCACCACGCAAAGCGGACTTCGTTATCTCAGCTATCTCCCAACGCTTTGGTTCGGCGATTTGCGCAAAACCGAAGGCGTTCATTTTCTCAAAGCGGATACGCTGGTCTGTGAGCCGACCGACGGCGAGCCCGTTTATGCCCAAGTCGACGGAGAGCCACTTTCTCGTTTGCCGGTCGAATTCAAAATTGTTCCCCGGGCACTAAGACTACTGATCCCCGAAGAACTACCGGAAAAAGCCAACGGCGCGGGTGCGTAAAGAAAACGTGGACCCGCTCACACATGGCCTCGCGTCGTTCGCTTTGAAACGGGGCTTTTTCCCAAGAATCCCCCGTCCCGTTTTAATCTCGATGATTTTCGCGGGAACGCTTGCCGACCTCGATTGGCTGAGCGCGCTCTTTGGGCCATCCGCATTCCTTTCCTGGAACGGCGGACCGCTCCACTCCATCGCCGGCGCCATCCTAACCGGGCTTTTCGTCAGCATCGTAATGCGCACGTACGCGAAGAGCCGTGGCGTAATATTAAGCGGTGTCCTTTGGTGGCTCGCACCAGTCTGCGCCGCACTGCTTCACGTCGCAATGGACACGCTCCTCTCCTCGGGCGTGACTCTCTTGTGGTTGATTTCAACGAAGCGTATCGCTCTCGATTGGGCGCCAACTTTTGACCTTTCGATTCTGATTCTGCTCGTCGTCGGGATTTTTCTGCCGGAGCTGTTCCGTCTTGTCAGCGACGAGATCGGCGCAAAATCCAAAAAGCCGCGCGGCCAGGCGGGAGCCGTCGTAACAATCGTCCTCATCGCCGCGTATTTTGTGTTGCGCGGCGTTCTGCACGGCAGTGCCACCATGACGTTGCTCGAGCGCTCTTACGCCGGCGAATCGCCGCGCCGTGCCGAAGCGTTCCCGGATTCCATCTCGCCGTTCCTTTGGCACGGAATCGTCGAAACCGAATCGGCACTGCACCTCGTCCAAGTGCCAACCAGCCGGCTGAGCAATTTCGATCCGGAAAGCGCCGTCCACATTCACAAGCCGGATGCATCGCCGTTTTTGGACGCCGCCCAGAAGACGGACGCCACCCGCCAATTCCTCGCGTCGGCCCGCTTTCCAAAAGCGACCATGCAAAAACAGACCGACGGTTTCTCTGTCGAGATTCGCGATCTAAAATTCGATGCCGTCGGCCAAAACTCCCGTGTCGTCGAAGCTGAAATCAACCTCGACCAGAATTCGCGCGTAGTGCTCGCGCATCTCGAATGGCAGAATCAGCCGCGCAAGCAGTAGCCCAGCGCAGACCTACTCCTCTGCCGCGGCCTGTTCGTTTTCTTCCCGCAAAATCAGCCGCGAAGCCCCGTAACTCGCGGCAACGAGGATGGCAAGCCCAAGGAGGATTCCAATTCTGTGATGCCCAATGAACGGAATGGCTTCTTTTCCGTACCGCACTGCCAGGTAGCCGATCCCGAAGTAGCGTATACAACGTGCCAGGGCGATTGCCGTTGAAAAGCTCAATAGCGGAATCTTGAAAACCCCTGCGGCAAACACAAATACTTTGAATGGCGTCGGCGGCGGCAAAAGCGCCGCGATCAACATTCCACCAAATCCGTTCTTCTCCACCCATGCTCGAATCGTGGTCGCCTTCGCACCCGCTTTGCGATGAAAGAATGCTTCTCCGCCCTTTCGTGAGAGAAAGTACAGCAGAACGCAGCCGGCTACGGAACCAAAGGCTGCCAGGAACGCATACAACGGCATTCTCGCGGGCCGTTGAATCGACAAATCAATCAGCAGCAGGTCGTTAATGATGGGAAATGTAAGCACGGAGGAATCGAGAAACGAAATAAGGAGAAGGCCCGGCCCTCCGAGCGTCGTTGCAAACGCAATAATGTTCACCTTCCACGTTTTCAACCAGGAAAACAAATATCCTCCCATTCATTCAGAATGCAGCGGCTCGACGCCGCTTTTACGGTCTCAACCGCTTCGCCGACTCAAACCATACCACGCAGCCTCCTGTGACCTCTGTGCTCCTATCTCTGTGTCCTCTGTGTTAAATCTTTCTTCTCTCAATCCGACTGACCCTACACTCTCAGAGCACCGTCCGCACCGCCTCTTCCATCACGTCATAGACCCGGTGCAATTCATCCGCCGAAATAACGTACGGCGGCAGCACATACACCACATTTCCCAGCGGACGCAACAGCACGCCACGGTCCAGAAAAAACCGGTACAATTTCGGCCGCATCGCCGAGAGATACCCTGCATCTTCCGCGCGCAGTTCAATCGCGCCCATCGTTCCAATTTGTCGCGTCTCGCCAACCACGGCAAAGTCATTAAACTGCGCCAGGCGCTCCGCGTTGATCTTCGCGATGGCCGCAATCCGATCAAATACTGGTTCATCCTCAAAGATTTGCAGACTCGCGTTCGCCGCCGCGCACGCCAGCGCGTTCCCCGTATACGAATGCCCATGATAAAAAGTGTGCTTCCGGTCTTCGCTTCGAAACGCCGCCTCTACGCAATCCGTACAGACCGTCACGCCCATCGGTAAGAATCCGCCGGTAATCCCCTTCGAAAGGCACATCAGGTCCGGCACAACTCCCGCCAAATCGCTTGCAAACATTTTTCCCGTGCGCCCGAATCCGGTCATCACTTCATCCGCAATCAGCAGCACATCATGTCGTGTGCAAAGCTTCCGCGCCGCTCGCAAATATTCCACCGGATAAACAATCATCCCCCCTGCCGCCTGCAAAAGCGGCTCCAGTATCAAACAAGCGATCGACTCCGACTTTTCTTCCAACAATCTCGCCAGCTGCGCAATGCAAAACTCCACATACGCTTCGCGCGTCATCCCCGCAGGTCTTCGGTACGAATACGGCGACGGCACCCGGTGCACCGCAAAACGCATTGCCCGAAACGGGTCCGTAAACGGCGAATCGTCGCTCGCCGACATCGCGCCGGCCGTGTCGCCGTGATACCCGTGCTCCAAAGCCACAATCTCTTTTTTTGCCGGCCGGCCCAAATTGTTGAAATACTGCACCGTCAGCTTCAGCGCTACTTCCACCGCCGTCGATCCATCGTCTGAGAAAAACAGGCGCGTCAATTCCGGCGCAAGCCACTTCCGCAATCCTGAAGCCAGACGCTCCGCCGGCTCGTGCGTAAATCCAGCCAGGATCACGTGTTCCATCTTCGCGGCCTGCTCCGCAATCGCTGCCGCAATCCGCGGATTCGCATGCCCATGCAAATTCACCCACCACGAAGACACCGCATCCAGAATCTTTCTGCCGTCGCGCGTGTGCAGCCACACGCCTTCCGCCCGCTCGACAAAAATCGGCAAAGGATCAAGCGCTGAGTTTGTAAACGGATGCCAAATGCGAAGCGGAGAACCCATCAACAGAGCTACTGCGCGAACGCACTGCGGTCAAAATGATTCATGAACACCTGTATCAACGCCGTTCGATGCAAATTCGGCAACCGCGGCACCTCTCCGATAACGCGCACATGCCCGAATCGCTCAATCGTCTCTCGATTTTCTCTATTCTGGTCGCCAATCAGCACTACTCCGTGCACCGGCAATTCCGCCGCATGCAAAGCCGCCAGCGTCAACAACGTGTGATTAATCGTCCCAAGCGCGCTGCGCGCCGCCAAAATCACCGGCAATTTCAACTTGACGGCCATGTCCAGAATAAATTGCTTCTGGTTAATCGGCACCAGCACGCCGCCCGCGCCTTCCACAATCAGCCAGTCATTCGTCAAATGATTCGGTAGCGTAATCCGTGCCAAATCGATTTCGACGCCCGCCCACCGCGCCGCCAAATCCGGCGCCACCGGCGGCACAAATTTATAAGCTTCGTCCAGCGTTCGGTCGGAACCGATTCCCGCCAGCCGCATCACCGTCATTCGGTCCGAGCCTTCCAGCGTTCCCGTCTGAATCGGCTTCCAATACACCGCATCCAGCGCGGCGCACAAAAGCGCGGATAACACCGTCTTCCCAACGCCCGTGTCCGTGCCAGTAATAAAAAAGTGATGCCTCATCCGCGCTCCACTGTCGCGGGAGTCAAATTCCGCGTCCGCCATTCATATAAAGAACTCCGCAACCGGTCAAGCTCATTGCGTTCAATCGAAGCCGTCAACGACAATCGCAGTCGCGCTTTTCCTGCCGGCACAGTCGGCGGACGAATCGCTCGCACTGCGAATCCTTCGGCCAGCAAAAATTCCGCCGCGCTCAGCGCCTCTTCATTCGAACCCATGAGCACTGGCACAATCTGCGAGTCCGTCGCCGCACAATCCAATCCCCGTTCGCGCAGCGACGCCACAAATCTCCTCGATTCATCCAGCAACGTCTCCCGCTCCGCGTCCATGTTTCGCGCCAAACCCAGCGCCGCTCGAATCTGCCCCGCCATGTAAGGCGGCATCGCCGTCGAAAAAATAAACGTCCGCGCGCGGTTGATCAAATGTTCCCGCAGCACCTTGCTTCCACAAACAAACGCTCCAGCGCTCGCCAGCGCCTTCCCACACGTATGCAGCACAGCCAGCACATTTTTTGCCAGACCGGCGCTCGCCACAATCCCTTGACCATCCGACCCCTGCACCGCCGTCGCATGCGCCTCATCGACAATCACGCTCGCGCCGTGTCGCTCTGCCAATACAACAATCGCCGCGATGTCCGCGATATCGCCGTCCATGCTAAACACGGATTCCGTCACAACGATTTTTCTGCACCGGTCAGCCGCGTGCGCCCGCAGCGCCGCATCCAACCCATTCAAATCTCGGTGCGCGTAAATCGCCTTGCGCGCGCCCGACAATCGAATCCCGTCAATGATGCTCGCGTGATTGAGCGCGTCAGAAAAGACCAAGTCATTCTTACGTAACACGGACGTCAGCAATCCCAAATTCGCCGCGTATCCGCTGCCGAAATACAGTGCTGCTTCCGTTCCCGCAAATTCCGCGAACTCGCACTCCACTTCGTCCCAAATCCCAAAATGCCCGGACAGCAGGCGCGACCCCGTCCCGCCGACAAATTCTGCCCCATGCACGGCTTCCAGAATCGCCGTACGCAACTCCTCGCTCCGCGCCAATCCCAGATAATCGTTCGAACACAAATTCACGCCCGTTGGCCGCAGCAAACTCCTGCGCTGGCTGACCCGATCCAGCACCGAAAGCCCCGCGTCCAGCTCGCCCAAAATGGAATGGTGCAACTCAGACGGCATGCGACTCCAGCGGCTGCATTCCCAATTTTTCCAACAACTGCTCGTCTTCATCCGGCCCGGGATTCGGAGTCGTCAGAAGTCTTTCCCCAACAAAAATCGAATTCGCTCCGGCGAGAAAGCACAGCGCAACCGCTTCTTCCGACAACTCTTTCCGCCCCGCCGCCAGCCGCACCCGTGATGCCGGCATCAAAATTCGCGCCGTAGCAATCGCGCGCACCATCTCCATCGGGTCCAGCGCCGGCGCGCTCGCCAGCGGCGTCCCCCCGACCCGCACCAACATGTTAATCGGCACGCTCTCCGGATGCGGCTTCAACGCCGACAACTGCTGCAACAGTCCGATCCGGTCCGCTTCACGCTCGCCCATCCCCAAAATCCCGCCGCAGCAAACCGTTATCCCAGCCCGCCGCACCGCGGCCAGCGTCGCCAACCTTTGTTCGTACACGCGCGTCGTGATGATCGACCCATAAAACTCCGGCGACGTATCCAAATTGTGGTTGTACGCGGAAAGCCCCGCCTCTTTCAGACGCTGCGCTTGCTCGTCCTTCAACATTCCCAGCGTGCAGCAAACTTCCATTCCCAGCGCCGAAACTCCCCGCACCATCTCCAAGACTTCCTCGAATTCTCTGCCCTCCGGCGCTTGCCTCCACGCCGCCCCCATGCAAAACCGGGTCACGCCACGCGAAGCCGCTTCGCGCGCCGCCGAAACCACATGCTTCGGATCGAGCAGTCCCTGCCGCTCCACGTTCGCGTCATAATGTGCGCTTTGTGGACAGTACGCGCAATCCTCCGGACATCCACCCGTCTTTATCGAAATCAATTGGCAGGTTTGCACCCGGTCCGGCGCATGAAATTGTCTGTGAACGGTCTGCGCCCGGAACACCAGTTCCGGCACCGGCATCCGGTAAATGCCCTCAATCTCCGCTGGCGTCCAGTCATATCGCAATTCGGCACGCGCCGCCTCCGCCACTTCCCCTGTTTCAACCGTCTTGGTACTCATGAACCCCCGACCCGTCATCAATTTCTTTTAAATAACTGCCCTGCATGTTACCAGAGGTTCCCCGGTAGCACAGCCACTCTTGGCTGTGCTCGGTCGAAGCTATGCCTCAATCCACTCTAGTCACGGCAAGGCGCCTCTTTCTCTCTGCAAGGCGATTTCAACCCCCCGTTTGAAAATTTCCTCTCGAAATGTTATAAATCCACGTTTTGTTGCGGCCCTGCTTTGGCTTATACAGGCTATCCAGCCATGCCACAGCGGGGTTCTGGGCAGGGGTCCCGGAAACGCTTCAGGACTTTCCGAGTCCCGTCACATCAGGGGAGCCCTTCATTAACCGGCAAGGCCTCCCGCGCCGACATAATTTTGGCGAAGTTTACGCAAAACCGCCGGTAACGAGTGTGCGGCCACGGGTGCGGCCTTCAAGGCCCGGTGTGCCCAATCGCCCCGGCTGATTCAGAAGTGCTAAAGGATCTGGAGGATCGTCTATGCAAACCTGGCTAAGCAATGCCTGGTCACAAGGATGCAGCGCCCTGAACAAGCCCATCGCGGCCGCAGGGCTGTTGTTACTCAGCGGTTCCGCGGCGCTCGCGGAATCCCATGAAGTGGGTGGCGAAGCAAATCTCAAGCTTCCCGACCTCTCCAAAGTTTCTTTCCTCGGCGTCAATGGTCACAAGCTCCTCCTTTTCGGCTTGCTCGTCTGCGTCTTCGGCTTGCTCTTCGGCCTCGCCATTTATCGCCGCCTCAAGAATCTCCCCGTTCATCGGACAATGAGGGAAATCTCCGAGCTCATCTACGAAACCTGCAAAACCTACCTCGTAACGCAGGGCAAGTTCTTGATGCTCCTCTGGGTCTTCATCGCCGTCGTCATCGTTCTTTATTTCGGCTGGCTCTCGCCCGTCCCCGGCAAATCTGTCGCCCTCACTTTGCCCATTATTCTTTTCTTCAGCTTGGTCGGCATTGCTGGCAGCTACGGCGTCGCCTGGTTCGGCATTCGCGTCAACACTTTCGCCAATTCCCGCACCGCCTTCGCCAGCCTCCGCGGCAAACCCTACCCGATCTATCACACGCCGCTCGAAGCCGGCATGAGCATCGGAATGATGCTGATCAGCGTTGAGCTGCTCATGATGCTCCTCATCCTTCTGTTCATCCCAGGTGACTACGCCGGCCCCTGCTTTATCGGCTTCGCCATCGGCGAATCCCTCGGCGCGGCTGCCCTTCGGATCGCGGGCGGCATCTTCACCAAAATCGCCGATATTGGCTCCGATCTCATGAAGATCGTCTTCAAAATCAAAGAAGACGACGCGCGCAATCCCGGCGTCATCGCGGACTGCACTGGCGACAACGCGGGCGACTCTGTCGGCCCCAGCGCCGACGGCTTCGAAACTTACGGCGTCACCGGCGTTGCCCTCATCACCTTCATCCTTCTCGCCGTTCACGACACCACGGTTCAGGTCCAGCTCCTCGTCTGGATTTTCGTCATGCGCATCGTCATGCTCATCGCCAGCGCCGCGGCCTACTTCATCAACGGCGTCATCGCCAAAGCGAGATATGCCGGCGTCGACGAAATGAATTACGAAGCCCCGCTCACCTCGCTGGTTTGGATCACTTCGGTCGTTTCAATCGCCCTGACGTACCTCGTCTCGTCGCTGATCATCCCTTCGCTCAATGGTGATACCACGCAGTGGTGGAAGCTGGCCACGATCATTTCGTGCGGAACGCTCGCGGGTGCAATCATCCCCGAACTCGTGAAAGTCTTCACCTCCACCGAATCGCGCCACACCAAAGAAGTCGTCGTCTCCGCGGAACAAGGCGGCGCCTCGCTCGGCATCTTGTCCGGCTTCGTAGCCGGCAATTTCTCCGCCTACTACCTCGGCCTCGCCATGGTCGCTCTCATGGGCATCGGCTATCTCGTCACCAATCTCGGGCCCGCCCCCTTCTTACTCGACCACTTGATGATCGCTCCAGCCGTTTTCGCTTTCGGCCTCGTAGCCTTCGGATTCCTCGGCATGGGTCCCGTCACCATCGCCGTGGACTCCTACGGCCCTGTAACCGACAACGCTCAATCCGTGTATGAGCTTTCGCTGATTGAGCAGGTACCCAACATCAAGCAGGAGTTGAAAAAAGACTTCAACATTGATGTGAACTTCGAGCGTGCCAAGGAAATGCTCGAAGCCAACGACGGCGCAGGCAACACCTTCAAAGCCACCGCAAAGCCCGTTCTCATCGGCACCGCAGTCGTCGGCGCCACCACGATGATTTTCTCCATCATCATGGCGCTCACCCACGGGCTCCAGGAAAACGTCAACAAACTTTCCCTCCTGCATGCGCCCTTCGTCCTCGGCCTCATCACCGGTGGCGCCATGATCTATTGGTTCACAGGCGCTTCCACGCAAGCCGTCACCACCGGCGCCTACCGCGCCGTCGAATTCATCAAAGCCAACATCAAACTCGAAGGCGTAGAAAAAGCCTCCGTCGCCGACAGCAAGAAAGTCGTCGAAATCTGCACCAAGTACGCGCAGAAGGGAATGCTCAACATTTTCATCGCCGTCTTCTTCGCAACGCTTGCCTTCGCCTTCGTCGAGCCCTTCTTCTTCATCGGCTATCTCTTCTCCATCGCCATCTTCGGCCTCTATCAAGCCATCTTCATGGCCAACGCCGGCGGCGCATGGGACAACGCCAAGAAAATCGTCGAAGTCGAAATGAAGCAAAAAGGCACGCCGCTCCACGACGCAACCGTTGTTGGCGACACCGTTGGCGATCCCTTCAAGGACACCTCCTCCGTCGCCCTCAACCCGGTCATCAAATTCACCACCCTCTTCGGCCTTCTAGCCGTCGAGCTAGCCGTCCAACTGACCGCTTCCCAAGGCAGCACCATGACGCACGTCCTCGCCGCCGTCTTCTTCCTTGTCTCCCTGACGTTCGTCTACCGTTCCTTCTACAGCATGCGCATCGGCGCTGACGCCAAGCACTAGTCGCATTCTCCAACCAAACAAAAAGGCGCCCCGCTTCGAGGCGCCTTTTTGCTGCAGAGGCCGCCTTCCCAGGCGGCCCTTTTGTCATGGCACTGTTCACCGCATCATGCCTTACGCTCCACATGAGCGGTTCTATTCGGCTAAATCGCAGGAAAACGAATATTCAATTTGAAGCAAATGAACAGAACCAAAATCGCACCCAGCGTGGACAAAATCAGGCCCGCGGGATGATATCTTTCATTTGCCGGCCGTGAAAACATATGGGAAACGCCGCCACCGATGATTGATCCGATGACTCCGAGCACGACCGTCCAGAAAAGCGTTATGTGCTCATGCATCACCGATTTCGCGATGACGCCCGAGATGAGCCCAATCAAGAGATACCAGAGCAAGTGAAACATTCTTCTATTCCATCCCTTTCCTTCAAGCCGTCGCCGAATATTGGCTACGATTTGCCAATCAACCGCGAATTCCCGATTCGGATTCCCTGACTCGCAGCGTAGAGATTGTCGGGGGCACTTACTGCTCACTTTTGTACAGAGTGCGGAATTTCATGAATCGGAGGCGGTGCCTCCAATGGAAGAGTTTCCCACACTATGGCTCAGTCTCCGGGTCACGCGTTGATCAGGCATTGGGGTTCTTGGTTGGCTGGAAATTCGTTCCTACCCGAGTATTCGCAGAAAGTCGAAGAGCTACGTTCAATAGAGCACAGCATTGATGATTGGAGACTTCCATACTTGCGCAAGCGTCGCAAGGCGGGTTCGACTTCGAAATCGTCGAATCTGCAAATTGCGTACGCCAGGATCCATTCCCGAATTCAGATCGTAGAAACGAAGAGTAGTCGACCTGATTGACTTCCTGCAGCCAGGGCATCGTCAGGCAGAAAGAATTACAATGCGTCTTGTTTTATCGATTCGTGCATTTTTGGTCGCTCTCGTGCTGCTGGCCATCTCCGCGGCTTCTTCCGCCCAGATCGGCATAACAGTCTCAATTAGAATCGCCCCGCCCGAACTCCCCATTTATGAGCAGCCCGTCCTCCCCGACGACGGCTATATCTGGACACCGGGCTACTGGGCTTACGGCGACGATGATTATTATTGGGTCCCCGGAACCTGGGTCATGGCTCCCGAAGTCGGCTATCTCTGGACTCCCGGCTATTGGGGTAACGACGGCGATGACTACATCTTCCACGAAGGCTACTGGGGAACCGAAGTCGGTTTCTACGGCGGCATCAACTACGGCTACGGCTATTTTGGCCGCGGCTACGAAGGCGGCCGCTGGGACAACGGCCACTTTGCCTACAATCAATCGGTGAGCCACGTAGACCGCTCTCGCAATCGCTACGTTTACAACACGCAAGTGGAAGACAACAACCGCGGTAATCGCGTTAGCTTCAACGGCGGCAATGGTGGCGTGCAGGTACGCGCTACAAGCCGTGAAGACGCCGCCGGACGCGAGCGTCACATCGCTCCCGTCGCTGCGCAGTCTCAGCACGTACAGTCTGCCCGCGCCAATCCCGAGCTACGCTCCTCCGCCAATCACGGCAAGCCTCCCATCGCTGCTACAGCCAAGCCCGGTGCATTCAAAGAAAGCGGCGCGGTAGCCGCCAGTGCGGGTGGCGCAGTTCACACCGCTCCGGCCGCTTCGTCGCACAACGATATTCGCCCGGCTTCCGAGACTCCCCGTCCCGCCGCAGAACCCGGCCGCCAAGCCAATGAATCTGGTCGTCCGGCTGCTGCCGCTGCCGAGCCTACTCGCCCAGCCACAGAAACCGCTCGCCCGAGCCCCTCAGTTCACGCTAAGGACCTGCCTCCGGCCGAACATGCCGCTGCTCCAAACACTGGCAACGGTAGACAGGACCAGAAATACCAGCAGCAACAACAAAGACTACAAGTACAACAAGTCAATGAGCGCCAGAAACTCCAGACCAGGCAGAACCAGGATCATCAGCGCCTCCCGCAAAATCCGTCCAATGAACCGAAACAGCAACCGCTCGAGCAGCGACATCAACAGCAGACCGAACAACTGGGACAGAAGCACAACCAACAGCAGCAACAATTACAGCACCGCCAGCAATCAACTCCGCCCAAGGTTGCCCCTAAACCAGCCGACAAAGAAAAGCCTGCCGCTTAAGCTAGCGACTAGGGCACATCAGTAAGCAAGGCAGTTCGTTGTTTGCGCTTCTTGCTGATGGAAGCGGCCCAAGCGGCAGCGCGTAACCATGCTGACTGGCGACGTCGGTACATCCACGTGGCGATGTCGTCGGCACAAAAACATTGCCAAGGTAGCGATGGGGCGTAGGCTGGCGATCCGGCTGTACTGGATGTGGCGGAATGGTTGTGAGTAGTCACCGTCGTTAGAGTTCCGTTCGTACGCGGGACAGCTCGGACTCGGACATGGCGCGAAGTAGAACGCCGTGCACTTGATTGGGCATCCCGCTCCCTCAAAAGGGAGTTTGAACGAGTAATCGTGGTCGAAGTCTTGATCAAAGAGATGTTTAGGTCGGACTGAAGCCGACCGGAAGATTACAAACGAGCCGTGGTCGTCGCTGCAGAAAAAAGCGACAGAGAACGAAAGAGAAAACCTCTTTCAGGCGAAAAGAAGAAGTGCGTTCAAAAATGTTTTGAAAGGGCCGACATCGTTAGAGATGTCTTGTAAGCGTTTACCTGAACTCATGGAGCCTGATTCCTGAAATCAATTCGCACGGGAAGTTAATTCCGATAAATCAGGTTGTTCCCCACAAGTTTGCTGGCGACAGTGCGTAAGTGGCCATGACTAGCTTGCTTCCTATTGGTCGAAAAGCGTAGGTTGGTAGCACAGCAGGCAATCAGTCGCTCAAAGGAACTTCTATGGCGGACGAAAGACAAGAAAGACTCGAAGCACGGGCCAGAATCGATATCAGGAAGTTCTACGAAAAAGGCACGATCACTCTGAAAGATCATGCATCGGCTGTTGGATATCTAAGGGGGGTTTGGTTCGATCACCTCTCGGACGTCGAGATCGAAGATTTCATCTGCAAAGAAATCAAAAAGCTGGAGCTTCCAACGATCCAGCCTGCCGAGTAGTTTTCTACCCCAGGAAACAAACGACTCATGCATTTGTTTCCTGGAGATTCGCTGTAGTTCAGACGCGACGCAGTTGGATGGCTCTTTCTCTGAGTCGCCTCGTGGCCCCTTTTCTATCGGCCGAGACCCCGGCTACTTCACTGGTATGTTGTCGAATTTCCCCGAACCTTCCTCGTAAAACAATGCGCCTTCCGTTTTGTCGCCCCCGCTCCAATGTTTGTGACCACCGGGAACGAATAGAAATTCGCCCGGCCCAACACGCTTTTCTCCAGCATCGTCCTTATACAAATACGCGCCTTTGACCACTACGATGGAAACGTCGTTCGTGTGCGTGTGCATACCCGCATCGAACCCCGGATCGAACTTCGTAAATGTCCCATGCGCGCCTTTTTCCATGTCGCCCCAGATAGCTTGCATGGAAGTGCCACCCGTCGGCGACGGTTTATATGTGCCTTGCGCCGAAGATAGGTAGATGACCTGTTTGCCCTTCTGAGCTTGCGCCACGCCGACGAATGCCGCGACGATGGTTAGAGCCGTAACCGCTGACACGATCACTAATTTCTTCATTCTTATTTCTCCTTGTAGTTCTGGGTGAAGATTTCGTTTTTGCAGCCCGCGTCACTTCCCCCCGCGTTTCCCGGTGGAGCAGACGCGCGATGGCCGCCCTCAGAGGCATTCCAAAAACGGCCACCGCGATCCAATACGCACTTTCACTTTTCGGAAGGAGGCTACAGCTCCACCTAAGGCCCCGTCTGTCCAAAATTGAACATGTGGAAAACCAGAACCCAGCCGGCTGGATTGCCACCAAGCGCGCCGCCAGCGCGGGCCCCATGGTCGCCCTGCGTTATGAATAAGTGTTCTCAGTATTCAGGCGGAATTCGCGACTAAGCGTTGTAGTTCGCCACAACTCGCACTACTTTTCCATCAGCCGCCAGTTCCATGAACTCCGCCGTCCACGTTCCCTTGTGATTCGCGTAGTAGAGCACCACGCTATTCAGGCCATACAGCACTTGCTCAAGCCGAAAGTGCAGCTCCGGAAAAGCCTCCAGTCCCCGCTGAAAGTAGGCCCGCAGGTTCGCCTTCCCAACGACTCTCCCGCTCGGAATCTCCAGAAGCCGCGCCACCACGGGCGAAGTCAGTTCAACCGCATCGTCATAGTGCGTCATAATCGCGTCCAGGTCGTGCGCATTCCAGGCCGCAACCCAATCGTTCGCCAGCTTCCAAGCCTCTTCTTTGTCCACTGCCATCTTTCCCCCTGAAAATTTTTCAATTGTACCCACAAAGGCGCTCTGAGACGGGCCTCTTTCCCTTGTAGCGGCCGATCTACTTCAGACCGGCGCCCTTCTGTTGCAAGCTCCCATACTGTCTGCGCTAGTCACCCGCTTCACACACCATGCATTATGCCCTTGGCGACAGTTATATCATGAGATACTTTAATATGTATTACTTATTATATCGACACTACCGCGGCCTTCCCGGGCCGCTCTTTTTGCTGGACCATCGACGTACCGTAAGCAAATGGACTAACTGCGAATCAGGCCGACGAATTTGCGCGGATTGTTGTCGAAACCCGGAAACACCGGCGCCAAATCCGGAACGCCAACATGCTTCGCCAAAATCTCGCCCAGCACCGATCTAAAATCCGTCGTCAGCGCCAGGTCACGCCCTTCATTCAATTGGTGCTCCGCGAGCCCCGGCCATTTTCCGTGCACGCGCCCGCCCTTTACGTCGCCGCCCATCACGAACATGCAATTCGCATGACCGTGATCCGTCCCGCGATTTCCGTTTTCTTTCGCCGTGCGCCCGAATTCGCTCATCGTCACAAAAACAATATTTTCCATCCGGTCGCCCATGTCGCGATGAAAAGCCGCCAGCCCCTGCCCCAAATCTTTCAGCAAATTCGAGAGCTGCCCTTGCACCCCGCCTTCATTCACGTGATTGTCCCAGCCGCCGCAATCCACAAACAAAACTTCCACGCCGATATTCGCCTTAATCAGTTGTCCCACCTGCTGCAAACTCTGCCCCAGCCGGCTCTTCGGATAATCCGCGCCATTCTCCGGCTGATATTTCGTCGGATCGGCCTTCCGCAGCATGTCGATCGCTTCAAACGTTTCCGTCCCCGTTCCACGCAGCGCCTGATCCACCGTCTGCGCGTACATCGCCTCGAATCCGCCTTCTGCAATTTTCCCTGCACCGGGATTTTGCGCCATCACTTTGAATTGTCTGACGTCTGGCAAAGCAATCGCCGGCGCGCTTCCGCGGAGCAATCGCGGCAAATTCGGCCCCATTGCCACGGCGCGAAAAGGCGAAGCATTTTCTTCGGGTACACTTTCAATCGCGCGATTCAACCAGCCGTCTTCCGTCGCTTTCAATCCCGGAGTGCCCGACTCCATAAAATCCTGCGCATCGAAATGCGAACGTGTCGGGTCGGGCGAACCGGCCGCTTGCACAATCGCTAATTGGTTCTTGTGAAAAAGTGGCTCCAGCGGAGCCAGACTCGGATGCAATCCAAAAAAACCGTCGAGATCCACCGCCGCATCCAGTGATCCGCTCTTCGGCTGCGGAATCGCAATCGACGGCCGCATCCGGTAGTAATTCTGCTCACCAAACGGCACCACAATATTCAATCCATCCGCGGCCCCCCGCTGAAACAACACGACAAGCTGCTTTTTTCCACCGGAAGGAGTCGCTGCCGCCGCGCGCTGCAAAAATGCGGGCATCGCGCTCAACCCCACCATCGCCACGCCGCCCTGCTTTAGAAAATACCGCCGCGAAAACCTTAAATTACGAACTCCCTCGCAACATTCATAGCTCATCTCTGCCTCGTTCTTCATGTAGTCCCAATTTCAGTCCGTGCGCTGCTTTGCTTCCTCCGTGCCCTTTGTGTTAAATCTTCCCTTCAAATCACCGGCGCTGAAATTCCGGCGCGCCCAGCACCAATCCCGTCACCACTCCCATGTCCACGCGCTTCACCGGATCATCCAGTTTCGCCTGCACAATCTGCGGATCTTCAATCTGCTTCTCCAAAGTCTCCACCGTTCCCCGCGCCGCTTCTCCGCCCAGGAACATCTCTACCGCCCGATTCAGCGCCACCTTAGGATCCGCCGCAGTGTCCACACCCAGCAGCGTCGCCGCATCCGAGCGCGATCCCCGCACTTTGTTCCCGGCCAGCGCCAGCGAATAGTTCAGCCGGTTCAGCAGCGCGCCCGTATTCACCCAGGCATCCGCTTTGTCCGAATATCCCGTCGGCGGCTGGCATTGATAAAGCGGCTCACCGATCCGTCCCGTCCACGCTACCAGCGGCATCGGCGTATCGACATCGGTGCCAAGCGCGCGCGCCGCGGAAATCACCAACTCGTACGGCGTTTTGATCTTGGCGCGAAACGCTTCGCGCGACCAAAACTCCGGCGAATAAATCATCGTGCGCATCACCGCGCGAATGTCGCCGTCGCTCGATTGGAACGTCTGTGCCATTTTCGCAATCAACGATTGCGGAGGAGTGTCCGAAACAAATCGCCGTGCCATCTTCGTCGAAATAAATTTCGCGGTGCTCGGATGCTTCACAAGCAGATCGATAACTTCCTTCCCGTCGCCCATGCCGCCGTTGTGAATCTTTTTTCCAAGGACGATCTTCGTATCCGGATCGTGCAGCCGTTCGTCGAATTTGAATTCCGGATTTTCGCGCGGCTTCTCAATCGTCCATCCCGTAAAGCACCGCGCCACTTCCGTCACATCTTTTTGCGAATATCCGCCGTCGACGCCAAGCGTGTGAAGCTCCATCAGCTCGCGGCCGTAATTTTCGTTCAGCCCGCGTTCCTGTTTCTTTTTCTGGCCTTGCTGCTGCGGCATTGGAAACCGCTGCCTGCCGCCAAATCCTCCTCGTCTGGACTGCCGCATCGCGCGCTCCATCGCTATTCGTTGTGCCGCTCGCGGGTCCGCACTCAAAAAATTATCCAGGTAGAAAAGCATCGCCGGACTCTTCGCCGTCGCTTCCACCAAATCCTTGAATTTTCCAAGCGTGTGCGGCTGAATCACGTCGCGTTCGTACGACGTCAAATACCATTTCACTTCGCCCTTCGCGGCATACACGTTGAAGTGGTTGAACCAGAAATCGTCCATCACCTGCTGCAACTGCCGCTCGCTGTAAATCGCGCGTGTCACTTTCGTCATCGCCAGTTCTTCCACCACGCGCTGTGGCCGTTTGCTGTCATCCGCAATCGCCCGCGGCACCGCGTTCGGATCGACGCTCAACCTGTTTCCGCCCGCCCCCGGAGTCGTCGCGTTGCCCGATTCTTGTTTTATCGGCGGAGGAATATCTTTCATGGACTCGCCGTCGCTCGCCGTTTCAGCGCTCGCTTGCTGCGCGCCTTTCTCCGCTGCTATATCCGCTCGCCGCTGCTGCATCTGCTGTTGTTTGAACTCTTCCTTGCTCAGCCCCTCTTTTTTCGCCGCTTGCTTCGGCTGTGGGTATTCCGCCAGCAATTTCGTCGTCGACATGCGCAGGGTCGGATAATTCTCCAGCCGTGCTTCCACCGCTTTGTCATCAATGGTGTTCGGATTCAGTTGCTGGTCGATCCACTTGGAAAGGCCCATCTGCTTGATGCGTCCAACATCTCCCGGCCGCGGTCCATACGCCAACCGGCTCAGCGCATGCTGAATCGCTTCGTCCGCGCTCAGCTCCGTAATCGGCAAACTCTTCAGCGACGGATCTTGTTTTTGTTTCTTATCCGCCGCACGCGCCACGGCGAAGGAAGGCAAATCAATCCCAACGGTACCCAGAAAAATCGCCGCTGTAAGCAGCGCGCATGTCGCGCGCCGGTTCCAAAACATCGCATCGCGAAATATGTTGAGGTCGGAATTGTTTCGGTGTCGCACCAAAGTCGGCTCCTCCCTGCCACCGCGCAGGGTATACGCTCTTTTTAGCCTAACCCCGCTTGGCCAGACAAGTTGCGCACGTCGGCGTCCGGCGTCGCGTTGGAGACACCCTGCAAGCTATGGAAAACAGTACATCTGCCCTTGCTGTGCTAGCTGGGATCGCGGCTGCATCGAGATTCGAATGTTGTGTGATTCCGTGCGCGGAGCCAGGGGCAGATCACCATGAATCTAGCTGGAACTGAGCCAGTGACAAGTCATAACGTTAGTTCAAGAAATTTCAATATCGTAACTAGGCTCTTCCTTTGGCGGGTGGTCCGGCTTCGGGTTGTCGAATTTTGCGTTCATAAACGATGAGGATACCGCTGTCGCAAGACTAGAGAGTTCGCGCGAAGTACAGATTTCGGCTGATCGGGATGCGGTCATGCCGAATCAGGTGCGTTGCTGATGAGCGAGCCGGCAAAGTCGCAAACGCAGCCGGACGCGGCGATGCGGTTGTTGGCGCCATGGCATTGGAGCAATTGAAGCCGCTCTCCTGCCTGCAGCCAGTCTAGGGCGAACAAATGCCCGTCCGGAACTTTGGCGGACCTGCTACTCGGTCACGTCAAAATCCGCCGTTCGGTTCGTCGCTTGCCGCCCCGCTCCGTCAACCGCCATCAGCACCAGGCGATATTGCCCAGGCTTCAGATCGCTTACCTTCACCAGCAATCCGACTGGTATAACCGGGCTGCCTTTGTGAATGAAGTCCTCGGTCGAGATGCTGCCCGTGCTCATTATTTGCTGATTGCTCGCGCGGTCGAGCAGGTTGTAGCCGAAGACGACTTTGGGTGGATTTTCTCCGACCAGTAGCGGCTCGTAGATTTCCGAATACATGATGACATTGTCCGTTTTCTTAAACCGGAGCGTCGCTACGGGTTTGATTTCCATTCCCTTCACGACCAGTGGCGTCCGGTCCTCCAGCAGCACCGCGTCCAGATCAGCGCTCGTAGCAATCGCTTCCACGCGCTGCGCTGCGTTGGAAATCACCACGGAGCCAAGGCTCAAATGCTGTCCGTCGTAGTCTTCAATCTTCAGCGGCCATTCCGATTTTGTGAATGCTTCTCCGCCGGAATTAAGCACAACCGTCATTTTGTAAGATCCGGGCGCCGCGTCGAACTGGTTCATATAGTGATACGGCCCCTTCGAAAACTCTTTCCACTCGTCTTTTTCCAGGTCGAGTTTCACTTGATCGCTGAATTTCGCGCCGACCGTTCCGTCCGGTTTGTACGCAATTCCCAGCACGCTCAAGTTCGCGTGGTACTTCCCTTTGTCCTTGTCGAAATGAAAACTTTCTCCGGGAATGTCCATCGCGAGATTCACACGCGCCACGTTCGCGCCGGAATAAAAGTAAGGAACCTGCGCCGGCGCTGCGTTCGCAACCGCCCCTGTATCGTGCGCGCGTAACTCCAGCTGCTTTTCAACCGGCGTGCCTTCCAGCACGTTTGCGGAACGCGAGTTGCAATAACCCGTCCGCGACCGCACATTCATTCCGCCACCATGATTCAATTTCACTTTCAGCGTGTGGCAGCTTCCTTCCGGTGAATCCACCGGAACGTAACCCAGCAAATAGAACTCATTTTGCTCGCTCGCAATTCTCTGTAAACCGCCGAGCAAATCGTTCGTGTTGAAAATCGTAAACCCGCCGGTTCCTTCGGCAAGCGCCGCGAGAATTTGTTGATTCGGCACCGCCGACACCGGCAACTGCGGCACAATCGAGCGCGGCTGGCTTAGCGGATTGTTCGGATTGTTGAAACCCGTAGGCCTCGTACCAGTCCCACCGCCCGTCGTGCCCGTGCCTCCCCGGCCGCCCGTTCCTCCCGTTCCGCCCGTTCCGCCGCGGCCTCCCGTTCCACCAGTTCCGCCGGTTCCGCCCGTCCCCCCGCGGCCTCCCGTACCACCGGTTCCGCCCGAACCACCAGTTCCGCCTGTGCCACCACCAGGCCGACCGCCGCCACCGCCAGTTCCGCCGCCGGTTCCGGTCCCCCCGCCGCCACCTCCGGGGCGCTGGGGCTCGGGATATGCGGCGAGGACGACTCGCGGCGCAACATTTTTCTTTTCATTTTCCCGGTCACGGCCCGCAAACGAGACGGCTCGCATGCGATCTGCATTTGCGTTTCGAAGACTGCGTCCCTTATCGCGCAACGAACCGGCCAGCAATCCTCGCGCGTCCAACGCGTAAATCGCGACGTTTGCTTTCATGCAAGCGTCCAGCGTCGCCGTCAATTCCGATTGCCGCTCGGGCGACAGCGGAAATCCGGCGGAAATCAGCACGACCATTTTTCTTCCGGGAATTGTCCGCAAATTCTTGGCGAGCGAGCGCAACGCAAGCAACATCGTTCGCGCGCCGTAGTCCGCTTCGGCGGCGGAGATGGAAGACATCGCTCCGGAATCCGAGATCACGCCACCCGATGGAACGTCTGCGTTGGATGCTACGGAAGTGCCTTTGACGCCGGACGCTGCGCGTTTCAGCAAATCGGCGCTCGCGGTAAAGTTCTGTAAAATTCGCAGAGCCCCGCCGAACTCCACGACTGCCATCAAGTTGTTTGATCCCGCGTTCGCTTCAATGAATTGCGTCGCTGCACGGCGGGCCGACATCTGGTCGGGTATTTCCATGGAAGAATTATCGAAAAACAGCACGAGGTAATGCTTTTGATTGCTGTTTGGACCGGGAGTCTGCGACGTTCCGGAGCTAAAGCTCGTCAGCGCCTGCTCTTTGTTGTCTTCATAGACCTTGAAGTCGCCTTGGGCCAGATCGCGGACATACTTCCCTTTTTTGTCCGTCACGATTACGTCAACGAGCACCTGCTTCGATTCTTTCTTGATAACAGAGTCCGACGTAATCAAGTCTCCGCTTGCCGCCGGCGCGGGTTTTGGCTGCTCCTGCGCGCGACTCGTTCCTCCAAATGCCAGAATTCCAAGCAAGACGCCAACTGCCAATTTCCTTACGCCAACCCGGAACATTTTCCCTGTCATGGTTCCCTCCGCCATAGCCAAGCTTCTGAACCCAACGACCGCCGACCTAATGCAACCTGCATCAATATGGAATGACGACCGCGCCGTTTTTCGCGGCCATCAATTCGCCTTCCGCATCACGCACGACGAGCCGCACGAGATACGAACCTGGTTTCACATCAAAGCTGGATTTCACGCTGATTCCGGACCGCCCCAGCCGCTCGAGGGTCGAATCGAGCAGCCGCATTTCGACGATTTTTTCGCCGCCGGTAACGAAGTTGCCATTCTCATCAAAAATCGCCGTCGCCAGCGTGAGGTCGTCGCGATTTCTACCTTCCGTTTTCCGAAATTGCAAGGACCGCAGATCGACATGCGCGAGCACGGAAAGCTTTGCCTGTGCGGGTTCGGGCTTGAAGAATTGTGTCTGCAGGTCCACCGCCAGGTCCTTCACTTCATCCTGCGAAAAGATTGCCTCTTGAATTTCCTGCTTCGCGGTCTCCACCGGATCCCGCGCTTTGCGCGGCGCGTAATAACCTTTTCTCGCTTGCACGTTAAATTTCTGTTTGTTGGTCAGAGTCACTTTCAGCGTATGGTAGCTTCCATCGAGCTTTAGATTTTGTGGGGCAAACCCCAGCACATACGAAACGGGCGGCGCCGCCACCGCTTGCCGCAAGCCTTCGTCCAGATCGTTTCGATTGTGAAAGTAAGTGCCACCGGTTCCCGCAGCGAATTGGTCGAGAACTTCTGACTGAGCAAACTGCGCCGTCGTTCGGTACATCGTCTTAGGTCCAGCGACACGGAACGAACCACCCGGCGGGTTTGCAATGTCTCCCCCGACATCCGGTGTGTATAGGCCGCGCACGTCGATCGTGTCGATTACGATGTTCGCCCGCGTGGCTCGGTCGATGATGCCGGAGACTTCTGTGAACAATTGCGAAAGAATGAATCCCGGCGAAACAAGAACCATCACGCGCTGGCCGGGCATCCCCGCGAGCCGCCGCATCGCATCTTCAATGTGGCGATATGCATATTCGGACTCTTCGTCCCCAGTGCTTAGGGCGCGCGCAGCCGCGCTCGTGGCAATCGCTCTGGCCTGTGCTGTTTTGGTCGGATCTCCATTGAAGGCACAATCCACGGTTTCGGCGGTTGCCACTTCCAGTGCCTGCTGGTCGCTTTTGTTTTCGATTAGGTCGGCCTGGTAGTAGCTGATGTCCGGGCAATCCGCAACTCCCGAAATGTGACCGTTGACTGATCTTGGAAGGATTCCGTTGAGTGCGTGTTTCAGGGACTCGTGGTCGCTGGTAAACTCCAGCGTGGTTTGCCCCGACGTTGTGTAGATGCCCACACGGTCCGTTGGGGCAAGTGCTCCAAACAGTCGCGTCGTTGCGTCGCGAGCGGTCACAGCATCTTCCATTGACATGTGAACGTCATCATAAAGAATGCTGACAAATCTTTGGGGTATCGCCGGCAATACGCCGCTCGCTGCGGCAACATCGGGTTCCGCATTCGTATTTGCAGCAGTCGTCACGGGCATTGGCCTCGCTACCGGCTTCTCGACATTAAAAAACGAGACAACCTGGGGCTTGCGGCCGTCAAAGAGTGCGAAGTCTTCTTGATGCAGGTTCTCGATGACTTTTCCCATCTGGTCGCGAACCACGACGCGCACCAGAACCAGATTGACGCGGACCTTGAAAACGGCCGGCGTGTCACGCGTTTCCACTTCCGGTTTCCTGGGTTCTTGCGGAGCGGCGGGGCCGGCAGCGGGTGCGGGACTGGCCGGACTCTGCGTGGCCGCCGGCGTGGCTCCGGCGTTTCCAGCGGCCGGCTCCTGTCCCGACAGACCGAGCTCACCAGTCAAAAACAGCGCTGCGCTTAAACACACATACCTTCCGATGGTACGAAAATCAGTTTGCAGGACGTGCCTTCCTTTTCGTCGACTGCGGCGGACCAACCGACCGCCTTCAATTTGCACCGGAATACGCCCCAGGTGGGTGAGCGCTGTGTACACGGGAATATACGCCTTCGTTCCGTGCGGTTCAATGTCCGTTCGCGCTGCGCTTCGCGTCCTGGAGTTCTGCATTCCATGCCGCCCCCAGGAAGACGACGACCGCGGAAAGCTGCATCCAGACCAAGAGACCAATTACTGCCGCCAATCCGCCATACACGACGGAATAGGGCACTTTCCGGACGTACAGGCCGAACGACACATCCACGAACCACCACATGAGGGTAGCGACGACTGCTCCCGGAAGGACATTGCGCAAACTATGTTCCTGTGGACGCGCGAACCGATAGATCACCGTTAGGGCCGTCAACGACAACACCATTGCCACCAGCGGAAAGAAAAACGGCCAAAGGCCGTGGAACGGATGGGTCGGGCCAAGTTCTCGCGTTACCCAATAGCGTATCGGGCGACCGAATACACCAAGTATCGAGGCGACCAGAAGCGGAGCAATCGTAGCCACCAACAAAACGAGGCCGCGCCACTGGCGATGCAAAAAGCCCGGCTTTTCGGCGTCGCCGTAAATTATGTGGACGCCTTCCATGATCAGTTTCATCACCTGCGAACCGGCCAGCAGAGTTCCGCCCCAGCCGACGACAGTCCACTTCCATGCTTGCGGCGCCCGCTTGATCAAGAATTCGGAAACGATTTGGCGGCTGCCGGGCGGCAGATAACGCGTGAAATCCGTAATCATGTCGAGCAAGTCGGTCCGGCTTCCGAGCGGACTCGTCGCGATGCCTACTACCAGCAGCAGCGTCGGGAAAAATGCGACGAACAAATTGAACGCGATGGCCTGCGAAATCATGCTGCAACGGGGAAAAACGCGGCGGAACATTTTTACGGCGCGCCGAAGCAAGCTCATCGCTGGATTCATCGGCAGGCATTATACCCGTAGTCCCGCCGCCGCAAGCCACCGCCTTGCCCGCACCCCTCGTGCGTCGTAGACTCGAAGAGTCTGCACTTTTCGCGATTGCGCCGGGGAACCGAAAAAAGATGGCCACTACGAAGCTCCAGACGACTTCGTTCGACATTAAACGCTCGGTGCGCAATGCGTTCCTCATCAACGAGGAAGCGAATCAGCTTTTGCTCAGGAATTTGCTTCCAGCGGCGTGGCATGCCGGACCGCCAACCGGCAAAGGCCGAACCATTGCCGCCATTGCGGCGCATATGCATAACGTGCGGCTGATGTGGCTGGCGGCCGCGGACAAAAGCGCCAAGCTTCCGGCAAAACTCGACGGTGAAAAGGTTTCGGCGGAAGAAGTCGCCGAATCGCTGACGACTAGCGCCACGGCCATTGGAAAATTAATCAAAAAAGGTTTGACCGATCCGGCCGGCCGCGTGCCAAATTTCAAGCCGGACGTGGTTTCGTTCGCGGGCTACCTGATCGCTCACGACGCGCATCATCGCGGGCAAATCTCCATGCTGGCAAGGCAACTTGGCCACGCCGTCCCGAGCAAACCTTCGTTTGGCCTGTGGGAGTGGGGCACCCTTGCCAAAGGTGGCGGCATCAGTTGAAGAGGCAGGCGACCCTAATGAACGCGCGTCGTACTCTCGTCGCAGCTTTTACAGTTGTCGCCGCGCTCGTTTCGCTCGGTTCATTCGTGCTCGCTTCCCCGCAATCCGCGCCCAAGACAAAAAATTTGTGGAAGAGCGTTCCCTTCGCCATCGTTCGCTATAACGACGACGCGCCGAAATCGTGGAATCTTTACTACTCCTCAAAGCGCGGGGTTCTCTTGCTGCGCCTGTGGAAACGGTATCTGCTGATCGACCGGAATCAGCAACTGGTCTTCGACATCGATCCGGAAAAGGTCAAGGAAAAAGGCGACGACATCGAGCTTTCGTTGGAAGCGGGTCCGGGCGACCCGGCGGACATTTCCGATTGGCGGGAACGCGATGTCGGGATGCTGCGCCGGCTGCGTTTTCGTTTCGGACAAAAAGGAAACTATCTGGACATTCAAACGCCGCTGAAGGCAAACGGCGACCCGCTCTATTGAAGTTTACGGCCGCGGCGGGCCTTTGCGGTACACGCCGTAGACCCAGGGAATGCCGGCTACTCCGGGCTCTACGGCGACTTCCAGGGAATCACCCACGCGGAACCGTTCGTAGTCGTCCGCTTCCACCGAAATGCGTTCGAATTTCCTGCCAGAGCGCCACGAATTCACGACGAGGCGTCGGCTGCCACGGATAATTCCCTTCATGTAAAACGTGTCGCGCACCGTCGCGGGAACGTATTCAATGCGCTTCGGGCTGTCAAACTTGCCGTTCACGAACAGGATTGCCGTCAAAATCCAAGGCAAGGGCAGAAGCCCGGTGAAAATTCGTTTTAGGACTTCAATTTCGGCGTGGCGGCGCGCCAAACGATCGAGCAGAACGGCGAGCGACAACGCGATGAAGAAAATCACGCCGAAAAACACCAGCATCAGATCCAAATCCAGCGGCGGGAAAACCTGGCTCACGTAGGGAAAGCTGAGCGAGCCGGCAAGAAACGCCAAAGTGCGGTAGATCAGCTTGCGGCGGAAGACCAACTCCGCAGCGTCCGCCGTCAATCCGCACGAGGCGCACTGATCCGCATCGCGCTCGGCGCCGCAATCGAGACACCGTGTCATCTCAGAAAGCATACCGCGTCGTCAGGGCTGATTTTCCGGCGGAGTTCCGGAAAGTGAGTTGATGAACTCTTGATACTGCTGCTGGTGATGCTGTTCGGCCAAGGCGATCGAGACGCCCATGCCGCAGCCGGGCTCCACGCGTTTGACGAAACAATTCACGCGCAATGGCTTGTCCAGCGTCAATTGTGCGGTAAAACCGGCGCCAACCCATAACGGGTCGACCGACTCGATGAACATACCATTTGAACTTAGATCCCGGGTACGCGCGCGCAACACGGTTGAGCCCCATTCGATTTCGAGGTCGGCGTGATAGCGGAAGCGAGGCGCCCAGCGACGCTCGAACCGACGAATTCCCTGATCCCCACTGCCCATAAGCCTGGTGAGTCCCCCCGCGCGGGTTCTCAAACCGCGGCGCACGGGCGATCACGCCGCTTGAGTCAAACAATACTCCTCTATCGTTCATTGTTATACGACGCCGTTAATCTTTGTTTTGTTCCCTCTATTGCCCGAAACGCCACTAAAGAGTACTACTTGCCGCGCGCTTCACTAGCCCTGGTCATTTTGTTTCCGTTTTTCCTCCCGGCCTCGGCTGATTCGCCGCTGTATTTCCGCCTGCAAGTATCGCCGCAAGTTCTCCGCGACGATTCCGGGCGCCGCCAGCTCCTTTAGGTCGGAGACGGTTAGCTCCGGCAAATAGGCGAGCACGGTTGAAAGCGTCGCGGCTGGTTGGCGGACCAGCGCGAGCCGAACGTTATAACTCGAGGACCATTTTGGATGTTGCGCGACGGCTTCGACCACGCGCGCCTCGAGTTTTACCTTTGCGAGCGCCTTCAGGACGTGAGCTTCGTTGAGATTGGCATTGTCCAGGACAATTCTCAGCACCTGCGGGTGCCCTCCGCCCAGCAATTCTCCGGCGACGCGGCCAGGGCCCCGCCGCGCCAGCGTGATCTTCTGGCCCAGGGGCAGTTGCGGTAGACGGGCGATTAATTGCGCTTCGGCATTGCGCTTGAGTTCCGCCAGTGCGCCGGGAGTGAGCGTTAGTAGAACGAGATCCATCAAATATAAATCGCGGAGCAAGCGGAGGCTGGCCACGCGTGGCGCGTGCGGGTGAAGCACGAGCGCTTTTTTGACGGCGTAACTTTTCAAAAGCGACTTGCGCTGCGACAGCTCTTCGATTAATTCTCGCGGAAGATCTTTGCGCGCGAGCAGAAGCAGTGCTTGCTCGTCGTTTAATGCGGGATCGTTTACCAGCTCCCGCAGCGCTTCCGGCGAATCGGCGCGCAACCGCTCGTCGAATTCCTGATTTTCGCGGCTTGGCTGCCTTTCTTTGGACTCCATCGACTCGCTCACGGCTTCAACGCTCTTCTGGCGGCAACTTCCACGAGAGGCGTTCGCAAAATTTCGGGCTGGGCTTGCGGTGCAACGCGCCGCAGTTCGGCATCCAGCATGTCGTCAAAATAACGCGAGCGGCCGATCATTCCGCCCGTTTTCCCCAGGAAATAATTTGCACCGGTAAGTTTCAAATCGTTTTGCACGCCGTCGACAAATCCAGCCAGGCTTTTCGCGGCGTCATGCAACAAAGTTCGCGCGGTCTCGTCCCCCTCGTCGGCGGCGCCGGCTACAACGGGGAATACACGCGGATAGACCGCGTCCGCTGCGTCCCCTTCCAGACCGGAGATGCTTTCCGCCGATTCCACGCCAAGCTGCTGCAAAATTCGGTCGCGCAAGGGGCTCGTATCGCCGCGAGCGATATTCTTCACCGCTTCCACGGCGTGTTTTCCGACGGAAAACGCGCTGCCCTCATCGCTCGTCTTCGGACCGTGGCCGCCGGTTCGCGCAACGCGCCCCGTTTCGTTTCTGCCGATGGCTGCGGAACCCGTGCCGGCCACGAGTACAATCGCAATTTGCACGTCTGCCGCATCCAGCGCTAAATCCAAATCCGTGCACAATTCGAATTTGGTTCCCGCGAAAAATTCGCTCAAGATTTCGCGCATTGCCGTCGCGCGTTCTGGTGCAGCGACTCCGGCGAGCCCTGCGCAAACGTTCGTGACCTGTTCCATTTTCAAGCTCGCTTCGCTCAATGCCGCTTCAGCCGCCTGGCGCACGCCTCGCGCCGCCGCTTCGATTCCAATTCGTGAAGGATTCGACGCCGTGCCGCGCCCCCTGCTTAAAATCTTCGCGCCTTCGTCCATCAGCACGCAATCCGTCTTCGTGCCGCCACCGTCCAACCCCATCCCGATTCGCATTCCCAAAGGATAACGGAACTCGATTCAATTGGCGCTCCGTTCTTGACGCCTCCGTTCTTGACGCCTCCCGGCCTTCGCCTCTATTCTCTTCGCACTTCATGCATATTCACGCGCTCGACCTCGCCATCGTCATCCTCTATTTGCTTGGCGTCACCACGCTTGGCATCTATTTTCGACGCGGCCAGCAGGATGTGCGCGACTATTTTCTCGGCGGTCGAACGGCGCCGTGGTGGGCCATTTCTTTTTCCATCGTCGCAACAGAAACGTCCACTCTCACCATCATCGGCACGCCGGCCATCGCGTATCTGACCAATCTCACATTCGTGCAGCTCGTGTTCGGTTATCTCGTCGGCCGTTTCCTGATCGTTTTGTTATTGTTGCCCGGATATTTTCGCGGCGAATTCTTTACCGCTTATGCGGTGATTGAAAAACGTTTTGGTTCGCGCATGCGCGCTCTCGCCGCATCCACTTTTCTCATCACGCGAGCCCTGGCGGAAGGCGTTCGCGTCGCGGCCATCGCGCTCGTCGTCAGCGTTGTGCTCGGCACCTCCGTGCGGCTCGCGGTGTTTCTCGTGATCGCCCTGACCATCGTTTATACGTTCGAAGGCGGGATGAAAGCCGTCATTTGGACTGACGTCGCGCAATTTCTGCTTTATCTTTGCGGCAGCGTTGTGACGTTTTTCTTTCTGCTTCACCGGATCAACGGCGGATGGCATTTTGTCGAACACATCGCCGCGATTTCTGGAAATAAATTACAGTTCCTCGATTTTTCCTTTTCACTGTCGAGGGCGTACACCTTCTGGTCTGGACTCATCGGCGGCGCATTTCTCACAATGGCCAGCCACGGCACCGATCAAACCATCGTGCAAAGACTGCTTGCCGCAAGAAATGAAAAAGACAGCCGCGCCGCGCTCCTCACGTCCGGGTTCATCGTCCTATTTCAGTTCACACTTTTTCTTCTTGTCGGCGTCTCGCTCTTTGTCTATTCGCGCTACGTCCCACTACTTGGCCCGAACGATCGGCCAGACGCTATCCTTCCCGCTTTCCTCGTTTACGCGATGCCAACCGGCCTCTCCGGGCTCGTGCTTGCTTCCATTCTCGCCATCGCCATGTCCAACGCCAGCGGCGCGCTCAATTCGCTCGCGGCTTCAACTGTTCTTGATTTCTCCGCTCTCAGTGGCCGCCAAGTCGATCCCAAGGAATTTCTCAAACTCTCGCGGCGGATCACGCTTGTTTGGGGAGCAGTCCTCATGGCCTTCGGCCTCGTACCGTGGAATCACCTTTTGGAAACGGGCCTCACTGTGGCGTCGCTTCCCTTCGGCAGTCTTCTCGGGCTCTTTCTTCTTGGCACGTTCGATAAACGCGCAACCGGCACCGGTGCCACTATCGGCATGTTTACCGGCCTCGCCGTGATTCTATCGGTCTGGCGATTCACTCCCGTCGCATTTACGTGGTATGTCCTCATCGGTTCTGCTGTTACATTCTGTGTCGGCAGCCTGATGAGCAGAACACTTCCAGCCCGCGCCGCGGAGCGCTCTGTATGAGTACGGCCGCTCCCGCAAAACGCCTTGAGCTCGTCCGCGAACTCGGCCCGTGGGCATCCGCTGCAATCGTCGTGGGCACCATGATCGGCACCGGCATTTTCCTGAAGCCCGCGCAAATGGCCCGCGAAGGCCATAGCGTCTCCGTAGTTTTTGCGGCGTGGATTGTCGGCGCCATTCTTTCCATCTTCGGGGCACTGTCTTACGCGGAATTGGGCGCGGCCATTCCGGAAGCCGGCGGTGAGTATGCCTACCTGTGCCGCGGCTTCGGTCGAACGTGGGGATTTCTTTTTGGCTGGATGCACTCGATCGTCGGGCGGCCAGCTTCCGCTGCGTCCATCGCCGCCGGCGGCGTGCGCTTTCTGGCGTTTCTTCTGCCAAGCATCGGCGCACCGATTTTCACGCTCCACCTGCCCGGCATCGCGCATTGGATCAAGCCATACGACTTCGCTTTCACGTGGGCACAGCCGCTTGCCGTCGTCTGGCTCGTGGTGATGAGTGCCATCAATTACATCGGCGTCAAATTCGGCGGCGCCGTGCAGGTCTTTCTCACGTTCATCAAAATATTTTCGGTTTTGCTCGTGATTGGTGTCGCGTTCCTCGCGCCGTCCGCCGCCCATGGAGCCGACCCGGTCTGGCCCGCCGCTATCAATGGCGGCTTGCTCACCGCATTTCTCGCCGCGCTCGCCGCCGCGCTTTGGGCCTATGACGGGTGGGAAGATTTAAATCTTGTCGGCTCCGAAGTAAAGAACCCGCAAAGGAATTTCCCGCGCGCGCTCGTCGGAGGAGTTGCAGTTGTCGCCGTCATCTATCTTCTCTTCAGCGCGGCGTGCCTTCGCGTGCTTCCCTTTTCCACAGCCGCCGCTTCGGAGCACATCGCTTCCGATGTCGTCGCACAGGTGTCCGGCCGCGGCGCCGCTATCTGGATCACGCTCGCCATGGTCATCTCCGCCATTGGCTCGCTCAACTCATCCGTTTTGAGCGGCGCGCGCGTTCCCTACGCTATGGCCCGCGACAAAGTTTTCTTCCAGGTTGCCGACGGCATCCATCCCAAATTTTTCACGCCCGGCCGCGCCTTGATTTTTCAAGGCGTCCTCACCAGCCTCATGGCGCTCACGGGAACCTTCGAAGAGCTCACGAACCTCTTCATCTTTGCGACGTGGATTTTCTACGGCCTCGCCGTTGTCTCACTCTTCCGCCTCCGCAAAACCGAACCGGACATGCCGCGCCCCTACCGCTGCCCCGGCTATCCATTCGTCCCCGGCGTCTTCGTCGCCGGCGCGCTCGCCCTCACAATCAGTGTCCTCTTCCAAAATCCGGGCCGCTCGTCTATCGGCCTCCTCCTCATCCTCGCCGGTCTCCCCTTCTACAACTACTGGCAAAAGAAAATGACCGCAGCCAGTTAATCAGCCGCGGCCATCCCTAAGAAAAGAGGGCACGATATATCGTGCCCCTACACTCGGCGGTCTCTTACGCCTTTGCCGCGCGCAACTGCTTGAGCCGCTCTTCTGTCTGCTTCGTCAAGTGCGGGGTAATCCCTAGCTGCCTCTGAATCAGCATCAACTGGCCGCGATGATGCATTTCATGTTCTTTGCCGCCCAGGAGTCTCTCAAACCGCGTCTTGACCGTCTTTCCGTCGCCGTCGACGACGCCCACGGCCAAAAATTCGTCGCTCAACGATTCCAGCCACGCCGCGAATTTTTCTCCTTCCGTCCGCAGCAATTCCACAATCTCCGCTTTCGACCGCGTCTTTGCCTCTTCCGCCGCAAAACGCTCCCGAATGTTCATAAAATCGAATCCCACGAACGTCGTGACTTTCGCCAGTTCCGGCCAAAGGCTTGGTGAAATCGCCATGTGCACCAGCGTCTTGGCCACCGGCCTCACCCCCGGCGCGGGTACAAAGTCGTACTTGTTCTCCGGAATATCTTCGGCAATCTGAATCGTGTTCTTCCGTACGGTCCGAAACGCGGCCGCCATTTCTTTGCCACCGTATACGCTCATGCCTGTCACCTCGGGATAGGTTCGTCCGCCCTACCCGGGCAGACTGCACGATTCGATGCGCGCCCTTCCCATCCCGTTATGCCCGAAACCAAACTTCTTATCGGGTCTATCGCGATTTATTCAGGCACCTGCCCGGGACAGGGGCGGAAGTCAAATATAATCGTAAGCTCGCCATTTTTCGTATCTCTGTAAGTCTCCATATCGTCCCCCAACGAAGCATCTGGCGGCAAAATGCCTCGGTTCTTCTTGAAGAAGCTTTCCAGGCGTTCGGGATTAAAGGGCCACAAGGATTTTGGGAACTCCGCCCTTAGCTTCTTCTCTAGTTTCTGATCCACACCCAAGAACTGAACTCCCCTAACGTAATATTGTTTTTGCTCGTCAATGCGCAGAGTCACGTCGACAATCTTTCGGGTGTCGTCAATCGCGAATTCCGGCTCTGCCGTCATGTCAATAAATCCGAACTTGCCATAAATCTTTGTGAGATTGCGGAGCGCAGCGCGGATCCTATCCACATTAAGAATCTCGCCTTCTCTAAGCCGCAACTCTCTTTTAAGCGCTTGTGAATGCATCGAAAGCACCTTGTCAGGATCCGCAGGCTCAATTCCTATCTTCCCGACGCGGTATTGCGACCCCAAATCGGCGCTGACAGCAGCCACCACTTGAATATCCAAACCATCCGTTTTGAGCACCGTGATCTTTGCGTCTGTCAGCACGCGAAAATAGCCCTTGTTTTGCAGCACCGCACGAACTGGCACTTCCGCGATTTCTTTCGCAGCTTCTCCCAGATAATCCGAATCCTCGTCTTCTTCAAAAGCCTCGCGCTTCACTTTTGCGCTGATTTCTCGTTGAAGTTCCACCGGGATGCCGCTCTCCGGGTCAAACTCGACCCGTTCAACATGCAGGCTGACTTTTTGCGGTTCCACTTCCCGCTGCATGTCGCGAACCTCCTGCGCCAGCGGGGGAATCGGAAGGCAGCGTTGCCATCGCTTGGGGAGTTGCAACGGACGGGGTAACGCAGAGGAGCAAAACTGCAAAACTCGTCAGCAATCGACGCGACAACATTGTTGCACTATACCTCCGCCCTATGCAGGGTTCAATAATCAGAGGATGCGGATGCGCCAAACAAGGTCAAACAAGGCCAAACAAGGCCGACTAAGGCAGTTAGGGAATTTCAAGCTCGACGGACACATTTTCCTTCCGTCGGCGTCTAACGGGATGACCCCGGGGGATTGCGCTGCCACTAAAAGCTGTCAGGAGCTGCCAATGTTCTACCGAACTCTAATCATCGCCATCTTTGCCGTCGTCGCGATCTTAGCCGTCGCTGCCGCGCTGCCGCAGGCCGCCATTCCTTCCACGCCGGCGGGCCAAACCCTTCAAGCCTGGCTCACCGCTTTCAACAGCGGCGATCGCGCTCAAGTGGACGCCTACGTTCACAAGTACGACCCGAAGAACTCCGCCGACCGCATGATGTCCTTTCACAGCATGACCGGCGGCTTCGAACTCGTCCAAATTCTCAAAAGCGAGCGCCTCCACGTCGAATTTCTCGTCAAGGAGCGCAACAGCGCCACCAAAGCCCTCGGCAATCTCGACGTCAAAGACGCCGATCCCGCCGAAGTGACCGGCTTCGGCCTCCAAGCGCTCCCTCCCGACGCAAACCTCTCCGAAATCACTTTCAAAATCGACTCCGCTACGCGCACCCGCGCGATTGACGGCGCCATCAAGAATCTCAACGAGTTCTACGTCTTCCCCGACACGGCCAAAAAAATGGAAGACTCCGTGCGCGCTCACCAAAAGCATGGCGATTACGACGCCGTCAACGACGGCAACGCGCTCGCCTCCCGGTTAACTGACGATTTTCAGGCCATCAGCCACGATAAGCACCTGCACGTAAATTACAGCGCCGTAAAAATGCCCGAACGCCACGCAGACGCAAAGCCCAGCCCTGACGAAATCGCCGAGCAACGCAAGGAAATGGAAAAAATGAATTGCGGCTTCGAAAAAGTCGAACATCTTTCCGGCAATGTCGGCTACGTGAAATTTGATTTTTTCGCCGACCCCGACGTCTGCGGCCCCACCGCCGTCGCCGCCATGAATTTCCTCGCCAATGTGGACGCGATTATTTTCGACCTGCGCGAAAACGGCGGCGGCGATCCGAAAATGGTCGCCTTCATTTCCACCTATTTATTCGACGAGCCCACGCACCTGAACGATCTCTGGGAGCGCAAAGGCGATGTCACGCATCAATATTGGACGCTGCCCTATGTGCCGGGAAAACGTTTAGGCGGCAAGCCGGTCTTCGTTCTCACATCGAGCGACACGTTTTCCGGCGGCGAAGAGTTTTGCTACAACTTAAAAAATCTGAAGCGCGCCACGCTCATCGGCGAAACCACCGGAGGAGGCGCGCATCCCGTCTCCGGCCACCGCATCGACGATCACTTCATGATCGGCGTGCCCTTCGCCCGCGCCATCAACCCCATCTCCAAAACCAATTGGGAAGGAACCGGCGTCGAGCCCGACGTAAAAGTCCCCGCCGCCGACGCGCTGACCACCGCGCAAAAGCTGGTTGGGGAAAAACTGAAATCGAAATGAGCAATCGCCCGCTCGAACCGAACAGGCGATTGCACAATTGTTCCAACTCCTTAACCACTTGCCGGCGTCAAGCTGTGGAGTAGCTAAGCGCCTTTCGCCAAGCTAGAGATTTGATCGGCGGGCTGATTGAGCCATGCTTCGAAGCGCGTCTCGCCGAGTTGCGCGCCATCTTCCGGAACCAGCGTCCTCTCGCTCACCTCTATACCGACGTAGCGCCCGCGCGGGTCGGTAATCACCTCGCGCGGGTCCTTGTTTGCAGACAGGCTCTTCCGGATGAGTTCATCGAGGCGAAACTTTTCCGGCCCTCCTATTTCAACGGTGCCATTCACCGGTGAGCCCGTCGCGATCCGGCCAACCATGCCGGCGACATCGTCGGCCGCCATCGGCTGGATGAGCGCAGATGGCAGGCGCACTTTGTTGCCGTCGGTGGAAAAGTCAGCGATGCTCTTGACGAATTCGAAGAACTGCGTCGCGCGGATAATTGTGTAGGGAATCGGGGAACTTTTGATCAAGTTCTCCTGGGCCATTTTTGCGCGAAAGAAACCGCTTGCGAGCATACGTTCCGTTCCCACGACTGACAACGCAACATGATGTCCTACGCCTGCGGCCGCTTCATACGCGAGTTGGTTGCGGGTTGATGTCTCGAAGAAATTCAGCACTGCCGCGTCCTCCCACGAAGGGGAGTTCGTCACATCAACGACCGCGGAGGCTCCCTTGAGCGCTTCGGCCAGGCCCTCGCCGGTGATGGTGTTGACGCCAGACTTGGGTGATGCCGCCACCGCTTCGTGTCCTTGCTCGCGAAGTTTGTTGACGAGCCTCGATCCGATGAGTCCACTGCCGCCAATGACTACGATTTTCATGACTGTCCTTCCATTTTCGACCGTGACATTTCATTCCTGCCGGTCGTATTTGCCGGGTGCCGCACTTTTTGGGTTCATTTAAAGGTGCGGGTTTTTGATATTACATCAAGTCACAAAGTGTGACGCGAAAATGGAACTACCTTCCACCCTGAAGGTGAGCGCGGAATTTCCCTGATCCCGGCTCATTGCAACCCTCGTTCCGGTAATGAATAATAAATCTGCTCGCAGAGCATCTACTAATTCGTGAAACCTTTCCGGGATTGTGATGAAGAATTCAGGCCTATTGCGCAAATGCAGTTTCAGCCTCTTGCTGGCCCCTGTCTTGTATGGCTGCGGCGGCGCCTATGGCGGTGGCGGCGGCAATCCGCCTCCTCCTCCGACGCCCTCGATTGTCGTCGTGGCCGGAACGGGCGCTATGGGCTATACCGGCGATGGTGGACCGGCAACAGCTGCGGCCTTGGACGCCCCATATGGCGTCTGGGTGGATGTAAATAACAACGACATCTTTATCGCGGACACAGGAAATTCTGTCATTCGGAAAGTTGATTCGACCGGGAAGATCGCGAAGGTCGCCGGCAATGGAAATTTCGGATTCAGTGGCGACGGCGGCGCGGCAACAGCCGCGACTCTCGACAAGCCCTATCGCGCCGTCCTGGATAAATTCAACAACCTCTACATCGCCGACTACTTCAACAACGTGATCCGCAAAGTCGACAAGTTTGGAACCATCAGCACAGTCGCCGGTACAGGAACGCAAGGCTACAACGGGGACGGTATTCCTGCTAACACGGCACAGTTGAGTCTTCCCTCTGCCGTAGCCGTGGACAGTACCGGAAATCTTTACATTGCCGACACATTTAGCAATCGTATCCGGAAGGTAGATATTTCTACGGGCATGATCAGCACCATTGCAGGCACGGGCTTTGCCGGAGTTCTTGGTGACGGCGGCCCCGCAAACATGGCCCAGCTAAATCAACCGGAAGGCGTGGCTGCGGATTCCTTCAACAACATCTATATCGCCGACTTCGGCAACTCAAAAATTCGGATGGTGTCCAGTTTATCCGGCAATATCAACACGTTTGCCGGGACAGGCTCTTTCGCTTTCAGCGGAGACGGCGGGCCGGCCACAGCCGCCGCACTAAATCAGCCGACCGGAGTTGCCGTCGATGGGCAAGGCAACGTCTACATCGCGGACAATCAGAACAATCGCGTGCGAAAGGTGACCGCGACGGGCATGATCTCGACGGTCATCTCACCCACGACGACCGGCATCCTCTCGCCGTTCCTTCCTGAAGACGTTGCCGTCGACTCAGCAGGTCATGTCTACGTCGCCGACTTCAACAATATGCGAGTCCTCGCACTCAAATAGCGGTCCGAGTGCCGCACCCGTTTAAGGGTGCGAGTTCTGCCGTCTCACTAAACAGCTAGCCGTTTTCGACGCGCGCCTTTATATCCGAGTACGCCGCTTCGATGAGCGCGCTCAGCGCTGTGGCGTTCGTGGCTGTTCCCAGTCTCAACTTCACATGACGCATGAACTTGCCGGTGCCTTGCAACAACCGAGCAGGATCCGGCAGTGCTGCGCCGTGAAAGAACCCAACGTTTACGTGCGCGGCGAATACATTCACATAGCCGAAGGGCGCATCTCCCAAACAAGCCGTCGGATGGCCGTCGTGCAAAAGCTCCCGGACTTCGTCCCCACACTTTCGCATCACCTCAAACCACTGCTGCGCGATAGCTCCCAATTCACCTGGATGCTTTTTCATCCAGGCATCGATGGCGGGATCCCGCTCCACGGCGCCGTCGAATCGCAGGAATTCCTCTTTCATCCTCGCTCGCCTTTCCGCTTTTGGGATTTCCGTTCAACGAGACACGCGCTGCTGAACCCATTGCCTCCGCCAAACCGGCGCCTCGAACGGCTCTGCGAAATACTGCGTTTCGTGGACGACCTTGCCGCGGCGGAATTCCATAATACTCACCGTGTATGCGGATCGCCCCTGGTACGTGATTGAATATTCCGTGATCCAGAGATTTCCGCTCCCGAGAATTCGCTTGACCTCAAATCCTGACGGCTTGCCGGGATGATGACTCCGCAAGGCCTGCAAATTGCTCCTCCCGAGGATTCGCTCGCCCGACTGCGGATAATCACAAATGGCATCGTCGTCGTAAATATCATGTTCCGCGTTTGCATCGCCGACGGCCGACGCCTGCCAGTGTGCATTCAGGGCCGTACGGATTTGTTCCTCTTGCATGGACCGCTCGGGGTGCGGATTCGCGTTCATGATCAGATACCTTCTCAACTAACTTTAGGAATGAAGCCCGGAACGCCGGTGGTCACCACGTTGTTCAGCCTCTGTCTGGTTTGAATTCGATTGATTTCGTCAAACGCGTCTTCCGGAAGCGTAGAGATGTCGAAATTCTCTCGCGCGCGGGCCGCAGTCCTGGGCGTCGTGAGCACGGCCGTACCGCGCTGCACCGCCCAAGCCAGTAGCACCTGCGCCGGCGTCTTGCCAACTCGCGCCGCGATCGCCGAAATCACGGGATCTTCGAGCAGACCCGGCTTCATCCCGTGACCCAACGGCGCAAACGCCAAAAGCACAATTCCCTTCTCGTTGCAGAATTCCAATAGCTCCGTCTCCGGCAGATACGGATGGGATTCCACCTGGACCACGGCCGGCTTGATTCTCGCGGATTCGTAGATGGGCTTGAGTCCGTCCAAAGTGATGTCGGAAAGTCCGATGGCGCGGCACTTGCCGGAATCCACGAGACTTTCCATTGCTTTCCAAGTGTCGAGCAAAGCCACTTCGCGATCGTAAAGGACATTTCCGTTTTGATCGCGCGGATCCTGCTCGTCCCCGGGTTGAAATGCAAACGGCGTGTGTATGAGATAGAGATCCAGATAGCTGAGCGCGAGTCTGGCCACGCTCGCCTCGAAAGCCGGTTGGACGCGCTCGGGCCGGTGATTGGAGTTCCACAATTTTGTCGTAACGAAAATTTCTTCGCGCGCGATCCCTCGGCCGGTAAGTCCTTCCTGCAACGCTTTGCCGACCTCGCGCTCGTTTCCGTAGCGTTCCGCGCAATCGAAGTGTCGAAATCCGGCTTCCAGTGCATCTCTGGTTGCGGTCATCGTCACGGCTGCGTCGGGAATTAATGTGCCAAAGCCAAGCGCGGGCACACGCCCGGCTCCGTGGCTGAGCGGAATTTTCTTCATCCGCAGATCGGAAGATTCAATCATTGGTTCACCACTGTTCCGGTAAGCGCGTTCACAAGGATTTGACCAAGAATTTCATTGATTGTCAGAGGATCATCCGCATGAGGAGCGCTAAGCCGAAACGGGTCTCCGCCGTCCCAACCACGTTGAAGCCACACGCAGTGTAAAAATCCTTTGCATGGGGATTTCCGACTACGCAAAGGGCAGCAGAGTTTCGTGTGCGGGCTACCTCAGCGCAGTGTTGAATCAAGGATCGCGCAATCCCGCGACGTTGCATGCTTGGTTCGACGAACAATGCGTCAAGTTCGCTGTCACCGTCTCCTCTTGGTTCCACGGCTGCAAATGCGACAATTGTTCGGTTCCATTCCGCCACAAATACTCCGCCAGCGGCAATTTGCGCGAGCGGCAATGCGATGGCATCCGGATGGGCCAGCAACGCATCACGGTCGCCGGCATTGGTAAGAGACGCCCGCAGTTGCAAGTCCTCGAGCTCCTTTTGTTCGGAGGAAACTGCCCGGCGAATCAGAACATCCCGCATAGCGCACTATCCTACACCGGGGAGAAAAAACTCGGTCATTTCGCTGGCTGGCAAGCAAGGCTTGTCGTCCCAACATGCGGGCGGGCTTTTCCTGTCCAGGTTGTTGGACTACCGGGGCTGGTTCCAGGGCCGCGTCCAAAGTCCGCGCACCGCGAGGATGAGGGAGAACAGCCCAATCACGCCGAGCGCGTGAAGCGTCCAGACAAACAAGAAGGCTGGGCTGGACCTGGCGATCTGGCCGTGAAAAATGCCTCCCGGTCCTATCACGTGGGCGATGGGTAGGCCCGACGCAAGGATCGACCCGATGAGCATGATGATGTGCCCCGAACGCCGTTCGCCGAGCACCAACGTTCCATACAACAAGAGGACCAGGACGGGCACGGCAACGAGTGTCGAGCCCCCCGCCTCGCCCGTCCCCACCCGCGCGTGTACGGTATCGCTCGTCAGGTGAAGCGTCATGAGGAGAATCGAGAACAAAGACGCGCTGGTTAACAAGACGTTTTCTTTCATGGGATTTTCTCCTTGTTCGATTTGCGTGGGCCTTTCCGAGCGGCACATGTTATCAGCGGTTTGCACGACCGTTCATCCGCACTTATGACCGTCTGCAGCGCAATTCCGCCCGTTCCCTGCTTATCACTTAACCCTTCCGGCATCCTCGCGTCTTGTTCAACGCTTTCCTCCTGCCTCGCGGAGAACACCTAATTCCCATAAGTCCTCCAGAATGAACACTGGTGGCGCAAAGGACTTAAAGTGGCTCTGTTGACATGGTGGTCAGAGATAGCGAGTAGGAGTGACGGGATTGGGTGGAGGGTGTTTTCTGAGCTACGTAAAGTCCTTTAGAATCTGCAGCTAGAAGAAAAGGGGCATTTAGGGGGAGAAGGTGCTGGGTATCAGGAGTCAGAATAAAGAGCACTGGCTTCAGAAAGTCGGCGCTACAAAATCAGACTTGCGCGGCGTGCGCTTTCATCTGCAGCGGCCGGATCGCCGCTTCGGCTTCACGGCTTACTTTCACTTGCGGGTGCATCACCTTCGCCAGAATCTCGAGGCCGGTCATCAGCCGCGGCCCCGGACGCGAAAAATAGCTGTTCGCTTCCAACGCATACACCTGACCGTTGCGCACGGCCGGAATATCGTGCCAGCCGTCGGGCAGCTTCATCCCACGAAACTCTTCGCTCGCCTGCACTGCCGTGTAGCCGCACGGAGCCGCCAGCACCACGTCCGGCGCGGCGGCGATCACTGCGTCCATCGTCACGCGGAACGACGGCGTGCGCGCTGTGCCAAAAACGTCGCGCCCGCCCGCAAACTCAATCATTTCAGGCACCCAGTGTCCGCCGACGTAAATCGGCTGCAGCCATTCCAGAAACGCCACGCGTGGCCGCTCGCGGCTCATTTCGGTTGCAGCTTCCACTTGCAGTTGCAGCGCGCCCAATCGCTCACCAATCTGTTGAAGCAATTTTTCGGCTTGCCATCCGCGGCCGGTCTCTTCGCCGACCCACAAAATGTCGCGCCAGACGTCGCCCAAATCTTGCGGATTGAGGCACAGCACTTCCGGCCGCGCATCGAATTTCGCCAGCGCACTGGCCAAATCGTCCGGCGAAGCCGCGCACACATGGCATAAATCCTGCGTCACAATCAGGTCCGGCGCCAACGCCTGCAGCGCTTCCGTGTCCACGGCGTAGAGGCTCTCGCCGCGCTCCACATACTCCCGCACCTGGCGGTCGATTTCGAGCGGCCCCGCGTCCTTATCAATGCGCGAATGAATTACGATGGTCTTTGTGCGCGCCCGCGGCGGGAAGTCGCACTCGTGGCTCACACCCACGATTTCCCGGTCAAATCCCAGCGCAAACAGGATTTCCGTGGCCGAAGGCAGGAGGGATACAACTCTCATGCGGGCACTCTACCACAACGATATGCGCCTTGCCACGCATGCCTGCCAATGAAAAAGGCTCGGCAGAAAATCGCCTCTTCAGGGGCTATTTGGAGGGCGACGCTTTGAAGGCAAACCGCAGAAGGATCAGTGCAACAACGAACAAGAACACAACCAGTCCCCACAAGAAAGGAATCGGATTGGGACCGGAATCAACGGGAGCGTTCCAAAGAATGATTCCCAAATATGCCGCGCAACTAATGAACAGCAGCGCCAAAATTCCGCAAATCCACTGTCTCACGCTGTCTCCCTAAGCTTTCACACCGCCAACTATCGGAGCGACGGATCGAGAGCAACGATGAGATACCAGGTTGAAACAAATATCAAGAAACCGACTCCCATCGCGACTCCTTTGAACATTTTTCTTCTGCCGCGTGCAGGTGGGTCGCCGGGCGGCCAACGATCCTGTAACCCGATCATGGCTAGCAGCCAGACAGCACTTCCGGAAACAAATAGCATTAGAAACCTGAGGGCAACGAATGCAACCCAAGTGCGGAAACACCGGCGCAAAGGATTGCTAAAGAATATCGATTGAAGCGGAACTGCTCCGATTTTTCCGACATCGAGAATGAAAGTAGCACCGTGAAGTCGCACGCTCAAGAATTTTTCGTAGGAAGGGGAAAAACATTGCGGAGTTATTTCCACAGCAGATATTTTCGCCGCGTCTTTTCGTATTCGGCGAGTTCGTCTTTCCGGTCGGTGACAATTCTTTCCGGTCGCGTAGGCACTCTTGCCTGCGCACGCGTGCCAACTGGCACAGGCCGCAAAACTTGGAAATATGCGAACTACTTATACAAGATGTACTTTCGCCGCGTCTTTTCATATGCGGCGAGGTCGTCTTTCCAGTCGGCGACAATTTTTTCCGGCGGAGCTCCGATTCGCAGTTCTTCCACGGTCGCGGCATTACCGAGCAGCGTTATCGTCTTAGCCAAATCCACTTTGTCCGGATACAACCTGTTCAGAACGGCGGCGATTTCCAGCCCCATGCGCATCGACCGCACCGCCGACTTCTCGCCAATCTTTATGCTTACTCCGCCGCAGCGCTGGCCCGAGTACAAACCGGAAACGGGAATCAGCAGTTGCGCAACGAATTTCAGGCCCGGCAGATGTTTGGCGTTCAGCGCGGACGCAACTTCTTCCCCGTTCATCCACGGCGCGCCGAAAATCTCAAACGGCGCTTCCGTTCCGCGGCCGACGGAAATTCCCGCATTCTGTAAAATCTCCAGGCCCGGATACAAGATCGCGCCCTTCGTCGTGCGCAAATTTGGCGAAGGAGGCACCCACCGCAAACCCGTGCTCTCGTAAAAATAATTCCGGTGCCAGTTTCTCATTTGAATCACGTGCAGGTCAGCGCCGATCTTATTTTCCGTGTTGTAAAGTTGCGCCAGTTCGCCGATCGTCAGCGCGTAACGCACCGGCAGCGGAAAATACGCGACAAAATCGCGCTTGTCGTAATCAAGCATCGGCCCCTCGACAATTTCGCCACCGATGGGATTCGGCCGGTCGAGCACATAGAACGCGATTCCCTTTTTCGCTGCCGCTTCCATGCAGTAGCCCATCGTGGTCGTGTAGGTGTAAAAGCGCACGCCGGCATCCTGAATGTCGAAAACAAGCGCATCGATTCCGTTCAGCATTTCGTCCGTCGGCTGCTTCGTTTCGCCGTACAAACTGTAAACGGGCAATCCCGTGCTCGGCTCCTTGGTCGACGTGACCTTGTCGTCCATCTTTCCCGCAAGGCCATGCTCGGGAGAGAAGAGCGCGACCAGCGTGATCCCGGGAGCATGCGCCAAACGATCGATCGTGGTTTTTTCCTGCGCGTCTAGGCCAGTGTGATTCGTTATTAGGCCGACGCGCTTGCCCTTGAGCGGCGCGAACTTCTGAATTTCGAGGACGTCCAGTCCGGACTGTACGCGGCCGGGCCGGCCCTTTTTCGCAGAAGCTTTCCCCGCCGCCAGAATCGCGGGCGAGGAAAATGTGAGGATGACTAGAGCAAAAACAAGATAAAATCTCGAACGATCGCTTCGCCGCAAGCGCGCCTCCCAAACTTCCGCTTTTTGTTTCCGCAGCCGATGATATTCTGGAACGCCCTGTGGCGAACTGCGTTGTGCACGCTGTGTGCGTGTGTTATCAACAAGTTAGAGCAGGGCGACGCGTACCGGGAGAATCCGTTTGAGCAAAAGCCGCTCCGTGCTGTGCCTGCTTCTACTTCCAGTCACAATTTTTATGGCCAAAAACCTTCGTTCGCAGAGCAAAAGCTCGTCACAAACATCTTCACCAGGCGTTGCGCGAACTTCTTCCAGGAAATCGCCGCTAAAAGCGCTCAACCCCGCCGCGCGCGCGTGGGTGGACACGACCATAAGGAAAATGTCCACCGACGAAAAAATCGGCCAGCTGCTCTTTACGACGTATCACGGGACATTTACTTCGACGGATTCTCCGGCGTATCAGCAGATGCTGCACTTCGTAAACGATTTGCACGCAGGCGGATTCATCATCGTGACGCACATTGGACCGCTGGGAATCGAGAAGAGCCAGGCGTATCCGACGGCGGCACTGAACAACGAGTTGCAAGCGAAGGCAAAGATTCCACTTTTGGTCGGCGCGGATTTCGAGCGCGGCTCGGCGATGCGTTTGGATGAGGGCACATCGTTTCCAACGCAGATGGCGCTTGCGGCGGCGGGTAATCCGAATGACGCGTACACGATGGGGAAAATCACGGCGATTGAAGCGCGCGACGCGGGCGTGCATTGGATTTATGCGCCGGTGGCGGACATCAACAACAATCCGGAAAATCCAATCATCAACACGCGATCGTTCGGAGAAAATCCGGGGCGCGTCGCGGAATTTGTGAGCGCGTACGTTCGCGGCGTGAATGAAAATGGCGGGCTGGCGACGGCGAAGCATTTTCCGGGGCACGGCGATACGGCGGCGGATTCGCACATCGATCTTCCGGTAATTAAAGCGGATCGCGCGCGGCTGGATGAATTGGAATTAGTCCCCTTTCGCGCGGCGATTGAAGCGGGCGTGGGCAGCGTGATGACCGGACACTTGAATGTGCCTGCGCTTGAACCGGACCCAAATACTCCGGCGACTCTCTCACACAGTATTTTGACGGGAGTGTTGCGCGACCAACTTGGATTTGAAGGGCTCGTAATTACGGATGCGTTGGACATGGGCGGAATCACAGTGCGCTTCGCGCCGGGAGAAGCGGCGGTGCGTGCGGTGCTGGCAGGCGCGGATTGTTTGTTGATGCCGCCAGTGCCGGATGCGGCGTTTGAAGCGCTGCAAGTGGCGGTGAAATCCGGGCGAATTTCGGGTGAGCGATTGGACGGGTCGGTGCGGAGAATTTTGGAAGCGAAGGCACGACTGGGGTTGGATAAAAACCGTCTGGTGGATTTGGCGGGGCTGAATACGAAATTTGCTTCGGTGAAATGGCAAAGTGAAGCGCAGGATATTTCGGATCGCGGAATTACTTTGCTTCGAGACACGCCGAAGCGTTTGCCGCTGGACGGAACGAAACCGAGCCGCGCACTGCTGCTCGCGTTTTATGCGGACCCGGAACCGTATCCCGGTGAAGATTTGGAACGCGAGCTGCGGAAGCGATTTGATTCGGTGACAACGTTGCGTGCGGACACGCGATTTGCGAACGCAGCGAATTTGAAATTGCCAGCACCGGATTCTTACGACATCGCGCTGGTGGCGCTGTTTGTACGCGTGAGCGATCGCAAAGGAAATGTGGACGTTCCTGCGGAGCAGGCGGCGCTGGCGGAACAAGTTTACAAATCGGGAAAGCCGGTGATTACGCTGGCGCTGGGCAGTCCTTATTTGATTGAACGATTTCCCCAGGCAGAAACTTGGATCGGAGCGTTTGGAATCAGCGACGTGGCGCAGATTTCGATGGCGCGCGCACTATTTGGAGAAATTCCGATGCGCGGGCATTTGCCGGTGACAATTCCGGGAATTGGTCTGAAAGCGGGATCTGGCATTGAGGTGCCAGCGGAGCAGATGAAGCTGGCGCCCATGGATGTGCGAGGCGAAGCGCAACTGCGGCCGGCCTTCGATGTGATTGAGGCGGCGGTGAAAGACAAAGCGTTTCCGGGCGCGACGCTGGCGATCGGGTACAAGGGGAAAGTTTCGGTACATGAGTTTGGCAAACTTTCGTATGACGCTAAATCGTCATCGGTGAATGTGGACACGATGTATGACATCGCGTCGCTGACGAAAGTCGTTGGGACTGCGACGATTACGGAGAAATTGTTTGAAGGCGATTTTCCGGTGCCGCTGGATTTGGACGCGAAAGTCGAGCGTTACTTGCCGGAATGGACTTCCTCCGGAGCGCAACTCGAATGGAGGCATCGCGTCACGGTTCGGCACTTGCTGACACATACGTCGGGATTGCCCGCGTTCAAGGAATACTGGCGGACGTCCAAAGGCAAGCAGGACACGCTCGGCAGGATCTTTGCAGAGCCGCTGGAATATGAGCCCGGGACGAAGATGATCTATTCGGACCTGGGAATTATCTTGCTGGCGGAGATTATTCACCGGTTGACGGGCAAGAATCTGGATGAATTGACGCGGGCAGATATTTTTTCACCGCTTGGAATGAATCACACGATGTATTTGCCGCCGAAGAAGATTTGGCCGACGATTGCGCCGACGGAGATTGACAATCAGTTGCGGCATCGGCTGATTCAGGGCGAAGTGCATGATGAAAACGCGTTCGCGATCGGCGGCGTTTCCGGTCACGCAGGTTTGTTCAGCACGGCGCCGGATTTGGCGGTGTTCTGCCAGATGCTTTTGAACGGCGGCTTGTATGCGCATCAACGGATTGTGCGGCGGTCGACGATCGCGCAGTTTACCGTTCCGCAGGAAATTTCCGGTCGAACGCGCACTTTGGGCTGGGTCGTGCCGGGTGAAAACAGTTTTATGGGTCATTTCTATGGGCCACACTCTTACGGACACACAGGCTTTACGGGAACTTCGATTTACATCGACCCCGACCGGCAACTTTTTGTTGTGTTGCTGACAAATCGGGTTCATCCCACGCGGGAAAACATGAAAATCGCCAAAGTACGCGTGGCGTTGCACGACGCTGTGGTGCAGGCGTTGGGGCTAGCCACCGCAGGAGCACCCACACAATAAGCCGAACTTGGTCCTCCGGTTCGGCTGGAATCGGGAGGCTTAGGTCGAAAACGGCCGCGCTCCGACGGCGAGCCCTAGCCTAGTTCCGGGCCGACCGCGACTGGAGAGCCAGACGCTCCTAACGGTTCGCCTCGTGCCTTCGCGTACTGCTCGGCGGCCGCAATGCGATCTGCGGTCGCGGGATGCATGTACTTCCATTCCGAATTCTTATCAAAACTATCAAATTAAGCTCTAGCAGCTTGCGCATAATCGACGCTTTTTTTGTGTAGGCACGGCCGAAATTTAGGTCGGTATTTTGCTGCGTGGGATCAAAGGTCATCGGAGGATCCTAGTTCTGGTAGGTTCAAAACAGTCATGAGGCAGCGGTCGCGTGACGATAGTTCTACGTGCATGGCAGCCCCAAATGCAAATCGTCAGCAGCCCGGCGGAGGTCCTCGAGGCGGCCGAGGTCGCGCCAATAGAAGGAGTCGGCGCGGAAGGCGGAGATTTTTTCGTTG